>Ga0209172_10005756_pt1 | contig 14609 bp, 15 predicted proteins | sample LarsenN4metaG_FD_184113 | JGI IMG/M metagenome (GOLD analysis project Ga0209172, IMG submission 184113) | Hot spring sediment bacterial and archeal communities from British Columbia, Canada, to study Microbial Dark Matter (Phase II) - Larsen... ... | reverse complement strand
AAAGAAGCAGGCCGCCTGAAGCCTTTGCGGACCCGGGGCGCCCCAGCTTCCGCCCCGGCCCATCCGCCACAAGGAAGCTGACAGTTGACGAGCTACAAAAACACGACAACTTCACGCGCTAGCAACACTGCGCGCCGGTCGCGGACCGCTGCGGCAGGAGGGGCCGGTCCTGCCCGGGTGAATTGTCGCGCGCGCCGGCGGCCGCATCGGCCCTGGTGTTGCAGCGGCGGGGCCGGCGGCCGATAGTCGGGCAGGGCGCGGGGCAGGTGCCCCGCCGCCCGCCCGGCTGCGAATGGATGGTGCCCATGGTGCACGACGACCTGGCCTTGCGTGGCATGCGGCCGCTCGAGCTGCGCCGGCTCGACCTGCTGCGGCCGGCCGTGCCGATCCTGCAGGCGCTCGCCCTGGCCGGGATCATCACCATCTGCCTCGCCGGCATCACGAGCCTCACCCAGCTCTCGCACGTCTCCACCGCCTACCTGGTCGCCGTGCTGATCGCGGCCACGCGCTGGGGCGCGGTGCCGGCGGTGGCGGCGGCCCTCGGCGGCATGGTCGCTTCCGCCTTCTTCTTCTATCCGCCGCTCTACGACCTGCGCGTCTCCGATCCCCAGCACCTCATGGACCTCGCCTTGTTCGTCAGCGTCGCGATGGTCACCGGCCATCTGGCGGACAGCGCGCGGGCGCACATGCGGGCGGCCCAGAGGCGGGAGGAGGAGGTGCGCTCGCTCTATGCGTTCTCGCGCCGGCTGGCCGTGGCCTCGACCGTGGAGGAGATCCTGGCCTCGGCGCGGGACCATCTGAGCGCCGTGCTCGGGCATCCCGTCCTGCTGCTCCAGGCCCGGTCGGCCGACGGCGGCCCCTCGGCCGGCGCCGTCGACACCCTGCCGCACGCCGTGCGCGCGAGCATCGCCCGCATCGAGGCGGGTGTGCTCCAGGAGCGCGCCTTCTGCGTCGACGACGCGACCCGATCGACATGGCTGGTGGGCCCGGTGTCGCTCCCGAATCCGGGGCTGGGAATCGTCGCGGTCAACCTCGGGCCGTTCCTCGGCGACGACCTGCGGCGCCTGCGGCCGAAGCTCGACGCGGCCCTGGCCGACGCCGGCGCCACGTTGGAGCGCCTCGACGTCGCCCGTGCCCTCGGCGAGGCGCGGGCGCGCTCGATCCGCGAGACGTTCCGGGAGGCGCTGATCGGCTCGGTCTCGCACGAGCTGCGCACGCCGCTGGCGGCGATCCTGGGCGCCGCCTCGGTGCTCGCGCGGGCGCCGGCGGTGGCGGAGGACGACCGCCTGGCCCAGCTGGCCGAGATCGTGCGCGGCGAGGCCGACCGGCTCGACAGCGACATCCAGAAGCTGCTCGATGCGAGCCGCATCAGCAGCGACGGCCTGCGGCCGCAGTCCGTCTGGACCGACCCGGCCGATCTGGTCGACGCCGCGCTCGAGCCGCGCGGCCGCCGGCCCGAGGACAGGCGGATCGAGGTGAACCTGCCCGAGGAGCTGCCGCTGGTCTACGTCGATCCCATGCTCGTCACCCAGGCGCTGCGGCAGATCGTCGACAACGCGGCCAAGTATTCGCCGGCCGGCAGCACCATCAGGATCGGGGCGCGGGAGGCCGGCGAGCACGTCGTCGTCGACGTGCGCGACGAGGGCATGGGCGTCACCGACGAGGAGAAGGAGCGCCTTTTCGAGCGCTTCTACCGCAGCCCCCGGCACTCGGCGGCGCAGCCCGGCTCGGGGCTCGGGCTGTGGATAGCCCAGGCGTTCGTGCGCGCCATCGGCGGGCAGCTGACGATCGACAGCGGCGGCCGCGACCGCGGCACGACCGTCACCGTCCGGCTGCCGGCGCCGCGGCTGGGCTGAGCATGTCGGGCGGAGCACGGCGATGAGCAGAAAGGCGCTGCTCGCGCTGGTGGTCGACGACGAGCCCCAGATCCGGCGCTTTCTGCGCGCCGGCTTCGAGCTGGAGGAGATGGGCGTGGTCGAGGCCGCCACCGGCGCCGAGGCCATCAGGATCGCGACCCTGAAGCCCGTCGATCTGGTGATCGTCGACCTGGGGCTGCCCGACATGGACGGAGCCGAGATCGTCGAGCGTCTGCGCTCCTGGTCGAGCGTGCCGATCATCGTCCTGTCGGTCAGGTCGGGCGAGACCGAGAAGGTGCGGCTGCTGGAGCTCGGCGCCGACGACTACGTGGTCAAGCCGTTCGGCATGGCCGAGCTGCTGGCGCGGGCGCGCGCGGCGCTGCGCCGCCAGCTCGGGGCCGTGGCCGGCGAGCCGGTGATCCGGGTGGGGCCACTCACCATCGATCTCGCCCGCAGGGCCGTCACCCGCCACGGGCTGGAGCTCCAGCTCACCGTCAAGGAGTTCAAGCTGCTGCAGGTTCTGGCGCGCCACGCGGGCAACGTGGTCACCCACGAGCACCTGCTCCGCGAGGTGTGGGGCCCCTCGCACGCTCACGACAGCCATTACCTGCGCATTCTCGTCCGCAAGATCCGCAAGAAGATCGAGGAGGACCCGGCCGCGCCGAGACTGCTGCGCACCGAGCTCGGGGTCGGCTACCGGCTGCTCGGCGAGCAGGCCTCCTGAGCGCGCACACGCGCCGGGTTTACGCGGAATTTACGGCCCGGCCCCGGAAAATAACTCGATCCCCGCGCTCGCACGAAGCTAGCACTTGATCTCGGCTGCGGCGGAGGTGCCGGGCCGAGAGGGGAGCGTTGCGTGCTGCCCCGCGCCGGGCTCGAGGCCCGCAGCGGCTTCTCTCCTGCCCTGTCTCGATCCCGACCGGCATCGGCATGACGACATTGATCGGAGTGGCAATCATGGCGGCCGGCCTCGTCCTCCTGCAGGTGTTCCGGCCGGCGCCCGGCCAGATCGTCAAGCGCTCCGACTGGCTCGACACGACGGTCGCCGTCGCCGTGACTGCCGCCCTCGGCTGCGGCGCGATGGCGGTCATCGCCGGCATCGCCGGCCTCCTCCTCCCGCAGCCATAAATCGGACCGTGCACAGGCAATCGGTATCGGAGAGAAGCGATGCGCTGGCTCATTAGCGGCGGAGAGATCGTGCTGGGCATGGCCCTCCTCGTCGGCTTGTGGCTCCTGATTGCAGCTCTGCGTCCGCCCAAGGGAACCCTGCAGGAACGGCGCATCGTCCGCTTTCCGGGCGCGTGGATCATCATCGGCCTGCCGCTGACGGCCTGGTTCGGAGCGGCCGTGTCGCTCATCGCCATCGGCCTTGGCATTCTCCATTAAGGGCGCGGGCGACGCATGGAGATGACCGCGCATATCGTGGGGCTGGCGATGGCCGCGGGCGCCCTGATTGTGTTCTTGCTGATCTGCCCGCGCCGCGGGCGCATCAGCCCGCTGCTCGTCAGCGATTTCGCCGAGCAGATCGTGATGATGAGCCTGATCGCCGTGCTGGCGACCGGCCTGATGCTCGCCCTCGGGGGCCTCCCGCCGGGCATGCCCATGACCCGCTGAGGCCGCCCGCCCGGCACGGGCCCGCCCGCCGGCGGCCCCGTCACGTCACCGCCACCAGCACCTTGGGCTCGGGCACGTCCTGGACGTGCTTGGCGAGCGCATCCAGGCCGCGCGGCATCGGCCCTCCATAGGCCCAGTCGAGCAGCTCCACGGTGTGGGCGATGGGGATGTCCATGCCGGCGGCGAGCTGGGCGATGCAGCCGATGTTGCCGGCGGCGACCAGGTCGGGCCGCACGCTCCTGATGTTGGCCACCTTGCGCTGGCGCAGCTCGCGCGCGATCGCCGGCTGCAGCACGTTGTAGGTGCCGGCCGAGCCGCAGCACAGGTGCGCCTCCGGCACCTCCACCACCGTGAAGCCGGCGTTGCGCAGAAGCTTGCGCGGCTCCTCGGCGATGCGCTGGCCGTGCTGCATGGAGCAGGCCGAGTGGTAGGCCACGCGCAGCGACGACCAGCGCTTGGGCGGGCCCATCTCGTAGCTGGCCAGGAACTCGGTGACGTCGCGCGTCATGGCGGCGATCTTGGCGGCGCGCTCCGCGTAGCGGGGCTCGCGCGCGAGCAGGTGGCCGTAGTCCTTGACCGTGGTGCCGCAGCCCGAGGTGTTGACGATCACGGCGTCGACCGGGTCGCCCTTCTCCATCACGCGCGTCCAGGCGTCGACGTTGCGCTTGGCCATGGCGACGGCGGCCGCCTCCCGGCCCATGTGGTGCACCAGCGCGCCGCAGCAGCCGGCGCCCGGCGCCACCACCACGTCGACGCCGCGCCGGGCCAGCAGGCGGATGGTGGCGTCGTTGATCTCCGGGCGCAGCACCTGCTGGGCGCAGCCCGCGAGCAGGATCACGCGCCGGCGGCGCTCGCCGCTGGTGGCGGCGGTGCCGGGCCCGGCGAAGGCCGCCCCGCGCAAGAGCCCGGCCGGCGTCAACTCGAGCATGGCCGTCAGCTCGACGAGGCCGAGCCGGCGCAGCAGCGGCGCGAGCGGCTTGGCGAGGCGCGCGGCGGCGAGCGCCAGGCGCAGCCGGTCGGGATAGGGCAGGGTGCGCGCGAGCAGGGTGCGCACCAGGCGCTCCCGCAGGCTGCGCCGGCCGGTCTCCTCGATGTGGGCGCGGGCATGGTCGACGAGATGCATGTAGTCGACGCCGCTCGGGCAGGTGGTCATGCACGACAGGCAGGAGAGGCAGCGGTCGACGTGGCGCTGCACCTGCGGGCTGGCGCGGCGGCCGCGCTCGAACATCTCCTTCATCAGGTAGATGCGCCCGCGCGGGCTGTCGCGCTCGTCGCCGAGCAGCACGTAGGTGGGGCAGGTGGCGGTGCAGAACCCGCAGTGCACGCAGCGGCGCAGGATCTTGTCGATCTCGGCCAGGCGCGGATTCTTGAGCTGCTGCGGCGTGAAGTTGGTCTGCATGCGGGGTTCGGGCCTGTCAGAATCCGGCGTACATGCGGCCGGGGTTGAGGATGCCGGCCGGGTCGAAGGCGGCCTTGAGCTTGCGCGAGAGCCTTTCCAGGCCCGTCTCCAGCGGCTGGAACACCTCCACCGCCGAGCGCACCTGCGGCTCGGCGCGGATCAGCGTGGCATGGCCGCCGTGGGTGGCGATGACGCGGCGGATGTCGGCGGCGCCGGCGTCGGTGGTGGGCAGCACCTCGGCCCAGATCAGCCCGCCCGACCAGTCGTAGAAGGCGCGGCACTCCATGTAGGCGGCGATCGCGGCCACCACCTTGGGGCCGGCGGTGGGGGCCGTGGAGATGCGCCACACCGGCGCGGTGCTGCCCTGCAGCACGGAGAGCTGGCGCAGCTCGCCCCACAGGGCGAGCGAGTTCTGCCGGTCGAGGTCGTGGATCTCGCCATAGGCCTTGAGATGGTCCTTGAGCCGGTCCTTGCGGTAGGCCACCGATTTGGCGAAGTTCTCCAGGCGCAGCGCGGTGACGGCCTGCCCCTGCCGGCGCAGCCCCTCGTGCCACAGCCGCGCGACCAGCGAGGGCTGCAGGTGCACGGCGCCCGACACCTCGAAGGGGGTGCCCATGGCCGCGCACATCACCTCCATGGCGATCTCGTCGGGCAGGCCGAGCAGGATCAGGGTGGCGGTGTCCTCCGGCATCGGCACCACCTTGAACGTCACCTCGGTCATCACCGCCAGCGTGCCCCAGCTTCCGGCCAGGCCGCGGCACAGGTCGTAGCCGGTCACGTTCTTCATCACCCGCCCGCCGGCCTTGAACAGCTCGCCGCGGCCGTTGACGGCGCGCACGCCGAGCAGGTGGTCGCGGGCGGCCCCGGCGCGCACCCGCCGCGCGCCCGAGATGTTGGTTGCGAACACGCCGGCGATGGTGGCCTGGCCCGGCTCGCCGCCGGCCAGCGGGGCGAGCTCGACCGGCTCGAACGCCAGCATCTGGTTGCGGGCGGCGAGCGAGTCCTCGATCTGCTCGAGCGAGGTCCCCGCGCGCGCCGACATCACCATCTCGCTCGGCTCGTAGAGGGTGACGCCGCGCAGGCCGCGGCTCGACAGGGTGGCCGAGGTGTTCACCGGGCGGCCGATGGCCTGCTTGGAGTTGCCGCCGGCAACCGTCATCGGCGTGCGGGTGGCGGCGGCCTCGGCCACCACGCGCGAGAGCTCGCGCTCGTCGACCGGGCGCATGTTGGCGAGCAGCACGTCAGCCTCCCCTCAGGCGGCCTCGAGCGCCGCCGCTTCCCGGCCGTCGAGGGGAAAGACCTTTGCGGGGTTCAGCAGCCATTTGGGGTCGAACACCGTCTTGACGCGCATCTGCTGGGCGAGGTCGGTCTCGTCGAACTGCACGCGCATCAGGTCGCGCTTCTCGATGCCGACGCCGTGCTCGCCGGTGAGGCAGCCGCCGGAGGCCACGCACAGCTCGAGGATCTCGTGGCCGGCCTGCTCGGCCCGCTGCGCCTGGGCGGCGTCGTTGGCGTCGTAGAGCACCAGCGGGTGCAGGTTGCCGTCCCCGGCATGGAAGATGTTGGCGACCTTGAGGCCGTGCTTATCGCAGATGTGGGAGATGGACACCAGCACGTCGCCGAGCTTGGCGAGCGGAATCACCCCGTCCATGCAGTAGTAGTCGGAGATGCGGCCGATGGCGCCGAAGGCCGCCTTGCGCCCCTTCCAGATGGCGGCGCTCTGCTCGGCGCTCTGGCTGATGCGCACCTCGCGCGGCGCGAACGGTTTGGCGATGGCGGCGATGACGTTGAGCAGATCGATCATCTCCTCGCTGGAGCCCTCGACCTCGACGATCAGCATCGCCTCGACCTCGAGCGGATAGCCGGCCTTGGCGAAGGCCTCGCACACCTGGATCGCCGGACGGTCCATGAACTCGATGGCCACCGGCACGATGCCGGCGCCGATGATGGCGGCCACGCATTGGCCGGCGGCCTCGCTGGAGTCGAAGCCGAGCAGCATGGGCCTCGCCCCCTCGGCGGCGCGCAGGATGCGCACGGTGGCCTCGGTGACGACGCCGAGCTGGCCCTCCGAGCCGATCACCAGGCCGAGCAGGTCGTAGCCCGGCGCGTCGAGGTGGGTGCCGCCGATCTCGACCACCTCGCCATCCATCAGCACCATCTTGAGGCCGAGCACGTTGTTGGTGGTCACGCCGTACTTGAGGCAGTGGGCGCCGCCCGAATTCATGGCGATGTTGCCGGCGAGCGTGCAGGCTAGCTGGCTCGAGGGATCCGGGGCATAGAAGAAGTCGCGGCCCTTGACCGCCTCGGAGATGCCGAGGTTGGTGATGCCCACCTCGACCCGCGCCACCCGGTTCATGTAGTCGACCTCGAGCACCCGGCTCATGCGCGAGACCGACACCACCACGGCGTCCTCGGCCGGCAGCGCCCCGCCCGACAGGGAGGTGCCGGCGCCGCGCGCCACCACCTTGATGCCGTGCTGGTGGCAGTAGCGCAGCACGCGCGCCACCTCCTCGGTGGAGGCGGGCAGCACCACTGCCAGCGGCATGCGCCGGTAGGCGGTCAGCGCGTCGGTCTCGTAGGCCCGCCGCCCGTCCTCGTCCGCGATCACCGCCTGGGCGCCGACCAGCCGGCGCAGGTCCTCGGCGATGGCCTCGCGCCGCGCCAGGATCGCGCGGTCGGGCTCCGGCAGCGCCACCATGGACATCGAGGTCGCTCCAGCCGCGGCCGGGCCGCCTTGCCCGCCGCTCGTGCGGCTATGCTATATCTCGAATCCGGCGTTGCCGCCATCCGCCCGCGCCCGCGCCGCGGCCCCGGCGAAGGGCGGCGCTGCTGCGATGGGTCGCGTGGGCGGGGCGCGGCGGTCTGCTAGCTTTCCGGGTCGACAGCCGCGCCATGTGCCTGCGCCCGGAGGATGACCCATGACACCCCGTTCCGCCGCCGCCAGCCTCGCACTCGCGCTCGCCCTCCTCGCCGGCTCGCTCGGCGCCGCGGCGGCGCAGGAGGGGAACGCCGAGGAAGGGGCCGAGGTGTTCAAGAAGTGCCGTGCCTGCCACGACGTGGGCCCCGGCGCCAAGAACAAGGTCGGGCCCATCCTCAACGGCATCATCGGGCGCCAGGCCGGCACCATCGAGGGCTTCGCCTACTCCAGCGCCAACAAGGAGGCGGGCACCAAGGGCCTAACGTGGACGGAGGACGTCATGTTCAAGTACCTGGAGAATCCGCTCGCCTTCATGCCCGGCACCAAGATGGCGTTCGCCGGCCTCAAGGACCCGCAGGACCGCAAGGACGTTATCGCCTACCTCAAGAAGTTCCCCAAGTAGCGGCGATGCGCGCCGGCGGACGGGAGCAGCACGAGCCATGCCGGTATCCGCCAAATCCGCCGCAGCGCGCCCGCGCGTCGGGCTGTTCGTAACCTGCCTCGTCGACCTGTTCCGCCCGTCGGTGGGCTTCGCCGCGGTGAGGCTGCTCGAGCAGGCCGGCTGCGAGGTGGACGTGCCGGCCCGGCAGACCTGCTGCGGCCAGCCGGCCTACAACTCCGGCGACCGGGCGAGCGCGCGGGCCCTGGCCCGCCAGACGGTCGCCGCCTTCGAGGCCCACGACTACGTGGTGGCCCCCTCCGGCTCCTGCGCCGGCATGCTGCGGCTGCACTACCCGGAGCTCCTCGCCTCCGACCCCGCCTGGCGCGAGCGCGCGGCCGCCTTCGCCGGCAAGGTGCACGAGCTCGTCTCGTTCCTGGTCGACGTGCGCGGGCTGGCGGCGGTGGCGGCCCGGCTGCCGGCGCGCGCCACCTATCACGACAGCTGCTCGGGCCTGCGCGAGCTCGGCGTGCGCGATCAGCCGCGCAAGCTGCTGCGCACGGTGGAGGGGCTCGAGCTCGTCGAGCTGGCCGACGCCGACGTGTGCTGCGGCTTCGGCGGCACCTTCTCGGTCAAGTATCCCGACATCTCCAACGCCATCGTCGAGCGCAAGACCGAGCAGGTGGCGGCGAGCAAGGCCGACCTGCTGCTCGCCGGCGATCTCGGCTGCCTCATGAACATGGCCGGCAAGCTCTCGCGCCAGGGGCGCAGGATCGCCGTGCGCCACGTGGCCGAGGTGCTGGCGGGCGAGCTCGCCGACCCGCCCATCGGGGAGGGCAGGCCGTGAGCGCCGTCACCTCGCCCGCCTTCCGCGACAACGCGCGCGCGGCGCTGGGCGACCGGCAGCTGCAGCGGGCGCTCGCCGAGGTGCCGCGCGGGCTCGCCGCCCGCCGCAGCGCGGCGCGCGCCGACCTGCCCGAGTTCGAGGCCCTGCGCGAGGCCGGCCGCGCCATCAAGGACCACACGCTCGCCCATCTCGACCTCTACCTCGAGGCGTTCGAGAAAAAGGCGCGCGCGGCCGGCAGCCAGGTGCACTTCGCCCCCACCGCCGAGGACGCGCGCGCAATCGTGCGCGACATCTGCCGGCAGGCCGGCGCCCGCGTCGTCACCAAGGGCAAGTCGATGATCTCCGAGGAGATCGGACTCAACCAGGCGCTGGAGGCGGACGGCATCGAGGTGGTGGAGACCGATCTCGGCGAGTACCTGATCCAGATCCGCGGCGAGACGCCGAGCCACATCATCGCGCCGGCCATCCACCTCACCCAGGACCAGGTCGAGGCCGACTTCCGCCGCCTGCACACCGGCCTGCCCGCGGATCGCCAGCTGGCCGAGCCTGCGCAGCTGGTGGCGGAGGCGCGCCAGGTGCTGCGCGGGAGGTTCCTGGCCGCCGACGTCGGCATCACCGGCGCCAACTTCATGATCGCCGAGACCGGGTCCACCGTGATCGTCACCAACGAGGGCAACGGCGACCTCACCCAGTCGCTGCCCCGGGTGCACGTGGTGCTGGCGTCGATCGAGAAGATGGTGCCGACGCTGGAGGACGTCGACACGCTGATCCGTCTGCTCGCGCGCTCGGCCACCGGTCAGGAGATCTCCACCTACACCACCTTCTCCACCGGCCCCCGCCGCGCGGGCGACCCCGACGGGCCGGAGGCGTGCCACATCGTCATCCTCGACAACGGCCGCTCGGAGCTGCTGGGCGGCCCCTTCCGCGAGGTCCTGCGCTGCATCCGGTGCGGGGCCTGCATGAACCACTGTCCCGTGTACGGTGCCATCGGCGGCCACGCCTACGGCTGGGTCTATCCCGGCCCCATCGGCTCGGTGCTGACGCCGGCGCTGATCGGCGTGCGCCAGGCCAGGCACCTGCCCAACGCCTCCACCTTCTGCGGCCGCTGCGAGGAGGTGTGCCCGATGAAGATCCCGCTGCCCGGCCTGATGCGGCACTGGCGCGAGGCGGAGTTCGATGCCCGCGCCACGCCCCTGCTCTACCGGCTCGGCCTGGCGGCGTGGGCGGCGGCGGCCAGGCGGCCGCGCCTCTACCATGCGCTCGCCCGTCTCCTCATGCCGGCGCTGGGCGCCCTGGGCCGGCGGCGCGGCGCCTTCCGCCGCCTGCCGCTCCTCGGCGGCTGGACCCGGCACCGCGACCTCGCCGCTCCGCAGGGGCGCACCTTCCAGGCGCTGTGGGCCGACACCAGGGCCGGGGTGCCGCGATGACCGGCGCCGACGAGCGACGCGAGGCGGTGATCTTCAAGATCCGCAAGGCGCTCGGCACCTACGATTCGGCGCCGCGCCGCGCCGCCGTGGCCGGGCGGCTTGCCGCGCCTCCGCCCCCGCTGGTGCCGGAGCGGGCGAAGCGCCGCCGGGATGAGCTGCGCAGCCTGTTCCGCCGCTTCCTCGAGGGCCAGTCGGCAACCGTAGTCGAGGCGGCGGGCGCGGCCGAGGTGCCGGCCGCGATCGGCCGCTATCTGCGCTCCGCCAATCTGCCGCTCCGGGTGCGCGTCGGCGATGATGCGTATCTCGACCGCCTGCCATGGGCGAGCGAGCCCGCCCTCGAGCGCCGCAGGGGCCGGGCCGAGGCCGAGGACGAGGTGGGCCTGAGCCGCGCCACCGTGGCGGTGGCCGAGACCGGCACGCTGGTGCTGGCCTCGGGCGCCGACAACCCGGTCACCGTCACCTTCCTGCCCGAGACCAGCGTCGTCGTGGTGCGCGAGGAGGACCTGGTCGGCGGCTACGAGGGGGCGTGGGAGCGCATCCGCGCCCGCTTCGGGGCCGGTGCCATGCCGCGCACGGTCAACTTCGTCTCCGGGCCCTCGCGCTCGGCCGACATCGGCGGGCAGCTGGTGATGGGCGCGCACGGGCCGCGCCGGCTGTGCGTGATCCTGGTGCGCGGCTGACGGGCGGCTCTCAGCGCAGGCTCTGCATCAGGGCCGGCAGCCACAGCACCGTCCCGGGGAACGCCATTATCGCGGCCGTCACCAGCACCTGCAGGCCGATGAACGGCCAGATGCCCGTGTACATGTCGCGCAGCGCGATCTCGGGCGGGGCGATGCCGCGCAGGTAGAAGATGGAGGGCGCCATCGGCGGGGTCAGGTAGGCGGTCTGCAGCACCACCAGGAACACCACGCAGAACCACACCGGATCGAAGCCGAAGCCCTTGATGATGGGTGCGGCGATGGGAACGATGATGAGGATGATCACCAGCGGGTCGAGCATGAACCCGGCGAGGAAGGCGAGAGCCAGGATCAGTGCCAGCGTGGCGTTGGGGCCGAGCTTGGCCAGCGCCAGCAGCTCGTTGATGGCGCCGAGCCCGCCCGAGGCCACGAACACGGCGGCGAACATGGAGCCGGCGAGCAGGATGGTGAGGATCATGGCCGACACCCGTACCGTGCGCAGGAGCGAGTCCCACAGCACGGGCAGCGTCAGGCGGCCGTAGGCGAGCGTGAGCAGCAGGCAGCCGATGGCGCCGGTGCCGGCCGCCTCGGTGGGCGTGGCGAGCCCGACCAGGATCGAGCCCAGCACGGCGGCGATGATGACGATGGGCGGCACCAGCACTCGGGCGGTGACGGCGAGCTTGGCCGCCAGGGTCGGCTCGTCGGCGGCCGGCGGCAGGCGCGGGCCGTCCTGGGGGCGCAGCCAGCAGCGCACGAAGATGTAGACGATGTAGGAGGCGGCCAGCATCAGGCCGGGCACGATCATGCCGATCAGGACGTCGCCCACGGAGGTGCTCGCCACCGGGCCGATGACCACGGCCAGCACCGAGGGCGGGATGATGGTGCCGAGCGAGCCGCCGGAGCAGATGGTGCCGCAGATGAGCCCCTTGTTGTAGCCGTACTTGAGCATGGCCGGGATGGCGAGCAGGCCCACCACCGTCTCGGTGGCGCCGATGATGCCGCTGGTGGCGGCGAACACCACGCACATCAGGATGGTGCCGATGCCGACGCCGCCGGGGATGCGCCGGGTCCACATGTGGATGGCGTCGAACAGGCGCAGCGCGATGCCCGAGGCCTCGAACATGGCGCCCATGAAGATGAACAGCGGCACCGCCGCCAGCACGTTGGCGGAGGCGACGTCGTCGAGCTTCTGGATCAGCTGGTACTGCAGCGCCGGGCCGAACACCGGCCAGCCGAACAGCAGCGCCAGCGCCAGCATCACGAAGGCCACCGGGAAGCTGGTGAGGATGGCGGCGATCAGCGCCGGGAACATCCACAGCGAGGACATGGGTGCCGCCTACTCGGTGACGGTGGGCCGCGGCGGCTCGGCGGGCTCGAGCGGGCGGCCGGCGAGGGCATAGGCGGACTTGATCGCTTCGGCCAGCGTCTGCAGGGTCCAGATGCCCACGCCGAGGAGCAGCACCAGCCGGAACGGCCAGATCACCGGGTTCCATGCCGACTGGCCGGTGCGCTCGCCGCTGAGAAAGGCGCCGAGGAAGTAGTCCCACAGGCCCCAGCTCACCCAGGCGAGCAGCGGCAGCACGATGAGCAGGTAGCCGGCGAGGTCGAAGGCGTGGCAGGCGCGCCGCCCGAGCAGGTCGTGAACGAAGTCGACGCGGACGTGGCTGTCGGTGGCGAGGGCGTAGCCGATGGCCAGCACGAAGCTGGCACCCATCACCCAGGTGGCGAGCTCGTAGCCCCACACCGTGGGCGCGGAGAGCACGTAGCGCACCATCACCTCGTAGACCATGAGCCCGATGAGGGCGAGCACCAGCGCCCCCGCCACGAACCCCGCGGCCCGGCTCAGCCCCTCGACGGCACGAACGAATCGGCGCACGCGGCAGCTCCCGGGGCGGCCTTGCGCCGCCCATGTGGGGGAGGCTCCCCCGAGCCTCCCCCGTCTCCCCCCGTCCTCCGCGCGCTACTTGAGCTCGGAGCGGTACTGGCTGGCAACCTCCCACTGCTTGACGAAGGCGCGCTGGCTCTCGAGCACCTTGGTGAACCAGCCGCCGAGCTCCTTGGAGGTCTTGTCCTCCCAGGCGCGCGTGGCCTGCCTGGCCGCCTCGATGTAGGAGGGCTCCACCATGACGAACTCGGCGCCCTCGGCCTTGAGCTTGCCCAGCGCGATGGTGTCGTCGTTGTTGAACTTCATCCACACCTTGAGCACGTTGGCCTTGGCCGCCGCGTCGATCAGCTTCTGCGTCTGGGCATCGAAGCCGTCCCACACCGCCTTGTCGAAGATGCACTCCTGCGCCGAGGAGGCCTGATGGACGCCGGGCAGCATGTGGTACTTGGCGACCTTGTGGAAGCCGAGCGAGTAGTTGATGGCGGGGTTGGCCCACTCGATGGCGTCCACCACCTTCTTCTCGAGCGCGGGGAAGGTGTCGGGGCCCGACAGCACCACGGTGGAGGCGCCGAGCGTGCCGGCGATCTCGGCCCACGCGCCCGAGGTGCGCAGCTTGAGGCCCTTGAGGTCCTCGATCCTGCGGATCGGCTTGTGGGCCACCATGTGGATCTCGTCGGCATGGCTGCCGCACGGCATGGCCACCACGCCGAACTTCTCCAGCCGCCACTGCCGCCACATGTCGGCGCCGCCGGCCTCGTAGAGCCAGTGGATGTAGTGCTCGGCCGGCATGGACCCGGCGTAGCCGCCGAACAGCACCGCCGTCTTGTCCACGCCGTAGTCGTACCCCGACCAGTGGTGGCCCGCCTGCGCCACCTTCTTCTGCACCGTCTCGGTGACCTTGAGGGGGCTGCCGATGGTGCCGGCCGGGAACACCTCGACCTTGACCTTGCCGCCGGTCAGCAGCGCCACCTGCTCGGCGAAGCCCTTGGCCATGATGTCGAAGTGCGGGCCGGTCCAGCTCGTCGCCATGCGCACGGTGGTCTGCGCGGAAGCGGGTGCGCCCGCCGCGGCGGCGGCGCCCACCGCCGCACCGAGGGCAAGGGCTCGCGACAGTCTGTGCATGTGCTCCTCCCGAGTTCGCTGGCTTGCGCTCTCCCCTTTCGGTCGCACTTTGGCTGTGCAACTCTCCCCGCACTAGTATACTAGCATACCAAGGCGCGCAAGCTCTGCAGCCACACGCGCGGGGCCTTTGTGCCCTCGTGTGCGCAGGCCGATCAGGTGGACGACGGACGAGCGCCTGGCCGCGGCACGGCGCGCCCTCCGCCGGCGTCACCCCGGCGCCGGTCGCCGCGCGAGGCGCGCGAGCGGTAGAGGCCGGGGCCCAGGACAGGTGGGGCTCACCCCGGGGGCGCAAGCGCCGATCGCCTCGCGGGCCGGAACCCCGAGGGTTTGCTGGGAGAATAGAGGTGCGGGGCGTCTAGCCCGCTTTATTCGCCATAGTTGCGCGGCGACGGTCTTTCGACAACGGGCGTGAAGCATCGGCCGGGTTTACGGCGGGGATTTGTCTGGAACGCTGGTTGGACGCGTTGGAGGTTGACGCCTGTGGCT
>Ga0209172_10005755_pt1 | contig 14615 bp, 17 predicted proteins | sample LarsenN4metaG_FD_184113 | JGI IMG/M metagenome (GOLD analysis project Ga0209172, IMG submission 184113) | Hot spring sediment bacterial and archeal communities from British Columbia, Canada, to study Microbial Dark Matter (Phase II) - Larsen... ... | reverse complement strand
TCGAAACGGCTCACCGCCGCGCAGCGCGAGGCGCTCTACCCGATGGTCGTGGAACAGGCGGAGGCCTGGGCGCTGGGCCTGGCCACCGTGGAGGAGATCGACCGGCTGAACATCCTGCAGGCGACGCGGCTCGCGCACCGGCGCGCCATCCTGGGTCTGCGCCGCCGTCCGGCGCTGGTGCTCGTGGACGGCCGGTACCCCGCGGATGTCCCGCTGCCGCAGCTGGTGGTCATAGATGGCGACGCCATCTGTGCCTCGATCGCGGCCGCCTCGATCGTGGCCAAGATCACCCGCGACCGCCTGATGGCGGATGTCGCCGCCCACTACCCCCAGTACGGCTTCGAGCGGCACAAAGGATACAGCACGCGCGCCCACCGCGAGGCCCTCAACCGCTACGGTCCGACCCCGCTGCACCGCCGCTCGTTCCTGCCCGTCCGGTTCCGGCAGGAGGTTCTTCCGCTCCCCTGATCGGCTGCGCGCGGGCAGCATCGAGATTGCCCCAAGCCCGAGCAATGACTCTCCTGAGGCCTGCTGCCCGCTCGCGCGGCGGCGTATGTCTACCGCATGGACCGCCGTGCGCTGGGACGGATCGGGGAGGAGGCCGCCGCCGCCGCCCTCGCCGCCCGCGGCTACCGCATCCTCCGCCGCAACGTGCGCAGCCCCCGCGGCGAGATTGACCTGATCGCCACCTGCGGCGATGAGATCGTCTTCATCGAGGTGAAGACCCGCACGACCGACGAGCGGGGTGGACCGCTGGACGCGGTGCATCCGGCGAAGCAGCGCCGCCTGGCGCGCCTGGCGCGCGCCTTCCTGCACCGGCATCGGCTCGGGGATCGCCTCTGCCGCTTCGACGTGGTCGCCGTGCGTGTCGGCGCCGGCGGTGTCATCGTGCAGGTCGAGATCCTTCCGGATGCCTTCCAGGGGTGATCCCTGCCGCCGGCGCTGCGCGGATGGCCCTGGTGGGGCAGGGCGGGCTCGACACGCGTCCCGTACACTCGGCGATGTGCTGGCACGCATCCGCAGCGGGGCGATCCATGGGATCGATGCCTATCCGATTGACGTGGAGGTCGACGTCGGCCGAGGCCTGCCGTCCTTCGCGATCGTCGGTCTGCCGGATCCGGCCGTCCAGGAGGCCAAGGAGCGCGTGCGCGCGGCCATCCGCAACACAGGGTATGAGATTCCTCCGCGGCGGATCACCGTCAACCTGGCTCCCGCCGATCTCCGCAAGGCCGGTCCCGCCTTCGACCTCCCCATGGCCGTCGGCCTGCTCGTCGCCACCACCCAGGTCCATCCGCGCGGCCTGGCGGATACCATGCTCGTCGGCGAGCTCTCGCTGGACGGCATGCTCCGTCCGATCGCCGGCACGCTGCCCATCGCCCTGGCCGCCCGCGGCGCGGGCATCGGGGCGCTCGTCGTCCCTCATGAGAACGGATCGGAGGCCGCGCTCGTCGAGGGCGTGACCGTCCACGCGGCACACACGCTCACCGACGTGCTCAATCATCTCGAGGGGACCGCGCGCCTTCCCTCCCTCCATCCGCCGCCGCTTGGGCCGTCTGATGACCCGGGCCACGAGGTGGACTTCGCCGAGGTGCGCGGACAGCTGGCCGCGCGCCGGGCGCTGGAGATCGCGGCCGCCGGCGGCCACAACGTGCTCCTGGTCGGCCCGCCCGGGGCCGGTAAGACGATGCTGGCGCGACGCCTTCCCACGATCCTCCCGCCCCTGCGGTGGGAGGAGGCGATCGAGGTCACGCAGATCTACAGCGTGGCCGGCCTGCTGCAGGATGGCTCCGGGCCCTGCCGGGTGCGGCCATTCCGCAGCCCGCATCACACCTCCAGCACCTCGGCACTGATCGGCGGGGGCTCGCTGCCGCGGCCCGGGGAGGTGACTCTGGCCCACCATGGGGTCCTGTTTCTCGACGAGCTGCCGGAGTTCCACCGGGACGTGCTGGAGGTGCTGCGCCAGCCCCTTGAGGACCGCGTCGTCACCGTCGCACGGGTGCAGTCCACCGTGACCTTCCCCGCCGCCTTTACGCTCGTGGCGGCGATGAACCCCTGCCCCTGCGGCAATTACGGCGACGGGGCCCGTCCGTGCCTGTGCACCCCGCCCCGGGTGGCCCGTTACCTGAGCCGCGTCTCCGGCCCGCTGCTGGACCGGATCGACCTGCACGTGGAGGTGCCGCGGGTGGCGCCGGGGGAACTGACGGCCGCGCCAGCGGGGGAGCGCTCCGCGCAGATCCGCCGCCGCGTGCTGGCCGCACGCGAGCGGCAGCGGGGCCGGTTCGGCGGGGCGTCCGCGTGCAACGCGGCGATGACGCCGCGGCAGCTCCGGCGCGCCTGCCGCCTGGGCGACCCGGCCCGGGCGTTTCTGCGCACGGCCATCGAGCGCCTGGGGTTCAGCGCGCGCGCCTACGACCGTGTCCTGCGCGTGGCCCGGACCATCGCCGACCTGGAGGGCGCCGCCGGGATCGCGGAGGCACACCTGGCGGAGGCGGTGCAGTACCGGGTCTTCGACCGGCCGCTGCGGCTGCCGGGGTGAGGAGCGTGCGGTGATCGCGCGGAAGCCGCCAGGGCGGGTGGAGGTGCTGACGTTGCAGGATCCCGGGTACCCCGCGGCGCTGCGCGCGATCGCGGACCCCCCGCAGGCGCTGTACGTGCGGGGGAGGCTCGTGGAGGCCGACCGGATGGCGGTGGCGGTGGTGGGGGCGCGGCGGGCGAGCCCGTACGGGGTGGCGGTGGGGGAGTGGCTGGGGCGGGAGCTGGCGCGGAGCGGGGTGACGGTGGTCAGCGGGCTGGCGCGGGGGATTGACGCCGCGGCCCATCGCGGCGCGCTGGCGGCCGGAGGGCGCACCGTCGCGGTGCTGGGGTGCGGGGTGGACGTCGCCTACCCGCCTGACCACGCCCGGCTGCTGGCGCAGGTCGTCGAGGCGGGGGCGGCGCTGTCGGAGTACCCGCTCGGGACGCCGCCGCTCCGGTACCACTTCCCCCGCCGCAACCGGCTCATCAGCGGGCTGTGCCTGGGCGTCGTGGTGGTGGAGGGCCAACAGGACAGCGGGGCGCTCATCACCGCCGACAGCGCGCTGGAGCAGGGGCGGGAGGTGTTCGCGGTGCCGGGACCGATCTTCGCCGCGACCAGCGCGCTGCCCCACCGGCTGTTGCAGCAGGGGGCGAAGCTGGTGACCGGGGTGGAGGACATCCTCGACGAACTGCATCTGCCCCTGCGTCCCGTGCGTCGCCGCGCGTCCGCGCCGGAGCTGGCGGGCACTGAGGCGGCCGTGTACGCCCATCTCACCCTGGACCCTCTGCACATCGATGCTGTGGCCCTGCGGTGCGGCGTGCCGGTGCCAGAGGTTGGCCGGACGCTGCTGGTGCTCGAGATGCGGGGGCTGGTGCAGGCGCTGCCCGGACAGCGGTATGTGCGGGCTGCGCTGGAGGATGAGGCGAGCGGACCGGTCCATCCGCGCAGGTGAGGCTGCCTTCAGTTGCAGGCGCATCTTGAGAAGGTGCGGCGGCAGCACACGAATGACGCGGCGCGAGGCCTGGGGCGGGCCCCGCTGCCCGACGCTCTTGCCCGCAAGTACCCGGGGGCCGACCGCCAGTGGGCCTGGCAGTGGGTCTTCCCGGCGTCGTCGCACTCCCTCGACCGCCACAGCGGAGTGCGCCACCGGCACCATCTCCACGAGTCGGTCGTCCAGCGGGCGGTGCGGGACGCGGTGCGTCGGGCCGGAGTGACCAAGCCGGCCTCGTGCCACACCTTCCGGCACTCGTTCGCCACGCACCTCCTGGAAGACGGATACGACATCCGGACGGTTCAGGAGCTGCTGGGGCACAAGGATCTAAAGACGACGATGATCTACACCCCTGTCCTCAGCCGGGGAGGGAAGGGGGTCAGGAGCCCGATGGACGGGATCCAAGTGTGATCGGGACTCCTTCGTGGCGTGTTAGGCTGACAGGTCATGCAGTATAATGTCCATCAACAGTACGCGCAGGACGGCAGGGACCCAGGCGGGGCGGGCAGTTGCGGGGGAGAGGTTTCCCGCCCTTGCCGTGTTAGGCTGGCCCAGATGGGTGTTAGATTGGTCAATCTAATCACGAGTTAGGCGGCGAGGAAGAGTTGGCTGCACGTGCCTTCAAGCGGGGCGAAGCGTTCCCGAACGAGGACTTCGTCCAAGGTGCTATCGAGCGCCACTTCGCTGAGCTTGGCTTCAAGCTCCTCTCCGGCACGCATGCCGATCTCGAGTGCGAGCACCCCACTTCGCGCGAGCGTTGGCTCGTCGAAGCCAAGGGCCTCACGTCGGCAGTGGGCCTCGACTTTCGCACGGGGCTCGGCCAGCTCCTTCAACGCATGCACGAGCCCAGCACGCACTACGGCGTAGCGGTTCCCGACATCCCGCAGTTCCGGAGCCAGTGCGCGCAGGTCTCTCCCCGGGTTCGGGAGCTTCTGGGCGTCCACTGGCTGTTCGTCACCTCGGAGGGCCTCGTGCGTGTCGTTGGCCCAACCGAGCAGCTTGAATAGCTCGCCGACTAACAAGCGGCTGCAGCTGACGGCCGCGGTGGCAGGGTGGAGTACGCGCGGCCGCAGCTGAGCCGCGATCCGTTAGGCGGATAGAGACGTCATGGATGCCGATGCGATGCCCGTAATATTCACCCCAGACAACGAGCCATATCTCGGTCGGAATCTCCTGTTCCACTTCGACCAGATCATCAGCTCGGCGATGGAGCAAAACGCTACCACGGCACCGCAGTCTCACGGTCGGGCACTCACGGATCAGCAGCGCATGGCGTGCCAAGTGATCCCTCAGGCGTTCAGCATCATGCTGTCGATCCGCGAACTCATCCGACAGGGGTATCTGTTCGGAGCACACGTGCTCGTCAGGGCCCTTGTCGAGCGTGCCGCTATCCTCCTCTATCTTCACCTGCACCCAGAAGAGATCGAAAAGTGGAACCGGGGCTGGCACGCCGGAGACGCGCCGGGTCTGGCGAAGATGTTCGATGCGATTCAGAAGAAGCAGCAGCGCGATGTGCCGGTGCCGGGCCGGGACCTGACGGCTTCAATGAACACCCTCCTTCACGCAAAGCCAGGCTCTGCTCCGTGGAACTTGGTGTCGATGGACGAGGGGAGACTTGGGCACGCGGTGTCGAAGATCCTGAACCGTCCGGATCTATGTGACGATCTTTGCGCCAACGTGATTCCGTGGGTTGCCGTCGTACAGGGAATGATGGCGGCCTACTTTGCTCATGAACCAACCGCCTAACAACAGCACCCAGCGGACGGCGCTGCGCGCCGCCGCTGATGCGAGACGTTGGAAGGACCGAAGGTGAAGAAGAGCGGAGCCACACGATGGGCGGAGGCGACGACATCTCCCAGGGCCTCGCGTGCGGCTCGTCTCAGCCTCGTCGCCGCTCGAGGATCGAGTACACGTCGCGCCGGTGGCGGATCGCCCATACGGTGACCGTCTGTGCCTCGATCTCGTAGCAAATGCGGTAGTCACCCACCCGGATTTTCCAGAGGCTGGACAGCGAACGCCGAAGGCGCTCGCCGTATCTAGCTGGTTCCGTCATCAGCCGGATCTCGATCGCCCTGACGATTCGTGTGCGGAGGTTTTGCGGGATACGCGGAAGGTCTTCCTCCACGACTTCTGGCCGGTACAGCAGCGTATAGGGGGTGTCCACCAACTACCGGATGCCCAGCCGCCGCTTGAGCTCCTCATGGGGGATCGAGGGCGCGGGATTCTTCCGGCGTCGGTCGATGAGTTCCTCCAGCGCTACGTCTTCCCGCAACTCCAGAGCCTCGCGGACGAGCTCGCGAACCTTTTGAGAGAGTGAGACGCCGTCCCGCTTTGCCAGCCTCTTGACTGCCTCATAGAGGAACGGTTCTAGCACCGTGTTGATCCTGGGATGCACCGAGGGCATAAAAATCACCTTCGGGCAGAGTGTAACACAGGTGTTCAACCATGTCCAGGGCCGCTCGTGCCGCTGGGGCGGATGCATCTATGTGGTATGCGCGGGGCCACCGCGGAGCGATGAAGGTGCGGGGGGTCCGTGGCAGGAGCCCGATGGACGGGCTGCAGTCCTGGGGCAGGCAAGAGGGGTTGACCGCTATGGTGCTAGACTGACCGGGCTGGCAGTATAATGCCTGGCAAAGGTGTCCCCCAGGATGGCGGGGATTCAGGCCGGACGAGCGATTGCGGGGGGACGGGATCCTGGCCTCTGTCGTGTTAGGCTGACACGGGCAGGATGTTAGGCTGATCGATCTAGACAGGAGTTAGGCCGCTTCGCTGGCGACACAGTCGAGGTCCCGGTGCCCAAGATGCTGGTTGACTCCGACATTGTTGATGCCGTCTGCAGCTACATCTCCGCGCTCGGATATCAGATCCACCAGCGGCTACCGCCTACCAAACAGGGGGTAGACATCATCGCCAGTCGCCCTCACAAACCCCAGGAACTCTGGATCGAAGCGAAGGGCGAGACAAGTGAGCGGAAGTCCAGCAAGCGCTACGGCGAGCCGTTCGATTCCGCTCAGGTCAGCATCCACGTGGCGGAAGCTGTCTACAGTGCAATCAAGCACTTGGCCGCTACACCTGCCGGTACAGACCGAGCTGTCGGGATAGCTCTCCCGGCCAACGACCTTCACATCCGGTACGCTGGCGCCGTCATGCCAGTTCTTCTCAAGCTCGGCCTGATAGTCCTGTGGGTCAGGCAGGACAAATCCGTCACAGTCCATCCAGAAGGAGCGATCCCGCCCACAGCTATCACCACCACATGAAGCGGCCTAACAACTCGCTGGAGCCGACCTGGCCAGCCCGGGTCCTGGGATTTCATGCGATACTAGCCTCGGGCTGGCCGGGCGGCTCATCTCGAGGCCGTTAGGCTGCCTGATCAAAGGGAAGGTGATGTCGTGGACTTTGTCAATACCGTGACGATTCGGCGGCCGGTGCCAGAAGTATTCGCCTATCTTGAGAACTTTGAGAACGTCCCGCAGTGGAACTACGCGATAGTCGCCACGCGAAAGACGTCCGACGGGGCTGTCGCCGTAGGAACCACCTACGAGCACAAGCGATCCTTGCCAAGCGAGTCGACCGAGAGGCTCGAGGTAGTTGCACACGAGGCGAATCGGAAGCTCGCAATCCGAGGGGATCTCGGGCCGTTCAACGGTGTGCTGACCTACGAACTTGAACCTGTGGGGGAGGGAACTCGCCTTACAAACCGGGCGCATCTCGAGGGTCGCGGTCTCTCCCGAGTTCTGGCGCGCCTTGCAGAGGGCCGGGTACGCGAAGCTGTATCCGCAAATCTGGGCAAGCTCAAAGAGATTCTCGAAGCCTAGTTGCCTCGAGAACGAGGTGGCACTTGGGTCTGGGGACTGCAGCGAACGCGCAGCCTAACTCGCGGCTGCAACGGACCGCGTCCGTGCGTTCCGCGCGGATCGCGGCCGATGAGCCGCAGGGCTGTTGGGCGGCTCACGTCGAGTTAATCTGCTATCGTGTTCGTACTATAGCAGCATTCATTCCTTGAGGGGAAAAGATGAAAACTGACGACGAACAGGCAATCATGAACGAAACCGCATCCTTCGCGGAAGCATGGAGCAAAGGGGATGCAAAGGCGGCCGCATCTTACTATACCGAAGATGGCACGCGCGTCGGAGCGTTTGGCGACATACAGAACGGGCGGCCTGAAATCGAAGCCGCCTACGACAGATTACTCCACCAATCGATGCCAGGCGCAGTCGTGAAGCAGGAACGTGGCAGTGTCCGAATGCTGACTTCTGAACTCGCAATATGGCAGGGTGGGATTGAAATTATCCCCCCGGGGGGATCTGCGCTTAGGGGCTATGTTGTGCAGGTGATGAAAAAGGTGGAAGGACGTTGGCTTGTCCTTGAGGGACACCCCAAATTATTCCCGCCTCCTCCGCCACGCTAGTTGGCACACAACACTTGAACGCCGCCCAACAAAGCGTGCAGCCGACTGGTGGGATTCTGCGGCATTTTCAGGCATCTTTCTCGCTTCGGGTTTTTCCCGCTCCCCAGCCGAATCCACGCTCGCCCACCAGCGGCTAGCGCAAACCGTTGGGCGCACCGCGTCTTAACCGTCAGAGTTAAAGGCCCGTGTTGATATGCAAATCGCGAAGCAACGCCAATGAATAGCCGAGGTTTTCGGTTTCAAGAAGAATACCGTGGCCCTATTGGCAATGGTGATACTGGTAGGGCTGGGGGAAAAGATGGCAGAGCGATTTCTGCCACTTTACCTGATGGCTTTGGGCGGCGGCGCGTTTTCCATTGGCTTGCAGACACCATCCGGCAGTTGCGGGATGCTGACCTGCTCGACGAAATCAACGTCGACATTGGAGCGGTACTTCTTGGCTCCGGGGTTCGGCTCTTTGATCACCTCACCGGCACGCCAGCCGCCCTTGGCAACCCAACGGTAATCCCGGGGGTGGGCGGTACGCACTTGCGCTATCCAGTTCGCAAGGCATAGTCAGGGCGAGTGCGCAAACGATGTCTATCACAGGTAATTCGCCGCCCAACAAGGGCGCTGCACCGGACGACAATTCCGCTGCGCTTCATCGCCACCGCTGAGCTGGAGGCCGTTAGACCGTAAGAAACACGTCCCGCGCGCAAGAAACGGAGGAGGATATGGCCAAGCTCGTGTTCGGAATGAACCAGTCCCTGGACGGCTACGTCGACCATATGGCGTTTGCGCCAAGCCCCACGCTCTTCCGCCACTTCATCGAGGAGGCTCAGGGGCAGGCGGGCAGTGTCTACGGTCGCCAAATGTACGAGGTCATGCGTTACTGGGACGACGGGCATCCTGAATGGGATGCAGGGGAACAGGCCTTCGCGGCTGCGTGGCGGAAGCAACAGAAATGGGTCGTCTCGCGCACGTTGAAGTCGGTCGGCCCGAACGCCGCGCTTGTCGAGGGTGATCTCGCGAGCGCGATCCGCAAGCTGAAGGCCGAACGTGACGGGGAAATCGAAGTTGCCGGTCCGAGCCTGGCGCACAGCCTCACCGAGCTTGGCCTCATCGATGAGTATCGGATCTACCTGCACCCCGTCGTGCTGGGTCACGGCAAGCCATATTTCGCCGGACCCCGGCCGCCGCTCCGCCTCATCGCTCATGATCGGATTGGCGAGGATGTGATCCGGTTGGTCTATGTCCCTGCCTAGTTTCACAATTCTCAGGGAGGCCATTGCCGCTGAAATGTGGTCTTTGGCGAGGACCAACTGCGGTCTAACAACCGGTTGCAGCGGACGGTCCGCTGCGCGGCCCGCCGCTGAAGCGGAACGTTAGAGAGCCCACGGCAGCCTGGAGGCCATTCCGCGCGTCATGACACCTTGATTTCGGACACCCTCTATGTGGCTGAAGATGTTTCTCATCGTCGTCCTTGCCCTGGCCGTCAGTTTCGTGGCGGCCGTGGTCTATGGTGCGTACCGCTGGGGAGCGGGCACTCGGGAACTGCGGGCACACCTTGAAGCGGCGCGCGTGCCGATCCGCCCGCACGTCGTCGGTTTCCGCGAACTCGAGGGTCTCTCTGCGCCAGTACAGCGCTTCTTCCGCAATGTGCTGAAGGACGGGCAGCCGATGGTGGCGGGCGTAAGCGTGCGGCACAGCGGCGCCTTCAACATGGGCGAGACGACGGACCAGTGGAAGCCGTTTACCTCGAACCAGCGGGTAGTCACCCAGCGGCCGGGCTTCGACTGGGACGGCCGAGTCACGATGATGCCGGGCCTGCAGGTGCGGGTGCACGACGCATATGTGGCCGGTGAAGGCATCCTGCACGCCACCTTGCTCGGGCTGTTTTCATTGGTCAACCTGCGCGGCACCGGCGATGTGGCCGAGGGCGAACTGATGCGGTTCTTCGCTGAGGCAGTATGGTACCCGACGGCTCTGCTGCCCAGCCAAGGCGTGCGGTGGGAAGCCGTGGATGATCGCTCCGCTCGCGGCACCCTCACCGAAGGCACCATCGCCGTGACAATGCTCTTCACCTTCAACGAGCAGGGGCTGATCGACACCGTGCGTGCAGACGCGCGCGGACGCATGGTCGGCGGCAAAGTCGTCCCGACGCCTTGGCACGGGCGCTTCTGGAACTATGGCGAGCGTAGCGGCATGCTGGTGCCGCTCGATGGCGAGGTGGCATGGTTGCTGCCCGAGGGCGCAAAGCCGTACTGGCGCGGTCGCATCACCGAAATCGTCTACGACTTCGCGCGGTGATCGAGGGTCAAGGTCAACAGGAGCTTGTGCGTCAATGAGGGCGGCCTCACAACCGGTTGCAGTAGACGGTCTGCTGCGCGGCCCGCCGCTGAACCGAAACGTTAGGCACCCAGAAGCAGGGTGCCTCCAATCCCGAGGAGGACGTGCTCGAAAGGTCCCAGCTGTCACAGGTTGGAATCACGGAAGACCTGCCCTGGAGAAGGAGCGGTTGAGCCGTGATGTGGCTTGCCATCATCGCAGCGGTGATCGCGGTCCTTGCTGGCTCGGGGGTCTGGACCGCCCCAATCGTGCGCAGAGCGGAGCGGCGGTACCCACCCTCGGGGAAGTTCGTTGAGGTCGAAGGCTACCGCCTCCACTATGTGGAAGTCGGATCAGGACAACCGGTGGTCCTGCTCCACGGCGATAGCGGCAGCGTCCTGGACTTTACACTCTCACCTCTCGTGGCCGAGCTGGCCCGTGACTACCACGTCTTCGCATTCGACCGGCCCGGCCTTGGCTATAGCCAACGACCGCGCGCCGCGGGTTCCCCCTTTGTCCAAGCCCGAATGATCTATGGCGCGCTGCGTACCCTCGGAGTGAAGAACCCCGTTCTTGTCGGCCACTCTAGAGGCGGACCCGTCTGCCTTGCGTTGGGCGTCGATCACCCCGCAGAAATCGCCGGTGTCGTGAACGTTGCGGGCGGCGCCTACTACCAAGGAGGAGGTCCCTCATTCTTCAACCTACTGACCATCCCGATCCTTGGCTCCCTCCTCGCCAACACGGTGGCCATTCCGTTCGGTCGCGGTGTGGTCAAGATGACCCTCGATATCGCCTTCTCACCGGACCGCACTCCCCCGCCTCAGTACCTGGAGGCCTATAGTGCGATGGAGCTCAGGCCCACGCAGCTGACTGCCAGCGCGGATGACATTGTCAACTCCGTCCCTGGCATGAGGCTCCTGATAAAGAGATACCCAGAGATCACCTTCCTGTTGGTCTCCGTGCACGGGGAGGCAGACCGCAATGTGGCCGTCGCCTCATCCCAGCAGCTGCATAGGCAGGTACCAAGCTCAGGCCTCATTATTGTTCCCAACTCAGGGCACGAGGTAATGTTCAACCACCCAGAGGCTCAGTGGGACATCCCCGACCTGCGCCGCCTGCTGGAAGACATTCTCCCATCGAACAGCCACTTCGACGATTTTGAGGTCACACACGACTTTGAGCATATCGGCAGACGCACGATGCTGCTCAATGCGCGTCGCATTCACAGCGAGGACAACAAGACCCGGATGATCCTGCTGGCGATGGAAGACATCACCGTGCGGAGGCGGGCGGAAGAAGAAGCCCGCCGCCGCACCAGCGAACTGGAAGCCGTGCACAAGGTCTCTGTCGCGCTGCGCGCTGCGCAAAGCGCCGAAGAAGCCCTGCCCGTCCTGCTCGATGAAACGCTCGCCGCCCTCCGAGCCGACGCCGGCGCCATCTGGCTGTATGACCCGGCGTGCGGCGAACTGCGCGCCGCCGCCGCGCGCGGTTGGTTCCGCGAACTTGCCGAGTCGCCTATGCGGCCCGGCGAAGGCATTCCCGGGACGGTCTTTTCCAGCGGCGAGATGCACATCTCGGCCGAATTCACCGGCGACCCGCTCACGCGCGCGCCGGTAGCCCAGCGCATCCCGCCTGGTTGGGGCGGGGCGTGTATTCCCATTCGCGCCGCCGCAGTCGTCATCGGCGTGCTGTTCGTCTCGGTGCGCGCGCCGCGTCGGATTGCGGGAGCAGAGGTAGAAGTTCTGGAAGCGCTGGCGGAAATGGCCGGCGCCGCCCTGCACCGCCTGCGCCTGCACGATGAGGCGCTGCGCCGTGTGCAGCAACTCCAGGCGCTGGAGACAGTTGACCACGCCATCACGGCGACGCTCGATCTACGCATCACGTTGAACGTGCTGCTGGAACAAATGCTCGTGTCGCTGGGCGTGGATGCGGCCGGGGTTTTGCTGCTCAACCCACATACGCTGACGCTGGAATACGCCGCCGGGCGCGGCTTTCCCGGCCGGGGCTACGAACGTTCACGCCTGCGTCTGGGCGAAGGCAGACGGGCCTCGCCGCGCTCGAACGGCGCACTCTCTGCGTCGCCGACATTGCCCAATGCGATCCGCCCTTTGTCCGCTTGCCGCTGCTGGCCGTCGAAGGGCTGGTATCCTACGCCGCCGCACCGCTTATCTCCAAAGGGCAGTTGCTGGGCGTGCTGGAGGCCTTCCATCGCCGACCGTTCGATCACAACGACGAATGGCGGAGCTTTTTCCAGACCATTGCCCATCAGGCTGCCATCGCCATAGACAACGCCCGGCCTTTCGAGGACTTGCAGCGTTCCAACATCCAACTCTCGCTGGCCCACGACGCCACCATCGAGGGCTGGTCGCGCGCTCTCGAGCTGCGCGATCGAGAAACCCAAGGTCACACCCAGCGCGTGACCGATCTGACGGTGCGGCTGGCGCGCGCGGCCGGCATGAGCGAAGAAGAATTGGCGCACGTGCGGCGCGGCGCGCTGTTGCACGACATCGGCAAGATGGGCATCCCCGATGCGATCTTGCTCAAGCCTGATACGCTGACAGAGGAAGAGTGGGTTGTGATGCGTCAACATCCAACCCAGGCTTATGAACTGCTCTCGCCCATTGCGTACCTGCGTCCCGCGCTGGCTATTCCGTATTGCCACCACGAGAAATGGGATGGAAGCGGCTACCCGCGCGGGCTCAAGGGCGAAGAGATACCGCTGGCGGCGCGGCTCTTTGCCGTGGTGGATGTGTGGGATGCGCTTCGTTCCGACCGTCCGTATCGGCCGGCCTGGCCGGATGACAAAGCGCTTGAATACATTCGCTCGCAGGCGGGGAAGCATTTCGACCCACAGGCCGTCGAATTGTTCTTGAGGGTACTGAATGTAGGCGTGGAGGGCGCGGGCTAACAACGGCATGAACCCGACGCGTTCCGCTATCGCTCCGCGCGCGGGTCATGCCGACCGTGAGGCATCGCACCCGCCTCCCCGGCCGGTCTCGAACACGATGGGGGCTCCGCAGGCGCCGGGCGGTGGCGCGTACGGGAGGAGGCATCCATGGGTGCCCTTCGGGTCGCCATTGATCGGATCGATGCACGCATCACGGCGTGGATGGCGCGCTGCGGGGTTGTGCTTCTCCGGATAAGCCTTGGGGCCGTGTTCCTCTGGTTCGGCATCCTCAAGTTCTTCCCCGGGCTGAGCCCGGCGCAGGAACTGGCCACGCGGACGATGGACACGCTCACCTTTGGCCGTCTCTCCCCCAACGTGTCCATACTCATCCTCGCCACGTGGGAATCCCTGATCGGGATCGGGCTGATCCTCGGCCTGTTCATGCGGGCGACACTCCTGTTGCTCTTCCTGCAGATGCTCGGCGCCGTCACTCCGCTGGTCCTGTATCCAAGCCGGGTGTTCACCCACATCCCCTACGCGCCGACGCTCGAGGGGCAGTACATTGTCAAGAACATCGTCCTCGTCAGCGCCGGCATCGTCATCGGGGCCACCGTTCGCGGGGGAGGGCTCGTCGCAGAGACCGCACACCGGCCAGACCCATAGGAATCCGGCTGGTTGGTGCGCCGGCCTACCGGCTTGAACCAGGCGTTGGTCCAGGTGATCCGCCTCTTCGGGCCGTGGCCCTTCGTGGTTTCGTGGTGGGGCAGGGCTTGATCGTCGCCGTGATCGGGGAGACGAAATCCGCGTCCTCCATTCCGGGGCGCTTGACGTCCTGTGGTAAGGTAGAGGGGAGGTTGTGGCCGGATCCCGCGACGACATCGCTGCGCGCGATCGACGCGGCGCATCCGGCCGCGTTGCGTACGATCGTCGACGCTCCGCCGGTCGTGTACGTACGCGGCACCGCGGCCCGGCGATGTCCGGGCCGTTGTTGTGTGCGGCCGGCCTGCGGCGCTCCGGATCGGGGTAGAGAGGTTCTTGCGGTCCTACCGGTCCGCCGTGAGGAGGAGCAAGCATTCGCGCGTCCGACACGGAATCCGCAGCCCCAGGCGTTCCCGCCGGCGGCGCCGCCGAGCGCATTCCCGGCGGCGATTCCGCCGAGGCCACGCCGTCGCCGCGGCCCCGCCGCGCACAGAGCCGGGCCCGTGCGCCCAAGGCCGAGCCGCGCCCCGGCGGAACTCCGGCCCGCACGCCGCGCGGTAAGGTCGGCCGCCCCCGTGCCGGCCGCCCCCGTGCCGGCCGCCCCCGTGCCGGCCGCGTCAAAGCCGGCCGCGCCAAAGCCGGCAACGGCGCCGGGACGGGGAAGCCGCTGGTCGTCGTCGAGTCTCCGACCAAGGCGCGCACCTTGAAGAAGCTGCTCGACCGGCGCTATGACGTCGTGGCGTCGATGGGGCACGTCAAGGACCTTCCGCGCAGCCAGCTCGGCGTGGACGTCTCCAACGGGTTCACG
>Ga0209172_10005752_pt1 | contig 14622 bp, 13 predicted proteins | sample LarsenN4metaG_FD_184113 | JGI IMG/M metagenome (GOLD analysis project Ga0209172, IMG submission 184113) | Hot spring sediment bacterial and archeal communities from British Columbia, Canada, to study Microbial Dark Matter (Phase II) - Larsen... ... | reverse complement strand
CTGCTCGGCCGCCTGGATGCCGGTCTCCTGCAGCAGCTGGATCGCGCGCCGGCGCGCCTCGTCGGCGCTGACCGGCAGGTGCGTCTGGATGGTCTCGGTGAGCTGCCGCCCGATCGTGTACAGCGGGTTCAGCGAGGTCAGCGGGTCCTGGAAGATCGCGCCGATCTTGCGGCCGCGGATGCGGCGCATCTGCTCGTACGGCAGGTTGTCGATGCGCTGGCCCTCGAGGCGGATCTCGCCGGCGGCGATGCGCCCCGGCGGCTCGAGCAGGCCGATGATGGCCGCGCCGGTGAGCGACTTGCCGGCGCCGGACTCGCCCACCACGCCGAGGATCTCGCCCGGCGCGATGTCGAACGAGATGTCGTCCAGCGCGAGCAGGGTGCCGCGGCGCGTGGGGAACTCGACGCGCAGGTGCCGGACTTCGAGCAGCGGGGGCGTGACGGGCATGGGGTCCTTTCAGGCGGGCGGCGTGCAGCCGCCGATGGGTTCCTCGTGGTCGACCTTGACGGTGAAGCGGCTCGCGAGCGCCGTCTCCTTCACCGCCACCAGCCAGTAGCGCGTGCACGGCTTGACGTCGAGCGTGAGGGTCTGCTCGGGGCCGTAGCGCAACGCGCCGCCGGGCAGCGCCTGCACGGTGATCTTGCGCACGCCGGGCTCGACGAGCACGGGATTGCGCAGCTCGCTCGTGCCGTCGACGCGCACGATCGCCACCGGGTAGGTGTCGATCGGCGCGCGGTGGTAGCGGCGGCCGTCGAGCTGCGAGTAGGTCGTGGTCGAGCACGCGCCGGCGAGCAGCGCGGCGGCACACGAGGCGGCAGTCAGTACGGGTCTCATGGGAACCTCCGCGGACGCATCCGGGGCCAGCGGGACCGTCAGCGCAGGCGCGGGTTGAGCGCGTCGCGCAGCCAGTCGCCGAGCAGGTTCACCGACAGGGCGATCAGGATCAGCATCAGCCCCGGGAAGATCGTGATCCACCACTCGCCGGAGAACAGGAAGTCGTTGCCCACGCGGATCAGGGTGCCCAGCGACGGCGACGTGGGCGGCACGCCGACGCCGAGGAAGGACAAGGTCGCCTCGATGATGATCGCCGAGGCCACCTGGATGGTCGCCAGCACCAGCACGGGCCCGAGCACGTTGGGCAGCACGTGGCGCGCCATGATGCGCAGCGGCGCCACGCCGATCACGCGCGCGGCCTGCACGTATTCCTTGTTGCGCTCGACCAGCGTGGAGCCGCGCACGGTGCGCGCGTACTGCACCCAGCCGGTCAGCGAGATGGCGATGATGAGCACCGCGAAGGCCAGGGTCTCGTGCGCGTTGGGGAACATCGCGCGGCCGACGCCGTCGATCAGCAGCGCGATCAGGATCGACGGGAACGACAGCATCACGTCGCAGATGCGCATGATGATCGCGTCGGTCTTGCCGCCGACGAAGCCGGACAGCAGGCCGAGCGACACGCCGACCAGCACCGACAGCAGCACCGACGCGAAGCCCACGAACAGCGAGATGCGCGCGCCGTACATCAGCGCCGACAGGATGTCGCGGCCCTGGTCGTCGGTGCCGAGCAGGTACTTCGCCTTGCCCTCGTCTTCCCAGGCCGGCGGCAGCCGGGCGTCCGACAGCTCCAAGGTCGCGAGGTTGAACGGGTCGTGCGGCGCCACCCAGTCGGCGAACAGCGCGCAGAAGATGCAGACGAAGGCCACCAGCGCCGCGCCGATGGCCACCGGCGAGGTGCGGAAGCTGTACCAGACGTCGCTGTCGAAGAATCGCTGCAGCGCGCCCGGCGCGGCGGCCGTCGTCGTCGAGACCGTCACGGCTGCCCCTTCACCGTGACCCACTTGAAGGGCATGAAGTTGTCGGGCAGCTGCACCAGGTCGACGTTCTTCTTCATCGCCCACGCCAGCGCCTGCTGGTGCAGCGGGATGTGGCCGACGTCGTCCTGGTGGATCTTGAACGCCTCGGCGATCATCGCGTTGCGCTTGGCCTGGTCGGTCTCGCTCTGGATCTTCGCCGTCAGCTCGTCGACCTTGGGATTGCTGTAGCTGCCGAGGTTGAACTGGCCTTGGCCCTTGTCGTTCGGCGTGGCCATCAGCGAGCTCAGCGGGTTGTGCGAGTCGTAGGTGCCGGGCGTCCAGCCGAGCAGGTAGAAGCTCGTGTCGCGGCGCAGGATCTTCGGGAAGTAGGTGGCCTTGCTCTCGGCCTGCAGGTTCACCTTGACGCCGATGCGCGCCAGGTTGGCCGCCACCGCCTGGCAGATCTCGCCGTCGTTGACGTAGCGGTCGTTCGGGCAGTTCATGCCGACCTCGAAGCCGTTCGGGTAGCCGGCCTCGGCCAGCAGCTTCTTCGCCGCCTCGGGGTCGTACGGCAGGCGCTTGTTCAGCTCGGGCACGAAGCCCTTGATGCCGGGTGCGACCATCAGCCCGGTCGGCGTGGCCGCGCCGCGCATCACGCGCGTGCGGATGGTCTCGATGTCGATGGCCTGGTAGAACGCCTTGCGCACCCGCACGTCCTTGAACGGGTTCTTGCCCTTCACGCTGGAGCTGAGCAGCTCGTCGCGCTTCTGGTCCATGCCGAGGAAGATGGTGCGCAGCTCGGGGCCCTGCATCACCTTCAAGTTCGGGTTGGACTTCAGGCGGTCGACGTCCTGCAGCGGCACCGGCTCCATCACGTCGACCTCGCCGGACAGCATGGCGGCCACGCGCGTGGCGTCGTTGCCGATGGGCGTGAAGACGACCTCGTCGACGTTGCCCTCGATCTTTTCCCAGTAGTTGAAGTTGCGCACCAGCACCGTCTTGGCCGACGGCTGGCGCTCCTTGACGCGGTACGGACCGGTGCCGTTGGCGCGGAACGACGCGGCGTTCTCGATGCCCTTGCGGCGGTCGACCGGCTTCTCGGCCTTGTTGTCCTCGCACCACTTCTTGCTCATCACGAAGACCAGCGAGATCACGTCGGGCAGGATCGGGAACGGCGCCGTGGTCTCGATCTCGACCACGTCCTTGCCGACCGCGCGCACGTCCTTGATCGACGAGGTGTAGCCCTTCATGTCGGAGCCGTCGCCGGCCGCGCGCTTGAAGCTGAACACCACGTCGTCGGCGCTCAGCGGCGTGCCGTCGTGGAAGGTCACGCCCTTGCGCAGCTCGAAGCGCCAGACCGTCGGCGAGGTCTGGCTCCACTTCGTGGCCAGCGCCGGCGTGAGGCCGAGCTTCTTGTCGCGCCCGACCAGCGGCTCGTACACATTGCTCAGGAACGACAGCTGCAGCGACTCGTTCAGCGAGTGCGGGTCCATCGACAGCGCGTCGCCCTGGTTGGCCACGCGCAGCGTGGCGGCCTGAGTCAGCCCGCAGGCCAGCGCGAGGGCGGCGGCGAGGAGCGTGGGCTTGAACTTCATGGCGTCTCCTTGAGTGAAGGTCGGGTCAGTTCAGGGGCATCGCGCGCTCGACGAGCGACGCGAACAGCGCCGCGCCGAGCGGCAGGATGTCGTCGTTGAAATCGTAGCGGCTGCTGTGCAGGAAGCAGCCGCCCTCGCCGCCCTGGCCGATGCGCAGGTAGGCGCCGGGCTTCATCTGCAGCATGAAGGCGAAGTCCTCGGCGCCCATGCTCGGCCGCAGGTCGCGGATCACGCGGTCCTCGCCCACCAGCGAGGCGGCCACGTCGCCGGCGAAGCGCGCCTCGTCGCGCGTGTTGACGGTGGCCGGGTAGATGCGCTGGTAGGTCAAGGAGGCGGTGGCGCCGAAGCCGATGGCGACCGACTCGACCAGCCGGCCGAGACGCTCCTCGATCATGTCCTGCACTTCGCGGCGGAAGGTGCGCACGGTGCCGACCATCTTCGCCTGGCGCGGGATCACGCTCATCGCGCCGAGGTCGCCGGCCTGGATGCCGCACAGGCTCACCACGGCGCTGTCGATCGGGTCGACGTTGCGCGACACCAGGCTCTGCGCGGCGGTGACGATGTGCGCCGCCACGAGCACGGGGTCGATCGCCATGTCGGGATGCGCGCCGTGGCCGCCGCGTCCGCTCACGGCGATCTCGATGCGGTCGGCCGCCGCCATCATGGCGTTGTCGTTCACGCCGATCGTGCCCGGCGGCAGGCTGGGCCAGTTGTGCATGGCGAACACCGCGTCGACCGGGAAGCGGTCGAACAGCCCGTCGTCGATCATCGCCTTGGCACCGGCGAAGCCTTCCTCGCCGGGCTGGAAGATCAGCACGGCCGAGCCGTCGAAGTCGCGGCTCGCGGCCAGCGCGCGTGCGGCGCCGACGAGCATGGCGACGTGGCCGTCGTGACCGCAGCCGTGCATCAGGCCGGCCTTGGTGGAGCGCCACGCGAAGTCGTTCTCCTCGCGCATGGGCAGCGCGTCCATGTCGGCGCGCAGGCCGATCGCGCGGCCCGAGTCGTGCCGGCGCCCGCGCACGACCCCCACCACGCCGGTGCGCCCGATGCCGGTGTGCACCTCGTCGACGCCGGCCACGCGCAGCGCCTCGGCCACGCGCGCGGCGGTGCGGTGTTCCTCGAAGCCGAGTTCGGGGTGCGCGTGCAGGTCGCGCCGCAGCGCAGTGAGCTCGCCGTGCCAGCCGACGAGTCGCTGGTACGCACCCGACGAGACGGCGCGAGTCGCCCGCAGCATCAGTGGCCTCCGGCGGGCTTCTCGATGCGCAGCCGCGGATCGACCGCGAAGTACAGCAGGTCCACGATCAGGTTGATCAGCACGAAGATCAGCGCGATCAGGCACAGGTAGGCCGCCATCACCGGGATGTCGGCGAACTGCACCGCCTGGATGAACAGCAGCCCCATGCCGGGCCACTGGAACACCGTCTCGGTGATGATCGCGAAGGCGATCAGCGAGCCGAGCTGCAAGCCGGTGATCGTGATGACCGGCACCAGGGTGTTCTTCAGCGCGTGGCCGAAGTACACCGCGCGGTCGGGCAGCCCGCGCGCCTTGGCGAACTTGATGTAGTCGGCGCGCAGCACCTCGAGCATCTCGGCGCGCACGAGCCGCATGATCAGGGTGAGCTGGAACACCGACAGCGTGATGGCCGGCAGCACCAGGTGCTTCCAGCCGTCGACGGTGAGCCAGCCGGTGCTCCACGCGCCGAGCGCGATCACGTCGCCGCGGCCGAAGCTCGGCAGCCATTTCAAGGTGACCGCGAACAGCAGGATCAGCAGGATGCCGATCAGGAAGGTCGGCAGCGACACGCCGAGCAGCGAGAAGGTCATGAAGACCTGCGACAGGAAGTTGCCTCGCTTGAGCGCCGCGTAGACCCCCATCGGGATGCCGACCACCAGCGCGATGATCGCCGCGGTGGTGGCCAGCTCGATGGTCGCCGGCAGCCGCTCGGCGATCAGCGACGAGACCTTGCGGCCCTGGCGCAGCGACAGCCCGAACTCGCCGCGCACCGCGTTGCCCACGAAGGCGGCGAACTGCACCGGGAACGGGTCGTCGAGGCCGAGGTCCTTGCGCAGCTGGTCGCGCTGCTCGGGCGTGGCGTCCTGCCCGAGGAGGTTGGTCACCGGATCGCCGACGTACTGGAACAGCATGAAGGCGATGAAGGCGACCGTGAGCATCACGACCACGGCCTGCGCCAGGCGACGGAGGATGAAGGCAAGCATGGGAGGGAGAGTCGGTCCGTCGCGCTGGCGCCGGACGGTTCAGGTTAGTTGACCTTCACCGCCCGCATGTCGATGCGATTGTCCGCCCGGTGGTACATGTCGATGTTCTTTTTCATCGCCCACGGGATGACCTGGTTGTGCAGCGGGATGTGCGACACGTCCTGGTGCGAGAGCACGAGCGCCTGCTCGATGAGCTGGTTGCGCACCTTCTGGTCGACTTCCTTCTTGATGCGCTCGATCAGCGCGTCCATCTGCGGGTTGCTGTAGCGGCCGACGTTGTAGTTGCCGTCGCCCTGCGCGCCCACCGAGCGGACCAGCGACTGCAGCGAGTACAGCGCGTCGAAGGTCGGCACGCCCCAGCCCAGCATGTAGATGCTGGCCTCGTAGCGCTGGATCATCGGGAAGTAGGTGACCAGCGGCAAGGTGCGCAGCTTGGCCTTGACGCCGATGCGCGCCCACATGGCCGTGATGGCCTGGCAGGTCTCCTCGTCGTTGATGTAGCGGTTGTTCGGGCAGGCGAAGTCGACCTCGAAGCCGCCGGGATAGCCGGCGTCGGCGAGCAGCTTCTTCGCGCCCTCGACGTCGTAGGGGTAGCGCTCGTCGGCCTTCTTGGTCCAGCCGTTGACCTGCGGCGCGATCAGCGCGCCGGTCGGCTGCGCGAGGCCGCGCATGATGTTCTTCTGGATCGCGTTGATGTCGATCGCCTGGTACAGCGCCTTGCGCACCCGCACGTCCTTCAGCGGGTTCTTGCCCTTGACGTTGGAGCCGGGCAGTTCGTCGCGGAACTGGTCCATGCCCAGGAAGATCGTGCGGTTCTCGGCGCCGTCGAGCACCTTCAGGTTCGGCGCCGAGCGCAGCTTGGGCAGGTCGGCCGGCGACGGGTCGAGCACCATGTCGACCTCGCCGGACAGCAGCGCGGCCACGCGCGTGGCCTCGGCCTTGATCGGGGTGTAGACGATCTCGGTCACGTTGCCGTCCATCTTGCCCCACCAGCCGGGGTTGCGCACCAGCACCAGCTTCACGTCCTGGTCCCAGCTCTTGAGCATGAACGGGCCGGTGCCGTTGGCGTTGCGGTGGGCGAAGTTCTCGTCCTTGGTCTTGATGTCCTTCGGCTCGAGCGACTTGTTCTTCTCGGACCACTCCTTGTCCATCATGCGCAGCTCGGTGAGCTGGCGCAGCAGCACCGGGTTCGGGCCCTTCGTGAAGATGTCGATCGTCAGGTCGTCGACCTTCTCGATGCGGTCGATGCCCTGCGTGTAGACGCCGTAGTTCGACGTCTTGGCCATCGCGCGCTCGAGCGAGAACTTGGCGTCGTCGGCGTTGAACGCCGAGCCGTCGTGGAACTTCACGCCGCGCCGCAGGGTGATGCGCACCTGCGTCGGGCTCATCTGCTTGTAGCCCGTGGCCAGCATGGGCTCGAGCTCGAACTTGCTGTTGTAGTAGAAGAGCGACTCGTAGACCGCGGCGTGCACGCCGTTGCCCAGGGCGTTGTTCTGCGAGTGGATGTCCCAGGTCGGGATGTCGCTGGCGCTGGCCCACTTGAAGGTCTTGGCCGACGCGGGTGCCGCGACGGCGAGCCAGGCGGCCGACGCCAGGATGGCGAGCGTCGAGGCCTTGCGATGAAGCATGGTGGTACTCCTGATTGAGAAGCCCGGATGATCCGCAAATCGCGTGCCGCCCGCCAAGGGGGAATCCCCCGATCGGTGCGCGTCAGTCGAGCCTGATCTCTCCGTACCAGGCGTGCGCCCGCGAACGCGTGTTGTCGGCGTCGGTCATGAAGGCCACGCCCACGAGCGGGCCGGGGTCTTCGCCGAACGCGAGGCGGTAGTCGGCCGCGAGGTCGCGGCGGTAGTGGCGCCAGCGCCCGAGCTGGGCGGGCCCCGCCTCGACGACGATCTTGCGGATGCGGTCGCTGCGGCCGCTCACCACCACGCTGCCGACCGGATGGGCCTCGTCGGCCCACACGTACATCAAGGTCGCGTACGGCGGCTCCTCGCCGGTGAGCGCGCGCGCGAGGTCGAACATCATGCGGTTGCGAACGCTGAGCTTGTCGCGGTCACCGGCGAAGGCGAAGACCACGCGCGCGGGCGAGTCCTCGAGGTCGGCGTCGGACACGCTCGCGCCGTCGATCAGCGCCGGCACCCACCACGAGAACTGCACCGTGCCGAGTCGCTCGGGCATCACGTGCACGCGACGACGCAACAGGCTCGCGGACGTGTCGGCCTCGGCGCGCCAGGCCGGGCGGCCGTCTTTCACGGTGTAGGAGTAGTGGGTCGGCCGCTTCCCGGGCAAGGTGACGGCGTGCCAGCCGTCGGGGGCCGGCGGCACCGTGGCACAGCCGAGCAGCATCGCACCCGCGCAGGCGAACGCGAGGCCGATGCGAGGCCGGAGCGAGAGGCTGAACTTCACGTCACGTCGCCACGCGCCGCAGCCGACGAGCGGCCACGAAAAAGCCGCCCCGAGGGGCGGCTGGAATCGCAAGACTCGCCCGAAGGCGAGCCGAGCATCAGAAGTTGTGCTTGATGCCGACGTCGTAGCCGGTCTTGCTGGTCGTGATGGAGTCACCACGATCGTTCAGCACGTCGACGTACAGCGTCGTGCGCTTGCTCATGCTGTAGTGGTAGCCAAGCGCCAGAGCCTTGGTCGGCTTGGTCTTCACGCCGGCAGCCGTCTCACGCTCGAGCTGGCCGTAGGAGGCGCGGAACTCGCCCGCACCGATCGGCGCGACGGCGCTGAACAGCCACGCGGTGTGGTCGTCGTCAGCCGCGGTGTTGCCCTTGCCGTAGAAGCCGCCGATGCGCGCGAAGCCGAGGTTGTACGACGCGTTGAACGTCGTCCACTTCGCCTTGGCGGCCGCTTGGGCGCCGGTGGCTTCGTAGCCGAAACCAGCGACCAGCGGACCGGCAGCGTAGCTCAGCGCGAAGTTGACCGGCTTCTTCTGGAAGTTGTTGATCGCGTCGGTCGCTTCGGCGACCTGCGCGCCGAACGTGAAGCCGCTGGCCGAGATCTTGTAGGTGGCCGAGCTGTCGTTGCGCACCGCGGCGATACCGCCACCGCCGGTGATGGCGATGTTGCCGGCGCTGCCGCCGAGCGTGCCGTTCACGACCGTATCCCAGCCCCACGGGTCAGCCACCAGCTGCGACTGCAGGAACGCGGTGGTGTACTCGCGGCCGAACACGACCTGGCCGAAACCGCCTTGCAGACCGACGATCGAGCGGCCTTGCCAGAAGCGCGCGGCATTCGTCTGCGCGCCGGTGTCGGCATTGAAGCGGTGCTCGATGTTGAACAGGGCCTGCAGGCCGCCGCCGAGGTCTTCGACGCCGCGCACGCCGAAGCGGCTGCCCGAGCCATTGGCCAGGCTCTTGGTCTTGATGCCGGCGCCCTTGCCGGCCGACAAGTCCACACGACCGTACAGGGTCACCGACGACTGGGCCGCCGCAGCACCCGCGAATGCGCCGAGCACAGCGAGAGCGAGCAGAGATTTTTTCATTGCGACTATCTCCTAGGTTGAACAGGGGTCCCGATGTCTGGGGCACCCCGCGTGGAGGGCCCGATCAGGCCAACCTCCTCAGCGGAAGTTGGCGGTATTGCACCAGACGCCTCGCGGGGTTGCCAAGGTTTGGCCTGCAAATTCGACGGCGTTGTTGTCTGCCTGCAACGAGCCGTTGCAGGCGACGGAAGATGGCCCGATCAGGCCATGACGGTCACTTCAAGTGAGCGTGTGCACACGCGGAGAGCCTCGAATCTGCAGTACGCTTGGCCACGTCAACCAACATCGGAGATCGACCGCCATGGCGCGTGAACTCAGTGGGCCCGACCGACTGCTCTCGTCGATCGACCACGGGCTGCGCACGATCGCGGCCGCGTCGCACGCGGCGCGTCCGTGCCCGGCGGCGGCGCCCTCGCAGCCCCCGCTGGCCGACGACGAGCGGCGCTTGTCGGGCGCGCTGATGCGCGTCAATCACGTTGGCGAGGTCTGTGCGCAGGCGCTGTACCAGGCGCAGGCGCTGACCACGCGCGACGCCACCTTGCGCGCGCACTTCGAGCAGGCCGCGCGCGACGAGACCGATCACCTCGCCTGGACCCTGCAGCGCCTGCGCGAACTGAACGACCGACCCAGCCTGCTCAACCCGCTGTGGTACGCGGGCGCGTTTGCGATCGGGCTCGTGGCCGGACGCGCCGGCGACCGGGCGAGCCTCGGATTCGTGGTCGAGACCGAACGCCAGGTCGAGCAGCATCTCGCCGGCCATCTCGACCGGCTGCCGGCGGCCGACCAGGCCTCGCGCGCGATCGTCGAGCAGATGAAGGCCGACGAGGCGCGGCATGCCGCGGACGCGCTCGGTGCCGGCGCGATCGAACTGCCGGCACCGGTGCGCTGGGCCATGCGCGCCGCCGCGAAGGTGATGACCACCACCGCGCACCGCATCTGAGGCGGTGTCCGCCCGCGCGCGGCGGACGAAGGCTCCCGGGTCGAGAGCTTCGGACTTCAGTCCTCGACGACCTCGTAGCTCGTCGTCACCTCGGCGGTCTTGGCCAGCATCGCGGTCGCCGAGCAGTACTTCTCGTGCGACAGCTCGACGGCGCGCGCCACCGCCGCCTCGGGCACGCCGCGCCCGCGCACGATGAAGTGCATCGCGATGCGCGTGAAGACCTTCGGATCGGTCGTCGCGCGCTCGGACGTGACCTTCACCTCGCAGCCGCGCACCTCGTGGCGACCGCGCTTGAGGATCAGCACCACGTCGTAGGCCGCGCAGGCGCCCGTGCCGGCCAGCACCGTCTCCATCGGCCGCGGCGCGAGATTGCGGCCGCCGCCGTCGGGCGCGCCGTCGATCGTGAGCAGATGGCCGCTGCCGGTTTCGGCGACGAAGCCCATGCCGCTGGAGGGAACCCAATGGATCGTGCACTGCATCGTGTCGCTGCCTCGCGCGAGCTCTGTGCGTCGCGGCGTCGTGGTGGTGCGGGCATTGTGCAATCCGCAACGGCGGCTGGAGTGCCATCCCTACGAATGCCCCTCGCGCGATATTGCGCCGCAGCATGCCGCTCGCTACACTGGCTTCGAACGCGACGTGAACCGCTCGAAGCGCACGTCGCACCGCTTGTCTCCTCCACTCCTCCCAAGGGTGGATTCGGCCCGGGGCCTCACGGCCTCGGGCCTTTTTCATGCGCGGATCGCGCGATGCACGTGACGTATGATCCGCCGCCGCAGTGCCGTGACGCCTGCAGGAGGAGATCGACACATGGCCGGCGCCACCGGTCCGCGTCGCCCGGCCGCAGCCCGCGGCGCGCGGCGCCCCGACTATCTGCAGCGCATCCTGACCGCCCGCGTCTACGACGTCGCCATCGAAACGGGCCTCGAGCGCGCCCCGGCGCTGTCGGCGCGCATCGGCAACGAGGTGTGGCTCAAGCGCGAGGACAACCAGCCCGTCTTCAGCTTCAAGCTGCGCGGCGCCTACAACAAGATGGCGCACCTGAGCGCGACGCAGCTCAGGCGCGGCGTCATCTGCGCCTCGGCCGGCAATCACGCGCAGGGCGTCGCGCTGGCCGCGCGCAAGCTCGGCTGCAAGGCGGTGATCGTGATGCCGGTCACCACGCCGCAGGTCAAGATCGACGCGGTGCGCGCGCTCGGCGGCGAGGTCGAGCTGCACGGCGACAGCTATTCGGACGCCCATGAACGCGCGCGGCAGCTCGAGCGCCAGCGCGGCCTGACCTTCGTCCATCCGTTCGACGACCCCGACGTCATCGCCGGCCAGGGCACCGTGGCGATGGAGATCCTGCGCCAGCACCAGGGCCCGATCGACGCCGTGTTCGTCGCGGTCGGCGGCGGCGGCCTGATCTCCGGCGTCGCCTCGTACGTCAAGGCCGTGCGGCCCGACATCCAGGTGATCGGCGTGCAAACCACCGACTCCGACGCGATGCTGCGTTCGGTGCGCGCCGGCAAGCGCGTGCAGCTGCACGACGTCGGACTGTTCTCCGACGGCACCGCCGTCAAGCTGGTCGGCGAGGAGACCTTCCGCCTCACGCGCGAGCTGGTCGACGACTTCGTGGTGGTCGACACCGACGAGGTCTGCGCTGCCATCAAGGACGTCTTCCAGGACACGCGCAGCATCCTCGAGCCGGCCGGCGCGCTGGGCGTGGCGGCGATCAAGCAGTACGCCGAGACGCACAAGTGCCGCGGCAAGACCTTCGTGGCCATCACCTGCGGCGCCAACATGAACTTCGACCGGCTGCGCTTCGTGGCCGAGCGCGCCGAGGTCGGCGAGCAGCGCGAGGCGCTGTTCGCGGTCACCATCCCCGAGGAGCGCGGCTCGTTCAAGCGCTTCTGCGAGCTGATCGGCCCGCGCAGCGTCACCGAGTTCAACTACCGCATCTCCGACCCGGCCATCGCGCACGTGTTCGTCGGGCTCGCGATCCACGGCCGCGACGAAGCCGCGCGCATCGCGCGCGGCTTCGAGCGGCACGGCTTCCCGACCGTCAACCTCAGCGACGACGAGCTCGCCAAGCAGCACGTGCGGCACATGGTGGGCGGCCGCTCCGAGCTGGCCAGGGACGAGCGGCTGTTCCACTTCGTGTTCCCCGAGCGGCCCGGCGCGCTGATGCGCTTTCTCGCGGCGCTGCACCCCGACTGGAACATCAGCCTGTTCCACTACCGCAACCAGGGCGCCGACTACGGCCGCATCCTGGTCGGCCTGCAGGTCCCGCGCGGCGACCGCAAGGCATTGCGCGAGTTCCTCGACACCCTGCACTATCCGTGGGTCGACGAGACCGACAATCCGGTCTATCGGCTGTTCCTGCGCTGACCAGAAGGACGCACGCTGCCATGACCGTCACGCCCTCGCTGATCGCCCCCACCGCCAACCCGCTGCTCGAGCGCGCGCTGCGCGAGAAGCTGGCGCGGCGCGCCGAGACGACTGGAAGCCTGGGCGAGCTCGAGCCGGTGGCCGTGCGCATGGGGCTGATGCAGAACACGCTCAAGCCGCGCTTCGTCGAGCCGCAGATCCTGCTGTTCGCGGCCGACCACGGCCTGGCGGTCGACGGCCTCGGCGTGCCCGGCGGGCGCAGCACCGCCGACCTGGTGCAGCAGGCGCTCACCGGCCAGATCCCGGTGTCGGTGTTCGCGCGCATCCAGGGGCTGGAGCTGACGGTCGTCGACGCCGGCGTGGCCGAGGGCCTGCCGCCGCACGCGCGGCTGATGGCCCGCAAGATCGCGCACGGCACGCGCAACGCGCGCGTCAACTCCGCGATGTCGATGGACCAGGCGCACGCCGCCATCCGCGCCGGCATGGAGATCGGCAACACGCTGCCCGGCAACGTGCGCGCCTGCGCCGGCATCGGCGTCGGTTCGCAGGAGAGCGCCGCGCTCGTGATCTCGCGCCTCACCGACGCGCCCGTGCGCGAGCTGCTGCTGGCCGGCCCGCAGATGAAGCAGGACGACCTGGCCAAGCTGCTGGTCATCGCGCAGGGCGCGCAGGGCCGGCACCGCGACGTGAGCGATCCGGTCGAGGTGCTCGCCGCGTTCGGCGGCTTCGAAGTCGCGATGATGGTCGGGCTGATGCTCGTGGCCGCCAGCAAGCGCCACCTGATCATCGTCGACGGCATGGCCGCGTGCGCGGCGCTCGGCGTGGCCGCGCGCATCGCCGCGCCCGTCACCGACTACGTGGTCTTCTGCCGCAGCCACAGTCACCACGGGCTCGACACCGCGCTCGACCTGTTCCGTGCGTCGGCCCTGCTCGAACTCGGCATGGAAAGCACCGACGGCACCGGCGCCACCCTCGCGTGGCCGCTCGTGCGCAGCGCCGTGGCGCTGCTGAGCGAGGTGGCCGAGGGCGAGGACCCCGGGCCCACGCGGCCGGCCGAGCTCGGCGGCCCCGTCACGACGCCGGGCAGCAGCAAGTACTGAGCGCCCCCAAGGCCGGCCCTGCCGGCGCGCCCCCCGCGGGGGTTCAAGTCGAGTGGCGGAGCCACATCGACTTGAGAGTCCGAATCGCGCGGCCGGCGCTCAGCGCGAGCCTTGCTCGCGCACCCAGCGATGCCCGGCCGCGAGCTTGTGCAGCCCGGCGAAGTCGCGCACGCCCTGCTTCGCCGCGGCGGGCAGCAGCGCCAGCAGCAGCTCGGCCGTGGCCAGGGTGTCGGCCGCGGCCTGGTGGCGCGCGGCGCACGCGATGCCGAAGCGCGCCATCCACTCGTCGAGCGACTTCGCTGCCGGCGGCGGCTGGCTCGCCACCGCCACCTGCTCCACGTCGAGCCACGCGTTGCGCGGCGCGCGGCCCAGCGCGGCGCGGCTCGCGCGCTCGATCAGCGCGCGGTCGAAGCCGGCGTGAAAGCCGATCAGCGGCGCGTCGCCGACGAAGCGCTCGAAGGCGGCGAGCGCCTCGGCGGCCGGCACGCCCGCGGCCTGCGCCCCGACCCCGATGCCGTGCACCAGGATGTTGGGCTTGTCGGGCGTGCCGGCCGGCTCGTGCCGGATCACGACCTCGAAGCTGTCGTCGAGGTCGATGCGCAGCCTCAGGCCGTCGGCCGCGGCGTCGGCGCGCACGCCGATCGCGGCGATCGCGAGCAGCCGGTCGTGCCACGGGTCGAGCCCGCTCGATTCCACGTCGAGCACCACCCAGCGCGTGGGCGACGGCGCCTTGCGCCACCAGCGGGTCAGCAGCTCCATCAGCGCAGGTAGTCGAGTTCGAGCCGCTGCTGCAGCCGTCGCGCGACGCGCAGCGACTCCTTCAGCATGCGCCGGTCGATGTCCGACAGCGACGCGAGCGCGACGCGGTTGGGCGCATCGGCCGACGCCGCGTCCTGCTGCACGCGCAGCCGCAGCATCTGCAGGAACTCGAACGCGCCGACCCACGATTCGCTCTCGGCCGCGGGTGCGTGCAGCGCCGTGCCCGCGGCCAGCAGCCGCTCGCGCGTGCCGGTCGCGGCGATGCCGTGCGCGAGCGCGTAGATGCGCGCCACGTCGACGAACAGCGCCGTGCCCTGCAGCTTGAGGTCGATGCCGCCGTGCTCGTCGGTGTCGATCGAGCCGC
>Ga0209172_10005746_pt1 | contig 14644 bp, 3 predicted proteins | sample LarsenN4metaG_FD_184113 | JGI IMG/M metagenome (GOLD analysis project Ga0209172, IMG submission 184113) | Hot spring sediment bacterial and archeal communities from British Columbia, Canada, to study Microbial Dark Matter (Phase II) - Larsen... ... | reverse complement strand
TGTATTTGAGAATCATGGAGAATGAATATTTAGTCATGCTTAAACTCCTTTTTTTTTATCTGCGGCTCTCATTATAACATAATTGTGGCTATTTTTACCACTTTTTTATTGACATTCAACACTTCTGCCACTAACGGTAACATCAGCTTCACCACCATTAACGCCACCACCGACGTAAATTTTATCAGCAATAGCGGCCATATCAATTTTACCGCCGCCATCACCGCTCCCGGCAAAAACCTCAGCTTTACCGCTCCCACTGGTGATATTACCCTCGCCAACATCGGCAGCAACGGCAACGAATTAAACAGCTTCAACATCACCGCCCAAAATCTCAACCTCTTGGGCAACATCTACACCAACGGCGGGTTAAACCTGAGTAACGTTACCAACGTGAATATCCTCGGAGCCGCTGTCACCTTAGAAACCGACAGTGACGGCGGCAACATTACCGCCACCACCATCAACGGCCCCGGAGCTATGACCATGAAACCGGGAACAGGAACAGTGAATTTAGGCCAAATCGGCCAGAATACACCCCTAGGCAATCTCAATATTAATGGTAGCCAAATCACCACCGGTGCTATTGCCGCCGGAGATTTACAAATCAACGCTACCAGCGGCATTAACATCAGTGATGCCGTCAACGCCGCCAGCGTCAATTTTACTGCCGTCAACGATATCAACACCGCCGATATCACCTCCACATCGGATATCAACATTACCAGCACTGGCGGCAATCTTACCCTCGGTAATCTTAACACTGCTTCCCTCACGGGAGCTGGCGCTAATATTACCATCACCAGCAATACTGGACAAATTACCACCCGCAATATCACCAGCACTGGCGCCACCGATGGCGGCGAAATTTTTGTCAATGCCAGTACCCAAATTACCGCTGAAGAAATTAATGCTCGCGGTAATGCTGGCAAGGGTGGTAATGTCACCCTTGACCCCTCTGGGGATATCCAAGTCACTTGGATTGATGCCGCAGGAACTACCCAAGGCGGTAATGTAGATATTACCACAGGCCGATTTTTCCGGGCTACCGGCACTTTTACCGCTGCTGATGGCAGTAATGCCAGTATTTCTACTAGCGGCGGTAGTACCGGAGGCAGCGTTACTATCCGCCACGGTGGTAATGGAATCACACCTTTTATTGTCGGAGATGGCACCACTAACGGCACCGCCGGAGTGATTGCTACTGTGAATAATCAAATTTCTTCTGGTTCGTTCCCATATACCTTTACTCAAGGGAATATTGGCATTATTTCCGTTCCCGAACCGCCACCACCAACACCACCGACAACCACCACACCACCAACCACCACCACACCACCAACCACCACCACACCACCAACCACCACACCACCGACAACCACCACACCACCTGTAACTAATCCGCCGGTAACTAATCCGCCGGTAGGGACACCAATCCCAACTAATCCGCCAGTAAATAATCCACCGGTAACGAATCCGCCGGTAGGGACACCAATCCCAACTAATCCGCCAACAACTACACCGATAACTAATCCGCCGGTAGGGACACCAACCCCAACTAATCCGCCAACAACTACACCGATAACTAATCCGCCGGTAGGGACACCAACCCCAACTAATCCGCCGGTAAGCTCTCCCACAGACACACCGGTAGCTGAGGGGATAAATCCTGAAAATCAGGGTCTGATTTTACCAGAGGAAATACTGCCTGGGGAAACAATATCCCCAGTGGCAACTAATCCACCATCACCAGTAGCAGCTACGTTGTCACCGCTGCCAGGTACTTTGTTATTGCCGGGAAATAGCAGCAATTTGCCGGTGACATCACCCCTGCAACCAATAACAGAGGCACTTAACCCAGAGATAACATCAACGCCAGTATTATCACCCATAGAGGTAAACTCGCTAGTAGCACCAGTGGCACCGTCAGTTTCCAGCGCGATCGGGGCAATTCCGCCTACAGTATTAGAAGCCGGAACCGTGAATATAACGGGAGTAAATCCCATCAATGTGGAATTATCCGATGTGGCGACAACAGTAGCAGCAACCACATCTTTACCACCAGCTCCGGTATTTTCAGAAATCATCAGCGAGACTCGGACTCTGGAAGTCTCCCGGCTAAACTTTTGGGAAGATTTCCGGAATCCGCTTTCACCCCTGGCTGATCCGGGTTTTTATCCCAAAGACCAAATTTTGATTGTCCAACCGGGAGCGGCGATTATCAATGGCTGGCAAGTTGGGGATTTTAATGGTAATATATCGAGCAATCAGATGGCGGGATTGCAGACATTAATCTCCACTGCTCCTATTGGTAATGCTGCTGGTGGTGCGGATAGCAATCAAAATCAAAATAATGGTGCTGATGGCAATCAACGAGCAGCGGCGGGGATTGCGGATGATTATGAGGGGAGCGATATGGAGGCTTCCGTCTGGCATATCGAGCAATTGCGCAATCAGGAATTCGGTAATTACCTGGGAGTGACGGCGAATTTAGGAGAGCAGGGTATTGCAGTTAGCAGCTTTCAGGAAGTTTTAAAGACGATTCAAGCTGAGACGGGCAAGCAGGCAGCTATTATCTATACCATTGCTCACGCTGACAACTTGGAGCTGATTTTAGTGCCACCAGTAGGCAACCCGATTAACTATAGCATTCCCGAAGCCCCAAAAGCCAAATTCCTCGCCACTGTCAACGAGCTGCGCAGCGCCATTACTGACCCGAGAAAGCGAAACACCACTACCTATTTACCGGCAGCACAGCAACTGCACCGCTGGCTGATAGCCCCCCTGGAAAAAGACTTAGAAAAACTGGGTATTTCCACTTTGATGTTTTCAATGGATCCGGGATTGCGTTCTCTCCCTGTGGCCGCTTTGCACGACGGCAACCAGTTTTTTATCGAAAAATATAGCTTTAGCCTGATTCCCAGCTTTAGTTTGACAAATCAGGTTTATCAACCTCTAGGCACACCCCGCCTATTGGCGATGGGAGCGTCGGAGTTTCAACAACACCAACCTTTACCAGGAGTGCCTTTGGAGTTGCAAGAGATTACCGGAGAAATGGCAGATTCTCAGTTTTTCCTCAATGGTGATTTTACCATCAAAAATCTCATTAGTAAACGGGTTTCGGGACAATTTCCCATCGTTCACTTGGCAACTCACGCGGAATTTTTGCCCGGAAAACCGAGTAATTCTTACATCCAGCTTTGGAATGAACAATTGCCCCTAGATGAGATGGATGATTTGGACTGGCAGAACCCCCCTGTAGAGCTGTTGGTACTCAGTGCCTGCCGTACTGCCTTGGGAGATAAAGACGCGGAGTTAGGTTTTGCTGGTTTGGCAGTGAAAGCGGGGGTAAAATCCGCTGTCGCTTCTCTCTGGTACGTCAGCGATGAAGGCAGTTTGGGGCTAATGGCCGATTTTTATTACCACCTGCGGGAAAATCCCCTCAAGGCTGAAGCATTAAGGCAAGCCCAAATCAATATGATTCAAGGGAAAATCCGCCTTGAAAATGGTCAGTTAATCGCTGCTAGCGGCAATGTGGCTTTACCTCCATCAGCGAGTTTAGATGATGGAGTGCTGAATCACCCTTATTATTGGGCGGCGTTTACTACGATCGGCAGTCCCTGGTAATTGCCTTCTTCATATCACATCAAGTCCGGGGTGGGGTGAATATTCGCTCCCCGAGGCGGATTTTTCGCCCCTACCAGAGCCCCATCAGAACAACACCATTGGGGGCGGCCACAGGGGGTCCGCCCCTCCGGTATGCTGCCCATCTCGGGGCGGCCACGGGGGACCCGCCCCTACGGGATTTATGGGTAATTCACCAGCTCGATCGTGTCTCCAGGTCTCCTCGCAGCTACCCCTCCCGCCACTTTATATTTAACTTGCATTTATAGAAAATTAATCTTTGTCAAAATCCGAGTTATATTGAGGCAAATATGGATTATAATCATCTATGTCCATAGATTTCAGCTTGTGGAGATGTATAATCTCTAATTAACTGGGGTAGGGAAGACAGGATTTACGGGTAATCTGCATCAGTAATTATATTTAGTTAAGAGTTAATGCGGGAGCAAACCCGCCACCAGAGCCATGCGGGTTTTTATGGTGTAGAGCTGACACTATAAAGACTATGGCTGATTTTTCGCAGCAGGCAGGCAACATCTGGGAGTTACCAAGCTGGTGGAAAGAAGGGGATAAATATGAATTGGAATAAGGCTTTAATATCGGGACTGATTCTGACCTATGTCACATACACCACAGAATCCCTTGCCCAACCCATAACTCCCGCCAATGACGGGACGATGACAATTGTCACCCCATCCGGTCAGCAGTTGGACATCACTGGCGGACAAGTGTCACGGGACGGCGCCAACCTGTTCCATAGCTTTGAAAAATTTGGCTTAGAAACCGGACAAACTGCGAATTTTCAATCAAATCCCCACATCGATAACATTTTCGGGCGCGTGGTTGGGGGCAACGCCTCCATAATCAATGGGTTGATTCAAGTCACCGGGGGTAATTCTAATCTTTTCTTAATGAACCCCGCCGGGATTGTCTTCGGACCAGGTGCCAGCTTGAACGTTCCAGGGGACTTCACCGCCACCACCGCCACCAGCATCGGTTTTGGCAGCAACTGGTTTAACGCGATCGGGGAAAGCAACTGGGCAGACTTAGTAGGAACGCCCAACCAGTTTGCCTTCGGCTTTACCCCCGGTGCTATTATCAACTTAGGTAATTTAAATGTATCTTTTGGCAAAAATTTAAACTTACTCGCAGGTGCTGCCAGCAACTATGGCACTCTAACAGCCCCTGGGGGCAACATCACCATCACTGCAGTTCCGGGAGAGAATGTGCTAAAAATCTCCCAACCAGGACATCTGCTCAGCTTGGAGATTGCCACCGATCGCCCCCCATCCCCCACAACAACTAGCCATCTGGCGCCATCACCCCTGCCCCAACAACTCCCAGAATTACTCACGGGAGGCCATATCGGTCACGCCACCCAAATCATCACCAATCCTGACGGCACGGTACAATTAACCGGCAGTAGCATTCTCAACGCGGGCGAAATCACCGCCACTGCTGGTCAAATTCAACTGCGGGGAGATATCGTAGAAAATCGCGGCCAGCTTACCGTATCGGGAGCTGATGCAGGCAACATCAGAATCGAAACCCGAAATTTTCTCGATGCAGGCAACATCGCCGCCAACAGTTTCACCAGCCAAGGTGGTGAAATTGCCATCAACTATACTGGTACAGCCATTCAAACCGCTGCAGCCAGTACCACCGCTGACGGTGCCACCACCGGCGGTAGCATCACTTTTAATGGCGACGCTGAGACATTTTTAACCACTTCTGGCACCCTCTCCGCCACAGGAGAAACCGGCGGGACGGTGCAACTGTTTGCCACAGACATCCGACTCTTAGCCGCGACAATTAACGCCAATGGGGACAGTGGTGGCGGCGAAATCTTCATCGGCGGCGACTACCAGGGACAAACGTCACAAGCCCTCAACGCCCAAAACACCTTGATCAACCCCGCCAGTCAACTAACTGCTGATGCCGGTGTCACCGGCGATGGCGGTAAAGTCATCGTTTGGGCAGATGAATCCACCCAATTTTATGGCAATATCAGCGCCCGAGGGGGACTGCAAAATGGCAACGGCGGATTTATCGAAGTGTCGGGCAAAAATCGCCTGCATTTCGCCGGGATGGCCGATGCCAGTGCCACGAATGGACAAGCCGGAACCCTGCTCCTTGACCCCAAAAATATTACCATAGATGCCAACACCAGCGGGGGTTCATTTCCTCTGTTAGACCCCAATCCGGCTGGGGGGAATGAATTTGGAGCCGCTGCCGTTGTTCTCCCCAACGGAAATATCGCCGTTGCCTCACCCTTTGACGATTTTAACGCTACGGATGCGGGAGCAGTTTATTTATTCGACCCCCAAAGCGGGGCGCTACTCGGTCAAATCAATGGCACTTTTGCTAGCGACGAATTTGGTGGCAATGGCATCACCGCTTTAACTAATAGTAACTTTGCTTTCGGCAACCCTTTAGCGAATATCGGGGGGCTGAATGATGCGGGGACGGTGATACTGGCCAATGGCACCACCGGAGGGGAAATCAACCGGATTTCTGGGGCGAACAATAGCGACCAATTCGGCAGCAATGGCATTACCGCCTTAACTAATGGTAACTTTGTCTTCGGCAACCCCAACGCTGATACTACCTTGCTCGGTCTGCTTACCTTGGTGACAGATGGGGGGACGGTGATATTAGCCGACGGCACCACGGGAGCGGAAATCAACCGCATTGACGGCGCTAGTAGTAACGACCAATTCGGCAGTGGACAAATTGCGGCATTGACCAATGGTAACTTTGTTTTTGGCAACCCGAATGCTGATGTGCAGTTGCTCGGTCTGCTGACGGTGAGTGCAGATGTGGGGACGGTGATCTTAGCCAATGGCACCACGGGAGCGGAAATTAACCGGATTAATGGTGCCAATATGAATGACCAATTTGGTAGCGGCGCCATAACAGCTTTAACTAATGGTAACTTTGCCTTCGGCAATCCGTTGGCGAATATCGGTTTGCGGAACAATGCCGGGACGGTAATTTTAGCTGATGGCAGCACGGGAACAGAAATCAGCCGGATTTCTGGCACCAAAAATAATGACCAATTTGGTAGCGGTCAAATTGCGGCTTTGACTAATGGGAATTATGTTTTCGGTAATCCCAATGCGGGTAACGGCACTATTACCGATGCGGGAGCGGTGATTTTAGCCAATGGTAGCACGGGAACGGAAATTAACCGCATTAGTGGGGCTGTGGCTGGGGATAACTTCGGTAATGATCAGATTTTCCCGCTCAGCAATGGTAATTATGTGTTTGGCAACCCCAATGCTGATGTGGGGGGGTTGACGAATAATGGGACGGTGATTTTGGCTGATGGCAGCGGGGGTGGGGAAATTGGCCGGATTTCTGGGACTTTTAGTAACGATCGCTTTGGCGAAAGCAGCGGCAACCCTTGGCTGGAATTGAGCAATGGTAATTACGTGTTCGGCAACCCTAGTGCTGATATTGGCGGCATAACGGATGCGGGAACAGTGATTATCGCTGATGGGACGAATGGCAGCGAAGTCCACCGCATCAGTGGGGTTCATGCTGGTGATGGTTTTGGTACTATGGCAGGATCAGCGATTCCTGATACCATAGTGTTGGCCGCCCCAGCAGCGGATATAGACGGGAATACTGATGCAGGAGCGGTGATTTTCTTTGATTTGGTGAATCAGGCAGAAATCATCCGTCTTACTGGCAGTAATGCCGCTGATGCTTTCGGTTCTGGCGGTCTGACAGCTCTGAGTAATGGCAACCATTTGGTGGCGAGTCCAGCGGCTGATGGTTCGGGACGGGTAGAGGTGTTTGTCACCAACCCAGAGACGTTGACTTATGATTATTTTGAGGATGCGAATATTACGATTCATCCCCGGTTGATTACTTATGTCACCGAGCAGGGGACGGCGGTAACTTTACAGGCGAATAATGATATTACGGTGAATAGTGCAATTATCACAGCGGCGGGGGGCAGTGGCGGCGATTTGACCTTAAAAGCTGGCCGCAGCATTGTGGTGAATGCTGATATTATCACGGATAATGGCAATCTCAGTTTGCTGGCTAATGATGGGACGGCAAATGGGGTGGTGGATGAGCAGCGGGATTCAGGAAATGCCCAGATTTTGGCGGCTTCAGGAGTAACTCTCGATGCGGGTAGTGGCAATGTGGCGATTACTTTGAGTGATGGTAGTGGGTTGATGAATAATGGCAGTGGGGATGTGGCGATCGCGGGCAACATCATCGCCAACCAAGTCACCATCAGCAATAACGGCCCCAGTGGCGGCGACGTTAATTTGCAATCCGGCACCACCATTAACGCCTCACAATCTCTCAACATCGAAGCCACTACCGGTGGCAACATTAATGTAGAAGGTAACTTCACCCTCACCGCCGAAACACTCCTAGATACCAGCAGCGGTGGGGGCAACATTACATCCAACGGCACATTAGATGGTACTGCTGGCAGTGAAAACCTCAGCGTCAACGCCGGTAGTGGTGACATTACCTTTAATGACGCCGTAGGCAATACTACCGCCTTGGGCAACCTAACGGCCAACAGCAGCAGCAATACTTTATTCAACAACACAGTAACTGCCCAAACTGTGGTCACAGATGCACCAGGTAACACCAATGTCACCGCCAATGTCACCACCACTGGTATCCAAACTTATAATGATGCCGTGACTCTGGGTCATAGTGTCACCCTCACCAGCGATAACAGCCATATCACCTTTAACAATACCCTTGATGGCGCCTATAACCTCACCGTCAACACCGGTAGTGGTGATATTACCTTTAATGACGCCGTAGGCAATATGACTGCTTTGGGCAACCTAACGGCCAACAGCAGCGGTAATACTTTATTCAATGGCACAATAAATGCCCAGACTGTGGTCACAGATGCACCAGGTAACACCAATGTCACCGCCAATGTCACCACCACTGGTATCCAAACTTATAATGATGCCGTGACTCTGGGTAATAGTGTCACCCTCACCAGCGATAACAGCCATATCACCTTTAACAATACCCTTGATGGCGCCTATAACCTCACCGTCAACTCAGGCATTGGTGACATTACCTTTAATGACGCCGTAGGCAATATGACTGCTTTGGGCAACCTAACGGCCAACAGCAGCAGCAATACTTTATTCAATGGCACCATAAATGCCCAGACTGTGGTCACAGATGCACCAGGTAACACCAATGTCACCGCCAATGTCACCACCACTGGTATCCAAACTTATAATGATGCCGTGACTCTGGGTAATAGTGTCACCCTCACCAGCGATAACAGCCATATCACCTTTAACAATACCGTGAATGGCGCCTATAACCTCAGCGTCAACGCTGGTAGTGGTGATATTACCTTTAATGACGCCGTAGGCAATATGACTGCTTTGGGCAACCTAACGGCCAACAGCAGCGGTAATACTTTATTTAATGGCACGGTGAATGCCCAGACTGTGGTCACAGATGCACCGGGTAATACCAATGTCACCGCCAATGTCACAGGAATTTCACTGGTTAACTTCCAGGATGCTTTGCGGCTGTTGGCTGATGTGACAGTGGCTGTCACAGGGGGTGACATCACTTTTGGCAATACGGTTGATGGCACCTATAACCTGACGCTTAATGCTGGTAGTGGCAATGTTGCCTTTAACGGGGTGGTGGGTGGTAGCAACCCCCTGGCGGCTCTCACTGTCATGGCTGGTGGTGTCACCAGTATTAACGCTAATATCACTGGGGAAAACCAACTAGACTTTACTGGTGCTGTTGGTGGGACAATGTTGGCCAGTGATGCGATACTCAAGAGCAACAGTGGCGATATCAGCTTTAATGGCAGCGCCATTACTGGTCCTGGCCATATCCTCACGCTCAGTGCAGTTAATGGTGATATTTCTCTAGATGCTGTGGGAGCCGATCGCACCGAAATCGGCGGTTTGAATCTCAGCGGCAATAATCTTAACCTGTTTGGCCATATCCACACCAATGGGGGTTTAAGTTTCGCCGGGGTAAACCAAGTCAAAATTCTTGGTAGTGCAGTCACCCTAGAAACCGACAGTGACGGGGGTAACATCACGGCTAACTTAGTGAACGGACCGGGGAGCTTGACAGCTAATGCTGGCAGCGGTGGTGTCACCTTGGGAAATGTTGGGAATAATGTGCCCCTAACAGGTTTAAATGTTGATGCGGGCAATATCTCTGCGGCCACAGTGACGACCACCGGAGAAGTGAGCCTGAATGCTGGAGACACAATTAATCTCAGCAGCGGTGTCATCGCATCCACCGTCAACCTCACGGCGGCTGGGAATATCACCACCAGTAACGTGACTGCTACCTCTGGTATCAACATCACCAGCAGCGGTGGCAATGTCAATACTGCACATCTCAATACAATGTCAGAAAGTGGTGCCGGCGGTGACATTACCCTTACCAGCAACACCGGACAGATTACCACCGGTAATATTACCGCTGCTGGCGCCACCAATGGCGGCGAAATTTTTGTCAACGCCAGCACCCAAATCACTGCTGGGGAAATTAATGCTCGCGGCGGTTCTGGCAGTGGGGGTAATGTCACGCTTCAGTCTTCTGGCGATATCCAAGTCACTTGGATTGATGCTTCTGGGGCGACCCAGGGGGGTAATGTGGATATTACCACAGGCCGGTTTTTCCGGGCTACGAGCAGTTTTACCCCTGCTGATGGCACAAATGCCAGTATTGATACCAGCGGCGGTATTGGTGGCAGCATTACTATCCGTCACGGTGGTAATGGGGTAACACCATTTGTGGTAGGAGATGGCACCAACAACGGCACGGCGGGAGCCATTGTCAGCGGTGACAATCAAATTAGTTCTGGTTCCTTCTTATATACCTTTACCCAAGGAAATATCGGCATCATCTCGGTTCCTGAACCACCCCCAGAGACACCACCCACCGATACTTCCACCCCGGTAGAGACACCACCCACCGATACTTCCACCCCGGTAGAGACACCACCCACCGATACTTCCACCCCGGTAGAGACACCACCCACCGATACTTCCACCCCGGTAGTGACACCACCCACCGATACTTCCACCCCGGTGGTGACACCAGTGGATAATTCTACTCCCGTGGTGACACCACCCACCGATACTTCCACCCCGGTGGTGACACCAGTAGATAATTCTACTCCCGTGCTGCCGGTGGATAGTTCTATTCCCGTGGTGACACCAGTGGATAATTCTATTCCCGTGGTGACACCAGTGGATAATTCTATTCCCGTGGTGACACCACCCTCGGATAATTCGGCTCCGGTGCTGTCGGTGGATAATTCTATTCCGGTGGTGACACCACCCTCGGATAATTCTATTCCCGTGGTGACACCACCCTCGGATAATTCGGCTCCGGTGCTGCCGGTGGATAATTCTATTACCGTGTTGACACCACCCTCGGATAGTTCTATTCCCGTAGTGACACCAGTGGATAATTCTACTCCAGTAGTAACATCCGTGAATAATTCCACGGTGGCAACGCCAGAGGTGATATCTTCAACAGCACTAGAAACCCCAGTGGTGGAGGCAGAGGTAGTAACACCTACACGGATGTTTGCACACCGAGGGGGGGACAGGAAACCTTCACCCGAAGTATCTATATTGCCGGGGGTGGCTCCCCAGGAGTCGGCTCCGGTCTCATCAACTCCAGAGGTGGTGGTGGAGCAGCCAAATATAGATATCATCGAATTGCCCCGAAAGGTCACGGTAGCATCACCCGTTGGTGTGGCGGCGGCCAATCTGGACTTGGCTGAGTACGAGGTATCATTATCAACAAACAAACTAGGTTTTGCTGCCAATACTTCCATCCCGAATTTTGCCCCTAACGGGTTTCTTCAAGGCAACGGGTTGCTCGCAGGGTTAGCCATGCTAGATATGGCTGATGATGATGAAATTTTGATTGTGGAAAACAACTGGGAAGTTGACGTGGTGGCGGCGGCGTCTCTGGTGAATTTGTCTGATGCCAAAACCGTTGGTAATAACTGGTTTTTGGCCAATTCTAATGGCGGGGAACTGTCGGTGGCAATGAATGGGAATGGGACTGGCCAAGTTTTATCAACTTCTGATAGTTACCTAGTTGCTAAACCGGATTTAAATATGGCGTTCCAGTCTGGGGATGTGCAGGAAATTGTTTGGAATATTGAAAAAACGCACAATCAAGAATTTGAGAATTATTTGGGGGTGAGTGCGGAATTAGGACGCCAAGGTGTCGCTACTTCTAGTTTTCAATTGAGTTTGAAGAAGATGGAGAGCGAAACGGGGCAAAGGGCGGCGATATTGTATGCTGTTGCCCTGGCAGATGGGCTGGAACTGGTGGTGGTGCCGCCGGAGGGTAAACCGTGGCGCTACAGTGTCCCAGAGGCGGATAGAAATACCCTGTTGGCAATGGTGCAAATGCTGCGCGATCGGATCACCGACCCCAGACAGCGATTCACTAACAGCTATCTGGCGCCCGCCCAGCAACTATATCGCTGGTTAATCGCCCCTATAGAAGCCGACTTGGAAAAACACCAGATTGCCACACTGTTGTTTTCAATGGATGCGGGGTTGCGTTCCTTACCAGTAGCAGCTTTGCACGATGGAGAAAAATTCCTCGTGGAAAAATATAACTTTAGCTTAATTCCCAGTTTTAGCCTCACCAGTCAGGATTATCAATCCCTGGCTGGAGCCCCACTGTTGGCGATGGGAGCCTCAAATTTCAACCAGCAACAACCCCTACCCGCAGTGCCAGTGGAACTGATGGCCATTACCCAAGAAATGGGCGCCGCTAAATCTTTCCTCAATGCCGATTTTACCCTCAGCAATCTGAATAGTCAGCGCGCCAAGGGGCAATTTCCTATCATTCACCTGGCAACCCATGCGGAATTCTTGCCGGGAGCCCCCAGCAATTCTTACATTCAGCTTTGGGATGAGCAGTTATCCTTAGACAAAATCCCTAGTTTAAACTGGCGCAACCCCCAGGTAGAGCTACTGGTACTTAGTGCCTGTCGTACCGCATTAGGGGACAGGGAAGCCGAGTTAGGTTTTGCCGGTTTGGCGGTGAAAGCGGGGGTGAAGTCTGCGATCGCATCCCTCTGGTATGTCAGCGATGAAGGTAGTTTGGGATTGATGGCCGATTTTTATGGGCATCTGCGGCAAAATCCATTGAAGGCAGAAGCGTTGAGACAAGCCCAATTAGATATGATTCGGGGTAACATCCGCATTGAAAATCGCCATTTAGTGGGAATACCAAGTGGCTCTATCCCGCTCCCGCCATCTCTAGGGGATGTGCCAAATCGGTTACTGCAGCATCCTTATTATTGGGCAGCTTTTACCACGATTGGCAGTCCCTGGTAGAGGTTACTTGTGATGGTTTGTAGTTGGGCTTTAGCCCAAAAAATACGGCTAAAGTCTCACTACAAACCATCACAGAGGTGTCTATCTTCGTCGGTTAATTCAGAATTTGTCCGCAGGTAGTCGCGGATGCGACTGCACCCATAAGCCAATACATCTAAATCGAGAATCGCCGCTTGATTCCAGATAATTAAACTCCCATCTTCACCCACAGAAGCCACAAACTTACTATCGGGGCTATAGGCTAACTCTCGAATGGCGGCGCTATGACCTCTCATGGTTCTTAATAATGTCCCATCAAGCTGCCAAAATTTCACAGTAGTATCTACACTACCAGAAGCAAGCAACTGGCCATCGGGGCTGAATGCTACTCCCCACACGGCTGCGGTATGACCGGCCAGGGTCTTTAATAATTTTCCCTCAATTGTCCACAGTTTTACGGTTTTGTCGCCACTCCCAGAGGCCAGGAGTTTGCCATCAGGACTAAATGCGACTCGCCACACCGCTGCTTGATGACCTGAGATACTGTGCAATAATTTCCCCTCTATTGTCCAGAGCTTGATTGTGCCATCAGCACTGGCGGAAGCGAGGAGTTTTCCATCGGGACTAAATGCTACTTGCCACACGGTAGAAGTATGTCCTTGCAGGGTCTGAGGGGGGGAGCAGGGGTGAGATTTAGGCGTTGTGGTGGCTGTTAATATGTCATCAATACAGGTATGATGAATATGCCAGAGTTTGATGGTGTTATCTTCACCACCAGAAGCAATGATCTGGCCATTGGGACTAAAAGCCACTGTCCACAGGGGGGCTGTATGACCGCGAAATGTTTTGATTAAACTGCCATCTCGCCGCCACAATTTGACCGCATTACCATTACTGGCGGTGGCAATTAATTGGCCATCGGGACTAAAAGCTGTGGACACAGACCCTTGGAGATTCTTATCAGTGGTGTCGGTTGTCGCCAGTAGTTGACCTTGGAGGTTCCACAGTTTGGCGGGACTGTCGATCGTGCCGGTGACTAAGGTCTTGCTGTCAGAAGTGATATCTAAACCCCAAACTCCACTGGGAAAGGAGGTGATGATGGTGTGAAATGGGTTGTGACTCTGCCAAAGTCTGACGATATTTTCTGTGCCTGCAGAAGCAATAAAGCTGCCATCGGCACTCCAAGCTAGTCCCCAAATGGCGGCGGTATGTCCTCGGAGGGTATGCAGTTCGGTGCCGTCAATATGCCATAGTTTGATGGTTTTGTCGATGCTGCCAGATGCGATCGTTTTGCCGTCGGGACTCCAGGCGACGCCATAAACTGCAGCAGTATGACCGCTCAGGGTTCTGAGCAAACGACCTTCCCGCGTCCATAGTTTGATGGTTTGGTCGCCACCGGCGGAAGCAATGGTTTGACCATCGGGACTGAAGCTGACGGCGATCACTAAACCGGTGTCTTTCTCGAATGTTTTGGGAATGAGGCATTGGGGAGAGATGGAATTTCTGGACGGGGAAGGTTCGTAGTTGGGCTTTAGCCCGCTCTGGAGAGCTATGCGTTACTCACATCTTCTAGAAGCGACAGCCTGTAAGGGTTTGGGGGGATGGACAAAACTTAACTGGGGGCGGGAGTTAGGGGTGGGAGCGCTGTTACCACTGGCTCGGTAGATGGGGGCGAC
>Ga0209172_10005744_pt1 | contig 14654 bp, 15 predicted proteins | sample LarsenN4metaG_FD_184113 | JGI IMG/M metagenome (GOLD analysis project Ga0209172, IMG submission 184113) | Hot spring sediment bacterial and archeal communities from British Columbia, Canada, to study Microbial Dark Matter (Phase II) - Larsen... ... | reverse complement strand
ACTCGTGAACCGGGTGGTGCCCGCCACCGACCTGGACACGACCGTTGGGGAGTTGACCCAGAAGATCATCGACAAGTTCCCCGAGTGCACCCGGTACACGAAGCAGCAGGTCAACTTCTGGAAGGATCTGTCCTGGTATGCCACGGTGGGGCACGCCCGCGACTGGCTGAGCCTGCATTTCATGTCGCCGGAGCCCTACGAGGGCATGACGGCCTTCGTGGAAAAGCGCGCTCCCCGGTATCGAGAGCTGCGCCAGCGGGCGGCCGAGGGGCGGTCCAGCGAGTTCCTCTGGGGTCCCTACACCCGGGCCTGCGGAAGTTGCGGCGCGACGGGCATCCCCGAGGAGTTCGGTTTTTGCGGCAAATGCGGCGCCAAGCTGGCGTAGAAGACGGCGAGGTGTCCGGAGGGGGGACGCATGGGAGCGGAGGGGACCCGCGCCGAATTGGACGGGAAGGTCGCCCTGGTCACCGGGGGCGCCGGCGGCATCGGGGGCGCGGTGGCCCTCGACCTTGCCGCTCACGGCGCGGACGTGGCCATCCTGGATGTTCAGCTCGGTGGTGTCGCCACGGAGGTCTTGGCGGGGATCGAACGGCATGGGAGCCGTGCCTTGGCCCTGGCGGTCGACGTGGCCGACCGGGGACGGGCCGGCGAGGTCGTGGCAGAGGTCCGGGAGCAGCTCGGCGGGCTGCACATCCTGGTCACGAGTGCGGGGATCAACCGGGATAGCATGATCTGGAAGATGACGGTGGAAGACTGGCGCGCGGTCCTCGAGGTGGACCTCAGCGGAACCTTCTATTATTGCCAGGCCGTTGCGCCGATCTTTCGGGGACAGGGCTTTGGCAAGATCGTGACGATTTCTTCCATCAACGGCCTGCGGGGCAAGGTGGGGCAGGTGAACTACTCGGCGGCCAAGGCGGGAGTCATCGGGCTGACGAAGGCGCTGGCCAAGGAGCTGGCGCGCTCCAACGTCAATGTGAACGCGGTCTCCCCGGGCTTTATCCAGACGCCCATGACGGCCGCCATGCCCCGCCAAGCCCGGGAGGCCGCCATCGCCGAGATCCCCCTGGGCCGGCCGGGAAGGCCCGAGGACGTCGCGGCCCTCGTGACCTTCCTGTGCTCGGAGCGGGCACGGCACATCACCGGGGAAGTGATCAAGGTGGACGGGGGGCAATACATCTAATAAGCAGAGGGGCCGACGTGCAGCCGGCAGCTAGCAGCTGGCAGAGCTGAATTTCGAATGTCGAACATCGAATGTCGAATATTCAGGTCCTCGCACTCAATAACTCAAGAACTCAAGAGACTCAATGGACTAGGGCAGCGGGCAGAGTAACGGAGAGGCGGGGCAGAGGGGGAGCCATGGGACGGGAGTTCAAAGACATCCAGTTCGAGTTGCGGGACGGGGTGGGGCGGATCGTCCTGAACCGGCCGCCTGTGAATGTCCTGAACATCGCCATGATGGAGGAGATCCAGGCGGCCCTGCGGCAGGCCCAAGCGGCCCCAGCGACCCGCGCCGTCGTCTTCTCCGCCGCGGGACGGATGTTCTCGGCGGGGGTGGATATCGCCGAGCATACCCACCACCTTATGGAGCGGATGCTTACCGCGTTCCATGACATCTTTCGGCTCATGGCGGACGGGGAGATCCCGACCGTGGCGGTGGTCCAGGGGCACGCCCTGGGGGGTGGGTGCGAGCTGGCCTGCTTCTGTGATCTGATTCTTGCGGCCCAGGGAGTGAAATTCGGTCAGCCCGAAATCGCCGTCGGGGTGTTCCCGCCAGTGGCGGCGGCCCTCTTTCCCCACCTGATCGGCGGACGGAAAGCTGCTGAGCTGATCCTGACCGGCGAGGCCATCCCCGCGGAGGAGGCGCATCGGATCGGATTGATCAATGCGGTTGTGGCCGCCGATCGGCTCGTGGCGGAGACCGACCGCCTGCTTGGGCGACTGACTGACAAGAGTGCGGCCGTCCTGCGGATGGCGAAGCGGGCGCTTCGCGCCGGCATGGCCGCTGGGTTTGACGAGGCGCTCCCTCGCATCGAAACAATCTACGCAAAGGCCCTCATGAGCCTGGAGGACCCCGAAGAAGGGCTCAAGGCTTTCATGGAGAAGCGCAAGCCGGTCTGGAAGCACCGCTGACAATGACGTAAGACGTGAAGCGTACCTTTACGTTTTACGTTCCGGGAGGGGGAAGATGCCGATCACGCCCATCCTCGAGGGCTGCCGGTCGCGGCTGGAGGATACCGAGTTCGAGGGCGTTCGCCGGTGGAAGGCGCAGCATCCCGGGGTTAAGGCGGTCGGCTGCTTTCCTGTCTACACCCCCGTCGAGGTCATCCACGCCGCCGGCATGCTGCCCGTGGGACTCTTCGGGGGCGGGACCACGATCGAGCTCGCGAACGCGGACGCGCGGTTCCAGTCCTTTGTCTGCTCCATCGCCAAGTCCACGCTGGAGATGGGTTTCCAAGGCCGATTGAAGGTCCTCGATGCTGCCGTCTTCTCCTCCATCTGTGATGTGGCCCGCAATTTGTCCAGCGTAATGGCCCGGAACTTCCCCGAGCTTCAGGTGGAATACCTCCACCACGCCCAGAACATGACGTCCCCTTCCGCCATCGATTACGTGGAGAGCGAATTCGGGCGCCTGCAGCGCCGCATGGAAAACCTCGCCGGACTGTCCGTAACGCCGCAGGCGCTGGGTGCCAGCCTGGTGACCTACAATCGGATCCGGCGATTGCTCCGTCGCCTCTATGAGATCCGACGCGATGCCCCGCACCTGCTCTCCACGGTCGAACTGTACACCCTGATGCGCTCCGGGACGCTGGTGCCCCCCGAGGAGCACGGCCAGGAGCTGCAGCGGGTGCTGGAGCTGCTCCCAGGGCGGCAGGAGCGTCCCAAGGATCGGGTTCGCGTCGTGATCGAAAGCGCCTTTTGCGAGCAACCCCCGTTGGACCTGTTGCAGGTCGTGGAGGAGGCGGGCTGCTACATCGTGGACGACGACCTCCTGACCGGATGGCGCTGGTTCCTCGAGGACGTCCCCGAGGATCGACCGCCCCTGCGCGCGCTGGCGGAGAGCTATATCCGGCGGAGCGTCTATTCCTCGGTCCGACACGACGGCCCGCGTCCCCGCACGGCCGGCCTCGTGGCGAAGGTGCGGCAGGCCGGGGCCCAGGCGGTGATCTTCATGCCGGCCAAGTTCTGCGAGCCGGCCCTCTTCGATTATCCGCTGTTCCGTCCAGCGCTGGAGCAGGCCGGTATTCCCCACATCGTCATCGAATTCGAAGAGAAGATGTGGACCTTCGAGCGGACGCGAAACGAGCTGGAGACATTTGTGGAATCCATCCTCTTTGACTGAGTCCATCCAAGACAATAACCGATAAGGATCTCTTGGCGCCTTGGTGGTTCGCAAGAGGAGAACAAGAGGATGCCCACGGCGATCAGGGTGGATAGGGATCGCAAGTACCAGAGCGAGGTCAACGATCACTCCAAGCGGATCATGACCGAGTACTACGATCGGCTCGCCCTCGCCGCCAAGGGCCGCCAACTCTCCGGTTTCCTGATGATTTCGGGAAATTGCGTGGAGATCCTGCGGGCCTTTGACATGCACCCGGTTTTCCCCGAGGTGAACGCCCTGCAGCTTGCCATTCGCAAGCAGTCCCTTCCCATGATCCTCAAAGCCGAGCAGATGGGTTACAGCAGCGACAACTGCGCCTATGTCAAGGCGGACATCGGGATGCTCATGGACGGCGGCTACGGCCCGGAAGGAACCATTCCCCATCCGAGCCTGGTGGTGTGCAACTATGTTGGCTGCAATGTGTACGTCAAGTGGTTCGAGCACATCGCGGCATTCTGCAAGGCTCCCCTGTACATGCTGGACATCCCGTTCTTGCGGGAGGGGGATGCGCCCCGCCAGGACGACATCACCTATGTGGTCCGCCAGCTCGAGGAGCTGATCGCCGCCTGCAGCCGGATCACGGGCAGGCCCTTTGACATCGACAAGCTGCGCGAGGTGCTGGCCCTTTCGGCCCGGGCGGAAGAGGGGTGGTCGAGGGCGAAGGAGTTGTGCAAGCAGCGGCCCGCTCCCTTCGACGCCTACTTCGACAGCATCAACATGATGGGCCCCATCAATGTTCTCCGGGGGACGCGCGAGGCGGCCGAGTTCTTTGACTTCGCTGTCGAGGCGTTTGAGGCCCTGGCGGCTCAGGAGAAGGGACCCCTTCCGGAGGAAAGGTTTCGGACCATTGTCGAGGGGCCGCCGCCCTATCCGTATTACCGGAACTTCCGCAACCTGTTCGCCGCCTGGGGCGCCGTGGCGGTCAATTCCACGTATTCCACCGTGGGCGGCCTGTGGGAGTTCGGCTTCCGCCACGACCCGAGGCGGCCGCTGGAAAGCATCGCGGAGCAGATGATCGTGGAGAATCTGACCAACCGGAGCCTCACGGCCCGCTACCAGCAGATCCGGCGATACGTCGAGGGGTGGGAGGCGGACGCGCTGGTGATTCATTCCATCAAGAGTTGCCGCCTTTTTTCCGCCGGGCAGGGGGATATGCGGGAGTACTTTACCCGGGAGTTGGGCGTCCCGACCCTGCTGGTCGAATCGGACCTGGAAGATCCCCGGTACTACTCTGAGGCTCAGATGAAGAACCGGATCGACGCCTTTTTCGAGGCGCTGGACCACAGGAAATTCCTGGAGCACAACTGACCGATTTCCAAATCCCAATGGGGATGTGCGAAGCGCGCTCCGATGCCCGGAGACACGCAACATCTTCGCCATTGGTAATTGGCCATTCCTGACGGGGGAGGGGACCCATGGTGTATGCGGGTGGGGTGGACGTCGGCTCCACACAGACGAAGGCGGTCATCCTGAACACCCGGCACGAGGTCGTAGGCCGCGCCCTCATCGGGACGGGCGCCAACGTCAGCAAGGCCGCGGAGCAGGCCTTTCGGCAGGTGTTGGAACATGCCGGGCTGCCGAGGGAGGCGGTCGCCTATGTGGTGGGAACAGGGTACGGCCGCTACAAGGTGACCTTTGGGGATGCCCAGATCACCGAGATCACCTGCCACGCCAAGGGAGCCCAATTCCTGTTCCCGGGAACCCGGACGGTCATCGACATGGGCGGGCAGGACACTAAGGCCATCAAGGTGGGTCCTGCGGGTGAGGTGCTGGACTTCTGCATGAACGACAAGTGCGCAGCGGGGACGGGACGCTTCTTGAGCGCAGCGGCCGAGTGCCTGGGGCTGTCCCTGGCCGAGATTGGCCCGATCTCCATGCAGGGACGCAACCCGGTGCGCATGACGTCGGTCTGCACGGTTTTCGTGGAATCCGACATTCTCTCCTATATGGCTCAACGCAAGCGGCCCGAGGACATCCTGGCGGGCGTGCACAAGGCCATCGCCACCCGGACCATCTCCCTGGTCCGGCGTGTGGGAATCGAGGAGGAGATCACCTTCACCGGCGGGGTGGCCCGGAACGTTGGGATGCTCGATGCCCTCCAGGCCGTTTTGGGTCGGAGAGTGAACGTGGGACCGGATGCCCACTTCAACGGGGCCCTGGGCGCAGCTTTTTTTGCTTTGGAACGGGCCCAACGCCTTGCGGCGTGACGGAAATCGGAAACTGGAAATTGGAAACTGGATGAAGAACGCGAGGCTGGAAACGACCAGCTTCCGGTTTCCAGTTTCCAAGGGGGCGGAGCGATGAGTTTGGTGGCAGGCATCGATCTTGGCTCTGGGCGGACCAAGGTCGTCTTGGTGGACGAGACCGGCCGACTCCGAGGGCGGGGAGTGGCCCGGACGAAAGGGGACTTCGAGGCCGTGGCCAATGAAGCCCTGGAACCTGCCCTTGCCGAGGCAGGAGTCACCCGAGGTGCGTTACGGTATGTGGCCACGACCGGCCTGGGCCGCTACAGCGTCTCGTTCCGGGACATCCAGATCACCGACATCACGTGCGGGGCGAAGGGCGCGGCCTTCCTCTTCCCGTCCACGGAGTACGTCCTGGACATGGGGGCCCAGAGCACCCGGGCGGTCCGCCTGCGGGAAAACGGCAAGGTCAAAGAATTCCACATGAACGAGAAGTGCGCGGCGGGTTCCGGCGGATTTTTGGAACGGGCCGCGAAATACCTGGAGCTGGCGGTGGAAGAGATCGGTCAGCGCTCCCTGGACAGCCGGGCGCCGCAACCCATCAGCAGCGTCTGCGCTGTCCTGGCCGAGTCGGAAATCATCAACCATGTGTCCGAGGGGCGCACGGTGGAAGATATCCTCGCCGGAATTCATCTCTCTTTGGCCGAGCGGTCCCTGATGCAACTGAAGCGGGTGGGCATGAAGGGAGGAGAGGTCACGTTCATCGGCGGGGTGGCGCTTCAGGCGGGAATGGTCAAGGCCTGCGAGGCGAAATGGGGCTTCACGATTCACGTCCCGGCCGAGCCCCAATACACGACCGCCCTGGGAGCCGCACTGCTGGGGTGGCAGCGCGTCAAGAAGCTCCAGCCAGCCGCCTCCGCAGCCCAAACCGTGCGTGCGGCCTGAGGAGGGTTGCTTCAGAGGATGCCTGAAGGCTTCCGGTTCTCCTTCCCGATCCGGGTCCGCTACAGCGAGATTGACATCCAGGGCATCGTCTACAACTCCCGGTACCTGGAGTACGTGGATGCCGCCCTCACGGAATATTTTCGTGCCATGGGGGTGCGATACCAGGAGATGGTGGACCAGCATGGCTGCGACCCGTCGCTGGTCAAGGCCACGCTGGAGTTCAGGCGCGTGGCGCGATTCGATGAACTCCTTCGGGTCTGCGCCCGCGTGACCTCGATTGGCCGGACCAGTTTCCAGATGGAGTTTCAGATTCTGCGCGACGCCACCGAAGAACTGATCACCAGTGTCCAGATCGTCTACGTGAACTTCGACAAGCAGACCCAGGCCGCACGCCCTATCCCCGAGAGCATCCGCCGTCGGATCGAACAGTTCGAAGGGACCGCCTTCCCACCGCCCGAATAAGCCAGAGGCACCTAGCCCTCCTGCGCCTGGAGCGTGGCTGATAGTCGGACCGGCGTCCCGATATATGGGGTCTGCAAGAGGCGCGTGAAGAAGGCCGGAGTGGCCGCGAAGGGAAAATCGCGCCCGTCGGGCGTTCGAGCGATCCCGAAGAACTCCCGGCCAGCCCTGGTGTCCTGGTAACTGATGAAGGCGACCGTCATCCCTTCCGGGACCGGCACGCCCGCCAACGCTGCTTGATCATCCAGGTCACGCTCGACTTGCGAATTGTACGCGTCGTGATCGAACGGCGTGAGGTCCACCTGGAGCTTTGCCACCTCCTCGGTTCTTCCCCCGGCCAGGATGCTGTAGCCGTCAAAGGTATGATGGCCTCCCACACTGCTGACACCGGCGTAGGCGACCTCACCATCGCCGATCTCCAAGGCCGGATACCCACCCGTCCCGAGGAGCTGCTTGAAGGTCTCGAAGGTCAAGCGGATGAAGGTCGGCGTGATGGCGTGACCCGCCTGGGCCCCACCCGAGCGACCGGCCTTGATGAGCCTCCCGTGGACCCCGACATCGTTGCTCAGGAGCGCATGGGTCACGGAGTGAGGATAACCCAGGCTTCTCAGGAGCACCTCTACCTCGGTCAGGGGGACCGCGGGATACGGATTGTGGTGCTCCAGGATCTTCAGGCTCCCTAGGCCGGGAATCCGGGCCTGGGTGAGGGCGGTGGAGACCGCCGAGGCCATCGCCTTGGAGAAGAGATGACTCTCCCGGTCTCGGATGCTGGAGGCCTCCACCCCGCACCCGACGCCCACAACCCGGACCGCGCGCGCCGCCCGCGGCGGCTGCTTGGACAGGATAAGGCCGGCATATCCCATACTTTGGGGCGCCACACCGATGAGCTTCACCGGATAGAAGATGGTCCGGTCCTCGATCTCATCGGGGTGCGTGGTGATGTGGGCGGTGGAGAGGTTTCGCCGAGCCATCTCGTGGGTGTGAAGCCGTTGCTCGTACACGAATCTGTTCAGGGCGGTCAGCATGGAGAAGTCGTGCTGGTAGACGCGGCCCAGGGCCGCGGCGCCGAGTTTGAGCATATTGGCTTTGGCGTGCTTCCGGTCGAAAGGGGAGACAAGGCTTGCGAAGATCTTCGTGGTCTCGGCCGGGCTGATCCGCGACCGGTTCCGGTTCGTCCCCTTGGTATTTCCCCCGGCGACCACGATGGAGAGATCTTCGCCACGTTCCACGAGATCCGCCAGGCCGTCGTTGTAGGGGACAATCCCCGAGGCAGAGGCGGCATGGGTGGGTGTAAAGCAGATCCGGGGGGGCGACCGAAAGATGGAGGCGTGCTCGCTTTGGCTCAGGCGCCGACGGAAGTCCTCCGCGACCTCCTCCTCGGTCATCTGGGACAATTCGTGCGTGTAGGAGACGGCGACATTGATGGTCCTGGTCCGCGAGAGGTCGATCCCCTGCTGCTGCGCCTCCCTCACCAGCCGATCGAAGCCGGTCCACAGGAACTCCTCGGCGAACAACTCCCGGAGTTTCCCTGAAGACCAACACTCATCCAGGACCTTGCTCCCGCCGGCGCTGGCCTGGTCCCAGACCGCCGGCGGTTTGAAGTTCGCCACCCCTGCCAGGACATACACTGGCGGCTTTTCCTGGCCCATGACCCCCCTCCCCTTCCGCCCATGACCTCACCCCGCTGATCCCGGCTCCCGCGGTGTGTACGGCCGCTGGTCCACGAGGACCACCGCCTTCCCCTGGACGACGAGCACCCCTTCCTGGTTGTAGCAATTGGTGGAGAGCGTGACGACCGGCTTGTCTTCCCGGATGTGCAGGACGGTTGCGACCGCCGTGATGGTATCTCCGATGTAGACCGGATTCCGGAAATCCAGCTCCTGATGCAAATAGATCGTTCCCGGCCCGGGCAGCTTCATCCCCATGACGGCCGAGATCAGGCCGGTTACGAGCATCCCGTGGGCGATGCGCCGACCGAAGCGCATCTGCCTGGCGTATTCCTCGTTGATGTGGAAGGGGTTCATGTCTCCCGTGCACCCCGCGAAGAGGATCACGTCGGTTTCGGTGATGGTCTTCGTGAAGGACGCCGTCTCGCCCACCTCGATCTTCGCGCGCGGTTGCAGGTTGACGCTGAACCCCATTCTCGCCCCCTTTCCGGTGTGACGAACGGAACCGTGCCAGGCGTGTCATCCCCGGGTACGCCCGAGCATGATACCAAATCCCCTTCAGGACAAAAATGCCAATCTTTTCCTGAAGGGTTACGACCGGGCCCGCTCCACTGGAGAGTTCAGCCGGATGAGAGGATGTCCCGACGGCTGTGAGGCCGCTGGCCCGTAAATCCGTACACCACAACTGCCATCCCACGCCGAAGGATACCTCACCTCATCCACGCAATCACTTCTGAGATCCTCCCGATTGAAGTCACTTTACGGCGACTTTTTCCCCGTGCCCTTCCTCCGACCAGCCCATGTTCCGCACCGCTGCATGGAGTCTGTCTGTAGCGGGAAACATTCGCCGGGAAGGCCCTTGACCGAAGACCTTCGGCGGGAATACAGTGGCCCCAATTCGTCTATGGGAAACCGCGGAGGGGAGGAGACGAACGGATGGAGCTGGGGCTGAACGGGGCCACGACCCTCAAGGCGGATTTGGCCACGGACATCGCGGTGGCCGGCAAGGCGGGGTTCGACTTCGTCGAGATCTGGGCCGCCAAGCTGATGGGCTACCTGGACAAGGGCGGCCTCCCGGCGCTGAAACGGGATCTGCGGCGCGCCGGGGTCAGGCCGGTTACCCTGAATTCGGTGGAGCGGGTGACCTTCAATGATCCGTCGGGACACATCCGGATGCTCGAGGACTTCCAGCGGTTCTGCCGGGTGGCCGAGGCCATCGGGTGCGAGACGGTCATCGTGGTGCCCAGCCCGCGTCCCAAAGGGGTGACCGCGAGGGACATCGAGCGCGAGTCCGTTCGGATCCTCCGCGAGTTGTCGGGCATGGCCAGGCCGCACGGGGTCCGGCTGGCCTATGAGTTCCTGGGCTTCGCCGACTGCACCGTGAACTCGCTGGCGCAGTGCGCGGCGATCGTGAACAAGGTCGCCCGGCCCAATGTCGGCTTGGTCCTGGACACGTTCCATTTCTTTGCCGGCGGATCCTCCGTCGCCTCGATCCGGCAGGTGAACCCCAAAAAAATCTTCGTCGTCCACGTCAACGACGTCGAGCGGGTGCCGCGCCGCAAGATGCACGATGCGCTGCGCCTGTTCCCCGGAAAGGGGATCATCCCCTTGACCGGTATCCTGCGTGCCCTGAAGGCCATCGGCTACACGGACAAGTTCTCGGTGGAAATCTTCCGACCGCAGTACTGGAATCGCCCGGCCCTTCGGGTGGCCAGAGAGGCGCGCGCCGCGGCGCTGGGGGCGCTGCGAAAAGCGGGCCTCTGCTAGGGCAACGCCGGAGGGAGTCAGGGATGACCGCAACCCTGGTGGTCCGAGGACGGCTGGATCTCGGGCTGGAGCCCGTGGATGTGTCCATCCGCGGGGGACAGATTCGTGGGGTGGATCCGACGGCCGACCGCCCCGGTAGTCGCGTCGTCGGCGACACGGAGAGCCTGCTCACCGCGGGATTCCTGGATATCCAGGTCAACGGTTTTGGGGGCATAGACTTTAACCGGCCGACCCTGACAACGGAGGAACTGGCCGTGGCCATGCGCGCAATGTCGCGCCACGGCGTCACCCAGTTCTTCCCCACGGTCATCACTGCACCCCTGCCGACCATGGAGGAGACCCTCAAGGCTATCGCGCGGGCCCGGGCAGAGGATCCAGCGCTGGCTCGTGCCATCCCGGGCGTCCACCTGGAGGGTCCGTTCCTCGCGCCGGAGGACGGCCCACGCGGGGCCCATCCGCTCGGGTGCGTGCGGGATCCTGACTGGGACCTGTTCCAGCGGCTTCAGGAGGCCAGTGGGGGCCTGATCCGCCTGGTTACCCTTGCCCCGGAGCGAGTCGGGGCCTTCGAGATGATCCGGCGGCTCCGTAAGGCGGGCCTCACCGTGGCAATCGGCCACACCAACGCAACAGAGGCAGACATTGATGAAGCGGTGGTAGCAGGCGCCCAACTGTCGAGCCACCTCCATCGTGATCAGCATCCTCTTCATCCTGCTCTTCCTGCTCTGTGCGGCCGGCTTCGAGATCTGGGCCGCCATGGGCCTGAGCGCCATCCTGTACCTGCTGATCCGGGGCGATGTCCCGCTTAATGTCATGGCGATGACCATGGTGTCGGGAGTGGACATCGTGACCCTGGTGGCGATTCCATTCTTCATGCTGGCCGGCGAGCTGATGAACGCGTCGGGAATCACCGAGCGGCTGGTCCGCTTTGCGCAGTACTTCGTCGGCCGGATTCAGGGTGGGCTGGCGTACGTCACGGTCATCGTGAACGTGGTCATGGCCGGCGTCTCCGGTTCGGCCGTCGCCGATGCCAGCGCCGTCTCCTCGGTGCTCCTCCCCGCCATGGCGCGCGACGGCTACGATCGCCGATTCGCCGCCGCCATCAACGCTGCCGCGGCGACCATCGGCCCTATCATCCCGCCCAGCATCCCCATGGTCTTCATTGCGGTCATCAGTGACCTCTCCATCGGCCGCCTCTTCCTGGGTGGGGTGATCCCCGGGTTGCTGATGGGCATCTTCCTGGCGGCGACGATCTACATGCAGTCGCTCCGCCATCCGCTTCCCATAACCCGCATCCAGGGGGGCCTGGCGGAGTTTCTGGGGTTGCTGGGTTCGGCTTTCCTCGCGCTTCTGGCGCCGGTCATCATCGTTGCCGGGGTGGTCTTCGGGGTGGTGACCATCGTCGAGGTGGCCTTCCTGGCGGTCTTGTATATCTTGTTGGTCGGCCTGTTCGGCTACCGGACGATCCGGATCCGAGCCTTGCCTGGCATCTTCCAGCGGGCGGCTGCCCTGTCCGCAACCATCATGGCCATCTTCGCGTCGGTGGGGGCCCTCTCCTGGATCATTGCCAATGAACAGCTTGGCGCCCAGGTGGCGCGGGGCATCGAGGCGATGGGTCTAGGGCGATTCGGCTTCCTCCTGGCGGTCAACCTCTTTTTCCTGTTCCTCGGCTGCATCATGGACGCGGTGCCGGCGATGCTGATCTTCTTCCCGGTGCTGCTGCCCATCGCGATCCGTCAGGGGATCGACCCAACCCACTTCGGGGTCGTGGTGGTGCTAAACCTGATGATCGGCCTCCTGACCCCGCCGGTCGGCGCGCTCCTGTTCCTGGTGACGAAGATCGCGGAGATCCCGTTCGAGGAGCTGGTCCGGGCGGTGGGGCCGTACCTTCTGGCGCTGCTCGCCGTCCTGGGGCTGATCACCTACATTCCGGCCCTGGTGACGTTCATTCCCAACTTGGTGTTTCGGTGAGGCACCCGATGCGGGTATTTCGGAAGAGGCTCGACCGGATCCTTTCAACGGCTATCGGCGTGAGCCTTCTGGGTATCTTCTTCCTGAACCTGTATCAGGTGGGCGGTCGTTACCTTTTCGGGGTGGGCGCGGTGTGGATTCCCGATGTCACCCGGTTCCTGTTCATCTGGATGGTGTTCCTGGGCACGGCGCTGATGCACCTTCGTGGCACCCACCTGAGCATCGATTTCGTTCAGGTGCGCCTGTCCTTGCCCCTTCGGCGGGTGATCGAGGCCGGGATCGCAGGAGCGATGCTGGCGATGGCAGGGGTTTTGCTTGTTGTGGGGTGGCGGATCGCTGCCATCCGGATGGACATTCCCTACACCGGCTGGGAGGTTCCGACAGGATACGCGTACCTGGCCGTTCCGGTCGCGGCGATGTTGATCGGAATGATGAGCCTGGGAAATCTGTGGGAGAGGATCTGTGCACCGGGACCCTGTGATGGGGGACACCACCCGGAAGGAGAGCCGTCGTGAAGTTCTCCATCTGCCTGGAGATGATCTATCCCGACCTGGACTTCGCCGCACGGGCGGTTAAGGTTCGCGACAAGGGATTTTCGGCGGTGGAGTTTTGGGCCTGGACTGACAAGGACCTGGATGCCTTCCAACACCTGATCGGAGAGGGACTGAGGATCGCCACCTTCAGCGGGCAGCGCAAGGGTTCGCTCATCAACCCGGAGGACTGGGAGCAATACCGGCGAGAGGTGGAAGGGGCGATCCCCGTTGCGAAGCGTCTTGCGTGTGACCGCCTGATGCTCTTGACGCAGGAACTCCTGCCGGGCGGCTACGGCCGGCCGGCTCCACCTCACCTGGGCCGTGCAGAGCAACGCGCCAGCGTCATCCGGGGCCTGAGGGCCCTGGCGCCTATGGCGGAGCGTGAGAAGATCACCCTGCTCCTGGAGCCGCTCAACATCCGCGTGGACCATCCCGGCTATTTCCTGGACAGCGGCCGGGAGGGGTTTGCCATCATCCAGGAGGTTGGCAGCCCTCGCGTCCGCCTGCTGTACGACATCTATCACCTGGAGGTGATGCAGCGGAACAGCACGGACGTGTTGCTCGCCCACCTGCCGCTGGTGGGTCACATTCACATTGCAGACGTCCCCGGTCGGCACGAGCCCGGGACAGGGGAGCTTGATTTCTTCAAAATTCTCCGGGCGGTGGGGGAGGGAGGGTATACCGGCGCCGTGGGATTCGAGTTCAGCCCGAGCGCGGGAAGCGATGAGGCCCTCGACCGCATTCTTGCGTTGCGCCAGCGCCTGCGGGCGGTTGGCTGCCCGGTAAATTGATCAGGTCTCCCGGCTCGCTTCCTACTCTTCGACCACCTGGCCGTCCCATTCGATGGCGATCCCCCGCTTGACCGACTGAGAGGCGGGGCACCCCTTTTCATGGACCTCGATGGCGCGCAGGGCTTCTTCCCGCTTCCCCTGGGGGACCTTGACCCGGTAGTGCACCTTGATCGTCGTGACTATCGGCTTGCCATCCACGTTCTCGATGATGCCCTCGACCTCGGAGGACAGGCGATCCGGGTGGGTCGGGATCTTCCGCGCTGCCAGCACCACGGCCAGCGTGCCGGTCATTCACCCCGCGACCGCGGCGACCAAATGGTCAAGGGTGGTGGGGAGGTCCTCCGGCGGCTCCACCCCGTAAAACTTCTTGACTCCGCCATGGACACCGTACCGCACGGGCTCAGGGAAGTTCTCGATATAGGCCCGGCGCGTCGGGCCCTTGTCCTTCTCGATCCGGACTCGTGAGATATGGATCAGCTCGGCCATATGCCCCTCCTCCTTTCAGGTTGAAGAGATTGAGGCACTTTAGCCGAATTGGGGTAGCCTGGCAACACGCTGGCCGGCACCTCCGTTCAGCCCAGACATTCCATTTGAACCGCAAAGGACGCCGGGTACCCAGCCCACACGGGTAGCTGGCCCGGTGGGCTGGGTGCCAACGGCTTCGCCGTTGGTGCGCAGAGAATCCCCCGGTATTTCCGGCCCTGGAAAGGAAAAGTACGAGAGTGAATCGGGAAAATTCTGAACAGTGGACCCCGATCCGAAAAAGGGGCCAGAGGTGAATCGACCTCTCCCCTCTACCCGAGCTCCCGTGGAGAGAAATATCCGTAGCCCCCCATAGGTGTCCTGAGGCCCCCGCTGACCTCTGCCTTCTCCGCCGCTTTCTCGGCCTCCCCCTCCGGGCCGGAGAGCCCTCCCTCCGGGGCAGAAGCCCCTCGGGGGCGGAGCCTGGGCCGGAGGCCACA
>Ga0209172_10005741_pt1 | contig 14659 bp, 20 predicted proteins | sample LarsenN4metaG_FD_184113 | JGI IMG/M metagenome (GOLD analysis project Ga0209172, IMG submission 184113) | Hot spring sediment bacterial and archeal communities from British Columbia, Canada, to study Microbial Dark Matter (Phase II) - Larsen... ... | reverse complement strand
CCCATGTGGATTTCTTCAAGCACAATCTCTATTTCGCCGACACCGATCGCCACATGGTCAATACCGCCGTGGAGCATGCCCTGCGCATCGATGCGTACATCGAGCGCTATGGGCTGGACCGCGTGGAACGCGTCATGGACATCGCCTTCGCCATCGACCGCCACCTCGATGTGCATAAAGGCATCGGGCGCAAGCCCTATCCCGTCCGGGAGGTGGTCGAACGCGAGCGCAAAGCTCATCGCTATGACGACATCTTTGGCGAAGAGGGTTTTGCGGTGACGCGGGTGGTCGTCGGCGAGAGCATCCCCCCTCATCCCGAAAAAGACCTCCTGTGGTTTTTCGCCCAATATGCCCCGCTGGAGCCTTGGGAGCGCGATGTATTGGAGATCGTGCGCACGGAATCGTACTACTTTTATCCGCAGTTTGCGACCAAGATCCTCAATGAGGGGTGGGCGACGTATTGGCATGCTGAGCTGCTTCAGCACTACGCCGGCCTGACGCCGAGTGAAACGATCGACTTTGGCGTGTTGCATGCCGGGGTGGTCAACCCGGGGCACCGCCTGAGCATCAATCCATACTTCCTTGGGTATCGTATTCTCGTCGACGTGCAGCGACGCTGGGATAAGTTATATGCTGCCGGGCAATCAGCCATCACGGGCCAAGAGAAGCTCTTCGAGATTCGCACCCACGAGAACGACGTCTCCTTGCTGAGCAACTACCTCACCCAAGAGTTGGTGGACGAGCTCGATCTCTTCGCCTATGGCTATGCCTGTGAGCATGGCCCTCAGGGCCAGAAGCCCTGCCAGAAATGCGGTGAAATAGCCATCCAAAGTCGCAAACGTGAGGATGTCGTCTATAGCCTCGTGGCGCCGCGTTTTAACTATGGCGCCCCCAAGATCACCGTGGCTCATGTCAACGCCGATGGCAGCCTGCTGTTAGAACACGAACGGACCGATCTAGGTCCACTCGACCTCACCTATGCGGAGAAAACCTTGGCGTACTTACATGAACTCTGGAAGAAGCCCGTGCATCTGAAGACCTTTAATAGCCGAAACGAGGCTACCACTCTGACCTATTCCGCGGCCGGCATAGAGGTCGGGAGATAGTGAGTCTGACGGGATCGATGCTCGAGGTACCCCCCTTGTGTAACAGCGGGATGCGCAGCGAGCACGCTGCGCGATGGGAGGTCTAACCATGACGCGAATCCTTCGCATACTCGGTGTCAGCTTACTGGTCGTTGGTGGGCTGCTGAGCGTATACGCCGAGGCGCGTGGCGCCGGAATGCGACGAGTGCAGGTGCTGGACCAGGACCTAGTGCGGGATGCCCAGCGGCAACTGAAGGCCCTAGGCTTCAACCCTGGCGCCGTCGATGGCAATTACGGCCCACAAACTGAGGCGGCAGTGCGCGCTTATCAGCAGGCCTACCGCTTGCCGGCATCGGGTCGACTCGACGAGGTCACCCTGCGCTCCCTTTTGCCTGGGCAGTTTGAGGCGGCGCGTGCTCCTCTCGACGTCTCAGATCGCGAGGTAATCATGCAGGCGCAGCGGCAATTGAAGGCTCTGGGTTTCAACCCTGGTGACATCGACGGCGAACTCGGGGCGCAAACCCTAGCGGCCTTGCGCGCCTATCAGCAGGCCTACCGCTTGCCGGAGACCGGTCGTCTCGATGACGTCACCCTACGCTCCCTCTTACCCGAGCGCGTGCAGCCCGCACCCGCGCCCGTCGATCTGTCAAATCGCGAGGTGATCCGCCGGGCGCAAACCCAATTACGAGCTTTGGGCTTCGACCCTGGCCCCACCGATGGCGATTTCGGGCCGCAGACCGAGGCGGCGTTGCGTGCCTATCAACAGGCGCACCGTCTGCCGCAGACCGGTCGTCTTGATGAGGTTACTCTGCGCTCCCTCTTGCCTGAGATGCGGCAAGGGGCTCTGCGCTAGGAGCGACTAAGCCCGAGATGGCTCCAGACGGGGGTTCTAGCGGTGAGGTAGCCGCGCCGCTCATATTCGTCCTCTCCCTCCGGGAAAGGACAGGGTGAGGGACCGTCAGAGCCGTGAGAGCGCGTTGATGGTTGTCACCTGCTATACACCGTTCTGAAAACCGCTATAGGATGGTCGGCAAGGCCACGCTGAAGGTGGATCCTTGACCTGGGGCGCTGGCAACCGAGATCTTCCCGCCGTGGAGTTCGACAAGCGAGCGGGTAATCGCTAGGCCCAAGCCAGTGCCTCCGACCGCCTGGGCGGCAGGGTGATGAGCGCGGAAGAATGGCGTGAAGAGATGGGCCTGATCTTCGGCAGACAGCCCGATACCGGTGTCATGTACCGCGATTTGCAGCCATCCGTCCGCGCAGCGCGCGGTCACGCTGATGCGCCCTCCCGAAGGCGTATATTTATGCGCGTTGCCGAGCAGATTCGTGAAAACCTGCGCCAAGCGCTTGGCATCCCCATAGATAGCCGGCAGCACTTCCGGAATATCGAGGTCAAGGCATTGCCCCTTTGTCTCGATCTGCGGGCGCAGTAACGCGGCGACCTCCTGGATTAGCTCGGCCGGGTCCAGCTCAGAGCGCTGCAATGCGATCTTGCCTGCCTCGATGCGCGACATATCCAGGAGGTCATCGATCAGCCCAAATAGTTGCTCCGCCTGATGGAGGACGAGGTCCAACAGCTCGCGCTGCCGCATCTCCAGAGGGCCGATCTGGCCTTCACGCAGGAGCTCTACATATCCCATGATCGCCGTCAGTGGGGTGCGCAGCTCGTGGGACACCCAGGAGACAAACTCGCTCTTCAGACGATTGATCTCCTCGACCCGTCGGTTCTCCTCCTCCAGTGCGGCATTCCGCCGGCGGAGCTGCTCTTCTCGCAAGCGCTGCGCCTCATGCCGCTCCAGGGCCTCAGCCATCTCGTCGAAGGCAGCGGCGAGTTGACCGAGCTCCCCAGCCCCATGCGGCAGCCCCGTTCGGGAGCCGAGATCTCCCGCGCTGAGTCGCCTCGTCGCCTGCACCAGAGCTCGCACCCGACGCAAAATGAACACATCTCCGCCGACCCAGGCCGCCGCGAATGCTAAGATTCCCGCACCGCCAAGTCCCGCCAAGTTACGGATGAGCGTCCGATTCGCCGGTCCATAGGCAAGCTGGGTCGGGATACCGATGCTGACATAGCCCGCCTGCGCGGCCCCGCCCAGGGTCGTGAAGGCGTAGAGGCGCGGAAGGCCATCCGGGCCGAGCAACTCCGCCGTCCCTTCGCCTTGTGCCAACATCGCACGGAAGAGGGGGTCGTCGCCGCCGTGGCGACCAACCCAGACCTCGGGGTTCGGATAGCGGGCGAGGATGATGCCGCTGCGATCGATGATGAGCAGGATGGCGCCATCGGGAAGTTGGGCTTCGGCGGTGCGGTCATTAAGCCAGGACAAATCCATCGCCGCGAAGACCACCGCCTGCATGTGGCCAGCGGCATCGAGGATGGGATAGCCGAAGTTGATCGTCGCCTGGCGCGTGACGCGGCCGACTTGGAATTCGCCGACGGCGAAGTCACGGCGCTCGATGGCGCCACGCACATAGGGGCGATCGGACAGGTTCACTGGCCCGTCGAAGGGCCGGGCACTGCATTCCAGCTTGCCATCTAAGGTGGCGCGTCCCAAATTGGCATAGAGTGGATGATGCGTTAGGATGTTGGCGAGGGCGGCTGCGCAGGCACCCGGCTTACCGTGGCGCACCTCGGGAATCTGTGCCAGCATGGCGAGAAAGAGGTGGGTGCTCTCAATTAGGCGTTCTTGATCGTCGGCAGTCAGCCGCGCCAGCCGGAGCGCCTGTTGCTGGACCTCGATGGCAGCGCGTTGGCGTTGTTCTGAGGCCGTGTAGAGCATCAAGCCTAAGGCGGGCAGAAGGGCGAGGCCGACCAGCAACCAAAAGCGCAGGCGCAGGCTTGCAAACGGCAGACGCGTCATGGCAGGCCTTCTGTCATCAATCGCCTCAGAGGGCGCCACCAGCGGACTCTCGGCGGCTGCGCAATAACCAACTGCGCACGCGCGAGCGGATGTATGGCAGTTTGAACGGCTTGGTCAGATAATCGGTGGCCCCCGCCGCGAACGCCGCGGCAATGTACTCATCCTCTGTCTGCGCCGTGAGCAGCACGATCGGCATGTCGCGCAAATGCGGATCGCTCTCGGCCCGCAACACCCGGCACACCTCTATGCCATCGCGACCCGGCATGTGCCAGTCCAGCAGGACCAAGGAAGGATGTTCTGCCCGAGCGAGGCCTAGGGCAGTCTCACCGTCGTAGGCGGTCAGTAATCGGTAGCCCTCCGGGGCAAGGGCCAGCATCACCACTTCGACGATATTCGGGTCGTCGTCCACGATCAGTACGGTCTCCGCTGCCGCTGTCGCCATCTCCGCGATGGGAGACACAACCGTTTCGGCCACCTCAACCTGAGGCGGGGCAGCGGTCGCCTGCTCGGACAGTTCGATCACTTGGCCCTCAGCGGCAGCGAAGACTTCGAGCCGGCTATGAGCCGCCGACGCGCGCTGGCGGCAGGCTTCGACCACCCATTCCAGCGTTGCATCGTCGTGGGAGGGATCATGATGGAACAGCGCCAGGCGCTTCGCCTGGGCGGCTATGGCCATGTCCACCGCGTATTCGACCGGGCTATGGCCCCAACCGATCTTCTGGGCGTATTCGACCAGGGTATACTGGGCATCGTGGATGACCAGGTCGGCTCCTGCCAGGAAGCGCAGATGACCTTGGTCCTCCTCATGCACCAGCTGGGTTTGGCAAGCCGCCCGGTGCGGATCCGCTCGATTCGATCGGGGGCGGAGATGGGGTTCATGGTCGGTAGCATAGACCAAGGCGACGCCGCCGATTTCCAGGCGGTAGCCCAAAGTCAATGCTGGATGATTGAGGTAGCGGGCCAGGGCTTGTACACCACCGAGGTCAAACAACCCCTCACCAAGGTCATGGTAGCGGATCGTGGCGCCGAGTTGATCCAGGGTCAGCGGGAAATAGGTATATTGCATCTGCCCCGCCAGAGTTTCCTCCAGACGCTGCCCTACGTCTCCCGGGGCGTAGATGTCCCAGGTGTTGGCGGCATCGAATAACGGGGCGAAGAAGGGAAAGCCCTGAATGTGATCCCAATGCGTGTGGGTGATCAGGAGGTGGCCATGCAGCGGCCCAGCCGCCGATGCCTGCAAGGCGTGGCCGAGGCCATGCGCCCCAGTGCCGCAGTCCAAGACGATCAGCGTGCCATCCGCCGTGCGCACCTCGACGCAGGAAGTATTGCCGCCATAGCGCAGCGTCGTCGGCCCCGGTTTGGCAAGGGAACCGCGTGTGCCCCAAAAGCAAACGCGCATTGTTCCCCCTTCTTGCCCTCAAGGCGTAGGTGACGTTTCCAACCTCCTTTGCCAACGGTGCAGATTATATCACATTCCCGAGACACAGTCCTGTAAGCCCTGAGACATCCTACCACATTGGTTCCATCTCGCGATACGCTGAACCATGCTTCAACAGACGGTCAAAGGTCTGGCATAGACAACCGATGATGGCGAGGAGACGTCCGAGCTGCGCCGCGTGGTGAGGCGGTCGCTCGTACGGCTCAACTGGTTTCTCTCGCATGGGAAACGTCTATTCTCAAGCCTTACGCGTCGTGCCATGCGTCGAAATGAACCTGAATGCCGCCGTCGCCATCATCCGGGATGGCACAGCACGGAAGCGCTCCAATGGTGCGGCGTAGTCCTAAAAATCCCCCGCTCTCCCTCATCAACGATCAATAAATATATATTGAAATATTAGAGGAACCTGGATATACTGCGGAACGATGTGGAAGCGTATCGCTGCCGACCGCCTCCCGGCCGTAGGGGAACATCCTTCAAATCTGCGCAGTGGGGGCTGTGATGGCATGTCGATCGAGAGACAACCCATGATGGAAAGGAGGGGCATGGCATGGTGGCTATGCATGCGCCGCGCGGGGGACGCCCGCGGAAGCAGGGATGGGAGGAGGATCCCTTGGTGACCGTGAGCCTCCATCTGCGGAAGAGCCAGCTAGCCGCGCTGGATCAGCTGGCGAATGCCGAGCATACCAGCCGAGCCGAGTTTGTGCGGGAGGCCATCGATCTCCTGCTCAAACATCGCCGATAACGATGCATAGGAGGCCTGTCCCTACACAACTGACAGTGACACTAACATGGCCCCCGGTGGCCGCCAACTTACTTTGAACAGTGCGGTCGGGCCACCATGTGAAAGCTATTGGCCATTGGCGATACGTCACGGCCAGAAAGGATGGAGAAAGATGCAAGGCACCATTCAGGCTCTTCGGACCGAGCGAGGCTTCGGATTTATTCGAGACAGCCAGGGAGGCGATGTCTTCTTTCATCACACCTCCGTAACACAGCCCGACCGCTTTGACGCTTTGGCTGTCGGGATGCTGGTTGAGTTCGAAGTGGAGACAAGCGCGAAAGGGCCGCGGGCCACTCAGCTCCGAGTGCTCTCAGAGGCTAGCCAATGAGTGGGCTCTCCCCGGCCGACCACGCACGAGCGCCATTGCATATCGTGCGGAGCGCCGCTTGCCCCCTCCAACAAGCCCCCGCTCAGACGCGAAAGGACACCGCATGATCCACGGGACCATTGAGAAGATCGTTGCAGAGCGCGGCTTCGGGTTTATTCGCGCCGCGGATGGCCGGCAGATTTTTTTTCATCGCCGTGCCTTGGCCACCACGGAGGTCTTTGACACCCTCCGCGTCGGGCTGACAGTGGAGTTCGACTTGCAAGTGGATTCCAAACGGCCTCGGGCCGCCAGGCTTATGGTGGTCCCACGCTCTGAGGCCTGACCGCCACCTCGGATCAGCTGCCGTCAGCCGCCTGCCAGCGAGGCGATCCAACGGGTGATGGAGGTCGACACCGAAGAGGACAGGAGCCAAGCTGATGAATCACCTGAATGATGGACTCCAATCCCGCAACGGCTGGCCCCCCGACTGGCGACCGCAGCCAGGGGAGGCACTGACTGGGGTGATTGAACGCTATGCTATCGGCCGCACCCCCTCTGGTCGGGTATGGGGGGTAGTTGTGTCCAGGGAGCCGACGGGCGAGCCCGTAAGTTTGTGGCTCACCTCGACGAGCTTGCTGTCGCTGTTCGCGCAGCACCAACCCCAACGTGGGGAACGAATTGACGTACACTATCGCTGGCGAGCCCCGGACCACGGTTACCAACGGTGGAGGCTCATCGTGGACCGCCCAGTGGGCCTCGATTTTTCGCCTCTGGGTGGGGAAATGTCAGATGAAGCCCCTTGGCATCGAGGAAGGAGCCTGGCCCCCAAACACCTTGCGCCGGCTCCCCCATCCCCCTATGACGCAAGGTCGAAGATCATAAGGGCTCTGGTGACAACCGTGCGCTTCGTTATGGCAGCTGGGTATGTTCTCCTACCGTGGACTCGAGCACCATAGCGCTGAACTCCGCGTGGGGTTAATGACCGTGAGTCACATCAGGGCGCAGCAGGCGATCGATGCCGCTGCGATGGTATGCGTAGGGCCTACACATCACCCATAGGAGGTCTCATGCACCCAATCGCGAGGCAGCCCTTGCCTTCGGCGGCCTTCGCTCGATGAGGGTTCGCACCCTCGATAGGGAGGACAGGCGATGTGGAAGTCTGATCGAGCGGACTGAATGCTACCACGCCGCTATGAGGCAGCACGCGTCCAATGGCGCAGCCGCGTGACGACGACACATGTGCGACAGCCGATCCTGGAACACGCCACGATCTACACGGATGGATGGGCGCGCTGGGTCGAGGATGGCCATGTGTCTGTCGGCTATGTTCAGGCCGGCTGCTGCTGTGACCCACCAGAGGTTAGCGCGCTGTAGCTCGAAACGAAATCGGTTCAGCAGTGCTGCGAGGTATTTGGCGGAAAAGTCAGTATGGTATGATGGAATTATCTGGAAAAATGTCTCATGGCCCAACAACATAAGGAGGAAGCCATGCGTATACCGCAATGGGTGACGCCAGCGTCTTGGGGCGTGGTCGTCGGCGCTCTGGGGATCATGATCATCGGCTTTTCATGGGGGGGATGGGTCCTTGGCAGCACCGCTGAGAAGATAGCGCGCGAGCAGGCTGATTCGGCGGTTGTCGCTGTTCTCACGCCCCTCTGCGTAGTGAGCTTCATGGAGCAGGCCGAGGCGGCTACGAAGCTTACGGAATTCCAGAAAACCGCGTCATGGCAGCAAAGCCAAGTCATTGAGAAGGGTGGGTGGGCGACCGCGCCTGGAAGCACCACCCCGAATTCCGCCGTGGCCCGAGCATGTGCCGCCCAACTCTTGAAAACGAAGGCCTAGCCTTTGATGCGGGGCTGTGCGAGGGAGATGCGATCGCATGCAAGCGAAGCCGCCCGATCTGCTCGGGCGGCTTCGAATTTTCGAGCGTGGGAATAAGCTTCAACCGGATCATGCTTACGGCAGTCCTTTGAGGCGCTGGTCGAAAAGGCGCCCCTTGTGTGATCAGCCTGCACGAGCCCCATCCCGCACGCATCCTGAAGCGCTACCGGATTGACCAGATCATTGCCACGCTCGAACCGGAAGGTCTGCTATGACGGATATGCTGAGCTCTAAGGGCTATATCGGCTCGGTTCACTACAGCGACGACGATCGGGTGTTCTATAGCTAGGTCGAATATATCCGCAGCCTCATTAGCTACGAGGGAACAGACGTGGAATCCTTGCCTCGTGTGTTTGAAGAAGCGGCGGATGATTATCTCGACCTCTGCAAGAAAGCAGGGAAAAAACCTGAGCAGCCATTTTCCGGGACGTTCAACGTGCGCACAGGCTCTGGCCTGCACCGCCGCGCCGTGTTGCTCGCCAAGGAACAGGCCACGATCCTGAGCCGTGTGTCGTGTCTGAGGCCCTTCGGCGGTATCTCCAGCCAGCAGACCACGCCTTCTCAGGCATCCAAGATAAGAGATGCGACGGATAGACACTGGCGGAGGTGATGCGAGGGTATCGTCAACGTGTTGAGCAGCCGTAGAGTGTGAGATCCTTAACGGATGAATACACCAATCCTTACCGACCGCGACAAGAACCATCGCTTCCCAGCCGAAATCATCAGCCATGCGCTGTGGTGGTTTGTCTGCTTCCGCTTCAGCTACCGCGCTGTGGAGGAACCCCCTGTTCGCGCGCGGCATCGCTGTAACCTATGAGGCGATCCGCAAAAGGTGTCGGACATTCGGTCCATCCCCTGCCCATCAACTCCGACGCCAATGCCCTCAGCAGCCTCCCCTCCGCAGTGGAAGGGTCGCAAGCCAGGCAGATCTGCGCCTTCCTTTCAGATGATCATATTGACACATAACAAGGTGACAACGCCAACCTGCCGTACTCAGACGAAGACTCTCGGATGCCGCAGCCACGTCTCTTCGGTGGCGGGCCCTTGCACTTTGAGGACGCAGAGAAGGTTACGCCGTGACCTTCTTGAAGATCAGGGTCACCGCGATGCGCGCGGAGTACTGGTGTGAGGATGAGCCGATGCCGGCATAGGGGCTTGCCTCCGTGTGAGAGGTTTCGGTAAACCGTTCCAGGATGGTAAACAGTTCCCAGTTGGCGCGACCCTGCTGATTTAATGCGGTTTCGATCGCTTCGGCGGTGACCTCAGGCGTCTCACCAGCAGAGCGCGGGTCGGGTCGACCTTTCAACTCGATGACTTTGTATTGGATGGCCATCAGATCCCTCCTGGCAGGGGTGAGGAGTTGGGTATACGGGGGTGCGGCTCTCTGAGAAGAATTGCAGCCGAACTGTAATCACAAGCCAGACCCCTTGGCATAGTGAGGAGTACACGTACCAACCTGTGCAGCGGCAGAAAAAGCTCCCAACGCGTAAGAGCCAACTTCTGCACAGCTGCGGAGCGACGATGAACCGATACCGTCGGCTTCAGTCCACCCTGGTCTCAACAACATTCTGACGCCGTTTGTGGCGAAAGGATGTGTGTCAACCGCTAGGAATACCAACGAAGCCCATTCGGGGTCTAGCGAACGCCATCATACCGTTAGCGCCATGGCCCAAGTCGCCCCCGGCTTGATGCGGCTCTCTTCTTGTCAGGGAAAGCGCACAACGACGACGCGGGGGCACCGGATCGCCTGCGGTCGGCAGGCGCGCCAACGCCGCTCAGCACCTTCCGATGCGCTCCCCGGCGCTGCTCTCACGAGAGGCCGGGGAGCGCGGGAGCTTAACGAGCCGTGGGAGCCGTCTTGGTCACGGATTGGGCCTGGGGGCCTTTCGGGCCCTGGACCACCTGAAACTCGACCTCGTCGCCTTCATTCAGGGCACGAAACCCCGTGCTGGCAATCGCCGAGTCGTGGACGAAGACGTCCGGACCATCTCCCTGAGTGATGAACCCAAACCCTTTATCCGCGTTACACCACTTCACCGTGCCCTTCGCCATGATCTGATCCTCCTGGCTTGGGGTGTCTACGAATGCCGCCACACATGCTCGTACGAACAGAAAAAAACCGCAACCGGCCGTTCCGCCGTTGCGGTCCCTGGATACTCGCGAGGGTTTTCGACTGCAAAAGTATAACTCATAATATAGCAGGTAAACGCACCAAGCATCAAGGATAAGGGCAGGTCACCGGCACGGCCCCTGCGCCAGTCAACTCTCACACCATCGGCACCCCACATGATACGACGGGCATGTGTCGTTTTCGCGGGGGCTCGCCGACTGACACATGGCGTGTACCAGCGCATGCCATCCCTGATTGGGGCGTGCCTCCGTCGGTGCCAGTCGTCGCAAACATGAGGGGCCCCAGAAAGATACGCCATCGGTTGAAAAATGCACCGCCCCGACGGCCTGGCCCCTGTGTGACTGACCACAGGGTAACGGCACCGTGGGCATGCAGCTGGAGTCCTGCACCGAGGTGGCGGATCTCATCAACCGTTTCGCGCCCGCGGTAGCCGGGTGCTCGGGAGGTGCGCTGCTTCCGACACTCGCCCGCATGCCTCCCAACCCGCCGATGTTCACGTCCGCGGCACGCCCCTCTCCCATCGATGCGGCGCCCGCGGCCGCTATGGCCAAAGGTTTCGCCGTTTCTCCAAGGACGCCTGCGGAGGAACGGCCTGGTACTCAGAGAGCTCGTATCGGCAGCCATCCCGTTCCCCTTGGCGGTTCAACCGTTCCACGGCGGTCATCGCTTCTGGGCTCACATGCGTGACGATCAGCTGGTCTCCCGGCTGGAGGGGCGATGCCGGCGGGTTGGCGTGGTCCGGCACATACCGTGCCCGGTAGAGTACACGCCAGACATCCACGACGACATGCCACGGTTCCACGGCTTTCACCATAAGGATGGCCTGCGGCTGTAAACTGAGGGGCGCCTGCTCCATAACCCATCCTCCGCGTAGGGACATTTGTGGACCAACATCAACTGCCTACCGAACGGCCCAATGGTCTCGGGTGCGGCACGCCGCCTGGTGGCGACCCCTCTCAGCGCCATGGTGAAGCGCATGACGATCGCCCTGAAGCCACGTCCAGGTCAGTCCTCGCTGCAGGGAACTACGTCTCCGATGATCCGCGGCTGACCATCGCGCCGCCTGTGACATTGGGGGGTGGCTCCCAGGTCATGCCTCACAAAGGGCGAAGTCCTGAGGACGGCGCTAGCAGGCGCTGGCCTCTCGCCTGGGGTCGGTTGCGAGGCTGCGGTCTCCCATGGCATCAGCCGCACGTTTGAGAATGAAGCCTTCGCAATAATGCTCGCCGCGGCCGCCGCGTTCTCTCGTGGCGCTGTAAATGGTGGTGCACAAGTCCCAGGCGTGTTGGCCCAGCTCGTCCAACGCCGCTTGCAGCGTCTCCCAGGATCGGTTCAGCTTCTCCGCGCGCACGCGGGCGAACGGGCCTGCCTCCGCGTCCGCTTGCAAGACCAGGTATTCGACCGTCATCGTTGCGGCTCCTTCGGGTGACACCCGACACTGCGACCGCCGTCCCGGCCTCCCTGAGCCTCTCGAATCACTCCGAAGCCACGTTCGGTGCGAAGACGCTGAATGGTGCCTTGCATAGTGACACATCCTTTCTGACCTGAGCGCTCTTGCCGCGCTCGCGATCCCTGGCACGATGGATCTGCGCTCCGACTCGCCATGAGCCGGCGGCCGCCGTCGGTGAGGCCTACGTCATCATCAGTGGTCCGGCGACACGCCCCGTGTGCCCCACGAGCATGAGCGCGTCAGGCGTGTGCGCTGCGCTCCACCACGTGGCCGTCCCCTTGAACCCGGCCCGTAGGCTCGGCATCAGCCAGCTCAGCCCGCACGGGTCTGGCGTGACCCCCTGCGAGGGCCGCGGCAGAGGCCCACCCGGCGCCGGTAGGCGCAGGGGCTCTCGTAGTGCACGCCAAGGGCCCACATGCCACATCCGGCCTGTTGGGCGGTGGCCTCCGCCACGGCGTACTGCGGGTGATACGGATCGGTGAAGCCAGACCCGCGATATACTTCGGCCAGGCCGGCCTCCACGAGGGCCAGATTGAGGTTTTCACGATCCCTAAAAAGGGTACACAGCAGGTGTCTGGTGCAAACGATCCCGTAGATTTCAAGGCGCACACGCCGGCCCCGTACGAGTCCGGCGAGGCAGGCCGCCGCCGCGTCGCCATAGAGTTGACCCGGGGCTGTAAGCCGACCCTGGGGATCTCGCCTGGGCCGTTCGGGGAGGTCGATGCCAAAGAGTCGCACGCGGAGCCGGGCCTGATTCGTCATGATGCCGATCAGGGTCTGCCCACCATCCTCCGAGGTGGGGAGGAGCATCACGGCCTGAGCCGTGGCGATCATGCTGGGGGGCCCTGGCGTCGATCGGACCTCTCAGGCGCCTCGCCGGCGCTCCAGACGACGAGTGGCGACCACGCCAGCGGGGTGAGACTGATCCCTGTGAGGCAGGAGTTGCGCCCGCTCTGTCCCATCGCGGGGCCGCGCTCAGGCCTGAACACCAGGCCTGGCACACCAAAGGGCGGCATGGTCGGGATCTCCTCTCTGTGTGTGCGGGGGATCCAAGGCAAGGCCGCGCGCCCAGGGCGCGGCCCGAGGTCCGCGGCACATCGCGCCCATTGACGGTCGTAGGGTAACGACCGGTGGGAGGATGTGCGGACGATGCTCACCCGGATGTTCTCCCTGGCCACCAACATTGGCAAAAGTCACTAGCCAAAGCGACGACTCCAGGCGGAGTTGACCCCAATCGCTGTCGCGATCATGACGGCACTGGTGGCGAGCGCCATGAGCACGGAAATGTGCTGAAACCCTATGATGCGCTCAGGGCCTATCGCCCACATCGCCGCCATCCATATCACGAGGAGCAAGGCATTGAGACCTATTCTTCCCACCATAAGCTCTCCCCCGTTCCTGTGCATGACCGAATATGCGGGTGCGCGCGCATGTCCCGCCAGGTGACCCATCGCTCGGTCGCCTCACCTGTCGGATCCTCCTGTTGCGCCTTGCGCATGATGGCAGGAGGACCAGCGCCAACATGCACGCTCGCGGCATGACACGCGCACGCCGGCCTTGGAACGATTGCAGGCCGGACCCGGCCTCTGCGGTGCTCTACGGTCTCTTGGCCCTGTGGGCGCCTGCGGTTGGAACGCCTCCTGCCCCCTCCGGCGCTGCGTGCTTGAGGTAGCGGTAGTAGTCGCTGTCCGTCGTGAGGATCAGCAGGGCGTTCTGATTCGCCCCCTCGCCGTAGAGTTCCAGCGTGCGCGAGAAGGCATAGAACTCAGGATCGCGACTGTACACCTCACCGTAGATATGCGTCGCCTCGGCGTCAGCCTGGCCGCGGATTTCCTGCACCTGGCGGTAGGCGGTGGAGCGGATCTGACGCAGCTCCTTCTCCATCGTCCCGAGGATCTCGGCGCTTCGCCCTTCCCCTTCGGAGCGGAACTGGGCGGCGATACGCTGGCGCTCGGAGATCATGCGGGCATAGACCTTCTCGCGCACGCTCTCCACGTAGTCAAGGCGCTTGATGCGCACGTCCACCAGCTCGATGCCATACTGGGGCATGATCTTGCGGGCTTCGGCCAGGATGGTCCGCGTGATCTCCTCGCGTCCCCGAACGATCGCTTTCTTGAGTTCCTCCTGCTGCTCCGCGGGCACTTCTTCCAGGATCTCTTCCTTGGGCACTTCCCACGAGGCACTGCGGACGAGTTCCACCAGCTCGCTGCTCGACACCTGGTCCCGGACCATGGAGTCGATGATGTCGTCCAGCCGTGACTGCGCCCCTGCTTCACTGGCGACGCTCTCCAGAAACTTCTTCACATCGGCGATGCGCCAGCGCGCCGTGGTGTCCACCCAGATGAACTCCCGGCCCTTCGTGGGGATCTGATTGGGGTCGCCATCCCAGATGAGGAGGCGCTTCTCGAAGCGGCGGACCTCTTGCACAAAGGGCAGCTTGACGTGCAAGCCCGCCTCGGTCACCGGCTCTCCCACCGGCCGGCCGAACTGCACGACGACCGCTTGCTGGCCTTCCTCCAGGGTGTAGAACGTGCCCGAGAGCCCGAGGAGGACCGCCACCACGAGGACGATGAGCGACACCTGCAGTAGTCTTTTCACGGCGACCTCCCTTCGGCAGTCGGCTTAGGACCCGCATCCTTCGGACCGGCGTCCAAGGCCATCCAGGGCACCATGGCCTTCTGGTCGCTGTCCACGATATACAGCCCCTTCATCTCTGTCATGAAACGGC
>Ga0209172_10005740_pt1 | contig 14660 bp, 9 predicted proteins | sample LarsenN4metaG_FD_184113 | JGI IMG/M metagenome (GOLD analysis project Ga0209172, IMG submission 184113) | Hot spring sediment bacterial and archeal communities from British Columbia, Canada, to study Microbial Dark Matter (Phase II) - Larsen... ... | reverse complement strand
GAGTGTAGGCGGGAGCCTCGCGGGTTTCGGTCTCGCGTCCCCCGCGGCCGCGGCGTCCGCGCCGGCGGCGGCGACCTTTGCGTTCGCCCTGTCCGGCATCTGCGGCTTCGCCTTCGGGCTCGACGGCCTCTTCCGTTTCCTCCTCGAGGACTTCCTCGTCTTCCTCTTCCTCATCCTCGGCATAGGGCATGACGCTGTCCGGCTTGACGGTGATCAGCGCCTTCGCCTGTTCCAGCGTCATCACCTGTTCGCCGCGATCGATTGCGAAGGGCGGATGGCCGGTGAGGGTGGGATCGGTGGTGATCGTAATGGCGACGCGGAAGCGCTCTTCCAGCATGCGCAGATGCGCACGCTTGTGGTTGAGCACATAGATCGCGACGTCGGAGCGGGTGCGCACAATAAGATTGTGCGTCGCGCCCTTGAGCAGCGTCTCCTCCAGCGAACGCACGAGCTGCAGTGCCACCGAGGCGACGGAGCGCACATGCCCGGTGCCGCCGCAATGCGGACAGACCTCGGTCGAACTTTCCAGCATCGAGGAGCGGATGCGCTGCCGCGACATTTCCAGGAGGCCGAAATGCGAGATGCGGCCGACCTGGATGCGGGCGCGGTCGCTCTTGAGCGCTTCCTTGAGCTTGCGTTCGACCGTGCGGTTGTTGCGGTTCTCGTCCATATCGATGAAATCGATGACGATCAGTCCTGCAAGGTCGCGCAGACGAAGTTGACGGGCGATTTCGGCGGCCGCCTCCGAATTGGTCTTGAGCGCGGTCTCTTCGATCGAATGCTCGCGCGTGGCGCGGCCCGAGTTTACGTCGATCGCGACCAGAGCCTCGGCCTGATTGATCACGATATAGCCGCCCGACTTGAGCTGGACGGTCGAAGAGAACATCGCGTCGAGCTGCGGCTCGATGCCGAAGCGGGTGAAGATCGGCTGCGTGTCCTGATAGAGGTGGACGTTCTTGGCATGGCTCGGCATGAGCATGCGCATGAAGTCCTTGGCCTCGCGATAGGCCCCTTCGCCTTCCACGATGATGTCATCGATGTCGCTGTGATAGAGATCGCGGATCGAGCGCTTCACCAGCGAGCCTTCCTCGTAGACGAGGGTGGGGGCGGTGGATTTCAGCGTCAGGTCGCGCACATTCTCCCACAGCCGCAGCAGATATTCGAAGTCGCGCTTGATCTCGGTCTTGGTGCGGCTGGCGCCGGCGGTGCGCAGGATCACGCCCATGCCCTCCGGCACGTCGAGCTCCTCCGCCACTTCCTTCATCTTCTTGCGGTCTTCCGCGCTCGTGACCTTGCGGCTGATGCCGCCGCCGCGCGCGGTATTGGGCATGAGCACCGAATAGCGGCCGGCGAGAGAGAGATAGGTGGTCAGGGCGGCGCCCTTGGTGCCGCGCTCTTCCTTCACCACCTGCACCAGCATCACCTGGCGGCGCTTGATGACTTCCTGGATCTTGTAGTGGCGGCGATAGCGGGGCGCGCGTTCCTGCACTTCTTCCAGCGCGTCGCCGCCGACGGATTCGACGGCTTCTTCCTCCTCCTCCTCCTCGTCGTCCTCGCCGTCGTCTTCGTCCTCGTCATCCTCGTCGCCGTTGTCGCCGTCGCCATTGGTCTCGGCCTTGGCGTCGGACGCTTCCTCGGTCGTTTCGGGCTGGATGGCCGCTTCGGCGGACAAGGTTTCGGCGGGCAGCGGCACTTCTTCGCTGGTCGGCACGACGACCTCGGCCAGCGGCGGCAAGGCGACATCCTCCGCAGGAGGTTCGGCCGTCTGCGGCAGAGACGATGGCTGCTCGGAAGAGCTCTCGCTGGACGCGACGCCCTGCGCGCCGTCCTCATGCGCGATCGCGGGGCCGGTCGCGTGGCTGTGCTGTTGCGGATCAGCGAACGGGTTCGGGACCGTTTCGTGCAGGTCTTCGCCCGCAAATTCGCCCCGCGCGGCGTCATCGCCGGACACCGGTTCGCTGCGCATCACGTCGCGGTTGCGATTACGGTCGGCGCCGCGGCGGCGATGCCGATGGCGTCCGCGCCGGCGTCCGCCGCGATTCTCACCATTGCCGTTCTCGTCGTCCTCGCGCGAGAGGCGCTCTTCTTCCAGCAGCGCCTGACGGTCGGCAACCGGGATCTGGTAATAGTCCGGATGGATTTCGGAGAAGGCGAGGAAGCCGTGGCGGTTGCCGCCATAATCGACGAACGCCGCCTGCAGCGACGGCTCGACGCGGGTGACTTTCGCTAGATAGATGTTGCCGCGCAGTTGTTTGCGCGACGCCGATTCAAAGTCGAATTCCTCGACGCGATTGCCGCGCAGCACGACCACCCGGGTCTCCTCCGGATGGGTCGCATCGATAAGCATCTTGTTGGGCATAGAAAGGTCTCTCGGGCCGCTGGGCTTGCGTGCAGGACCGCATCGAATGCGGATCGCGACGCAGCGGCGCGCGGCCGGCTGTCATGTGTGAAAGAGAGGGAATTGTCGTCTGGCTGCGGACGGCATCGGCAACGCCGCGGCGGTCGCTGCGGCGCTGGGCTGGCTTGGATTGTAAAAGCCCCGATGGCGCGTGTGCCATATGTTCAAAACCCGTGGCGGGCGGCTGCAGCGTCACGGCGCAACCGCAGTTGGTCGTTGCTCACGGCTTGGTCGAAAACGACGCTCGCAGGAGCGCCGGGACCGGTCATACTCAAAACCTCAAATCCCCGGGCATCGGCCGATCAGGTCGTCCGCCGCCTGCCCTTGCAGGGGGTCGGTGTCGACCGTGGCGCCCGCCGCCTCTGCCGCCGGACCTCTCCGGAGCCTTCGTCGAGGCGGGCGTGCCGGATGCCCGAACGCGGTACAACCGGACCAGTAAAACCGTCAGCACGTCCTTATTAGGGGGCAGGGCAAGGAATGGCAATGTCCAAATTGCCGGCCCTCCGGATCCCGTTCTTATTACTCAAGATATTGTTACTTCTGAATAATTCAATGGCGGACAACCGGCCAGGAGGCCGCGGGGCCGGCATCGCCTCAGCGCCATTTGCCGGCGATGTGACGTGAATGTGAATCGCGTTGCCGCTTTTCCGCGTCAGTCGTCTCGAACATGTCGTGGTGAGAGCGTTAGAGTTCTGCCGTCCCTGGATCGCTTGGTCGATGAGAACTTGTGCCCGGAGGCGACACACAAGTTTTTCCATTCAATGTGGAGGTTACCCCCAATGAGCATTTTCGGAAAAATCATGAATGCGATCTTCGGCTCGGGCGAGGCGAAGGCGGGCGGAGCGGCGGCCAGCGGCGGCGGTGCGACGATGTCTCAGGTCGATGTCGAGAAGGTCGTCTCTGAAATGGCGTCCAAGAAGAAAGAGAAGCTCGACTGGAGGAAGTCGATCGTCGACCTGATGAAGGTGCTCGATCTCGATTCCAGCCTGAAGGCGCGTCAGGAACTGGCGAAGGAACTCGGCTATACCGGCGACATGAACGATTCCGCCAAGATGAACATCTGGCTGCACAAGCAGGTGATGAACAAGCTCGCCGCCAATGGCGGAAAGGTTCCGGCCGATCTGATGGATTGATCGCAGCCGCCACTGCAGGACAGCCGCCCCGCAGGCTTCGCTTGCGGGGCGGTGTCCGTTTCTGGAGGATCAGCGCGGCGCCTCACCGACCGAGCCGCCGCCGCTTGTCGGGGGGAAAACAACCTTCCAGTCGTTCTTCATGCTGATCAGCGGCCAGCCTTTCGCCGCCGCCTCGTCAAGCCCCTTGTCGAGGCGGCCGATCTGCGAGGTGCGGTCATAGGCGTATTCGCGCTCGGCATCGTCATGATGCACATACATGACGAGCCGCGCGCCATCGCCCGCCGACACATATTGCAGCATCTGCAAGTCGCCATCGGAATTGCCGAAGGCGATGAGCGGACGCCGCCCGATGAAGCGGTGAATGCCGACCGGCTTGCCGGGGCCGTCGTCGACGAATTCGACCTTGGCTTCCTTCATCAGCACGGGTTTGCCGTCCCTGAGTTCGAATCTGGTGACGCCGGAGGAGCCCACCACCTGTTCCGGCGGAATGCCGTAGATGTGCTCGGTCCAGGGCCGCATGAAATCGATGCCGCCGCCGGACACGATGAAGGTCTTGAAGCCGTTGGCGCGCAGATAGTGCATCACCTCCAGCATCGGCTGGTAGACGAGATCGGTATAACGACGATGGAAGCGCGGATGCCGGGCGGAGGCGAGCCAGTCGCGCACGGCGTCGGCGAAGTCCTCGGTGGACATGCCCGAATGCGTCGCGGCCACGACCTCGAGCAATCCTTTTTCGCCCGCACTCGCCGCCGTCTTCACGTCGCCTTGCAGCAGCGACCTGAACGGCTCCTGCGTCTTCCATTCGGGATGTTTCGGCGCCAGCGCCTTGATGCGGTCGAAGGCGAAAGCCATCTGGAAATAGAAGGGCTGCTCGCACCAGAGCGTGCCGTCATTGTCGAAGGCGGCGATGCGCGCCTCCGGCGGCACATAGCCCATATTGCCTTCGCGCGTAACGCGATTGACGAACGTGATGATGGCGTTCTTTGCCGCGCCCTCGTTCCAGGAGGGCAGGGGGTCGGTTTGGGCACGAGCCGGATGTTGCAAGCACAATGCGGCGGCAAGGGCGAACAAGACAGTCATCAAGACGCGGCGAGTCATGGGAGTCCTCCACTCGTGAAGGCTGCACTTCCACATCTGTGAATCCCGGCAATAGAACATTCAACATTTGACAAAAACTCGAACAGGCCGGCCTTCCTGCCGGAATTGACCGCGGTCGCCGTGGCCGGGCGCTGGCTTCGTCGGCAGCTTATTGCGTTGCCGTCGCCGATGCCATCCCCGCCGCCGGCTCGTCGGCGAGGGTTGCGGCCTTGACCACCGCATAGATCGCCGGGATCACGATCAGCGTCAGCAGCGTCGACGACACCATGCCGCCGATCATCGGCACCGCGATCCGCTGCATCACCTCGGCGCCGGTGCCGTGGCTCCACATGATTGGGAGGAGGCCGGCCATGATGGCGCAGACCGTCATCATTTTCGGACGCACGCGCTCGACCGCGCCGGTCATGATGGCGACATGGATATCGCCCCGCGTGAGGCGGCGGTCTTCGGCCGCACGCTGCGCTTCAAGCTCCCGGTAGGCGTGGTCGAGATAGATCAGCATCACCACACCGGTCTCCGCCGCGACGCCGGCCAGCGCGATGAAGCCGACCGCGACCGCGACCGACAGGTTGAAGTTCAGCCACCACATCAGCCAGATGCCGCCGACGAGCGCGAACGGCACCGACAGCATCACGATCAGGCTTTCGGCGACGCGCCGGAAGTTGAGATAGAGCAGAAGAAAGATGATCAGGATCGTCACTGGCACCACGATGGCCAGCCGCGCCTTGGCGCGCTCCAGATATTCGAACTGACCGCTCCAGATCGCGTAATAGCCAGGCGGGAAGTCCACCTGCGCGGCCACCGCCTTCTGCGCGTCGGCAACATAGCCGCCGACGTCGCGGTCGCGAAAATCCACGAAGACATAAGCCGCCAGCTGTGCATTCTCGGTGCGGATGCTGGCCGGCCCCTGCGCCAGGCTCACCTGCGCCACCTGCTTGAGCGGAACGGCGCCGCCGTCGGCAGTCGGGATCAGCACTTCGGAGGCGATCGCCTGCGGTTCGCTGCGATAATCGCGTGGATAGCGGATGCTGACGCTGTAGCGCTCGCGCCCTTCCACCGTGGTCGTCACCGGCTCGGCGCCGAGCGCTATGCCGACGACATTCTGCACATCGCCGACCATGAGGCCGTAGCGGGCGAGCTGCGCGCGATCGGGATCGATATTGAGGTAATAGCCGCCGATGACGCGCTCGGCATAGGCGCTCGACGTGCCCGGCACAGTGCGGATCGCGCCCTCGATCTGGCGCGCCAGTTTCTCGATCTCGGCGAGGTCGGTGCCAAGGACCTTCACGCCGACGGGCGTGCGGATGCCGGTCGAGAGCATGTCGATACGCGCCTTGATCGGCATGGTCCAGGCGTTGGAGACGCCAGGAAATTGCAGCGACTTGTCCATCTCGGCGATCAGCTTGTCGACCGTCATGCCCGGCCGCCAGTCCTTTTCCGGCTTGAGGTTGATGATGGTCTCGAACATCTCGGTCGGGGCCGGGTCGGTCGCGGTGGCCGCGCGTCCCGCCTTGCCGAAGACGGAGGCGACTTCCGGAAACGTCTTGATGATCTTGTTCTGCGTCTGCACGAGTTCCGCCGCCTTGGTGACCGACAGGCCGGGCAGGGTGGTCGGCATGTAGAACAGCGTGCCTTCGTTCAGGTTCGGCATGAACTCCGTGCCGAGCCGCATCGCCGGCCAGACGCTCCCGGCGAGGATCGCGAGCGCGATGAGGATCGTCACCGCCTTGAAGCGCAAAGCCAGCACGATGCAGGGTCGGTAGATCCAGATCAAAAAGCGATTCACCGGATTCTTGTGCTCCGGCATGATGCGTCCGCGGATGAACAGCAGCATCAGCGCCGGCACCAGCGTCACCGACAGAAGCGCCGCCGCCGCCATGGCGAAGGTCTTGGTATAGGCGAGCGGCTTGAACAGCCGGCCCTCCTGCGCCTCCAGCGCGAAGATCGGCAGGAACGACACCGTGATGATGAGCAGGCTGAAGAACAGGGCTGGGCCCACTTCGGTCGCAGCCTCGATGAGGATGGCGGCGCGCGACCGGCCGGGCGCGGCGCGCTCGAGATGCTTGTGCGCGTTCTCGATCATCACGATCGCCGCATCCACCATCGCGCCGATGGCAATGGCGATGCCGCCAAGGCTCATGATGTTGGAGCTGAGACCCAGGAGATACATGCACAGATAGGCGATCAGGACGCCGATCGGCAGGGTGATGATCGCCACGAGCGCGCTGCGCACATGCAGCAGGAACACCACGCAGACAAGCGCCACGATCAGGCTTTCCTCGATCAGCGTGCGCTTGAGATTGTCGATGGCGCGATAGATCAGCTCGGAGCGGTCGTAGACGGCTTCGACCGTCACGCCCGGCGGCAGGCTGGGCGCGAATTCCGCCAGCTTCTTCTTGACATTGCTGATGACAGTCAGCGCATTTTCGCCGAAACGCTGCAGGGCGATGCCCGAAACGACCTCGCCTTCGCCATTCAGCTCGGTGATGCCGCGCCGCTCGTCGGGCGCAAGCTCGATGCGGGCGACATCCCGCAGCAGCACGGGAACGCCGCGGTCGCTCTTGACCACGATCTGTTCGAGATCGGTGAGGCTCTTGATATAGCCGCGGCCGCGCACGGCGAATTCGGTTTCCGCGAGCTCCACCGTGCGGCCGCCGACATCCATGTTGCTTGCGCGCAGGGCCTCCCGCACTTTCGTCAGCGGCACGTTCAGCGCCTGCAGGCGGCGCGGATCGATCACCACACTGTATTGCTTGACGAAGCCGCCGACGCTGGCGATTTCGGAGACGCCTTCCGCCTTGGCGAGGCCATAGCGCAAATACCAGTCCTGCAGCGTGCGCAGTTCGGCGAGGCTCTTCTGGGCGCCGTGCACGACATATTGGTAGACCCAGCCGACGCCGGTGGCGTCAGGCCCGAGCGAGGGGACGACCCCTGCCGGAAGTCGTCGCGCAGCGGAATTGAGATATTCAAGGACGCGCGAGCGCGCCCAGTAGAGATCGGTGCCGTCCTCGAAGATGACATAGACGAAGGACACACCGAAGAAGGAAAAGCCGCGCACTGCGCGCGATTTCGGCACGCTCAGCATCGCGGTGGTGAGCGGATAGGTGACCTGGTCTTCCACGACCTGCGGGGCCTGGCCGGCATATTCGGTGTAGACGATCACCTGCACGTCGGAGAGATCGGGGATGGCGTCGAGCGGCACCCGCGAGACGGCATACAGTCCGGCGAGCGTGACGAAGGCGGTTGCGATTCCGACCAGAAACAGATTGCGCGCAGACCAGCGGATGAGGGCGGCAATCATTTCGGCGCCTCCTGCTGCGCGATGCTGCGCAACGCCGCGCGCAGGTTGCTCTCGGCGTCGATCAGGAAATTCGCCGAGGTCACGATCTCTTCGCCGGCTTTCAGGCCGTCGAGGATTTCGACATGGCCGTCGCCGCGGCGGCCGGCTTTCACCGCGCGTGGCTCGAAGCGGCCGTCCCCTTTGGCGACCAGCACGAGCTGCCGGGTGCCGCTGTCGATCATGGCGCCGCTCGGGATCGCAACGACCGCGCCGGTATCCTCGCCGGCCTGCAGGACCACGTCGGCATACATGTCCGCACGCAGCCGTCCGTCCCGATTTGACACCTCGATACGGATGCGGGCGGTGCGCGTCTCGGACTTCAGCTCCGGATAGATGAATGTGACTTCGCCTTGCATCGGCTCGGCCGGGAAGGCGCGGAACGTTACGGTCGCGCGCGTGCCGGCCTTGATCCCGGCAAGGTCGGATTCCGCGACATCGGCGATCACCCAGACGCGTGAGAGATCGGCGATCCGGTAGAGCTCGTCGCCCGCCGTCACGCGCTGGCCGTTGATGACGCGCTTGCCGATGACGACGCCGTTTGCGGGCGCGGGCCAGTCGATGGTGCGCGGGTTGGCGCCGGTTTCGCGCACCTCGCGGATACGGCTTTCCGGCACGCCGAGATTGCGCAGCCGCTGCATCGCGCCCTCCAGCGCACGTTCGGAATCGACCCCGGCGGTGCCGCGCTGCGCCGCGCGCATGGCGACGATTAGGTCGATCTGCGCCTGCTGGATCTGCGAGCTGTAGACGCGGAAGAGGGGCTCGCCGGCCTTCACCGTCTGCCCGGTGGTGTTGACGAAAAGGTCCTCGATATAGCCGTCTGAACGCAGCGTCACGACATGCAGGCGCCGTTCGTCGAAGACCACGCTGCCGACGGCGCGCACAGGCTGGGTCAACGCGCGCATGGCGACCGGTTCGGTGCGTATGCCGGTGCGCTGCACCTTGCCGAGGCTGACCTTCACCGTCTTGCCGTCGTCGTCGTCCTCGCCGTCATAGACGGGAATGTAATCCATCCCCATGGAGTCCTTTTTCGGCACCGGCGAGGTGTCCGGCAGCCCCATCGGATTGCGGTAGTAGAGAATCTTGCGTTCGCCTTTGGCGGTCTGCGGTTTGGCCGGCGCCGGATCGAACGAGACGTCTTCGTTGTCATAGACCGGACGATAGTCGCGGCCCTGCGCATCCTGCTTCGGGGTCGCGGACCAGTAAGGCGCGCCACTCGGATCGCGGTAATAGAGAATTGTCCGTTCCGTCTGCGCGAGGCGTGCCGTGTCGTGCGATGGCGACATTGTCGCCAGCAAGGCCAGCGGCAGCCCGGCATAGAAATATCCGCCGGTGGCGCTCATCGCGAGCGCCGCGGCGACGATGAAACTGCTGCGGAGATTCATGATCCCGTCTCCGTCACTTGCTCGCCGTGAAAGTGATCTTGCCGATCACCGTCTCCGGCTCGCCCTGGACCTTGGCGGCGATGCTCAGGAGATAGCGCCCCTCCATGCCGAGATCGGTCCTGAAGGCGTAGACGCCGGGCTCCGCAACTGGCTGCGGGTCGAGCGGGGATTCCATCTCCGCCATTCCGTCGGGCGCCATGTCCATGCGCGTACGGAAGATGACGGCGTCGGGCACCGGCTTGCTCGACGGCTTGTGAACGAGGCGAACGGCGACGGTGACGTCGTCGCCGGCCTTTATGTTTTGCGTGATGGGCTCGAAGGCGTAGTCGTCCGCGCCCGCGTAAGCAGGTGGGGTCAGGGCGAGTGTGGCGGCCAGCGCAAGGCTCACCGTCAAAGATCTTGCATTCATGTCGGCATCCTCATGACCTGTTGTTCCGCGGCGCAGACATGCGCGCGGCAGACAGTGTTGCGCGCGCAAAGCGTCACGCCGCAACGACGAACGTCAGCGGAAGGTCAGCTACGGGGAGGATGCAGCGGCGGACTGCCGCTATGCGAGGGCAGATCCGTGCTCGCGGCCAATGCCAGCGCCAATGTCTGGAAAAGCGGCAATACAGTGCCTGCAACCTCTTGCACGGCGAAATTGAAGCTCTTGAGGACGCAGGCAGCCATGAACGCGCAGTCGTTGACGTTCTTGTCGCAGGGCTCGTCAGGCGTGGGACAGCAATCGTCCATCGCCATGGTCATCGCCGAGCCTGCGGATGCGAGAGCTCGCCCGGCGCCAAGGCTGGCCGGCAGCAGCGCCACCGACAGCGCAATCAAGAGAGCGGCGAGGGTGCGGACGAGGGACATCGTGTCTCCGATACGCCGGTCAATACCGGATGGCCTTGCGCAAGGTCAAATGACGGTTCCGCGAGGGGCAAAGCGGCATGTCCTTTTCACGACACCTGGTCATTTGAAAAAGACATATTTGATGAGGGCGGCGATGCCGAGAACCAGGATGAGGACCACGAGGAGCCATAACGCTCCCATTCCCCATCCCATTCCGCTCATCGTGTCCTGCATCGAAAGCCTCCTGGCGCCGACGACCGTCGGGACGAAATAACGCGCGAAGCGGCCCGCCGATCCCGAACCGCCCGCCGTCTCTCTACCGCCACACAGGCTCTCTAAACGGTGGTGGAGAGGTAAGTTCCTGTTAACCACCGCCCGGCCTAATGGGTTATTGGTAGCGCGGGAGGGCGACTCGTGGCCGGCCGCTGGGCTTTCTCCGCACTCTATATTGCCGCTCTGGCTGCCGGCTTTGCCGGAACGGCGACGCCTGCGCATGCCCAGGCGCTCGATTCCCTGCCCATCGCGACCGATGCGCGGCTGGCCGGCGACGACAAGGAAACCCGGCTGATTGTCGATCTAACCCGCAAAATGGACGTGCGGGCCTTCACGTTGTCCAATCCCTATCGGGTGGTCGTCGACCTGCCGCAGACCATCTTCCAGTTGCCGGGCAAGGCCGGGGAGACGGGGCGCGGCCTGATCAAGGCCTTCCGTTACGGTCTGGTGATGGCAGGCGGCTCGCGCCTCGTCGTCGATGTGGCCAAGCCTGTCCGGGTGGAGCGCGCCTTCGTGCTGGAGCCGCGCGACGGGCAGCCGGCGCGGCTGGTGCTCGACCTGACCGCCACCGATCGCGAGAGCTTCATGCGCACCATGGCGCAGCAGGCGCGGGAGCAGATCAAGACGCCGGCGGTCGATCCGCGCAGGGTCGAAGCGGCGCAGCCCACGGGCGATCCGCGGCCGCTCATCGTCATCGATCCCGGCCATGGCGGGCCCGATACCGGCGCCAAGGTCGCCGACGGCGAGATCATGGAAAAGCACGTCGTGCTCGATTTCAGCATGACGCTGCGCGATCAGCTCGAGAAGAACGGCAAATACCGCGTGGTGCTGACCCGCACCGACGACACTTTCATCCCGCTGGCGGAGCGCGTGAAGATGGCGCGCCAGCGGCAGGCTGCGCTCTTCATTTCCGTCCATGCCGACTCGCTGCCCAGGGAGGAAGGCGATGCGCAGGGGGCGACGGTCTATACGCTGTCCGACAAGCCCTCCGATTCCGAAGCGGCGAAGCTCGCGGAATCCGAAAACCGCTCGGACATCGTGGCCGGCATCGATCTGTCGCGCGAGCCGGGGGACGTGGCCGATATCCTGATCGACCTCGCCCAGCGGGAAACCAAGGGCTATTCCAGCCAGTTCGCCAAGACGCTGGTGAGCGAGATGAAATCGGTGATGCGGCTGCATAAGAAACCGCTGAAATCGGCGGGTTTCGTTGTGCTCAAGGCGCCGGACGTGCCGTCCGTGCTGGTGGAACTGGGCTATATGACCAACAAGCAGGACCTGAAATTGCTGATGTCCGAGGCTTGGCGCACCAAGGCCGCCGAAAGCATGGTACAGGGGGTGGACGCCTTCTTCCGGCCGCGCATGGCCGGGGCGGGGGCGGCGCCGGCACGGCGGTAGAGGGCGGTCGGGAGGCCAAAAGCCTCAGTTTGACCATAAAAACACGCGACGGAGGCCTTCCGGCGCGTGGAAAAGCGGCGAGTGGCGTTTTGCCGATAGAGACGTTTAACAACGGGATGCGGCGGGGGACGTCCGCCGGAACGGTCTTGATCTATGAAATTGATGCTCCGCTTTTTCGGGTTTCTGTTCGCGGCCGGAACCATTCTGTTTCTGGTCGGCATCGCCGGCGTCGCCGGCATGATGTGGCATTATTCCAAGGACCTGCCGGATTATTCGCAACTGCAGGATTACGAGCCGCCGGTGATGACGCGCGTGCATGCGGGCGACGGTGCGCTGGTCGCCGAATATGCGCGCGAGCGGCGTCTGTATCTTCCGATCCAGGCGGTGCCGAAACTGGTGATCAACGCCTTCCTCTCGGCCGAGGACAAGAACTTCTACGAGCATGGCGGCCTCGATTTCAACGGCATTGCCCGCGCCGGCATCCTCTATCTGCAGAATCTGGGCTCTTCCCGCCGCCCCCAAGGCGCCTCCACGATCACCCAGCAGGTCGCAAAAAACTTCCTTCTGACCAACGAGCTGTCCTTCACGCGCAAGATCAAGGAAGCGCTGCTCGCGATGAAGATCGAGCGCACCTACACCAAGGACAAGATTCTCGAACTCTATCTCAACGAGATCTATCTCGGCTTTTCCGCCTACGGCGTGGCCGCAGCCTCGCTTCTGTATTTCGACAAGTCGGTGCATGAATTGACCGTGCCGGAGGCGGCCTATCTCGCCGCTCTGCCGAAGGCGCCGACCTATCTGCATCCCTTCCGCCAGCGCGAGCGCGCCATCGAGCGCCGCAATTACGTCATCGATCGCATGGTGGAGAACGGCTATGTGAAGGCGGCCGACGGCGAGAAGTTCAAGAAGGAGCCGCTGAACGTTACAGCGCGCCCGACCGGCGCGCATATCTTCGCCGCCGAATACTTTGCTGAAGAAGTGCGGCGCGAGATCTACGAGCGTTACGGCGAGAAGAAGCTCTACGAGGGAGGTCTCTCGGTCCGCACCACGCTCGATCCGAAGATGCAGATTCTGGCGCGCAAGGTGCTGGTCGATGGCTTGGTCAAATACGACGAGAATCACGGCTATCGCGGCGCCATCCAGAAGATCGATATTTCCGGCGACTGGGGCGTGAAGCTCGCCGAGGTCAAGGCGCTGAACGACATCGGCTGGAAACTGGCCGTCGTCCTGGAAACCTCCGACCAGTCGGCGCGCATCGGCTTCCAGCCCGCGCGCGAGCCGGGCGGGGCGGTGGTGAAGGCGCGGCAAGTCGGGCTGATCGGCCTTGAGGGCGTGAAATGGGCGAAAGCGGCCAGCGGTCCAGCACGCGGCAAGGTGCCGGCCAAGGTCAATCAAGTCCTCGAGCCGGGCGATGTCATCTACGTCGAGCCGCTGCTTGGCAAGGACGGCAAGGAAGTCGGCGACAACCAGTATCGCCTGCGACAGATTCCGGAAGTATCCGGCGCGATCACGGTGATGGATCCCTTCACCGGCCGCGTGCTGGCGATGGTCGGCGGCTTCTCATTCGACCAGAGCCAGTTCAACCGCGCGACGCAAGCGCTGCGGCAGCCGGGCTCCTCCTTCAAGCCTTTCGTTTACGCGGCCGCACTCGACAATGGCTACACGCCGTCGACGGTGGTGATGGATTCACCGATCGAAATCGATCAGGGCCCGGGCCTCGGCGTCTGGCGGCCGGAAAACTATTCAGCCGGCAAATATTACGGTCCGCAGACGCTGCGTTTCGGCATCGAGCATTCGCGCAACGTGATGACAGTGCGCCTCGCGCAGGATGTCGGCATGCCGCTGATCGCCGAATATGCCAAGCGTTTCGGCGTCTATGACGATCTGCCGCCGTATCTGTCGTTCGCGCTCGGCGCCGGCGAAACCACGGTGCTGCGGATGACCGCGGCCTATTCGATGTTCGCCAATGGCGGCCGCCGCATCAAGCCGACGCTGATCGACCGCATCCAGGACCGCTACGGCCACACCATCTACAAGCACGATCAGCGCGAGTGCCGCGGCTGCAATGCCGACCGCTGGGCGAACCAGCCCGAGCCGACCCTGGTCGACCGCCGCGAGCAGGTCATCGATCCGATGACTGCCTACCAGATCACCTCAATGATGGAAGGCGTGGTCCAGCGCGGCACCGCGACGGTGGTGCGCCAGGTTGGCAAGCCGGTCGCCGGCAAGACCGGCACCACCAACGACGAAAAAGACGTCTGGTTCGTCGGCTTCTCGCCCGACCTCGCGGTCGGCGTCTATCTCGGCTACGACAAGCCCAAGCCCTTGGGCCGCGGCGCGACCGGCGGCCACATGGCGGCGCCGATCGTTACGGAATTTCTGAAGGTGGCGCTCGCCGACAAGCCGTCGGTCCCCTTCCGCGTGCCAGCCGGCATCAAGCTCATTCGCATCGACGCCAAGAGCGGTCTGCGCGCCGGCCCGGGCTCGGAGCGCGTGATCCTCGAAGCCTTCAAGCCGGGCACAGCGCCGCCCGATTCCTCCTCCGTCATCGGCTTCAGCGATGCCGACGGACGCTCTTTCGGCGCCGTGCCTGAGGAATCCGGGCGCGCAGTCCGCTCGGGGACCGGCGGGCTGTACTGACATAATCGTTGCCATTGCAGGGAGGGGCCGCTACATCCGGGCGGCCCTGCGGCGCGGCGCCGCGGGACAGGTTTGCAGAAGCGGATTCATGCGCGCGGAAATCGAAAGCATTGTCGAGGATATCAAGCGGTCGGTGGGGCTGCTGAGGAGGCATCTTTGACCTCGACACAGCG
>Ga0209172_10005736_pt1 | contig 14668 bp, 13 predicted proteins | sample LarsenN4metaG_FD_184113 | JGI IMG/M metagenome (GOLD analysis project Ga0209172, IMG submission 184113) | Hot spring sediment bacterial and archeal communities from British Columbia, Canada, to study Microbial Dark Matter (Phase II) - Larsen... ... | reverse complement strand
CCACCCCCTCCCCCTGCACCTCCCCCCCCAACTCCCCTAACCGCCGGTTCCAATCCTGCGTGCTCCGCAGCTCCTGACCGCTGCGGGGACGGGAAGCTTCTTGGGCGCAAGCAGATGGGAGAAAGTGGCAGAACAGGAAACAGATTATGAGTGGGCAGACGATCACCCTAACGCTACCGAGCAGCAACCTACTTGGAGGGAACGTAACGCTTGCTTCACTCGCGATCCTATCCATCCGGCAACGACCCTATTCCCCTGCGCCAAGCCCCTACCGAGCCTCACGCCCCGCAGCCTAGCTAGAAGTCACACACACTCTCAGGCACTGTAGGGCTGATTGCCCGGACTCGCTGTAAGCATCTGTCTTGGCTTCGGTTGGTGGCAATCAGCCAACCGATCAGCACACCGGCGGCTCCGGCAGCGATGCTCACCCCCAGAACCACTCCCCACGCCACACCCTCACCCGCTCTGGCCCCAACCGGCCCTTGCCGGCCATCCGCGACCTCAAATCGCATTGCCTTCCCGGCTGCCACCGGGAAGGACCGATTCGCGGCGTGAACAGTGACCGCGGAATGCGTCGCCGAGACCACAACAGCCTTCTCCGTCACCGCCACTTCGTAGTGTCCTGCTCCTTGGGGACTGAGTAACAAGCCTCGGGCTTGAACTGCAATCGCTTGCCCGTCGCTACGTACGAGGACCGCTCCCCGCTCCAGAACCGCGACCGCGTCGGCTTCGACCTGCAAGAGCCGCACTTCGCTTGCAGGTCCTAGCTGCAGCTGGTTGCCATAAGCGAAGAGGAATACGGCGAAGCCGTCAGAGGGAGTGGATACGATGTCGCCAGAGAAAACCGTGGATTCCAAGAAGACCGTGGTCCCGTTTAGCTGAGCTGAACTGCGAGGAATCACCCTTCCCAGCACCGCATCACTCGCACGCAGACTCGAAACGGGGCCTGATACCAATGCCACTGCGAGGAACGCTGCCAACACGCTCTGCATGCTCATCGAGCTTCCAGTTCCTCCTTCTACTTCGGGCGCCTGCTCGTGGGAGTATTCACACTACGCGCGAGCTTCACTACCACTGAAGCTCTCGGCCGCGGCTCATGGGCGGCAGGGGAAAGCGGGGCTTAGCGCCGGGCTGCATTCAGGCGCTCTGGTGGCGATGGCAATCAGCCACCCACCGAACACTGCCCCAGCGGCTGCAGCAACAGCAACCCAGGTCGCGGCTGTGCCGGTCAGCGCGGTCGCATTGGGCCCTCGGGAAGCAGGTCTCGTAGCCGCTCGCTCAAAGCGCATGGCCCGTCCAGCAGCCACCGTAAAGGTCTGATTGCCCCCGCGAACCGTAACCACTCCGTCCTGCGTGGCCAGCAGAACCGCATTCTCGGCGAGTACGACTTCATAGCGCACCGCTCCCGCGGGCGTGATTGAGAGTCCGTGCGCTTCTACAGAAACTGCTTGACCATTGCTGCTGCGCGCTAGCACTGCTCCGCGAGCCAGACGCGCGACCCACTTCCCATCGCTGGCATGCACCTGGACTTCACTCGCGGGTGCCACATGGAGCTGGTCACCGTGGGGCAAGAGCAGCAGCGCCACGCCGTCTCCTTCCGTGCTGACGGTGTCTCCCGCGTAGAGCGTTGTCTCCAGCGTGAGTCGCGTGCCATTCAAGGCCACCGTGCCCTGCGAAATCATCTTGCCCATACTGGCATTTCCAGCGCGCAGGTCTGCCACCGGCAGCCAAGTCAGCAAGCTCGCCAGCAGCAGAGCCAGGGGCGCTGTCGACACATTTGTTTTCATCACAAGCACCTCGAGCAAGGACGTCGCGCTAGACCCCGCGCTGCCCAATTAGCACGTTGCCAGCCAAGCCACCAGCCACTAACTGCCTCTGAAAGAAATGGTTAGCACAAGCTGCGAAGCTTCCCGGGCCCGCACCGGTTCCATTTCAGGAATGAAGAACCAGAATGGATGGAAAACAAGCTATCAGGTAGCCACGAAAGTCGCGGCGGTGACTCTTTCTTTCAGCGAGTTTACACCCTGTGTGAGCAAGGCTAGAATGCTTGGCCCGGGCTTTGGGGGAAAGGGTTGGGATGAAGACCGACGCACTCAAGGAGTTGCTGAAGAGCAGCATACTGGTTTGCGACGGCGCAATGGGCTCACAGCTTTATGAGTTGGCGGGGCCGACGCGCTGTTTCGAGGAGTTGAACCTGCTGCAGCCAGAGGTGGTGCTCCGGGTACACCTGAACTACATCGAGGCCGGGGCACGCCTCATCGAAACAAACACCTTTGGGGCCAACCGGCTCAAGCTCGCACCGCACGGCTTGGCCGACAGAGTGGGAGAGATCAACCAGCGGGCAGTGAAGCTGGCACGGGAAGCGCGCGAAGTCTCCGGGGTCTCGGTCTTGATTGCCGGTTCGATTGGCCCCTTGGGAGTCGGCTGGCGAGCCCGCGTGGGACGCGAAGCAGAGCCTGAGACGACCGAGCACGCCCGGCAGGTGTTCGCCGAGCAGGCGGCAGCGCTCGAAGAACGAGGCGTGGACCTCTACATCCTGGAAACTTTCCCGGACCTGCAGGAGCTGACCTGGGCGGTTGAGGCGGTGCGGGGACAGTCGAGCCTGCCAATTATCGCGCAGCTTGCTTACAACGAAGAAGGACGCACGCTGGGCGGCGACGAGGCAAGCACGGCAACCAAGAAGTTGAAGGAGCTCGGAGTGGCAGTAGTCGGAGCCAATTGCAGCGTTGGTCCCCAGGCGATGCTGGACGTGCTGCGGGCGATGGCGCAAGTGGACGGGGTGAGCCTGTCGGTGCAGCCCAACGTGGGATTCCCGCAGCGTGTGGGCGACCGCGTCGTCTATCCTAGAGCCACGCCCGCCTACTTCGCGAGTTTCGCCCGCGAGGCCGTGACCGCAGGCGCCAGCATCATTGGCGGCTGTTGCGGCACCACCCCCGAGCACATTCGCGCCATTGCGCAGACAGTTCGCGATCTGGCGCCCCGCCGCGAGGTGCGCCCTTCAACCGCGGTTGTTCTGGAAGCGCCCGCTCCCCCAACACCCAAAACCGAACCTGTCTCCGGACTTTATCGCAAGCTACAGGCAGGCCAATTTGTAGTTTCGGTCGAGCTGGATCCGCCGAAGGGTGTGCACCTGGACCGGATTCTGGAGGCGATCGAGCAGTTTCAGCGCTCGGGCGGGGTGGATATTGTTGACATCAATAGCGGGACGCTGGCACGCGTGGGAATGGATGCGCTGCTGCTGGCCTCAGCGATCGAGCGGGCGGGAATGGAAACGATCCCGCATCTGACCACTCGCGATGCCAACATCATCGGTCTGCAGGCACAACTGCTGGGTGCTTGGGCGGTCGGTGGCTTGCGCAACATCCTTGCCATCACGGGCGACCCACCGGTTCTCGGTGACCACCCGGAAGTAGCCGGGGTGTACGAAGTGGATGCGATCGGGCTGGTGCGCATTATCCGGCGGTTGAATGAAGGAGCCGATTGGGCCGGCCGGGCACTCGGCGGCGCCACGAACTTCACCATCGGCGTCGCAGTGAATCCCGTGGCGGACGATCTCGACGAAGAGATGCGGCGGTTTGAGCAAAAGGTTGAGGCGGGGGCACACTTTGCCATGACCCAGCCGATCTTCGACCCGGAGGTCTGGTACAAATTCCTCCAGCGGCTGAGAGGCAAGCCGCCGATCCCTGTGCTCATTGGCATCTGGCCCCTCACGAGCCACAAGCTGGCGTTGCGTTTAAACAACGAAGTTCCGGGGATATCGATCCCGGAGCACGTCGTCCAAGAACTCGAGCAGGCTGGGACCGGCGCCCGCGACCGCGGATTCGAGCTGGCTCGCACACTCTACGGTTGGGCCCGCGGCGAAGCAGCCGGCGTCTATCTCATCCCACCCTTCAAGAAATTCGAAGAAGCCCTTCTGGTCATCAGCGATTGAGGCACTGTCTCTGTGATAGAGTCGCCGGAGTTGATGCCCTGAGGTTCACACTCGGATGAAACGCCGCTCGTTTGGCCCTGACCGTCGCCGCGCCGTTGAATTTGCGCGCCGCGAGGTCGCCGCCAGTTGCAATGTCAAGCAGCAGTTAGGAGAGACCGAACTGGGCGCGCTGGCCGACTGGGCCCGAGCCAGCCTCCGCGCCCTGGCCGCCGGCCGCCGCATCTATCTGTTTGGCAACGGCGGCAGTGCTGCTGATGCGCAACACATCGCTGCCGAGCTCGTGGGACACTTCCGCCGCCCTCGCGTTGCGCTTCCCGCTGTCGCGCTGACCACCGACACCTCCGTGCTGACCTCGGTAGGCAACGACTACGGATTTGAAGAGATTTTCCTTCGTCAAATCGAAGCGCTCGCGCACCCCGGCGACGTGGTGGTGGGTATCACCACCAGCGGCCGCTCGCCGAACGTCCTGCGCGCGCTAGCCCGCGCCCGCACGCTCGGCTGCGTCACGGTTGCTCTCTGCGGCGCCTACACGCGCGAGTTGCGACGCGTGTCGCGCCATCTGGTTGCCGTGCCGTCGCGCGATACGCAGCGAATCCAAGAAGTCCACGCACTGCTCGGTCACATTTTCTGCGACCTCATCGAGCAGCAGTTGTTTCCCTCCGCCTCTAGAAACCGAAAAAGATAAACCGGCGTTTGCGGCGAAGCGGCGCTGGCTCCGGACGGTAGGGTAGCTGCTTGCCATCCGTCACCGCGCGCGGGTTGTCACCGAAGAGTGCTTGCGCGCGCGCCGCGCCGAAACTCTCCTCCACCAGGGCATAGGCTTCCGAGAGCCGCGGCGTGCGGTTCTTCGCATCGTGCGCATCGCTCGCCACCACATGCACCATCTCGTTCCGCAATAACTCCCGCGCCATGCGCCTCGCTGGGCGACCGAAATGGCCGAGCAAAGACCCCGCAGTAATCTGGAGCGGGCATCCCATCGCAATCAACTGCCTCAACAGCTTCATCCCCCGGCGCTGCAGCAGCGGGTTGCGTTCGGGATGCGTGATGATGGGAACGAGACCTTGGACGCGCAACTGGTGCAGGCTCTCGGCCAGTTGCGGCGGCAGCGCGTAGTCGGCAAGCTCGACCAGCAGGTAAGGCCCCCGATTCACGGTGTGGCTGCGGTCGCCCGCGAGAACCGCCTGAAGGTTCTCATAGCTCAGATGAAAATCGCAGCCCAACGCCAATTCCATCCGCACGCCCACAGCGTCCCGCAACTCCGCCAGCAGTTTTTCGTTTCTCTCCCGCGCAAACGAATAGAGGGCGTTGCAGTGCGGCGTGGCCACCATCGCGCTCGTACCGTCCGCCGCTGCCATCGTCACCATTTCGACGGCTTCTTCCAAGCTCTCGGCACCGTCATCCACGCCTGGGAGGATGTGCGTATGAATGTCTACCCTCGCCATGGTTCTCAGCGCACAGCGAATGTCAATGTCGAAAACCAGCTTTCCCAGTCAGCATCGGGGCTGCCCGCGGGAATCATGTGCAACGTCCGCACAAACCACGCGCCCGGACGATCCAGCGGAATCTCGGCGCGTCCCTCGGCGTCGGTCTTCACCCACACCGGATAGTTGTGCCCGTGCACGCCGGCATAGCCAGCTCCCACCTGCACGCCTGCGAGCGGCTGGCCCTGGAAAACAACCTGTACGGGCAGTGTGTCGCCCACGCGCAGGCGGCATGGACTCGCCAGCGGAACAATCTCCAGCCTCAAACCTAGTGGCTGCCGAAAGTTCTCATCCGACGGCTCACCCACACACAGCGCGAGCTTTGCGATCTTGCTGTAGCTTTCCCGACCCAGCGCCTCCGTCTCTTGGCGCTGCTGACGCACGGTCAAGATGTGAAGCAGTCCTTCCTCGTTCAGATACTGATTGAAATCGGCCGCCGGCATCACGAGCGTGCGTGGCCGCGTCGTGGCTGCCACCACATAGTGCCCCACGTCACCGACCTGCACGTCAGCCACCAGCGACTTCTCTTCCACCTGATAACCGCTCACGGGCATCCGGCCGCGGCCGTGGACGAAAAAATTCGTGATCCGATCCGGCGTCGGCGCCGCCTCGGGCTTCGGGAAATCCTCGCTTGTGTTCAATGCCACTTGCACGCGGGCGCCCGGCGCCACGAAAAACCTCTCCGTCACCAGCCAGGTGTCGTGCGCCGCCACCACCAGCCCACCCGCCAGGGCAAACAGAACTGACCAAACAAGTCGTCTCATCGGACTTCCCTCCGCAGAATTCGAATAATGCGCTCTGCCGTGCGTCCGTCCCACAAGCGGGGCACCCGCCTCCGAGACTGGCCACGCTCCAGTACCCGCGTGGCTGCCCGCCAGATGCGTTCCGGGTCTGTCCCCACCACTTGATTGGTGCCCATTGTAACCGTAATCGGCCGCTCGGTATTGTCCCGCAACGTGAGGCACGGGATCCCTAATGCCGTCGTTTCCTCTTGTATGCCGCCTGAATCCGTCAGCACCAGCCGCGCTCGGCTCAGCAGGTCGAGAAACTGCAGATACCCGAGCGGTGCAATCGCGCGCACGCTCCCGCCCCGGAGCATAGCGTCGAGTCCCGCTGCCGCCGCCTGCTTCCGCGTACGCGGGTGCACGGGAAAAATCACCGGGCAATGTTCCCCCAGCCGAGCCACGACTCTCAGGATCTGCCGCAGCCGCTGCCCGTCATCTACGTTTGACGGCCGGTGCAGCGTCAGCAGGATGTAGTCCTTCGCCTTTCGGTTGCCTCCCACCGCCAGCCCCAATCGCTGCCTCGCCCCCGAGCGTGTGGCCCGCGGCAGATAGTATCGCAGTGCATCCACCATGATGTTTCCTACCAAGTGAATCTTCCGCCCGGGAATCCCTTCGCGCCGCAGATTCCGAACCGCACTGGGCTCGGTGGCAAACAGAAAGTCGGACACCTGGTCGGTAAGCAGCCGATTGATCTCCTCCGGCATCGTCCGGTCAAAGCTGCGCAGCCCGGCCTCCACGTGCGCCGCCGGCACACAGAGCTTGGCCGCCGTCAGCGCGCATGCCAGCGTCGAGTTGACATCTCCCACCACCACGACCACATCCGGCCGGAATTTTCCCACCACCGGCTCGAACCGCTTCATCACCTCCCCCGTTTGTCGGGCATGGCTGCCCGAGCCTACCTCCAGGTTCACGTCCGGCAGCGGTATTTCCAGGTCGCGGAAGAAGACCGCTGACATCGCCTTCGAATAGTGCTGCCCCGTGTGCACCAACAGCGTTTCGACGTCCCGATAGCGGCGGAACGCGCGCAGCAGCGGCGAAATCTTGACAAAGTTCGGCCGCGCCCCGGCCACCACCAGTGCCCGCATCGGCTTCGTCTGCTTCCGCACGAGTAGATTCCCCTGCGAAAAGAAACCCACTCATTATAATAGACCCTGGTGCGCGGTGGGTTCCGCTGCTCCTATGTGTGGCATCGTTGGCATCTTCGACTACGCCAGTAAGTCTCCCGCCCTCGACCCCACGCTCCTCACCCGCATGCGGGAAACCCTCCATCATCGCGGGCCCGATGCGGAAGGGCTCTTTATCTCCCCCGACCGCCGCGTTGGCTTTGGCTTCCGGCGGCTCGCCATCCTCGACCTCTCCGCCGCCGGTAACCAGCCCATGAGCACGCCCGACGGTGCCCTCCGCATCGTCTACAACGGCGAGATCTACAACTTCCGCGAACTCCGCGGCGAACTTGAACAGGCCGGCTGCCGCTTCCGCTCGCAGAGCGACACCGAAGTCCTCCTCTATCTCTACGAACGGCACGGCCCGGCCATGCTCCGTCGGCTGCGCGGCATGTTTGCCTTTGCCCTCTGGGACGCCCGCGCCGAACGGCTCTTTCTCGCCCGCGACCGCATTGGCGTCAAGCCTCTCTACTACGCCTTCGCCAACGGCCGCTTCTTCTTTGCCTCCGAAATCAAGGCCCTGCTCGCCCATCCTGACTTCACCCCACGGCTCAACGAGCGCGCTCTCTACCATTACCTCACTTTCCTCACCACGCCCGCGCCCCAGACCCTTTTCGCCGGTATCTACAAACTTCCCCCCGGGCATACTCTCACCGTCGACCGCCACGGTAACACCCACCTCGAGGAGTACTGGGACGTCTTCCCGGGTGAATCACCGGCGCCGCCGGGTATCAGGCAGGAGGAAGCCGCCGAACGCATCCTCGCCCTGCTGCGCGAGTCGGTGAAACTCCGCATGGTCAGCGACGTCCCGTTCGGCGTTTTCCTTTCCGGTGGCATTGACTCCAGCACCAACGTCGCTTTGATGGCCGAGTTGATGGACCGCCCCGTGGAAACTTTCTCCATCGGTTTTAGGGGACAGCCCGCTTACAACGAGTTCGACTACGCCCGCCGCGTCGCCCGTCTCTTCGGCACCCATCACCACGAGGTCATCATTGACGAAAAAGACTTTCTTGATTTCCTCCCCCTGCTGATCCACCACCAGGACGAGCCCATCGCCGACCCCGTGTGCGTGCCCGTCTACTACGTCGCCAAGCTCGCCAAGGACAATGGCGTTACCGTCTGTCAGGTGGGCGAAGGCAGCGACGAGCTCTTCGCCTACCCCCAATGGATTCTTCTGCTGCGGCTGCAGCAACTGGGTTGGTTCTATCAGTGCTGGCCGCGGCCCCTACGCCGCGCTGCCCTGGGACTTGTTGGCCTCGTGCAGCCGCGCCACCATGCCTACGAAATGATGCGGCGCGCCTGCGACGGCCAGATCATCTTTTGGGGTGGGGCCGAAGCTTACGGCGAGCGGCTGAAGAATGAATTGCTCTCCGCTGACTTCCGCCGACGGCATCCGGACCTTTCTTCGTATCAAATCATTGAACCGTTCTATCGCCGCTTCCTCGAACTCTCCCCGCACCGCGACTTCTTCAACTTCATGACCTACCTCGACCTCCACCTGCGTCTGCCTGAGTTGCTGCTGATGCGCGTGGATAAAATGACTATGGCTTGCTCCGTCGAGGGTCGCGTCCCCTTCCTCGACCACAAGTTCGTGGAATATGCAATGTCGCTACCCCAGACGATCAAGCTCGGCAATGGCCACGCCAAGGCCCTGCTGAAGAAAGCCGTCCGAAAAGTTTTGCCCCAAGACATCGTGTACCGGAAGAAGCAAGGCTTTGGCGTGCCGCTGGCGGCCTGGTTCCAGCAGTCGCTGGGGAAATTCACAGCCGGGAAACTTTCAGACTTTCTGCGCCGGACGCCTTATTTCGACCCCGCCGGTGTCGAGACTCTGCTGCGGTCGCGCCGCGCCAGCCGCGCCTGGTTCCTGCTCAACTTCGTCCTCTGGCACGAGCGCTGGATCGAAAACCGCCACCCTCTCACGTTCTGATTATTCCTCGGGGTGCCTGTCAGCCCTGCTGTTTTCGAAGCCCTTAGCCTGCTCGACCACCGCCCGTACTTGATTCATCCAGCGAATGACCGGGTGAGCTCCTTTGTCATATCCATAGTCAGGACCAGTAAGCGAGAAGTGCAGCTTGCTAGAGACAGCAGTCTCAAGCCAAAGATCGTAAGTGGTGGGGTGTAAGAATATTCGCACGGCTCCGCCGGGCTGAACACCCGTTTCGAGGTAAGGCGAAAAGCGCAAACGTGAATACCGCTTGAGCAACTTGTCAAGTACATCCGGTGAAATATTGACCTTCTCTATGTTTACTCTAGTCAGTTTCGCTAGTTCCTCTGGGTTTTCCACCCCTGTTTGTTCCATTATGTTGTCCACTTGCGCCCACAGATGCTTCCTTTGATCGGCCAATGTATAAGCCATTACCTCGAGACTTCCGTCCAGTCGCTCGGAAATGATGATCTGAGATTCAGGAGGGTAGGCCATGTCCGGCAAGAAACGCAGCACGATCCGACACCCGAGGTGTTGGTGGTCGAAAGGTTCGTACCGAAAGACAAGATCCACAACACGCTTATGTCTTGTAACTGCGTCCAGGAATTCCTGTTCCTGTGCTGCTTCGGTTACAGGCAATAGTTGCGAGCAACTGAGAACGATGATCAGGGCGATGGACACATATTTCACCGTCGCGCGCAGTGATTTAGAAGGCAACATTTCTAGCTCCCTTCCTGTATTCTCAGTTGGCTGGCCTCGATACCCGTTTTCTAATCTCTGTTTTCTAGTTTCCAGTCCCTGTTTTTTGCCTCAAGGCTTCTTCCACCCACAGGCTGAACTGTTCCACCCGGATGTCCCAGGTGTGTCCCCGCACACTTTGCTGCCGCCGCCGAGCAGCCTCCGGGATGCGCTCGGCCAAGGCGTCTTCAACCTTCGCGATGAATTCGTCATAGCTGTGCGCAATGCGCAGCACGCTCCCCCACGACTCATACTCCGGCAGCGCCATGATGACGACAGGTTTGCCCGACGCCAGATACTCCCGTACCTTGAGGGCGCTGCCGTAGGCCACAAAACGGTTTTTCAAGTCCCACGGCAGCACGCAGACGTCAAATGCCGCCGCGTAGCGCGGCATTTCTGCATAGGGCCGCGGCCCCAGCACCCGCACGTTCGATAAGCTTTCGACCTGCAACGCGTTTGACTTCAATCCGATGAACACCCATGACCACTCCGGCCGCCGCGCCGCTACGTATCGCACCAACTCCTGGTCAATCACAAAATCGAGCGCCCCGAAGTAACCCAGGATGGGTCGCTGCAACCCCGCCAGTTCCCGCGGGGGATTCCCCGCCAACTCGCCCGTGCGCGCAAAATGTGCGAAGTCCACTCCCTGCTCGAGAAATCGCGACTTCTCGCGAAACTCATGCGCCTCCTCAAACAAGCGCCGCCCCGAATAGAGCACGAGGTCTGCCTTGTCCAGCAGTCTCTGATGCAACTGCTGGATGAGCGCGGGCGGAAGGTTGTGGTCCATGGTGTTGGCGTCGTACTTGTCAGAGACTTGGTAGATGACGATCTGTTCGTCAAGAGTTCCCACGAGATCCGCGGCGGTCGGAATCGCCACCCACAGCAGCGGCCGCGTCATGCCGCAGCGGCGCAGCAGCCAACGCAGTTGCACCGCCAGCAGCCACCGGTTCAGCCGCCGCAGCGCAGGGGACCCGAACGCCGGTATCACTACCGGCGTCAGCACGAGGATCCCCTCTTCGGTTCGCCGTAAGAACCGCGCATAACTTCGCAGCTTTCGCCGGATCTTGAGAAAGAAATCTGGCGCCGACACCCGCGGCAACCCCATTGAAATCGAGTTCACGAACAAGACCTTGTTTGTCCGGGCCAGCCGCTTCAGCAGGTGCGTTTTCGAGTGCGGATGGTGGTACCACCAATCCTCCCCGCCAAAACACACAATCGAATATCCCGACAGCATCTCTTTAGCCGCGCAGCCCGTTTCGGACTCTACTGGAAAGCAAACATCCTGCGCAAGCTCACCTCGCCAGAGCTGCGGCGCGAAACCCGTTCACCCCGGTGGCTCGCGCCACTGGGGTGCCTTGCCTCGACTTTCCCTTTCCGCTAGAGTGGCAGCGCAACACTCTCGATGCCGCTCGCGCGATGGATGCCCCCGGTCTAGAAGCACCCGCCCCCGCCGATCCCCTTTTCGCCCGCTTTCAAACCGGCTTCGGACACATCGGGCTCTTGCGCCTGGCCGGCATCGCCACGCTCTTCGGCCTGACCATCCTGGTGAGTCGCGTCCTGGGCCCCCCGGGCCAAGGGGTTTACGCCGCGATACTGGTGGTCACCGGGCTGGCTGTGCAACTGGGCAACTGCGGTCTGCACGCCGCGAATACCTATCTCGTCGCCGCCAATCCAAACCGTGCCTCCACCCTGGCGAGGCATTCCATGCTGTGGTCACTCGTGGTTGGCACGGCACTGGCCGGCATCCTTGTGGCTCTCTCGCAGTTTCTTCCCGACCTGCGGGGAGAGGTGAATCCCCGCCACTTCCTCATCTTCACTCTGGCCATCCCTTTTCTTCTCGCCATCCTTCTCCTGCAAGGGCTCCTGCTCGGTCTGCATCGCACTCGCGCGTACTTGAGCATTGAGGTCGTCGGCCGCCTGGCCCTGCTCGTCGCCACGGCCGTCGCTTTACTTTATTTCAACACTGGCCTGACAACATTCGTCCTTCTCTGGACACTGGCGCAAATCGCCACCGGCATTGGCTATGCCCTCTATAGCCGGCAGATCCTCGGTCGCCCTACTCCTCTGGCCGAAAAATCCCTCCTGGAATCCTCCCTCCGCTATGGCATCCGTGCCTACTTGACTTCTCTCTTCGGTTTCCTGGTGCTTCGCTCGGACATTCTTCTCGTCAACTACTTCGTCGGCACATCAGGGGGCGGGATCTACTCCGTCGCCGGGCTGCTCTCCGAACAGATGCTGTTGCTTCCTGCTCTGCTCGGCACAGCGCTCTTCCCGCTGGTTTCAGCCGATCCGGCCAGCGGCCAGCAGCTAACTCCCAAAGTGATGCGGCATGTTACGCCGTCACTCCTGGTTGTGTGCGGGCTGGCAGCGGTGTTGGCCCAGCCGCTGGTCGTCTTCTTCTACGGCCGCGACTTCGCGGAGGCAGGAACTGTGTTTCTCCTTCTGCTGCCGGGAATTTTTCTTCTCAGCCTACAGGTCGTGCTGGCCCATCACCTGGCGGGCACCGGCTATCCCTGGGAGATGGTGCACGTCTGGGCGGGGGGCTTCTTGTTCAACGTGCTGGCCAACCTCTTTGCCATCCCGCGCTGGGGGATGGTGGCCGCGGCTGTTGTGTCCACGCTGACCTACAGCTTTGTGTTCCTCCTGATTCTGCGTCTCTATCGCCAGCAGTCACGCACACCTCTCAGCGACCTGTTCCGCCCGCGCTGGGATGAACTTCGTCTGCTGGTCACACGAATCCGGTGACGCCACCCTACCTCGCCATCCTGGAGCGTGAAAACCTCTGGGGCTATCGCAAGCGCCTCCAGTTCATGCTTCGCACCGTCGTCCATCACTTCCCCGCTCGGGCGCCGCACGCGATCACCATCCTCGACGTCGGCTGCGGCAACGGCACCATGTTGGCACTGCCTCTTGCCTACCTGGGCTACCGCGTTACCGGGCTCGATGTGGACGCCGCCTCCGTTGTCCGTGCCCGTGAACTCACCGGCAGCCTCTCCGCTCAGTTTCTCTGCTGCGATCTCGAAGCTCTCGCCCCCCCCGTCAGGTTCGATGTCGTCATCTGCTCGGAGGTTCTTGAACACGTAGACGACCCCGCGGCTCTGCTCCGCGGATGTGCTACGCGGCTCAACCCGAAGGGATTGCTCCTTGTCACCGTTCCCAACGGCCACGGCCCTTTCGAAATCGAAAGCAGGATCTATCGCCGGCTCCGTCTGGAAAGAATCTTCAGTCTGGCACGCCGTTGGCTCCGGCGGCGTCGCGGCGGCAGCGGCACACAGGCCTCCACCGAGAACATCGAGTCCGGCCACCAGCACTTCTTCACCCAACGGCAGCTGCGCGAGTTGTTTGATACCTGTGGGCTGCGCATAGAGGCGCGCTCCGGCGGCAGCCTGTTTTGCGGCCCTTTCTCAGAAGCTGTCCTGCGCTGGTTCCCCTGGTTATTCGGACTGAATGCGAAGGTGACCGACTACCTGCCTGCGGTGTTCCACAGTAGCTGGTATTTTGCTCTTGTTCCCGAGACAGAGGGGCACTAGGGATTACTTCTGAGCCTTGATAATGAGGTTCCAACCCGCCAGGGATTCCAGCCAGGACGCGAGCACCTGCTGCCACGCGCGTGGCAGCGGCAGAAAATTCAGCGTCAACTGGCGCACGCTGATCTCCACACGCCGAAATGCCTGGAATAGCCGCCGTGCTTCACCCCGGCTGTACACCTTCACCAGCGGCCGGGCATTGCTGGTGGAGTATTCCACTCGCTCCCGCAGAATCTCGGCCATTGACTTGCGCCGGAGTTCACCTCGCAGCAGGCCGAACCAGAAGAAAAGCCTTCCCCAGTAGTAAAGCGAATGCCGGTGATAGAGCATCACCATCGCGGTTCCGCCCGGCATGAGCACCCGGTAAATCTCTTCGATCGCCTTGGCTGTATCCGGTGTGTGGTGCAGCACGCCGTTCGAATAGACCACCTCGAAACTCTCCGGTGGAAAGGGCAGCTCCTCCGCGTCACAGCTCAGGAACTGGCCGCTCAGCCCATGCAGGGCAAACCGATGGCGGGCAATCTCGAGGCTGCGCAGTGTCAGGTCGGTTCCACAGACGCGGGAACCAGCCCGGGCAAACTGCGCCAGGTCGGTCCCCATCCCACAGCCCACCTCCAGCAAGCGTCGCCCGGCGTAGCGGTCAAAGCCCATCACCGCCCGCATCCAGGGGGCATACTCCTGGTAGCGGTGCCATTCCACGTCAGCGAAAAACTCGCGTGTGCCGAGCGGATGCTGGCTGGTCGAGACACCGCAAGGGTCCACGGTCCACTGCTGGTAGGCGCGTGCCTTGTCTGGGTCGCGCAACGGCATCCTGCTGGCTCCCATCGTCTCGCGATTATAGCGATTTCCTGTAGAATGACACTTCGAGGGCGCCTCGCCGGAGTTGCGCCGCGCGTATGAAACAGGTTCTGCAGGACTATCAGTCAGGCAAGCTCGAGGTTGCCGAGGTTCCCCCGCCCGCGCTGCGTCCGCGCTCGGTGCTCGTGCGCAACGTCTGCTCGCTCATCAGCGCCGGGACGGAGCGCACTACGGTCGAGCTGGGCCGTGCGAGCCTATTCGGCAAAGCGCGTGCCCGCCCAGACTTGGTCAAGAAAGTCCTGGACACCCTCCGGCAGGAAG
>Ga0209172_10005733_pt1 | contig 14676 bp, 10 predicted proteins | sample LarsenN4metaG_FD_184113 | JGI IMG/M metagenome (GOLD analysis project Ga0209172, IMG submission 184113) | Hot spring sediment bacterial and archeal communities from British Columbia, Canada, to study Microbial Dark Matter (Phase II) - Larsen... ... | reverse complement strand
CCCCCCGAGGCGTGGCGCTTCAACGCACAGGCCGTGGGCGGCGACCGGCCCGGCGGTTGGGGCAGCATCGTCTTTGACGAAGACGGCAACCTCTATTGGCGCACGACGCTGGGAAACAACAAGCTCATGTCCGTCACGCCGCAGGGCACGCTGCGCTGGATCGCCAAGACGGCCGGCGGGGCGGATTTCGTCTTCGGAGCGGGCTGGAACAGCAGCTCGCCGATCATCGGGGCCACGCGTGTTTATGCGCTGGGCGCCGGCAACCCGATCCTGGCGGCGTTCAACAAGTCGGACGGCACGTTCGTGTGGCAGGCGACGCTGCCGGGCGAGCCGAGCTGGGTCGATAACCAGCAGCCCACGCCGGTGCTGTACAACGGCAAGCTGTACGTGCTGGGGCAGACGGACGGTTTTGCCGCCAACGTGCATCAGGTGGATGCGGACACGGGCGCCGTGGACTGGACCAGCAGCATCAACCTGCCGTTCGCGGTGCTGGGCACGATGGCGTTGGTGCCCGGGGTGTTCCCCGACGGCGACCATGGGCTGTACTTCAACACCGACAGCGGCTCAGGGTCGGACGGGTTCGGCGAGATGTACGGCGTGCGGATCGACCCGGTGACCGGGGCGACGCTGGCGTGGGAGGCGGACGGCGGAAAGGTCGCCCGCAGCCACGTGATTTACAGCCCGGTCACCGAGCACTTGTATACGCACACCTGGAACGACTACGGCGCGACGCTGTACGTCTTCGACCCGGTGACCGGCTTCATCACGAGCAACGACCCCAACGACCCGAGCCCGTGCGGTGATTGCCCCGCCGGCGGCCACGGGTTCTACGACGCCGGCATGCTCGGCTGGGACGATATGACCGTGCTCGCTGGCGGCTTTGACGGCCGCATCGGCGTCTACACCGACAACCCGGACGGCACGGTGTCGTCGGCCGCGCTGCCGTACACGGCGTTCTTCGGCGAATACCGTGTGCTGGGGCAGTTGCTGAAGAACGGCGACGGCGACCCGATCTTCGTCAGCGGCACGAACAGCCGCTGCGGCGACCTGGGCGAGGACGCCCGTGTGGTGGTGCTGAACCTGGCGAAGGCCACAACCGGGCCGTTTGAGGACGGGCCGATGTACATCGACGACGTCGAGGTGCTTCAGGGGCCGAACATCGGCAGCCTGAGCACGGTGTTCGCCGACAACTTCGACGCGTTGTCGCTCGGCGATCTGCCCGGCCAGAACGGCTGGGAGGACGACCGCGTGCCGCCCAGCGGCGGCACCAGCCCGGTGCAGGTCATCGTCGACCCCACCGATGGCGGGAACAAGGTCATCGAGCTGGATGCGGCGGGCACGTCGGGCGGCTGGCACGGCTGCTACCGCAACTTCGCGGACACGACCGACAACATCGTGGTGATCCGCTGGCGGCAGTGGCGGCCGGACCTGACCGACAATCACTGGCCGTACTGGGGCGACTTCGTCAACGACTTCAGCGGGCCGTGGACGCTGGGCTGGGACATCACGCAGAAGTACTTCCCCTATCACTTCGACGACCCCAACGGCACCGCCTCGGTGGCGCAGAACGCCGGCGTGTGGGATACGGTCGAGTTCGTCTATGACTTCGTGAACTTCAACGTGCAGCTCACGATCACGCCCGAGGGCGGTCCCCCGGTCACCGGCACGCCGGTGGACCAGTTCGAGTTCGCGATCTTCGGCATCGGCTTCCAGCTCGAAGGCACCGCCATCAGCACCAACGTCAACGTGCCGGATGTGGTCGTGCCGACCGGCATCTGCGTCGACCACGGGTTCACGACGCGTGGCGGGCCGCTGACCGGGCCGGACGGGAAGATCTACTACTTCCACGGCAACACGCGCGAGCTGGTGGCGCTGGAGCCGACCTGTCGCGGCGACGTGAACTGCGACGGCGTGACCAGCCTGGCGGACCTGGCCATCCTCCTGGCGCACTTTGGCTCGAGCGGCGGGTTCGAGGACGGCGACCTCGACGGGGACGGCGTCGTCAGCCTGGCGGACCTGGCCATCCTCCTGTCGAGCTTCGGCTGCACTGTGTAGCCGGAGCCGAGCCGCCCCAGTGATGGGGCGGTCGTGCGGACCGAGCCGCCCCAGTGATGGGGCGGTCGAGCCGGGCCATTACTGGTCGAGCCGGGCCATTACTGGCCCGGCTCGGTGCACGCGACCGGGCGGCTGGTGGTGGGCGGCGGCGGCGACGACGGTGACGACGGTGACCGCGGTGACGCGCGCTGCCGCCGGCGCTGATGCGCGCCTGTGCTCTGCGGCGCCGGATGTGTCGCCGCTCCTCTAACCACGGAGTTGCGAGAATGCAGTCGTGCGCTCGGCCCGCGAGCCTGTTGTGGATCGTCGCGAAAGTCACCGTCCTGGGCGCGACCGCGGTCGCCTGGGCCGACCCGCCGCCGCCGGCCGACAGTCTGACGGAGTTCAGCGCGGGCGGGTGGGGCGCCGCGGCGAGTGATGCGACGGCCAGCGTCGCCGACGATACGGCACGCGTGCGCGCTGGAACAGCCTCGCTGCGTTTCGAGACCACGGGCGGCTTCGACACGTGGCTGTGGACGCCCGTCGGCCAGGATGCGAGCTGGGACCTGCTGGGCAGCGGCTCGGGCGGCATCGGCTTCTGGGTGTTCGCCGAGAACCCGAACATCGGGTTTCAGAACAACTCGCCCTGGGTGCGGCTGTACTCCGACTCGAACAGCTTCGTGGAGTACCGCGCGACACGCGAAATCCTGAACGAGGCCCGCGGCCAGTGGCTGTACCTGCGCATCCCGCTCAACGGCAACGAGGACTGGACTGTCGCAACGGCGGGGAATCCGGACCTGACCGACGTACGGTACATCGAACTGCACGCCGACACCTGGGACGCCGGCTTCACGCTCTGGGTCGACGGCCTGAGGCTCGATCTGCCCATCCCGCCGCCGCAGGGCCTGGTCGCCTTCGCGGGAAACCAGCAGGTGTCGCTGGCGTGGCAGCCGTACACCGACCTGTTCGGCAGCTTCGACCACTACGCGGTCTACCGCCGCACCGCCCCGTTCACGAACGTGACCGGCATGACGCCGATCGCAACCCTCGGCGACGTCAACACGACCACCTACGCTGACACGACCGCTCAGAACGGCGTGAGCTACCACTACGCCGCCACCGCAGTGCTGGCGAGCGGAGTCGAATCGGTGGAGGTGGAATCCGTCGGCCCGCGCACGCCGCGCGACGAGACCGATCTGCAGATCGTCACGCTGGCGCGCACGCCGCGCTACCCGCGCTATGATCCCCTGTACACGTATTACGCGATCACCGAGCCGTCCGGATTCGGGCCGTACATCTTCAGCGCCGCGACCGGCCTGGGCAGCGGGCAGACCGGGGCGACGCAGCGCTGGCCGAACCTCGGGGATACGGTCACGTACACGGCGACGGTGCGCAACCGCGGCACGAACGTGTGGAGCGGCGTGCTGAGCGGCGCGTGGCGCGTGGACGGCGCGCTGGTCAGCCAGCCGTCGCAGAGCGTGACGCTCCAGCCCGGCCAGACCACGACGTTCGCGCTGCCGCAGACGTGGGACTTCCAGTCGCACGAGATCCGTTTCACGCTCAACGTCGCGGACGCCCGGCCGGAAAACAACACGCGCGCCATCGACGCGAAGTCCGTCGCCTTCCTCTCGTACGTGGACGCCACCTACTACGAGGACTTCCGCGAAGAGACGCCGCAGTATCCCAACGCGTTCAGCGACGATTTCCTCGACTGGCTCAACCACCACATGGACCGCTTCAACGAGCTGTTCGCGGCGGCGGACTGCGCCAAGCGCGTGCACTTCGACGTGCTGGAAATCCTGCCCGACGACGCCCCAGACCCGAGCGTCGAGCGCATCCTGTTCGCCATCTTCCCCTTCCGTTATCGCGCCGGCGAGGGCAGCCTGCGGCACTCCGGCTACTACCACGCCGACGACGACATCGACTACGGCCTGCTGCACGAGATGGGCCACCAGCTCGGGCTGATCGACCTGTACCGCCTCAACCTGGCCCCGAGCCAGAACCAAGTCAACAACACCGGCTACAGCGGCCCGGCCTGCCTGATGAACGGCGTCTCGCCGTTCCTGTCGCAGCACAGCGCCGATGCGATGAACCACTGGCTGGACGTCGCCCACGGCTACTACGGGCAGTACATGTACGTAATGCCGCAGCAGGTTCGCCTGCGCGTGCTCGGCTTCGACGGCCAGCCGCTGCCCGGCGCGAGCGTCACGGTTTACCAGATCGCCGAACGGCCCGGCATCGGCCAGGTAATCACCAACCAGGTGAAAGCCCAGGGCGTGACTGACGCCAACGGCGAATGGACGCTGCCCAACGTACCGATCAATCCCGCGCTCGTGCCGCCGACCTACGCCGGCGACGTGCTGCACGACAACCCGTTCGGCTATGTCGCCGTCGTCGGCACCAACGCCGTGCTGCTCCTGAAGGTCGAGCACGCGGGCTTCGTGGACTACGCCTGGCTCGATATCACCGAGGTCAACAACGCGTACTGGGCTGGACAAACCGACGTCGCCGTCTTCGAGCGTCGCGTCGCCCTGGGCGGCGACATCGAGTATTACCCGCCGGCCGAGCTGACCGAACTCAACGCCGCGAGCTGGACAAGCTGGGCCCAGGACGGCCAGATCACGCTCTCTGATGATGCCGCCTTCCGCCGCGTCGGCCAGGCGTCGCTGCGGATCGACGCGACCGGCGGATTCGACAACTACGTGCGCTATCCCGGCGACCGGCTGGCGATCTGGGACCTCAGCCGCGTAGCGACGATCCGCGTCTGGTTCTACGCCGTCAACCCCAACGGGCCCGGCTTCCAGAGCGGCAGCCCGTGGATCCGGCTCGGCGACCGCAACGGCTTCGTTGAGCTGCATGCGACCTGGGACGTGCTGAACCTGGCGATCGGGCAGTGGGTGGCGTTCGATATCCCCATGAGCGGGAACGCGACCTGGCAGCGGACGGTCTTTGGAGCGCCCGACCTGGCCGCGATCAACCACGTCGAGATCCACGCCGACACGTGGGGCGCGGGGTTCACGCTCTGGATGGACGGGCTGCGCTTCTCGCCTCGCCCCTGTCCCGGCGACCTGGACTACGATGCCGACGTCGACCTGGCCGACCTGGCCGCGCTGCTGGCGAACTTCGGCACCGTCGGCGGCGCAACGCCGGAGCAGGGCGACATCAACCGCGACGGCAGCGTGACACTGGCCGACCTGGCGATCCTGCTGTCCGCCTTTGGCACCCAGTGCTCGTGACCCGCGTGCCCGGTCGCCCCGGCTGCGACTGCCGCCGCAGTCGGTGGCGTGCGCTGCGCGCTGGCGCCGCATGCCACGTCAGTCTTCGACGATCTCCGGAATCCGTTTGATTCGCGGGTCGGTGAAGAGGTCGAATTCGTCCCGGCTGGTGCTGGAGAACTCCGAGACGATCGCGCCCGCGTCGCCGGCCTGGAACCAGTGTTTCGAGTTCGGCGGGATCGTATACTGCTGCCCGGGCCGCAGCTCGATCTCGTGGAACACGGTGTAGTACGGCTCGCTGCCGGGCGGCACGCGGGCCTGCGGCGAAGGCGTCGGCGGGCCTTCGACGTACAGCCACACCCGGCCCCAGCGGCAGCGGAACGTCTCCTGCTTGCCCGGCTCCATCTGGCCGGCGGCGTTGCGCACGGGCGGATGGAGGTGCTCCGGACAAGTCTGGCGCGGGAAAAGCACCAGCTCCTTGGCGCAATAGCGGTCGGTGTTCGCGTACACGACCAGCTCCAGCCCCGTCCGCTCCAGTTCGCCCAGGCCCAGCTCGGCCACCTCGATCGAGTCGCGCTCGTGCGGCGTCAGCACGATGCCGACCTGCTCGAGCATCTGCGCCGCCCGAGCCTGCGCCCGGCGGACTTCGCTTCGCTTTATCATCGCAGCAACTCGCCGTGTGCACTCCCCGGTGTCTGAGTCGGAAGTTCGTCTCTGAGCGGGGGAGTTCAGAGCTCCGCTTGGCGCCTCCAAACCGGAAGCTTGCAGCCCCAGTTTACTGAGCGAACCTTGAAAGAGCGCCTTGGCGTTGTCAATCCTCGGCGCGCCAGACATGACATCGTGGCAATGTTGCTCCTACGGTCCGCTTGCGTGCACCCGCTTGAGCGCTTCCGCCGGCCCCCCGCGGAACTCATACGCATCGCCTGCATTCAGGCTCCAGAACAGGCCGCCGCCAAAGCCGGCCTGCCGCAGACGCGCCAGCGCGGCCGCGACCCCGACGCCGGGATCGATCTCCGTCATCAGCGTCACGTGCGGATTCAGGGCGGGGGCGTGTTGCCCCAGCGCGTGCGAGGCATCGATCTTCTCGAACCAGTGGCAGGTCGGGAAATCGATGCCCGTCGACAGCCAGAACGGCGCGTACAGCGCGTTCGCACTGCCGACCGTGCACCGCATCCGCCGCGGGTGGCGATGCACCCGCTCGGCGAGCTGCGCGAGAAACGCCCACATGTCGTCGGCCCCCACCGCCGCCGCGTGCTCCGGCTCGTTCATCAGGTCGATGAACGCGACCTGCGGGTGCGCGCACAGCACGTCGATCACCGGTTGCACCGCGTCCAGCAGCGCGCCGCGCTTGCCCGCGTCGGCCAGCCAGTCCGCGTGCTCGCCCACCAGCGCGAAGTCCTCCCGCTCCACGCCGTCCGCGATCAGAAAGTCGAACAGCACCGGCGCGAGCCGCAGCGATTCAAACTTCTCCACCGCCGCCAGCAGCGCCCGTACATCCGGCAGCACGAACGCGTCGAGCGCCAGCCCGCCGCGCCCGTCGTCCACGATCCCTGTCCGCCCGTCGCAGAACAGAAACACGCGCACCAGCCGGACGCCGTGGCTCGCGAGATACTCGAAGTCCTGCACGACCTGCTCGACGCAGGCGCTGAAGCCGCCTTCCTCCGCGTTCCACGCCCGCCGGCCCACGCTCGGGTACCGCCCCGGCGGCCAGGGGTAATTGACGCCGACATTCCGGCGGAACTCGGCGATCGGCAGCGCGGCCGCCTGCGTCCCGGGGGCGCGCGCCGCCAGCGCGCCCAGCCAGTTCGCCCGGCCGAGCCGGTTCGCGATCCGGTCGCGCTCGGTACGGACTTCCGCGGGCATCGCCACGACCCGCAGATCGTTGATCGACACGCCGCCCGCGAACACACGTCGCTTGTCGTCGATCACGTCCAGCCGCAGCCCGGCCTCCACCACCCGCGCGGGATCGAAATCCAGCCCGCAGAATCCCTGCGGCAGCGGGAAGCGCGTCTCTGGATACGCGCCCGCCGTGGCGGGCAGACCGTCCGCAACGACCTCGCAGCCCTTGCCCCAGAAAACGTTGCCGTCAGCGTCCCGCAAGCCGGTGCTGGCGCGGAAGCCGATCAGCGGTGCGCCGGTAAGCGTCTGTCGGCAGTGAAGCGTCACGAACACGCCCCGCTCCGACATGTCAATCGGGCTGCCGCCCTCGCGCACATCGACCCAGACCACCCCGCTGCGGCCCCGCCGGTCCTGCCAATCGAGATTGCATTGCAGCCGGGTCGCGCCGCCCTCCTGCGTCAACGCCTCAACGCCCCCATACGAATCATCGATCCGCCAGCGCCGCGACCCAGCCTGCCCCGCGAGACGGTCTCCCTCCGGCGGGAGCGGCGGATCATGCCGCGCGCTTGCCTGCAGGACGAGGCGGTCGATGGAGATTGACACCGAACCGGCCGGCGGCTGGCGGCTGCCCCAGCGGATCGCAACCCCTAGCTCGATCAGATCGTCCGCCCCGTCCGGGTTGATCGACAGACTGACGCGCCGCGCCGCAGTCGCCGCGCCGCGAACGCCGCCCGCCGCAGGCGCCTCATGCGTACGCCAACGCGCGTCCGTGAAGTACAGCGACACCTGCGGCTTCGAGTCTTGCTCGCCGCCGATTGCGGGAAAATCGACCGTCGCCTGGAACGGTCCGTTCAGGCGCACCGGCCAGCGCCGCGCCAGCTCAGGCACCGCGGCCATGCGGAGCCGGATTCGCGTAGTCGCGGATGCCTGCGGCCCAACCGTCGCGACCAGCCTCCGCGGTTCGTCCACAGCCGGCCGAAGGTCCGTCACGTCGGACGGATCTGCTCGCCACGGCCCCCGCGCGTCGATCTGCACCGCGACCGGCCCGGCCGCTCCCGCAGGCCCACCCGACTCCTGGGCCGTCGATGTCCCAGCGCCGGCGAACATCATCGCTGCCGCCAGCGCCATGGCCGGCGCCGTGTTCAGCAAACGACATTCGCGCGCCGCGGGGCAGGGTCCGGCTCCCGCGGCGGACGCTTCAGGCACGCCGCTCGCCCTTCAGCCGCGCTTGCAGGATTCGCTTGGCCTTCTCCAACTCGCGCCGTCGGTGCGCCGGCAGCTTCCTGCCCGCGCGGTTGATGAAGAACTGGATCATGCGAATGCCCGAGGCGATGCCCTTGGGACTCACGTCCTTGCGGGCCATTGTCCGCGCGATCGACGCCGCGTCGCCCGTAAACGTGCCCGCCGGCGGAAACGTCGAGACCGTCGTCACCAGATGCGACCAGCGCCGCGGCTTCGGCCCGCTTGAGGGCTGAGCCGCACCGCGCGCGCCAGTTCGCAGCCGCTTGGCTCTCGTCCGCGCACCCATCAGTCTATATCTTCTTATGGCCTTGACTCGGCGTAGATATGCCCCAGGTCGGTCTCCCGCACGGGCTTCGGCCACAGGCGGCCTTGGCGGCGGCGCTTGCGGCCGATCGCGATTGCTTGCCGAAGGCTCATCGAATCACCTGGCGCGGCGCGCACCGAACGCGCCCATTCTATCGCGACGGCACGCGCAACGTCACGTACTCCTGCTGCACGCGCTGCGCCTCCTCCGCGTCGGGCACGTTGTCGCTGTGGCACGCGTGCTTGACCGGCGGGACGCCGATGCTCCCCCTGACCGGCGGGACGCCGATGCTCCCCTTGCTGCGCCGGCGCAGCAACTCCTGCTGCTCGGCCGTCAGCCCCGGCGACCTCGTTGCCACGCGCTCGGGCATGAAGCCGGCCGCCTTGCCGCTGGCCCACTCGTCGATCTCCTTGCTGATCCGCATGCTGCACCAGTCGTGGCCGCACATGGCGCAGAAGTCGGTGTCAACGTCCAGGTCCTCGTCGTGCAGGGCGCGGGCCGTCTCGCCGTCGAAGGCCAGCTCGAAGTGCTTCGGCCAGTTCAACGCCGCGCGGGCCTTCGACAAATCGTCGTCCCACTGCCGCGCCCCGGCCACGCCGCGGGCGATGTCCCCGGCGTGGGCGGCGATCTTGTAGGCGATGCAGCCGGCCTTCACGTCCTCGGCCCTCGGCAGCCCGACGTGCTCCTTGGGCGTGACGTAGCAGAGCATCGCGGCGCCCGCCCGGGCGGCCTCGGTGGCGCCGATGGCGGAGGTGATGTGGTCGTAGCCGGGGAAGACGTCGGTCACCAGCGGCCCGAGCACGTAGAAGGGCGCATCGTCGCACACCTTGCGCTCAATCTCCATGTTCCAGGCGATCTCGTTCAACGGCACGTGCCCCGGCCCCTCCACCATGACCTGCACGCCCGCCTCGCGCGCCCGCCGCACCAGCTCGCCCAGCGTGTAGAGTTCGGCGATCTGGCCCGGATCGGACGCGTCCGCCAGGCAGCCGGGCCGGATGCCGTCGCCCAGCGAGTACGTCACGTCGTACTCGCGCATGATGGCGGAAATCTCGCCGAACAGGTCGTACATCGGGTTCTGCTTGTTGTGGTGAATCATCCACTTGGCCAGCAGGCTGCCGCCGCGGCTTACCAACCCGGTAATGCGCCCGCGGATCAGGGGCAAGTGTTCCTTCAGCACGCCGGCATGGATGGTGAAGTAGTCTACACCCTGCTGCGCCTGGCGCTCGACCTCGCGCAGAATGTCGTCATATGTCAGGTCTTCGACTCTTTTGCCAATGATCATGCTGTAGATCGGCACTGTGCCGACTGGCACGGTGCTGTTGTCAATGATCGCCTGCCGGCATTCGTCCAGCTTGCCGCCCGTGGACAGGTCCATGACCGTGTCGGCACCGTACAGGATCGCGTGGCGGAGCTTGACCAGTTCCTCGGCCGTGTCGCTGCGGACCGGCGACGCGCCCTGGTTGGCGTTGATCTTGGTGGTGATCGGCCGGCCGATGCCGGTCGGGTCGAGCCGCTTGGGCGCCCGCTCACCCCGACAGTAGTCGGGATCGTCGAGCCACTTGCGCCGCTGTGCGACGGTCTGGTTGACCCACAGGGCGCTGGCGGGCGTGAACGTCGGGTGGCCGGTGGGCGTCGTCGGGTAGGGGAGGGGATCGGGCATCGGGGACCGGGCATCAGGGCGCCCGGTGCGCGACGCCTGGGAGCGGCGATCGGACGGCCCATTACCCGATCCCTGATCCCCGATCCCCGCTCCCTCTGGTTTCCGACCGCCGCTGCCGGCCAGATGCCGCTGGTTGGCGGGGATGACGATGCGGCCGGCGGCGACGTGGTCGCGAATGAACTCGGGCGCGACGTTCTCGCGAATCGCCACGCGAATCATTTCCGCCGTAATGATGCCCTTCCGGGCGGCTTGAAGCTGAGTCATGGTCTCTTCCCTTGTCGTAACGATTTCCCTTCGGCCGAGGAGCGGCGATGCGGGGGCGCCCGGACAGCAAGGCTTGCACGAGAGTTGTGAGGGAGAAACGGTTGCGCATGCGGTCGCTTCCCTACGCAGCCGGCCGCGAGTTCCCGGGCGGGTAAGCCGTACCCCAGCATGTGCACAGCCGGGGGCGGCTGTGCCACACGCCACTGCGCAAGAGCAGTAGCGCACGTCAGCCACTGCGCAACGGCAGCGGCACTCGTCAGGCCCGTCGCTGATCAGGTTCCAAGGGTCCCCGGGCCGGTCGCACCCGTGATCTCAGGCCCGCCGCGTGCGGACCACCCCCAGCAACGCACAGCATTCTACGTCGGCGGGCGCGAGGCGACAATGGTGGGCGGCGTATGTCAGCCGGCAAGCCGGGGCGTGAGGAACCGCGGACGCGGCCCGGCGCCCGATGTTGGGGCTGCAAGCACAGCCGAGGGCGGCTGTGCCACACACGCGTGCACGGCCGAGGCGGCTGCGCGGCAGGACACTGCTCAAGAGCAGTCGCACACCTGCATGTACAGCCGAGGGCGGCTGCGCCACACCGCGGCCTGCGCTCACACCGGCGCCGCGACCTGCTCCTCGACGCTTTCTGACACCGACTCGTCATCGCTCACAGGCCAGATGTGGAACGTGCCGGCGTCGTCAATCAATCCGCCGGCCAGGAAGATGCGCCAGATGCCGCGGATGCCGTCGGCGGCGGCGGTGCCGTCGTAGTCGACGTCGTGCTGGCCCAGGTAGGTCTTTTGCATGGTGCACACGCCGGTCTGGCGGTCGTAGGCGCCGCTGATGACGAAGTCGCCCACCACGTCGCGCCCGTCGCCGACGATCCGTCCGCCGGCAAACGTCAGCTCCAGCCGCATGCGCGCCCGCCGCCCGTCCTGCTCCCAGTACCCGGTCCAGCGCCCGGAGCGAAAGCGGCCGTCGGTTTCATGCGCGTCGTTGCCCTGCCCGGAATCCACGTCCACTCCACCTCATTCATTACCTCGCGCCTGCGCACCGGCCGCAAGGATCAAACGGCCGTCGCCTGCCCGCTGCCGCGCCCGCACTGGGCGGCACACATTACCTTCGCTTCCTACGGGCAGCGTTTGGAGTTGTGCGGGGTTTCAGCGGAGCGAGGCCGAGCCGCGCCCGCGCGCGCGCCCGAATCAGCTCACAGTCGCGAACGGCTTGACGCGCCTTGGCTTTGTCCGCGGACGCCCCGGGATAGCGGAAGCGGACCGCGCAATCCGTGAGCGTTCGCGCCGCTTCGCGGAGCAGCTCCCATTCTGGCTGGATCGGCAGCAGCGGCTTCAGCAGAGCCACGAGGTCGTGCGTCTTGCCGAAGCGAACGCCAGCCGCGTGGAGGCAAGCCTTCATGTACTTCTCGGCCGCCTGCTGCGCATGGAAGCAGGCCGCATCAAAGTTCGGCGATCTACGCGCCCGCAGCTCGCGGCGCGCGACCACGTAGTCGCCTTCGGCCTTGTCGACCCACTCGCGCGTCAGCGGATTCATAAAGGGTCTTGCCCTTCTGCATCACCTCGTGCAGGAACCAATCGTTGAGCGCCAGTCGCGTCTGAATCTCGCCCTCGCTCCGCGCAAGCACGTCCACCGGAAAGCCGGCGTCCAAACGCCGGCGGATCTCCAACGACTGGTCGGAGACGTCCCCGCGGCCCGCGAAAACGACCAGCAGGTCCACGTCCGAGTCGCGTGTCGGCATGCCGTAAGCGTACGAACCGAACAGGATGATCCGCCGCGGCCGGAATTCCCGCGCGATCTGCCGAGCGAAGGCTCTGATTTCGCGCATGGGCACCATAATGGGCCAATCATACCCGCCCGACGCGCAGGTACAGCGGCCAGCGGAGCCACTGGCGCACCTGCGGATCGCCCCAGGCGCGCGTCAGCTCATCGCGGATGGCCTCCAGCGGGTCGCGGCCGGCCTGGTCGCGGCAGCGCTGCGTGGCTGACCAGCTCCGCAGATACCCCAGCACGTGCGCCAGCGACCACTCGGCTTCCATGTGCAGTCCGGCCGGCGGCGTCAGCTCCGCGAACGGGAACGCGACCGTCTGGAGGTGCTCGTCGATCAGCCGGCGATTCGGCAGCCAGTACGGCCCGACCACGTCGTACTCGTACCGGTGAATCGTCCGTTCGACCTCCGGCGGCGCACCGGTGAAGTGGTGATAGCACCACGCAGCCAGCACGCCTCCGGGCTTCAGCACGCGGCGCGCCTCGGCGTAGAAGCGCGGGCGGTCGAACCAGTGCAACGCCTGGGCGACGGTGACGAGATCGGCGCATGCGTCCGGCAGGCCGCTGTGCTCGGCGGGCGCGACGCGGTACTCGACGCGGGGGTGGGCGACGGCGTGCGCAAGCTGTGCCGGGCTGACATCGGTGGCGATCACGCGCTCAAAGAACTCCGCCAGCCCGACCGCCGCCTGTCCGCTGCCGCTGCCGCAGTCCCAGGCCAGCCCGCGTGCCGGAGCGACGGACGCGAGCCATTCGAACAACTCGCGCGGATAGGTCGGCCGATAGCGTGCGTAGTCTTGGGCCTGGGCGTCGAACAACTGCTTTGCCCGCGGGTCGTTCGCCGACGGGTTCGGTGCAGGCATTGTGCTCATGGAGACGCCAGCACGACACGGAGTTACGCGACTCGCCCGCGTGTCGCTTGGAAGCTCGTTCGCAGGCGAGCCATCAACGCCGGCGCAGTGTATCCGCGACGGGAGGCACCAGCCGCGCCCTGGCGGCGGCAGAGCCTGCGGCAGTAGCGCTCTCGCCCAACCGCAGAGGGCCGCCTGGTTGACAGCGACGCGCGGCATTAGACTGGTCGTAGACTGGTCCAAATGCGGGGGCGTTCAATGGCCGAACGTGAGCGCGACAGCAGCGTCGGTGCGTACGACGCCAAGGTGCATTTCTCGGAACTGCTCGAGCGGGTCGCGAACCGGGCTTCAGCCCGCGCGGTTACGCCGCGCCCACCGAAGTCGGCGGCTTCCGCGTCGGTTGCAGCCCGAAGGGCTGCGTCAAAGTAGCCGGGGGCAGAGCGCAGCGCCGCCCCCGGTTGCCGACACCATTCACGCGCACGACCCTGAAAGGGTCCGATTGCGTGAGAGCCTCTAACATGACCGGAGGGCTACGGGCTTCAGCCCGCGCGGTTACGCCGCGCCCACCGAAGTCGGCGGCTTCCGCGTCGGTTGCAGCCCGAAGGGCTGCGTCAAAGTAGCCGGGGGCAGAGCGCAGCGCCGCCCCCGGTTGACGTGACGCCGTCACTCACACGACCCTGAAAGGGTCGTCTTGGGTAAGATCGCCGCATCGCGGAATGCAGGAATCGTCATGGCACAGACGCTCACCCGCCTGCTCGTGCACGTCATCTTCTCGACCCGCGCGCGCACCAACCTGATCGCGCCGGCGATCGAGCCAGAGCTGTACCCGTACCTGGGGGCGATCTGTCGAACGAACGAATCTCCCTTGCTCTCGGTCGGAGGGACGGAGAATCACGTGCACCTGCTGGTGAGCTTGTCGAAGAACCTGGCGCTGAAAGACCTGATCATGACCGTCAAGAAGGATTCCTCGCGCTGGATCAAGACCAGGGGGCCGGGGTTCCGCAGGTTCCACTGGCAGGACGGCTACGGGGCCTTCTCGATCGGCGAGTCGCAGGTGCAGGCGGTGAAGGACTACATCGCGCGGCAGAAACAACGTCACCGCTGCATCACGTTTGAGGATGAGTTTGTGGCATTCCTGGAGAAATACAACGTCCCGTACGATCTCCGGTACATCTGGCGCTAGGGGCCCTGAGAGGGCCCGTCGGGCTGAGACGACCCTTTCAGGGTCGTGTGTCCGGACGACGGCGTTCCGGGGGCGGCGCTGCGCTCTGCCCCCGGTTGGCGGAGTGTATGCACACATGCGACCCTGAAAGGGTCGTCTTGGGTTGAGGGATTCGTCGGCAGGTCTCTTTAGAGATGCCGCGCGGTGGCTTCTCAACCTCAGCGACGTAAGACAACCCTTTCAGGGTCGCGGCTCGACGGCGACGGCGCGTTCCGGGGGCGGCGCTGCGCTCTGCCCCCGGTTGGCGGAGTGTATGCACACATGCGACCCTGAAAGGGTCGTCTTGG
>Ga0209172_10005731_pt1 | contig 14683 bp, 15 predicted proteins | sample LarsenN4metaG_FD_184113 | JGI IMG/M metagenome (GOLD analysis project Ga0209172, IMG submission 184113) | Hot spring sediment bacterial and archeal communities from British Columbia, Canada, to study Microbial Dark Matter (Phase II) - Larsen... ... | reverse complement strand
CCCCCCCCGCGGGGGTTCAAGTCGAGTGGCGGAGCCACATCGACTTGAGAGCGCCCCCAGGGCCGGCCCTGCCGGCCCGCCCCCCGCGGGGGTTCAAGTCGAGTGGCGGAGCCACATCGACTTGAGAGCGCCCCCGGGACCGGCCCTGCCGGCCCCGCCCCCCGCGGAGGTTCAAGTCGAGTGGCGGAGCCACATCAACTCGAGAGGCCGCGACGTCGCGCCGGCGTCAGGCCTCGAGCGCGAGCCGCTGCACCACCGGCACCTTCGTGCGCGTCGGCGGCGCGGTGGCGGTGGTGTGCTGCAGCATCAGCAGCACCAGCTTGCGCAGGCCGTCCCACGGGTCGAGCGGCCAGCCGGGATGGCGCAGGCCCTTGACCAGCCCGTCGCACACCTGCGCGGCGTCGAGCAGGTGCGCCGCGGCGTGCTCGCTCAGCAGCGGCACCACGCGCTCGAACAGCTTCTCCTTGAGGCCCCACACGCGTTCGCCGCGCAGCGCCAGCGGCAGCGGCTTGCCCTCGCGCACGGCGTCCTGCACGCGCTTGAGCGCGCGGATGTCCTCGGCCAGGGTCCAGTGCACCAGCACCGCGGCCTCGCCTTCGGCGCGCAGGCCGTCGAGCATGCGCAGCGCGCGCGCCACCTGGCCGGCCAGCACGGCCTCGCCGAGCTTGAAGACGTCGAAGCGCGCCACGTCGAGCACCGCCGCCTCGACCTGCTCGAAGCTCAGACTGCCCGGCGGATAGAGCAGGCCGAGCTTGCGGATCTCCTGGTGCGCGGCCAGCAGGTTGCCTTCCACGCGGTCGGCGAAGAAGGCGAGCGTGCGCCGGCCTTCGTCGCCCGGCGCGACGCTCTGGCCCTGCGCGGCCAGGCGCTGCGCGATCCACTGCGGCAGACGCTCGCGCTCGACCGGATCGACGCGCAGGCAGACGCCCGCGCCGTCGAGTGCCGCGAACCAGCCGCTTTGCTGCTGCTGGCGATCGAGCTTGGACAGCTGCACCAGCGTGAGCATGTCGCCGGCCAGCGGACCCGGCAGCGCCTCGCAGTACTTCTGCAGCATCGGCGAGCCGTCCTTGCCTGGCTTGCCGCCAGGGATGCGGATCTCGATGAGCTGGCGCTCGGCGAACAGGCTGAACGCCTGCGACGCGCCGAGCAGCGCGCCCCAGTCGAAGCCCTGGCCCATGACGGTGAACACCTTGCGCTCGGTGAAGCCCGCCTCGCGCGCGGCCGCGCGGATCGCGTCGAGCGCCTCCTGTGCGAGCAGCGGCTCGTCACCCCACACCGTGTACAGCGAGCGCAGCCCCCTGGTGCGGGCTTCGTCGAGGTGGCGGGCGAGCTGGTCGGCCTTGAGCTGCATGCGTGTTGCCGGCGGCTTCAGAGCGTGCGCACCGCGGCGAGGCGGCGCATCACCTGCTGCGCGATGTCGGCTTCCATCGCGCGATAGACCAGCGCCTCCTCCTGTTCCTTGGCCAGGGCGGCGGTCTCGCTGAAGCTCATGTCGCGCGACAGCGCGATCTCGGTGGGGCCGACCAGCTCCTTGCCCGACGGCGTGCGCAGCCGGAAGCGCAGCCGCGCGCGCAGCTGCACCTCGCGCACCTGGCCGGCGGCCGTGGAGGCGACGACGCCCTTGTCGCGCGCGTCGGCCAGCGACTCCAGCACCACCTGCGCCTGCGTCACGGCCTCGACCACGCGCGTGTCGGGACTGCCGTCGATGGCGCGGCGCAGCGCCTCGGCCAGCGGCGAGCGCGGCGCGAAGCCGCTCAGCGCGACGGTGCGAAAGCTCAACTCGGGCGCCCGCCGCAGCTCGAAGCCGCAGCCGGCGGCGAGCGCCGCGAGGCCGGTGGCGAGCAGGGGGCGACGGCGCATCGGGCGGCGGCGCTCAGACCACCACGTTGACCAGCTTGCCCGGCACCACGACCACCTTCTTCGGCGCGCGGCCCTCGGAGAACTTCGCCACCTCGGGCGAGGCCAGCGCGGCGGCCTCGATCGCCGCCTTGTCGGCCGCGGCCGGCACCTCGATCGCGCCGCGCAGCTTGCCGTTGACCTGCAGCACCAGCTCGATGGTGTCGCGCTGCAGCGCGGCCTCGTCGACCGCGGGCCAGCGCGCGTCGAGCAGGTCGCCGAACTCGGCGGCGTAGCCGAGCTCGCGCCACAGCACCCAGGTCGTGTGCGGGCAGGCCGGGTACAGCGCGCGCAGCAAGATGCCGTAGGCCTCGCGCTGCGCCGCCGGGACATCGGCCTTCATCGCCTCGAGCGCGTTGAGCAGCTTCATCGCGCCGGAGACGACGGTGTTGTACTGCATGCGCTCGTAGTCGTAGCTCACCTGGCGCAGTACCGAGTGCACCTCGTAGCGCAGCGCCTTGGCGTCGGCCGAGCCTTCGGGCGCGCGGCCCGCGGCGTCGCGCAGCGCGGCCTGGCGCTGCACGCCCCAGTGCCACACGCGGCGCAGGAAGCGGTGCGCGCCCTCGACGCCGGCATCGTTCCACTCGACGGTCTGCTCCGGCGGCGACGCGAACATCACGAACAGCCGGGCGGTGTCGGCGCCGTAGCGGTCGATGACCTCCTGCGGGTCGACGCCGTTGTTCTTGGACTTGGACATCGTGGTCCAGCCCTCGCACTGCACCGGCAGGCCGTCGCGCCTGGCCGTGGCCGAGACGACCTTGTGGTGCTCGTCGCGCACCACGTCGAGCTCGTGCTCCCAGAAGTACTCCTTGCCGCCCTTGTCGCCGTAGCGCACGAAGGCTTCCTTCAGCACCATGCCCTGCGTGAGCAGGCGCACGAAGGGCTCGTCGATCGCGACCAGCTTCAGGTCGCGCATCACCTTGGTCCAGAAGCGCGCGTACAGCAGGTGCAGGATGGCGTGCTCGATGCCGCCGATGTACTGGTCCATCGGCATCCAGTACTTCGTGCCGGCGCCGACCATCGCGTGCTCGAGCTTCGGGTCGCAGTAGCGCATGAAGTACCAGGCCGAGTCCACGAAGGTGTCCATCGTGTCGGTCTCGCGCCGCGCCGGCTTGCCGCAGCGCGGGCACGTGGTCTTCAGGAACGCCTCGCACTTGTTCAGCGGGTTGCCGCTGCCGTCGGGGATCAGGTCCTCGGGCAGCACGACCGGCAGGTCGCGCTCGGGCACCGGCACCGCGCCGTGCTCGTCGCAGTGGATGACGGGGATCGGCGTGCCCCAGTAGCGCTGGCGGCTGATGCCCCAGTCGCGCAGCCGCCACGTGGTTTTCTTCGCGCCGAGCCCGCGCGCCTCGAGCGCCGCGGCCACCGCGTCGACCGCGGCCTGGTAGTGCAGGCCGGAGAAGTTCTCGGAGTTGATGGTGATGCCGCGCGTCTTGTCGGCGTACCAGTCCTGCCAGTGGTCGTAGCTGTAGTGCTCGCCGTCGACGTGCACCACCTGCAGGATGTCGAGGCCGTACTTCTTCGCGAACGCGAAGTCGCGCTCGTCGTGGCCGGGCACGCCCATCACGGCACCGTCGCCGTAGCCCATCAGCACGTAGTTGCCGACCCACACCGGGATCTTCTCGTGCGTCAGCGGATGCACCACGTGCAGTCCGGTGGGCACGCCTTCCTTCTCGCGCAGCGCCAGCTCGGCCTCGGTGGTGCCGCCCTTCATGCACTCGGCCACGAAGGCGGCCACCGTCGGGTCGTGCGCGGCGGCATGCGCGGCCAGCGGGTGCTCGGGCGCGACGGCGCAGAAGGTCACGCCCATGATCGTGTCGGCGCGCGTGGTGAAGACGTACAGGCGCCCGTCGCCGACGAGCCGGCCGTCGGCGCCGCGGATCTCGTGCGTGAACGCGAAGCGCACGCCCTCGCTGCGGCCGATCCAGTTCTCCTGCATCAGCTTCACGCGCTCGGGCCAGCCGTCGAGGTCGTTCACCACCTCGTCGAGCAGTTCGTCGGCGTACTGGGTGATCGCGAGGTAGTAGCCGGGGATCTCGCGTTTCTCGACGACCGCGCCGGAGCGCCAGCCGCGGCCGTCGATCACCTGCTCGTTGGCCAGCACGGTCTGATCGACCGGGTCCCAGTTGACGACCTGCGTGCGGCGCTCGGCGATGCCCGCCTCGAGCATCTTCAGGAACAGCCACTGGTTCCACTTGTAGTAGTCGGGCGAGCAGGTGGCGATCTCGCGGCTCCAGTCGATCGCCAGGCCCAGGGCCTTCATCTGGCCCTTCATGTGGGCGATGTTGTCCCAGGTCCACTTCGCCGGCGGCACCTTGTTCTTGATGGCCGCGTTCTCGGCCGGCAGGCCGAAGGCGTCCCAGCCCATCGGCATCAGCACGTTCATGCCCTTCATGCGCAGCTGGCGCGCGAGCATGTCGTTGATGGTGTAGTTGCGCACGTGCCCCATGTGCAGCTTGCCGCTGGGGTACGGCAGCATCGAGCAGGCGTAGAACTTCGGCTTGCTCGCGTCCTCGGTGACGCGGTAGGCGTCGGCGGCGGCCCAGGCGGCCTGCGCGTCGCGCTCGATCTCGGCGGGGACGAAGTCGCGGTTCATGGCCGGCATTCTAGAAGCCGGCCCCGCGCCGGCCGTGCGCCGTCATCGCTCCTGCGGCGGCTCGGTGACGAAGGCGATGCGGTTCAGCCCGGCCGCCTGCACCCGCGCGATCAGCTCGGCCACGCGGCCGTAGGGCACGGCGCGGTCGGCGCGCAGGTGCAGCTCGGCGTTCGGGTCGGCCGCGACGGCGGCCTGCGCGCGCCGCTGCAGCTCGTCGTCGGCCAGCGGGCGATCGCCGAGGAACATGCGCCCCTGCGCGTCGACGGCGACGGCCAGCGCCGGCTGCGCCGCGGCGCCGGGCGCGTCGGCCCGCGGCAGGTCGAGCTTCAGCGCCGAGCTCATCAGCGGCGCGGTGATCATGAAGATCACCAGCAGCACCAGCATCACGTCGATCAGCGGCGTCATGTTGATGTCGCTCATCGGCGCGGGGCCGCTGCGGCGTTCGAGGCGGCCGAACGACATGGCGCGCTCAGGACTCGCGTGCCGCGTCGGCCAGCAGCTCGCGCAGGTCGTGCGCGAAGCCTTCGAGCTCGGCCTCGCAGGCGGCGATCCACTTGCCGAACAGGTTGTAGGCCAGCACCGCCGGGATCGCGACGGCGAGGCCCGCGGCCGTCATGATCAGCGCCTCGCCGACCGGGCCGGAGACCTTCTCGATGGTGATCGAGCCCGACGCGGCGATGCCGACCAGCGCGTGGTAGATGCCCCAGACGGTGCCGAACAGGCCGACGAAGGGCGCGGTCGCGCCCACCGACGCGAGCAGCACCTGACCGAACTGCAGATGAGCGAGCGCGCCGTGCAGCGCGTCGCGCAGCCGCCGCGTGAGCTGCGACTCGAGCCGGCCGTGCGACTCGAGCGTGTCGCCCGCGGCCGGCGCCGTGGCCGCGTCGAGCAGCGGCGCGAGCACGCCTTCGCGGTCCAGCGCGGCCACGCGCTCGCGGCCGCCGGCCAGCGACGGGGCCGACCAGAACGCCGGCACCGCGCGGCCGATGTCGCGCTGCGCACGGCGCAGCACCCAGCCCTTCCAGAAGATGACGACCCAGGCGCTGACCGACATGGCCAGCAGCAGCAGCGCGACCGCGCGCGCGATCGCGTCGGACTGCGCCCAGAACGCGCCGAAACCCTGCATGCCGGTCAGGCCAGGCCGAGCACGTGCTGCATGCCGAACAGGCCGCGCGGCTTGTCGGCCAGGAAGCGCGCCGCGCGCAGGCTTCCTTGCGCATAGGTGGCGCGGCTCGACGACTTGTGCGTGATCTCGATGCGCTCGCCGGTGCCGGCGAACAGCACGGTGTGGTCGCCGACGATGTCGCCGCCGCGGATGGTGGCGAAGCCGATCGTCGACGGGTCGCGTTCGCCGGTCACGCCCTCGCGACCGTAGACCGCGCAGGCCTTCAGGTCGCGGCCGAGCGCGGCGGCCACCGTCTCGCCCATCGCGAGTGCGGTGCCGCTGGGCGCGTCGACCTTGTGACGGTGATGCGCCTCGACGATCTCGATGTCGTAGCCGGTCGCCAGCGCGCGCGCGGCGGTGTCGAGCAGCTTGAGCACGACGTTGACGCCGACGCTCATGTTCGGCGCCATCACGATGGCCAGGTGTTCGGCGTGCGCGGCGATCCGCGCCTTCTGCGCGTCGCTGAAGCCGGTGGTGCCGATCACGGCCTTCACGCCGTGACGGCGGCACGCGTCGAGGTGCGCGAGCGTGCCCTCGGGCCGCGTGAAGTCGATCAGCACCTGCGCCGCGGCGAGCCCCGCGTCGAGGTCGGACGTGATCGCGACGCCACTGCTGCGGCCGAGGAAGGCCGCGGCGTCCTGGCCGAGGGCGGGGCTGCCGGCGACGTCGAGCGCGCCGGCCAGCGTGAGGTCCGGTGCGGCGAGCACGGCCTCGATCAGCATGCGGCCCATGCGGCCGGAGGAGCCCGCGACGGCGACCCTCATGGGGACGTGGCTCCCACGCCCGCGCGTGGCGCGCCGCCGCGGCCCCCCGAGGATGCGCTCGCGCCGCGGGACGGCCCGGCGCCGCTCATGAGCGCGGCTCCAGCGGCGGGTACTCGCGCGCCGGGCCGGCGGGCGCCGGCGTGGTGGCGGCCTCGGGACGCGCCGGCACGGGCAGCGCCTTGCGTTCTTCGTCGCTCAGTTCGAGCCTGGGCACGCGGCCGGGCTTCACGGTGGTGATCGCGGCGACGAACTCGCGCTCGCTGGGCAGGTCGCCGGCCTCGATGCTCTTGAGCGCGTCGCCCTCGAAGCGCACCACCACGCTGCGGCGCTGCGGCTCGGCGCCCTGGCGGCGGATGGTGAACACGTAGTCCCAGCGGTCGGCGTGGAACACGCTGGCGAGCAGCGGCGAGCCGAGCACGTCGCGCACCTGCTCGCGCGTCATGCCGGGCCGTACGGCCTCGACCTGCTCCTTGGTCAGCACATTGCCCTGCACCACCTCGACGCGGTACGGCGTGAGCACGCCCAGCAGGTTGTCCGACGACTGCAGCGACGAGCAGCCGGCGAGCAGCGCCATCGTGAGGCAGGCAGGGAACAGTCGACGCATGGCACGCGGGTCGGTCGAAATGATGGGATCATTCTAGCGGCGGGGGCACCGCATCCCCCGAGCGCGACCACGCCATGAACCGAGCCGAAGAACTCAAGAGCAGCGGCCTGAAGGCCACCTTGCCGCGCATCAAGATCCTCGAGCTGTTCCAGCGCTCGACGCAGCGCCACATGACGGCCGAGGACGTCTACAAGGTGCTGCTGGCCGACGGCGCCGACATCGGGCTGGCCACCGTGTACCGCGTGCTGATGCAGTTCGAGCAGGCCGGGCTGCTGTCGCGCCACCACTTCGAGTCGGGCAAGGCGGTGTTCGAGCTCAACGAGGGCAAGCACCACGACCACCTGGTGTGCCTGGACTGCGGCCGCGTCGAGGAGTTCTACGACGCCGAGATCGAGCAGCGCCAGCAGGCCATCGCGCAGTCGCGCGGCTTCGAGCTGCAGGAACACTCGCTCGCGCTGTACGCGAGCTGCCGCAAGAAGGCGTGCCCGCACCGGCCGAAGTGACGGCGTGCGGTGGCGGCGCTCAGCCGCCGTCGCTGTCGCGCATCGCCTTCTGGTGGCGCTCGATGAATTCCTTGTAGGTGTCGATGCCGCGCAGCTGCAGCACGGTGTTGCGCACCGCGGCCTCGACGAGCACGGCGAGGTTGCGCCCGGCATCCACCGCGATGATGACCTTGCGCACCGGCACGTCGAGGATCTCCTCGTACAGCGGCTCGTAGGGCAGGCGCTCGAACTCGCGCTCGAGCGTTTCCTTGCGCACCAGGTGCACCAGCAGCTTCAGGCGCATCTTCCGCCGCACCGCGGTCTCGCCGAAGATGGCCTTGATGTCGAGCAGCCCGATGCCGCGCACCTCGAGCAGGTTCATCAGCAGCTCGGGGCAGCGGCCCTCGAGCGAGGTCTGCGACACGCGGTACAGGTCGACCACGTCGTCGGCCACGAGGCCGTGGCCGCGCGAGATGAGTTCGAGCCCGAGTTCGCTCTTGCCGAGGCCCGACTCGCCGGTCAGCAAGACGCCGAGGCCGAGGATGTCCATGAACACGCCGTGGCGCGTGGTGCGGTCGGCGAAGTGCTGGCTGAGGTAGGAGCGCAGCACGTCGATCACGTGCCCGGCCGACTCCTGCGTGACGAACAGCGGGATCTCGGCGCGCTCGCACATCGCCACCAGCCGGTCGGGCGGTGTCTGCGCGTCGGCGACCACCAGCACCGGAGGCTCGAGGGTCACGATGCGCGAGATGCGCCGCTCCTGGTCCTCGGGCGGGCAGTCCGACAGATAGCGCACCTCGCGCCGGCCGACGATCTGCACCCGGTACGGGTGGATGTAGTTCAGGTAGCCGACCAGGTCGGCGGGCGACTGCGCGTCACGGATCGCCGCTTCCTCGAAGTGCCGCTCCGGGTGGGCGTGTCCTGCGATCCACTCCCAGCCCAGCGCTTCGCGGTGCTCCTCGAACAGCGCCTCGGCGCTGATGACGGTGGGCTTCAAGCGTCAGGCGACGGACTTCAGCGGTTCCCACGCCGCGATCGCGGCGTGCAGCGCGGCGGCGTCGCCGTCGGCCTTCAGGCGCTCGCGCAGCTCGCGGTCGGACAGCATCTCGGCGATCTCCGACAGGATCTCGAGGTGCCGCTGCGTCGCCGCCTCGGGCACCAGCAGGAAGATGAGCAGGCTGACCGGCTCGTCGTCGGGGGCGTCGAAGGCGATCGGCTGCTGCACGCGGATCACCGCGGCCAGCGGATTCTTCAGCCCCTTGATGCGGCCGTGCGGGATGGCCACGCCGTGGCCGAGGCCGGTGGAGCCGAGTCGCTCGCGCGCGAACAGGTTGTCGGTGACGGTCGCACGCGCGATCGCGTGCAGGTTCTCAAACAGCAGCCCGGCGTGCTCGAACACGCGCTTCTTGCTCGTGGCGTCCACGTTCACCAGCACGTTGCTGGCAGGCAGGATGGCGGCGAGACGGTTCATTCGAAGCGCAGCGCCGTTTCGAGCTAAGCCTTGGTCGGACGCTGTCCAGTGACAGGACGATGAATTATAGGAATCGCTTTGCGGTGCAGCATGCAACGCCGACCCCCTCGAATGAGATGACCGGGTATTGCGGCACGCGAGCAACGCATGGGGCCAAAACGAAGGCGGCCCGCAGGCCGCCTGAACGTTGTTGTCAGTTCCGCGTCAGCCGGCGGTGCCTGAGTCGAGGCGCCGCGGCGCGAGGTGATGGTGCTCCTGCACCTTCTCCTTGTGGCGGCAGACCTGCCGGTCGAGCTTGTCCATGAGCTGGTCGATCGCGGCGTACAAGTCCTCGTGCGAGTTCTCGACGAAGATGTCCTTGCCCTTCACGCGCAAGGTGACCTCGGCCTTCTGCCGTCGGTCCTTCTCCTTCAGCTTCTCGATCGAGAGCAGCACGTTGATGTCCACCACCTGGTCGAAGTGACGTGTCACGCGATCCAGCTTCGTGAGCACATACTCTCGCAAAGCTGGCGTGACTTCGAGGTGGTGTCCGCTGATCGTCAGATTCATGAGTCCTCCTTTCGAGTGCGGGACGGGGGGTACGGCGGGGAGGGTGACGACCCACGAGCGGCAAGCGCTCCGGAGGCGGGGTCGGCCGAGTCAGTGTGCTCCCGATGCCCGGCACTGGCAAGCCGCCGACACCCTCCGACACAAGGCTCCTGCGCGGCGGCAAAGCGGCGTGCGCTGCGTACACTGACCGGCTGCATGGACCGCTACCTGAGCATCGAGGCGTTCGTGAGGGTCGCGCAGGCGCAAAGCTTCGCCGAGGCGGCGCGCCAGCTCAGGCTGTCGAAGTCCGTGGTGACCACCCGGGTGCAGCAGCTCGAAGACCTGCTCGGCGGACCGCTGTTCCATCGCACCACGCGCGCCGTGCGCTTGTCGGAGATGGGCCAGGCCTTCTTCCGCGACTGCCAGGAGCTCGTCACCCGCACCAACGAGATCGTCGACCAGATGCGCGAAGTGCGCGGCTCGCCGGCCGGCTTGCTGCGCGTGCACGCGCTGACCGGTTTCGTGATCGGCCACCTGGGCCAGCTGCTGCGCGACTTCCAGGAGCGCTACCCGGAGATCACGCTCGACCTGTTCGTGAGCGACGCGGTGATCGACCCCGTGAAGCAGGGCTTCGACGTCGCGCTGCAGATCTTCCCGCCGGCCTCCGACGAGCTCGTGGCGCGACGCCTGTTCCACGTGCGGCGGGTGTTCTGCGCCTCGCCCGAGTACCTCAAGCGCCACGGCACGCCCAAGCAGCCGCGCGACCTGTACGGCCACCGCCTCGGCCTGTACTCCAACTACCCGACGCGCGACCGCTGGATCTTCCATCCCGAGCGCGGCGAGCCGGTGGTGCTCGAGCTCAAGGCCGCGCTGCTGAGCAACAGCGTGCACCTGCTGCGCGACTACGGCTGCGAGCACGCCGGGATCGTCTGCATCCCGACCCTGGTCGCGTCGGAGCCGGTGCTCGACGGACGGCTGAAGGTGGTGCTGGGCGACTTCGCGCTCAGCGCGTTTCCGCTGTCGGTGGTGTATCCGCGCACCCAGCGCAGCGCCTTCAAGCTCAAGCTGTTCATCGAGACGCTGGTCGCCAGTTTTCCCGGCGAGCCGCCGTGGGACCGCGAGCTGATCGCGCGCGGCCTGATCGACCGCCGGCTGGTCGGCTGACGCTCGATCGGCCCCGGGCGCGTCGTCCGCCACGGCAGACCGCGGACGCCCCCCGGGTTATCCCTCGGAATTGTTCGACATTACCGAACAATCCGGTCGCCCTGCGCGGCCTACCGGGGGCGGGAGCCGCTTCCTAGACTGACTCGCATCCCCAGACCCGATGGAGCGAGACATGACAGCCGTGGCCTACCAGACGCGATTCGGATCGCTGAAGTCGTACGAGAAGGGCGGCGTGCAGCCCATCGACGACGACGTCCGCCACTACGCCTTCTCCAACTGCTTCGAGATCGCCGGGCGCAGCAAGCCCTACGAGCGCGTGGTGTTCGGGCAGAACCAGATCTACGTGCTGGAGTGCCTGCGCGCCGAGGGCGACTCGCCCTGGTACACCTGCGCGCACGACGAGTTCGCGCTGGTGATGGACGGCGAGGTGGAGATCCACCTCGTCAAGCTCGACACCGCGCAGACCGTGCGCGACGCCGAGAAGAACGGCGCCGTGCTGGTGGCCGGCGAGCCGCGCGGGCCGAAGATGGGCTGGATGAAGCTCGGGCGCGGCCACCAGGGCCTGCTGCCGAAGAACACCGCCTACCGCTTCGTCGTTCGCGGCGAACCCGGCGTGGTGATCGTGCAGACCTGCAAGGGCGAGCTCAGCGTCGAGCGCTGGGCGCAGATCTGCCAGACCGCCTGAACGGCCGTCGCGGCCCCTGCGACGCCCGACGATCCGGCCACGAACCAACGGCCACGAACGACCGGCCACGAACGACCGGGCACCACCGACCGGCCACCACCGACGAATTCCGGAGACCCGACATGAACGCACCTGCCGACCTCGCCGAGGTCATCGCCTCCGCGCCCGATCCGACCATGGGCTACCGCAGCTTCACGCTCGGCGGCTTCAGCTTCCGCCGCGACGAGTACTTCGCGCACATCGGCTGGCGCACGCAGGACGGCCGGCCGCTGTCGCACACCATGGACATCGGCCACTTCCTGCGCGCGCTGATGCGCGACGTGGCCTGGGGCTTCTTCTACGGCGGCGTCAACTTCGATCACGTCGTCGGCACCACCAACCACTACAAGACCGTGGACCTGTACGCCGGCACCTACAACGGCACCATGAAGGCCGCCGGCGTCGACCGGCTGGAGAACTTCCCCACCGAGCAGATCGCGGCCACCTTCGCGCAGATGCTCGACGACTGGACCAACGAAGGCTTCGACCCCTTCGCCGCGCCGCAGGAGACCGGCTCGCCCTACGGCCGCAAGCGCGGCCACAACAAGCCCGCGATCACCCGCGCGCGCGAACTCGCCAAGCGCTGCGTCGGGCTGAAGGACGACCTGCCGCTGCGCACCGACGCGCGCGGCGCGCCGGTCAACCGCGCGTTCGCCGACGTGCCGCAGGAGCAGCCCGAGCTGCACCCCGAGCCCGGCTTCGAGCACGAGGTGCACGCGTTCAACCTGTTCGGCTTCCTGTCGCGCAGCCCGGTGACGTGGAACCCGTCGTTCACGTCGGTGGTGAAGTACAGCTTCATGTGCCCCACCACCGAGGAGCACATCCTGCCGATCATCCACGCCAACGACCGCGTCGAGTGGTTCTTCCAGATGAGCGACGAGATCCACTGGGACTGCGCCGACAAGACGACCGGCAGGCCGCTCGCGCGCGTGATCATGAAGGCCGGCGACATGGCCGCGATGCCGGCGTACTGCCGCCACCAGGGCTACAGCCCGAAGCGCTCGATGCTGCTGGTGTGGGAGAACGGCTCGCCCAGCCTCGTCTACGAGATCCAGAAGGGCGAGAGCCCCGAAGTGCCGGTGAAGTTCTGACGGCCGCGCACCGGGAGCGCCTCATGAGTCTCGCGGACATCCAGGCCGCGGCGGGCCTGCGCACGCCGATCCGCCACCAGCTGTTCATCGGCGGGCGCTTCGTCGACGCGGCCGACGGCCGCACGCAGCCGACGCTGAACCCGCACGACAACTCCGTCATCGCCGAGGTCGCGATGGCCGGCCGCGACGACGTCGACCGCGCGGTGGCCGCCGCGCAGGCGGCCTTCCCGGCGTGGAGCCGCATGGCCGCGGCCGAGCGCGGGCGCCTCCTGCTGAAGCTCGCCGACCTGATCGAGGCCCACGCCGAGGAGCTGGCGCGGCTGGAGTCGCTCGACACCGGCCACCCGATCCGCGACTCGCGCGGCCTCGACGTGCCGCGCACCGCGGCGTGCTACCGCTACTTCGGCGGCATGGCCGACAAGTTCCAGGGCGAGACCATCCCGGTCGAGGCCGGCTTCCTCAACTACACCTTGCGCGAGCCCGTCGGCGTGGTCGGCCAGGTGGTGCCGTGGAACTTCCCGCTCATGTTCACGAGCTGGAAGATGGCGCCCGCGCTGGCCGCCGGCAACACCATCGTGATGAAGCCGGCCGAGATCACGCCGCTCACCAGCCTGAAGATCGCCGAGCTGATGGTCGAGGCCGGCCTGCCCGACGGCGTGGTCAACATCGTGCCCGGCCTCGGCAGCGTGGCCGGCCAGTCCATCGCCGAGCACCCGGCGATCGCCAAGGTCGCGTTCACCGGCAGCACCGCCACCGGTCGGCGCGTGGTGCAGGCCAGCGCCGGCAACCTGAAGAAGGTGCAGCTCGAGCTCGGCGGCAAGGGCCCGAACATCGTGTTCGACGACGCCCACCTCGCCGCCGCGGTCAACGGCAGCGCGTGGGCGATCTTCCACAACCAGGGCCAGGCCTGCATCGCCGGATCGCGGCTCGTGCTGCACGAAAGCATCGCCGACGCCTTCCTCGAGAAGTTCGTGGCGCTGGCGCGGTCGATCCGCCTCGGCAACCCGCTCGATCCGGCCACCGAGATGGGCCCGCTCACGAGCGCGCAGCACCAGCAGCGCGTGCTGTCCTACGTCGACGTCGCCCGCGCCGAAGGCGGCGAGCTGCTGGCCGGCGGCACGCGCCCCGGCGGCGCGCTCGCGCGCGGCTGCTACGTCGAGCCCACCATCGTGCGCGCGAAGAGCCGGCACGACCGCGTCGCGCAGGAGGAGGTGTTCGGCCCCTTCGTCACCGTGCTCACGTTCCGCAGCGACGACGAGGCGCTGCAGATCGCCAACGGCACCGACTACGGTCTGGGCAGCGGCCTGTGGACGCGCGACCTGCAGCGCGCGCACCGCTTCGCGCGCGAGCTGCACGCCGGCATGGTGTGGATCAACTCGTACAAGCGCGTGAACCCCGGCTCGCCGTTCGGCGGCGTCGGCCAGTCGGGCTACGGCCGCGAGATGGGCTTCGACGCGATGCGCGAGTACACGCAGGTCAAGAGCGTGTGGGTCAACATCGACGCGCAGATCCCGCCGTGGTACCCGCGATGAGCGTCGCCATGCGGGTCGCGACGAGGCGCATCGGCATGCCCTTCGACAGGCTCAGGGCGAACGGCGGTGGTCATGCCCCCCGCCGAGTCGATGACGTGCACCCACCGCCACGCCCGTTCAGGCTGAGCCCGTCGAAGCCCCGCGCCCCTGAACCCCGGCCATGACGCCGTTCACCTACATCGCCCACCCCGCGCGCGTGATCTTCGGCGCCGGCGCGCTCGCGCAGCTCGCCGCCGAGATCGAGCGACTGGGTGCGCGGCGCGCGCTGGTGCTGTGCACGCCGGAGCAGACGCACGTGGCGCAGCGCGTGGCCGGGCTGCTCGGGGCGCGCGCGGCCGGCGTGTTCGCGAAGGCGGTCATGCACGTGCCGATCGAGACCGCGCGAGAGGCGCGCGCCGAGGCCGCGCGCGTCGGCGCCGACTGCGCCGTGGCCGTCGGCGGCGGCTCGACCACCGGGCTGGGCAAGGCGATCGCGCTGGACTCGGGACTGCCGATCGTCGCGATCCCGACCACCTACGCCGGCAGCGAGATGACGCCGATCTACGGCCTCACCGAAGGCGGCGTCAAGAAGACCGGCCGTGATCCGCGCGTGCTGCCGCGCACCGTGATCTACGACCCCGAGCTCAGCGTGTCGCTGCCCGTCGGACTGTCGGTCACGAGCGGCCT
>Ga0209172_10005728_pt1 | contig 14687 bp, 10 predicted proteins | sample LarsenN4metaG_FD_184113 | JGI IMG/M metagenome (GOLD analysis project Ga0209172, IMG submission 184113) | Hot spring sediment bacterial and archeal communities from British Columbia, Canada, to study Microbial Dark Matter (Phase II) - Larsen... ... | reverse complement strand
CAGTGAGTTGGCGGAGTTCCCTTCCCGTCGCCACATCCCACAGTCGCACTGTTTTATCCTCACTCCCAGAAGCCAGGGTTTGACCATCTGGACTGAAGCTGACGCTTGACACATAGCTTGTATGTCCAGTGAGTTGGCGGAGTTCCCTTCCCGTCGCCACATCCCACAGTCGCACTGTTTTATCCTCACTCCCAGAAGCCAGGGTTTGACCATCTGGACTGAAGCTGACGCTTGACACATAGCTTGTATGTCCCTGGAGTTGGCGCAAAAACTGCCCCGTGGTCAAATCCCACAGATAAATATCTTTGTCTTTACGCAATGCCAATAACCGCCCATTTGCACTCACTGCCCCACCATTAGCCGGACAATCAATTTCCCAGAGGGCTTCCCCAGTGGCTAAATTAAATAAGGTTGCTCCAACATTAGAAATCACTACGGTTAATTCCTGGTTCAGGGCAATTACTTCTCTGACTTCTCCCCATCCCAGTTTCTTTACCATTCCTTGTTGCTGTAATGCGGCCCAGGTGAAATTGCCGCGCCGATCCCCCCCAGCCACCCTTAAAAAGGGGGGAGTTTGGTTATTTCCGGGCTGAGGGGGATTTTGCTCATTCCCCCCACTTGTTAAGGGGGGATTTTGCTCATTCTCCCCCCTTTTTAAGGGGGGTTGGGGGGGATCCAGAAAAGTCGCAATAGGAATCGCCAAATTCTGCCCTGTTTTTCCCCCAGTATCATCCCTATCTCCCCGACCGTGAACCCCAATCACTTTACCTCGGTCATCCAATACCGGCTCGCCGCTCATTCCCGGTTGAGTGATATTATTGTAAATTAAGCTATAACCCTCAGTTGGCTGGGAGATGTTGCCGATAATTTTCCCATCGGGGATAATTATGGTGCGGGAAGGGATGGCCTGAGTCGTTTCTGGAGCCCCCGCCACATAGACCGTTTGCCCCGCCACCACCTTGTCCGAGTCCCCCCATTTCGCCAGTTTGTAGTCTTTGTCAGTGGTAAAAGTCATCACCGCCAAGTCCACATTTGGGACTGGGACAGTGACTTGGGGATTTGCTTGGTGCCGGAAGCCATCAGGAGTGATAATCAAACAAGTAACCTGGGCATCTTCTACCACATGATGGGCCGTCAGCACGGAATAAGTATTGCCCTCACGCCGATAAATCATTCCCGAACCCGCTGCACAGCCATCCACCATCACGGTGACTTCCTGGGCTGTTTTCGCCACATCTTCCGGCGACAGCTTCCCACAGGCCCCCAAACCGAGGCCCAGAGTCAGGATGGCGATAACCAAGTTTCCGGGTTTCTGCGAGAGTTTTTGCATGATAGCTAAGAAACCGGGTTTCTGCGATAATTTCTGCATTCTAACCCAAATTTAGTTAAGAAACCCGGTTTCTGGACCCCACGGTTTCTGGACCGGGTGTTTACCCCACGAATGTACTTAGGCATTTCAGGGAGTAGGGCTATTTTTGTATTCCTCAATCATCAATTTTATCACAGAGGTCAGGGCAGGAATCTCTTTCTGACAAATATTAAATATTTCTGCTGCATCCAGGTTAAAATAATGATGTGAGAGAATGTCTCTCACCCCCTTCGCCCCCTTCCAGTCGATGGAGTTGTAGCGCTGTAATAGCGCCCCGGCGGTATCTCGGTCAATTTTTTTCAAGTTTTCGCCGATCGCAATTAACATCATCCCAATTCCGTCGAGCATATCCAATCCCCGATCGCTATCTAGAAAATCATCAGGAGATTCAATTCCGGAAAATCTCCGATTAATTCGCTCTAAAGCAGCCTCAATTTGGAGCAATTTTTCATAAATTAGAGATGGGTCAGACATATATAGCCTCGCGCTCGATTCGGACTTTTAAGTAAGGGTTCATCCGTTCTCGATAACGAACTAAATCAACGGGTTTACCCAGATTTTTCTCGATTTCTTCCTTGATGTGAACCATCATAAATAGATTAGGCTCTTCCATTTCTAACACCACATCCACATCGCTGCTCTCTGTAGCTTCATTTCTCGCAAAAGAGCCAAAAATTCCTAACCGACTCACCCCGTATTTGTCTTTTAATATCGGTTTTATCTGACTCAGGATTTCTAACACTTTCCCGCGTTCGATCGTGCATGAATTCATATGTTAACCTCAACAACAGATAACCAAGAAACCGGGTTTCTGAGATCGTCTCTGCATCATAACCGAGATTTAGTTAAGAAACCCGGTTTCAGAAACCCCCCGGGATAACCAAGAAACCGGGTTTCTGCGATCGTCTCTGCATCAAAACCCAAATTTAGTTAAGAAACCCGGTTTCTGAACCCCCACGGTGGGGTTTGTTGGGTTTCGTTCCTCAACCCAACCTACGAACTCGCCGTCAAACCAGGGCGAAGCATGACGGTAATATATCCTCTGTTTCAGCCAAAAATTATTCGCCGTCATGCTTCGCCCCTACCACGGTCCCCCCGCCAAATGCTTATCCGCCAAGTTCTGCAAAGGAAAATACTGGGGTAAACCAGACTCCTCCACAGGTTGAGCATCCGCCTTACCTTGGCTAAAAGCAGTAATCTTCGCGATCGCAGTTCTGGGAGTGGCGGCGTTTTTCTGGCTCAGGGTAAATAATAGACTATTACCCGTGCAGGTTGACTGCTGGTTAACGACACAAACCACCGATCGCCCGTTTAGCTGCCCAGAAGTTAAATATAAGTTGGATAACCTCCCGCCATTGCTCGCCACGAAATTGTTTAGCTTCTCCGTCACCGTAGAACAACGCTTTTCTGGCATCCAGTTGTCCCCAAACTCCTCGCTATTCCAAGTAAACAAGGGGTTTTTAGAAACAGAGTTACCCCGTTCAGCGATAGTTGCCCAACCCGTATCCGCCTGAACGCATTTAAAAGTTGTAGTTAGTTCGTTGGTTGCCATTGGCTGGGACTCCCCACCCCCACTGGAACCCATCCCAGTGGGAACAGAACAAGCCATCAGACTCAACCCCGCACCCACCGCCGCCAATCCCGATATAATAGTATTCTTGGTATTCATCTTGTTAGCTCCCTCAATTGTAGGGACACGGCATTGCCGCCTCTCCCCTGACCCTACCACACGCTTACCCAATTATAAACAAAAAACACTAATATGACTATCATCAGCCTCGGCGGGCGCTATCAAGTCGAAAGAAAACTGAGTGAAGGGACTTTTGGCGAAACCTACCTGGCAAAAGATATTCATCGCAATAGTCATCCTTTATGTGTGGTGAAGAAACTTAAACCTCAATCCCCAAGCGTGTTCCCAGTTTCCGAACGGTTATTTTACACGGAGGCCAAAATCTTGGAAAAGTTGGGGGAACATCCGCAAATTCCCAGATTATTGGCTGATTTTACCGAAAATCAGGGATTTTATCTCGTGCAAGAATATATAGATGGTGAGGAATTAGCCAAGGAAATGCCTACCTACAATGGCCAGATCTGGGACGAGGCAAAAGTTACCCGGCTTGTGCTAGATATCCTAGAAATTTTGGTGTTTGTCCAGAGATATAATGTGATTCACCGGGATATCAAGCCCGCCAATTTAATGCGCCGCCGCCAAGATGGTAAACTTGTGATGATTGACTTTGGGGCTGTTAAAGAAGTCACTACACAAATGGCCAATTTGCCACCAGGTGCCCCTGGGACTATACTCATAGGCACTCCGGGATATATGCCTTATGAGCAGGAGAAGGGACAGCCTAGTTTTGCCAGTGATATTTATGCGGTGGGGATGATAGCTATTGAAGCGTTAACGGGCGTATTTCCCCATACTTTACAACGAGATTCACAAACTTTAGAATTAATTTGGAATCGCACGGTAGTTAGTCCTCGTTTTGCTGCTATTATTGATAATATGGTGCATTTTCATCCTCAGCATCGTTATCAAACTGCTGCCCAGGCCATCCAGGCAATTGTCCCCAATACGATTATATCAACGCCTCCCACAGTGCCAGTGGTGCCAGTTAAAAATCAAACATTAGCCATTGTTATCTCTAGTTTAGTGGCTTTAATAGTTGGGTTGGGGTTGGCGACTATGTATTATCAAGCGAATCAGAATCAGCAGCCGCAGCAAAATGAGGGGATCTGGTAGATCAGCTTGGTCATTACCAATGCGGAAAAGCGCCAATCCTCTGTTAAAATCAGTATTAGCCAGACCGGGATTAATCTGGAGGGTAAACGCATCAAATTTGGCTAAATCCATATATAGCGTTTTTATGGGGTTTGTTTGCTAAATATGGATTTTTGATTCTTAATAAGCTACTACTTAATGAGAATTTTGGCCATAAGAGGCTAAAAAACGCTCCTTATTGATTTGATGCGCTTACCCTGGCCAGAAACTGGGTTTCTGGTAACGCACTTGTCCGTTGTCCTTTGACAAATGTCAAATGACAACGGACAAATAACCAATCAAGCAAACCGGATTTTCAGATAATCCTCATCCATTTTCGCCCCAGAAGGCTGCAAAGCCGCCAGCGCCTGTGGTAACACCAAATTGCGGCGGTGATTGCCAATCCGAATATTCAACTCATCACCAGTTTTGCTAAGCTGAATTTGGTCTTTAGGAATTCCCGGCAAATACAGCTCCAAACTGTATTGATTTTTATCCTGCACCACCCGCACCGTAGTTTCTTTATAATAAACCTGGGTGGGGTCTTCCCCCGCATAAAGAGTTTCTTTCAGCCGCTCCAAAGCCTCTAAACCGCACATTTCCTCAGAATAAAGCGGCACCTCCTTCACCGGTAGAGGCCGGAAATTCTCGTGAATCTCCTGCTTATACTGCTGCTGATTCTCTTTCCACCGCTTAAAGAAAGGGTCAGTAACCGCATCAGGGATAATCCGATTTGCCACCACCAAATCTGTCGCCACATTATACAGACTTAAATAAGCGTGGGCGCGCAGAGATTCTTTAATCACCATCTTTTCTGGGTTGGTGACTAAGCGCACCGATGTTTGGGTGTTATCGGTTAAAACCTTTTCCAGAGCCTCGATTTGCTCGTAAAATTCATAAGGAGCCGACATCACCTCATTATTAGGCAGAGAAAACCCAGCAATAGGCTTAAAAATCGGTTCCACCAGGGGGCGCAGAGCAGCAGAAATGCCTTGAAGAGGCTTGTAAAACCGGCGCATATACCAGCCGGAGACTTCCGGCAAACTGAGTAGGCGCAAAGCCGTCCCCGTAGGAGCCGAGTCAATAATTAGGACATCAAAAGTGCCCTCATCATAATGGCGTTTCATCCGCACCAAGCCGAAAATTTCATCCATTCCGGGCAAAATCGCCAGTTCTTGCGCTTGCACACCGTCGAGGCCCCGCGCCTGTAGCACCTCGGTGATGTAGCGTTTGACGGCGCCCCAGTTGGCTTCCAATTCCACCAAGGCGTCCAATTCGGCGCCCCAGAGGTTAGGACGCACTAGGCGGGGGTCGTGCCCCAGTTCCATATCAAAGCTATCGGCGAGCGAGTGGGCGGGGTCCGTGCTTAAAACCAAGGTTTTATAACCCAACTCGGCACAGCGCAACCCAGTGGCGGCTGCAACGGATGTTTTGCCCACGCCTCCTTTGCCCGTCATCAGAATTAAGCGCATCATTCAACCCCACCTGAGAAATGTTTACATTACGTTACTTTACTTTAACTGGTTTTGGGGGGCTTTGGCGATCGGGAGCCAGTTTTGAGGTGCTGCTGCAGTACCTCCAGGCGGGAGATGTCCCAGTAATCAATATGGCTTTCAATCTTGCCGTCAGCATTGAGCAGGAGTTCGCTCCAGCCGGAAATGTGAATTCTCGGTTGCCAGGGGAGGGGGGTTGTCCAGCTTAATGTCCATTTAGTTTTAATGGTATTGTCTTCCTGGTTGATATCGTGCAAATCCAGTTGAATTTGTTTAAACCAAGTAGCCATAAAATCTATCATTTGCTGATAGCGTTTGAGGCCACGAAATTGGGTCATGGGGTCACGGAAGTAAACGTTTTCATCGTAGATGCTGTAAGTGGGAGCGGCGGGAAATCTTTGATAATCTTGTTTGAGGATTTCTATGATATCCATATTTTTGGTGGGTAATTCAGTCATAGAGTAGTATCTATATAGTCATTTCAATTAAGAATGAGAATGTTTTTTTGGCTAAACCCCGGTGAAGCCCTCACCCCCATCCCCTCTCCCAGGGAGGGAGAGGGGAGAGTTGGAGCCAGAAAGCATCTAGGTCTTGCTCCCCTTTCTCCCTTGTTGGTCGAAAGGGGTTGGGGGATAGAGGGCAACTCTCAAGGGTTGTCTCATTCTTATCTGAAATGACTATATACACCAGATGGGGCAAACTGCTGTACAGCTTGTCTCCCCTTTTGGGAGGGGTTGGGGGTGAGGAAATGCCCGAAGATTCATATATAATGGGCGTCACGGCTCTAGTAGCTCTGCCCAAAGCATCCCGGTATCAATATTTGGGGAAAACCACATATCTGCCCGGTAGCTTCGCCCCTACCCCAAGGTCCCAGAAACCCGGTTTCTTCTTCAGCCGCAACCCACACCACCTTTTTTTCCGCACCTGAATGCAAAACCAAATTCATTTTATCTCCGGTTTGCCCCGATCGGGTTCCACCTTACTCGGCGCCATTTTGCAGCAAAATCCCCGCTTTCACGCCGGTATGAGCAGCCCCGTGGGGGGATTAGTCGAGCAAATGCTCGCCGCCATGAGTTCCGAAAACGAATTTTCCGTATTTATATCCCCAGAACAAAAACGGCAACTTATATTCAGCATCTTTACCACCTACTACCAGCCCCAAGCCGACAAAGCAGTTATCTTTGATACCAATCGCCTGTGGTGTGCAAAATTAAGTTTAATTCGGGAATTATTTCCTGAAGCCAAAATTATCTGCTGCGTCAGAAACATCGCTTGGATAATGGACAGCATCGAAAGACTGATTCGCCGCAACGCCTTTGACGTTTCCCGGCTATTTAGCAATCCCGCAGAAAGAGCCACAGTTTACAGCCGCACCGAAGCTCTCAGTCAGGGCGGCAGATTAGTTGGATTTGCCTACAACGCTCTCAAAGAAGCATTCTACAGCGAGGACAGCCATAAATTGCTGATAGTTGATTATGACCTGCTTGCCAAAGGGCCAGAAAAAACAATTTCCTTAATCTATCAATTTCTTGGAGAAGAACCTTTCAAGCACGACTTGGAAAACATCCAATACGACGCGCCAGAATTCGACCTCAATCTTAACACCAAAGGGTTGCATAAAGTCCGGCCAAAAGTCGAATTTCAGCCAAGACAGACAGTTTTACCGCCAGATTTGTTCGGGCAGTATAGCAGCCTATCCTTTTGGGAACAACCCAGCCCGACTCGGGCTAACTTAATTGTGGCTAAACCCAAATAAATATATTCGTCTATTCAATTGGTAAAGCATCAATCAAATTGTTATGGGATAAATGTGAGTCTGATCAGCTCCGATGATTTCATGTCGGTTTGAGCCATCCCCCCTTTGAAAAAACAGTTGAATAAAATTCATATGAAAAAATAATTTAGCTTTCTAGGGGCGAAGCCAGGGGGCTAAGAGCCTGTCGCTTTTAACGGATAGCCTATTCCCGCAAAGATCACGCCCCCACATAATGCCGTGCCCTTGCCCCCAGAAACCTTCTTCATCGAAATTCACGTTTAGATACGAGAATCTTCAGAGAAGGTTTCTTTCAAGGTTAAAGTAGCTGTGCTAATACCCATAATATTAAGACAATTACTTAAATAAAATTTTTTTATACGAAAAATATATAATTGCGTATTGCCAACTGGATGGAAAATAAAATAAGCAACCAAATTTTCACACTTTCTTCGCCATGACAGAAAAAGATCAAATGATAGAGTAAAATTCCACATAAATGGTTAAATAAGTCAAGGGACTCTAGCCCCCAGGGACAACTTTTCATCCACGCAGAGGAAAACTATGCCAGCTTCCACCATCAAGGTGATCTCTCAAGATAACTCGAGTTTTGACCACTAAAGTGGTCAAAACTATCAGCTCCTGATCATCGACCCCCAAGTAAAAGACTATCAGAGCCTGATCGCCGGAGTTCAGCCCAACACCGAAGTCCATATCCTCGACCAGGACCGGGATGGTATTGAGCAAATCACCGAAATCCTCCAAAAAGTCGGGGGTTTGGGGGAATCTGAAGCCCCCCTTTTGAAGGGGGGTTTGGGGGGATTAGACACCCTCCACATCATCTCCCACGGCAGTCCGGGCAGCCTGAAACTAGGCAACACCACCCTCAACCCAGAAAACCTGGAACAATACCAAGACCAGCTACAGCAATGGCAAACGGCCTTAAGCGAAAACGCCGACATCAATATATATGGATGCAACGTAGCCGAGGGAGTCACAGGTCAAGCATTCATCCAACAACTAGCTAATCTCACCAAAGCGGATATCGCCGCATCCAATGACCTCACAGGTAACGGAGGCGACTGGGACCTAGAAATCGTCACCGGCAATATTGAATCAGAAATTGCCGTTAATGCCCAGACCGCTGAAGATTACGAATATAGTCTGGCTAACTTTGATGTCACCGTAGCCACTGACACTGGAGATGACACCGTAGCCAACTCTTTAAGCTGGGCAATCCGGCAGGCCAATCTCAATGCTGGCGCTGACACCATCACCCTCGGCACTGATGTCACCGTGACCGCAGTGATGAAAAACCTGATTAATAGCGATATTAGTTTTATTGGCAACAACCGTACCGTTAGCGGTGGCAACAGTTTCCGTCCCTTCTTTGTTAAATCGGGCACGGTGAATTTCTCCGACTTGACCATCACCCAAGGTCAAGCCAAAGGGGGAAATAGTGGCGGAGATAGCGGAGGTGGCGGAGCAGGTATGGGCGGCGGTTTATTCATCTACAACGGCACTGTGGGGCTGAATAACGTCACCTTTAGCAACAATAGCGCGATCGGCGGTAACAATAGCGGCGGTAGCGGTCGTGGCGGTGGCGGGATGTTTGGAAACAGTGGCTTCGATGCTTACGCCTCGCAAAGTGGCGGTGGCGGACTTTTTGCTTCCGCCACTACCAACATCGGTGGCTACGGTGGCAATGGCAACTATGGCGGAGGTGTTAGTGCTTTTGGTGGTGGCGGCAATGGTCAATATGTTTCAGGCTCAGGAGGCTTCGGTGGTGGCGGCGGTGGTGCAAATTGGGGTGGCGGTGCCGCAGGAGCAGGCGGTTTCGGCGGTGGCGGTGGTGGTATGGGTGGCTATACCGGAGGTAACGGAGGTTACGGTGGCGGAGGAGGTCGCGGCCCTAGTGGGATAGGGGGCTTTGGAGCTGGAAATAGCCGAGGTGGCGGTGCCGGTTTAGGCGGCGCTATCTTTATCCGCCAAGGTTCTTTAAGCCTGAATAACGCCACTTTTACTAGCAACACAAGCACAGGAGGTACTGGTAACAACAACGGTCAAGGTAAAGGTGGGGCAATCTTTGCCATGCAGTCCCTCACCAACACCAACGGCAACAACCAGGGAATGCCCACTGCGCTGCCCACTGTCAGCGTCGTTGGCTATCTTCGCACCAGCAACAATGCTGCTGCTAATGATGCCAGCACGAACGCCGACAACGACGACTTATACTGGACAAACACCAACACTGCACCCACCCTTGCCAACACTGTTGTCACCCTCAATACCGTCTTGGAAGATGCGGCGGCTCCTTCTGGCGCCGTAGGCACCCTCATCTCTTCTATTGCGGCCATTGGTACGGGGCAAAATAACATCACTGACCCCGACACTGGTGCCGTAGCAGGCGTAGCCATCACCGCCGCCGACACCACCAACGGCAGTTGGTTCTACAGCACCGATGGTGGCACCAACTGGAACGCCTTGGGGACAGTATCCAATACCAGCGCTCGCTTGCTGGCAGCGGATGCCAATACCCGCATTTACTTCCAACCCAATGCTGACTATAACGGCACCGTCACTAACGCCATCACCTTCCGGGCTTGGGACCAGGTAGTGGGAACGAATGGTGCTACAGCCGACACTACCATTAATATTGGTATCAGCACCGCTACCGACACCGCAGACATCACCGTTACTGCTGTCAACGACCAACCCAGTTTCAGTAACGCTGGCAACCAAACCCTCGCCGCTTGGGCAAACACCGCCCAAACCGTGGCCAACTGGGCAAATACCTTTGTTTTCGGCCCTGCCAACGAAAGCAGCCAAGCCGTCCAAGACTTTATCGTTAATGTCACCGCTGGCAACACCTTATTCACCAGCCTGCCAGACATCGCCAACGACGGCACCCTCACTTATACCCCCAACGGCACCCCCGGCACTGCCACCATCTCTGTCCAACTCCGAGATAACGGCGGCACCGCTAACAGTGGCGCAGATACTTCCACTGCGGCATCCTTCACCATCACCATTCCCCCGCCAACGGTCAACCTCTCCATCAGTCCCACCACCGGCACCGAAGCAGGCACCACAGCCATCACGGTGACAGCCACCGCAGCCGGCCCAGTAGTAGGCAACCAAACCGTTGACCTCGCCTTAACCGGCACTGCCACCGCCGCCGACTTCGCTGGCACCATTCCCACTCAAATTACCATTGCTAATGGCACCAGCAGCGGACAAGTCACCTTCACCATTGCTGATGACCAACTCGACGAACTCGACGAAACTGCTAATTTAACCATTAGCAACCCATCGGCGGGTATTCTCTTAGGAACCACCACCGGCAGTTTCACCATCACCGATAACGACACCGCCGGATTTGATATCCTGCCTATCAGCGGCAACACCAGCGAAGATGGCACCCCAGCCACCTTTGACATTCGCTTAACCAGCCAACCAACAGCCGATGTCACCATTGGCTTAAGTAGCAGCAACACCGCCGAAGGCACCGTTTCCCCGGCTACCCTCACCTTTACACCTGCCAACTGGAACGCCTACCAAACTGTCACCATCACAGGTCAAGACGATGGGGCAGTGATTGACGGTGACATCGCTTACCAAATTATCACCGCTCCCGACACCACCACCACCGACGCCAACTATAACAACCTCGACCCCGCTGATGTCGCCGTCACCAATACTGACAACGACACTCCTGGCGTCACCATCACCCAGTCCGCCAGCAGCACCGAAGTCACGGAGGGCGGTGCCACAGATACTTATACTGTAAAACTGAACACCCTGCCCAGCGGCAATGTGGCGGTGACAGTGACAGCAGATGCTCAAGCCGAAGTTAGCCTCGATGGCACAAATTTTGCCCCCACCCAAACCTTAACCTTCACAAATGCCAACGGCACCACGCCGCAAACGGTGATTGTGCGTGCGGTGGATGATACATTGGCCGAGGACGACCATACCAGCAGCATCACTCACGCCATCACCACCAGTGCTGATGCCAATTATCCCACCACTATGGCCATCGGTGGTGTCAATGCCAATATCACCGACAACGATATCAGTTACACCCTTACTGGCAGCAGTGCAACGATCGCAGAAGGTAACAGCGGCACCCAGCAAATCAACTTTACCATCGAGCGAACCGGGGCAATTAACGAAGCGAGTACCGTAGATTTTAGCTTTGGCGGCACCGCAGCCAACACCATCGACTATAACCTGGTTTCTATTACCGGCACGGGAGTCACCACCGCAGGCAGTACCATTAGTTTCGCTGCCAATGCCACCCAAGCCAGCGTTACTGTGGAAATCGTCGGAGACCAAATCGACGAAACCGACGAAACCCTAGAACTCACTCTCAGTAATGCCACCGCTACGGGAACATCCAGCATTATCGGTTCTCCCGTCACCACTACTATTACTGATGACGACACCGCCGGAGTCACCATCACCCCCACCAGTGGTTTAACCACTACCGAAGCTGGCGGAACTGCCACATTTACCGTCGTTCTCGATACTCAACCGACATCAGATGTCACCATGGCGGTAGCTTCTAGTAACACCGCCGAAGGCACAGTGGCGCTATCCAGTTTAACCTTTACTGCGGCTAACTGGAATCAACCTCAAACCGTCACCATTACTGGGGTGGATGATAATATTGATGATGGCGATATCGGCTACAACATCACCACCACCGCTAGCAGTAACGATACCAACTATGACGGCATCACCATTGCTACTGTGGCCGTCACTAATACTGACAAGGACACCGCCGGCGTCACCATCACCCCCACCAGTGGTTTAACCACTACCGAAGCTGGCGGAACTGCCACATTTACCGTCGTTCTCGATACTCAACCGACATCAGATGTCACCATGGCGGTAGCTTCTAGCAACACCGCCGAAGGCACAGTGGCGCTATCCAGTTTAACCTTTACTGCGGCTAACTGGAATCAACCTCAAACCGTCACCATTACTGGGGTGGATGATAATATTGATGATGGCGATATCGGCTACAACATCACCACCACCGCTAGCAGTAACGATACCAACTATGACGGCATCACCATTGCTACTGTGGCCGTCACTAATACTGACAAGGACACCGCCGGCGTCACCATCACCCCCACCAGTGGTTTAACCACTACCGAAGCTGGCGGAACTGCCACCTTTACTGTAGTCCTGGATACCCAACCTACATCAGATGTCACCATTGGGTTATCCAGCTCTGACACCAGCGAAGGCAACATCGATAAAACCTCCCTCACCTTTACTGCGGCTAACTGGAATACTCCCCAAACCGTCACTGTTACTGGTGCAGATGATAATATTGGCGACGGTAGCATTGCCTACAACATCATCACCACTGCGAGTAGTAACGATACCAACTATGACAGTTTGGCAGTGGATGATGTGGCCGTCACTAACAGCGATAATGAAATCTCTAGCTTGGTAGTACCCCCCACCACCGAAGCCGAACCAACTGCTACTCCTGAGATTACTACCCCAGTAGTAGCAGATGACTGTCCGCCAATGCCAGCTCAACCAATTGTCTCATTTGAAGTGTCCGCCACTATTGACGGCACAAATAATGATGATATTCTGATTGGGGATAACAATGCCAATGCCATCAAAGGCTATACTGGCAATGACTTTATCCTCGGTTTGGCCAGTAGCGATATTATCATTGGCGGTGTGGGTGAAAATAACACCAGTGCCGATAATGATATCATTTTTGGCAACGGCGGTAATGACCTTATCCAAGGCAGTTCCGGGAATGATATCATCTTCGGTGGCCAAGATAATGATATCGCTCACGGCGGTCAAGGGGATGATTTACTCTGGGGCGATCGGGGTAGCGATACCCTAATGGGAGATAATGGCAATGATGTCATTTATGGTGGCCCCGGCGACCCCAGCCTCTCTGATGTGGACTTAGGTGATGCCATTTATGGTGGCCTCGGAAATGATATCCTGTTAGGCAACCAGGGGAATGATTCTATCTCCGGTGGCGATGGCAGTGACCTATTATATGGTGGTCGTGATAATGACCTGCTGCATGGGGACGCCGGTAATGATTTCCTCTATGGCGATAAAGGTAATGATACGCTCTGTGCTGGTGATGGAGATGATACCCTCTATGGTGGCACAGGTAGTGATACTGGTGTGGGTCAAAATGGGGAAAAAGATTTACTCCACGGCGGCGCCGGAAATGATATCATCTTTGGCAGCGAAGGGGATGATACTCTTCAGGGAGATATCGGTGATGATACTCTCTACGGCGGCAAGGACAATGATATTATCCTCGGTGGCGATGGCAGTGATATCCTGTCTGGTGATAATGGTAATGATACCCTCACTGGTGGTGGTGGTAGCGATACCTTCCGGTTGTTGGCTAATGCTGGCACCGATATCATTACCGATTTTACCGATGGTGAGGATATGATAGGGTTAGCCGGTGGTTTGACTTTCTCGGAGTTATCCATTTTTGCCACAACTGACGGTTTTGCTGCTATCAGTGCAGGCAGTGAAACTCTGGCTATCCTGAATGGGATAAATGTGAGTCTTATCACTTCCGATGATTTTATGTCGGTTGGGTAAAAATCCAGAAACCGGGTTTCTGCGGAGAATCTCCATTTAGATGCGAGACATCTCCTTGAGAAACCCGGTTTCTTGCTCAAGTAATTAAATCCTGTAGGGTGGGCAAGACCCAGCCATCAATTTTCACATGAATTGGATAAATTATTGCCCACCCTACCCACTATGTGCGTGCTTATGTCATTCCCGCGAAGGCGGTAATCCAGTCCAATTTTCATCCCTATGAAAATTTTATATAAAACACAGATTACCAACTGAATATAATTAAATCACCCCAGAAGTGCCCCTTGGATTTACCCGTGGTGGGGGGCACGGCGTTGTTATCAAAATCTGGGTTTTTCGATGAAGGTTGATGATACCGTGCCCCGGCCAATTTATTCATACAAATAAACTCATATAAATAATAGCTTCTAGGTAGCACAGCTACCATAACCCCGATCCGAAACGAAAAATCCCAATCACGCCGTGCCCTCGGATTTATGGTGGGGGGCACGGCGTGATTAAAATATCGGTTTTCTGCGGGAGGTTAACATAGCTGTGCTACTACGAATCGGGTGAAAATTTATTTACATATATAGTCATTTCAAATAAGAGTGAGAGGGAATCCAGATGTGCTAAAATTGAGAAGAATCATGAGGGAGGGGTCAGAATGGCTTATAGTCTGGACTTGAGAAAACGAGTCATAGAGTACATAGAGAA
>Ga0209172_10005726_pt1 | contig 14689 bp, 11 predicted proteins | sample LarsenN4metaG_FD_184113 | JGI IMG/M metagenome (GOLD analysis project Ga0209172, IMG submission 184113) | Hot spring sediment bacterial and archeal communities from British Columbia, Canada, to study Microbial Dark Matter (Phase II) - Larsen... ... | reverse complement strand
TCCCGCAGATTTTCGCAGAAAAAAATCGCTGAAATCGCAGTGAAGCGAAACCTGCCGCACTTTTCAGCGGAAATCTGTGGAAAAAGAAAAGAAGTCTGATACAATCACGCAAGCAACTTCTTTTAAAAAAAACAGAGCGCCTGCCAGCAACACAACTGACAGGCGCTCCTTTATTTATTGGCGACCGATTACTTTTTTAACACCTTCGCCACCAGATCCGCCGCTTCCTGGAATTCCACAGCACCCATCACTTCGAGGCCCGATTCGTCAATGATTTTTTTGGCGATATCGGCATTGGTACCCTGCAACCGCACGATGACGGGCACAGGGATGTTCCCGATTTTTTTGTAAGCGTCCACCACGCCTTGCGCCACGCGGTCGCAGCGCACGATGCCGCCGAAGATATTGATGAGAATCGCCTCCACATTCGGGTCTTTCAGGATGAAACGCATGGCATTTTCCACGCGCTCGGCATCCGCCGTGCCGCCCACATCGAGGAAGTTGGCCGGTTCGCCGCCCGAAAGTTTGATGAGATCCATGGTGGCCATCGCGAGGCCAGCGCCGTTGACCATGCAGCCTACGTTGCCGTCGAGTTTCACGTAGTTGAGGTCGAGTTGTTGCGCCTCCACGTCGGCGGGGTCTTCCTCGTCGGTGTCGCGCAAGGCTTCGAGGTCTTTGTGGCGATAAAGGGCGTTGTCGTCGAGCGTCACCTTCGCGTCCACTGCGATGATGCGGTCGTCGGAAGTTTTCAAACAAGGATTTATTTCAAAAAGGCTGGCATCCGAGCCAACGAAAGCGGCGTAGAGTTTTTGCACGAAGTCCACCATTTCCTTGAAAGCCGAACCGCTCAACCCGAGATTGAAAGCGACTTTTTGCGCCTGGAAAGGCCGGATACCGAGCAAGGGATCCACCGGCTCGAAGAACACGCGTTCGGGCGTTTCCTCCGCTACTTTTTCGATGTCCATGCCGCCGTCGGGCGAATACATGATGACGTTGCAGCCGCGCCCGCGATCGGTCAGAATACTGATGTAAAACTCTTTCGGATCGCTGGGACCGGGATAAAACACATCCTGCGCGACGAGTACTTTGCGCACCAGTTTGCCTTCCGCCGACGTTTGCGGAGTGATGAGGCGCATACCGATCATGGCTCCGGCGAGTTCGCCAGCCTGTTCGGGGCTTTTGGCCAGTTTCACGCCGCCGCCTTTGCCGCGACCACCAGCGTGTACCTGGGCTTTGATGACGCACCAGCCGGAGTCGTATAGTTCTTTCATTTTTTTAGCGGCTTCGACGGCTTCTGCCGCACTGTAAGCGACAATGCCTTCCTGGATTTTGACGCCGTAGGATTTGAGCAATTCCTTTCCCTGGTATTCGTGAAGATTCATTTCAAAATGAGTGAATGAGTGAGTTGCGAATGCGTGATTTTACTTGGCGGCCAAAAGTACGGCGATTTTCAAACTGCCAGGATTTGGAGGCAGATTTTTGAAACAAACTTTTGAAAACAGGCTCGAAAGTTAAGTTTGTCGAATACGCGACTTGTCCGAATTATTTTTCTCGAAAATCGCTAATCGTAGCAAAACAGTGGAACAGGATTTGCCGTTTGCCAATTTTTCAAAAAAGTAAAAAAATCATGCACGCCAAATTGAATATTGACCGGCATTTCCTGTTTCTGCATGGCTCTAAACTCGCCGTGTTTGCCGAAAGAGTCCTGCGCGACACTTTGCAAAACCCCTATCTCGCCAAACCGGAAGGTCTTTGGGAAACTTTGAAAGAAACGACGCGCGAACTGCACGCCGTGCTCGACGACCCGGAACTGAAACGCAAGGAACGCACCGACGCCATCCGCGAACAGGAAGCGCAGGTACTCGTGGCGCTCACCCGCATGGCAGATTACGTGGAACAAGCCGCCGCCTGCAAATCCGACATTTTCACCACAGGTTTTCGCGCGCAAACGGAACATCGCAAACCTTCCGAAACGGTGCGCCGCCGACGTATGTCTGTCAAAATGGCGAAACTGGAAGCGGTCGCGTGACATCGTTGTTAGTTGTTGGTTGTTGGTTGTTAGTTCTTGGTTGCTGGTTGCTCGTTGTTGGTTCTGAGGACAGCATGATTGCAAAACAGACAACAAACAACCAAGAACTAGCAACTAAGAACCAAGAACTAGCAACTAAGAACCAGCAACCAAGAACTAACAACTAACAACCATCACCGAATCGCTACGCCCTCGTCGTCCACGAGTTTGCCGTGTTGGATGCGGATGATGCGCGCCGGGAAATTTTGCAGAATGCGGTAATCGTGCGTAGCGCAGAGGACGGCGGTGTGGTTTTGTTTGGCAAGGTTGCGCATAAGGACGAGAATATCGTCGCTGGTTTCGGGGTCGAGATTGCCGGTAGGTTCGTCGGCGATAAGCAGGGCGGGCTTGTTGAGCAAAGCGCGGGCGATGACGACACGCTGCTGTTCGCCGCCGGAGAGTTCGAATGGCATGGAAAAACGTTTGGGGAGCAAGCCCGTTCCTTCCAGCACTTCCGTGACGCGTTTATTCATTTCGGCGGCATCCGTCCAGCCGATGGCGCGCAGCACGAAGTTCAGATTTTCCTCTACATTTCTGTCTGTCAGCAAGTTAAAGTCCTGAAATACAATGCCGAGTTTGCGGCGCAGCAGGTGAATATTCCTGCGGTCAACGGTGCGCAGGTCGAATCCCGCGACTTCGCCGAAGCCTTTCATGAGGGGCAATGCACCGTAAAGCGTCTTGAGCAGACTCGTTTTGCCGCTGCCGGTTTTGCCAATCAGGTAGGTAAATTCACCCTCGCCGATGTTCAAATTAATGTCGGCTAACACGACGCTGCCATCCTGCTGGCGAATGTCGGCTTGAGAGAGTTTGACGATGTGGGACATAAAAACCGGTTATTTGACGATTGGGTTATGTGGTGATTTGTCGGGGCGAAAGTCCGTTTTTTCTACAAATCATTCAGCCCCAAAACGTCTTTCATGGTAAAAACGCCTTGTTTTCCCGCAAGCCATTTTGCTGCCAAAATCGCGCCGCTCGCGAATCCCGCCCTCGAATGGGCGCGGTGTTCGATCGCGATTTCATCAATCGCGCTTTCCCATTTTACGACATGCGTCCCCGGCACTTCGCCTTCCCGAATGGCCGTCACAGGAATTTCGCCCGCTTTCGCCGCGTCGGGCGCGAGTGCCCAGCCGGAACTGCGCTGCACACGCCCGATGATTTCATGCACCAGGGTCAGGGCTGTCCCGCTCGGCGCGTCGAGTTTGTGGATGTGGTGGGTTTCGGTGACGGAAGGCGTGTATTCTGCGCGCTCATTCATCAGTTTCGACAAATACGTGTTGAGGGCAAAAAACAGGTTGACGCCCACGCTGAAGTTGGAGGCCCACAACAACGCGCCACCGTTTTTTTGACAAAACTCCTGTGCTTCCGGGAGTTTTTCGAGCCAGCCGGTGGTGCCGCTCACAACGGGAATATTCGCCTCCAAACAAAGCATGACGTTTTCAAAAGCGGCTTCCGGACGGGTGAATTCGATGACAACGTCGGCCTGGCGGAGCAGTCCGGGCGCGACCTCTGCGCGGTTTTCCTGCGTGACGCGCCAGGCGATTTCGACGCCGTGTTGCGGCGCGAGCGATTCGATGGCGCGCCCCATTTTGCCGTATCCGAAAAGGCCGATTTTGAGCATAAATTTCATAAATCCGCGTCTCATCCGCGTTAATCCGTGTGCAGTTGGAACACAGATTAACACGGATGAGACGCGGTTATTTTATTTGATTTTCAATAATTTAATTGTCTGAACCGCCACGCCGTTTCGTTCCAAACGAGCGAAATAAACACCGGGTGCGAGTGCAGCGCCGAGTTCGAGGCTGCCAGTTTTTTCCGTCAAATTTTGTTGTTCAAACACCTGACCCGCGAGGTTCAAAACAGCAACGGAGTAGCCGCTTGCGTCGGGCAATTTGTAATCCAACACGAACCGTTCGCTGAAAGGATTTTGCCGGACACCGAGAAAGTCGTCGCCTTTCGGTTTTTCTTTTTTGTAATCTTTAAAAATGTAGAGCGTGAGCGACGAATCCGTAACCAGTTTTTGTTCGTACTGAGCCACCTGGCCGATATCCGTCGCGCTGGCGATGACGCTATACGAACCCGGCGTCACGTCGCTGATGCTAAATGCGCCGTTGGCGTCGGTCAGGGCAGCATAGGATAGTTCGCGTCCGAAAAGAAAGACCGAAGCCTCCTGCACCGGCACGAGATCGGGCGAGCGCAACACCTGGCCGCTGATAGTGAGGCTGCCGGGCGGGAACAGTTCGACATCGAGCAAAGTTACTTTTCCGTTTTCCAGCAAAACTTCGACATCTACTGTTTGAAAACCGGCTTTGCTGACGCGGGCGGTGAACAGTCCGGATTGGGTTTGTCCGGTTTTAAATTCACCGTTGGCGGCGCTGAATTCCTGTGTGGAAGTGGTCAGGAGTTCAATTTTAGCGTTATTGAGCGGGTTGCCAGTCGCGCCGTTGGTGATTTTTCCTTCCAGGTAACAAGCGCGGACGTAGGTCGGGGTGACGATCCAAAGTTCGCCGTCGTTGGTTCCCTGCGCAGTGATGTTGGTAGCCACGACCGTGCCGGAAGGGAAGTAAGGATACACGCCCCAGCATCCGTCGGAGCCGCCGCCGGAGCCGGCGTAAGTGTCGTGATCGCCTACTTGCACGAGGTTTTCGGGACGGGTGACATCCACGATGGTAAAGCCGTCTTTGTACCAGGAAGTGACGGCCCAGTTGTCGAGAATATGGGTGTTGTGCACCATCGAGCCGCTGCCGGGATTGCTTTGAATGCGGTCCAATTCGCGCAGGTCCGTCGGGTCGGATACGTCGTAAGCGGTTAAAAATGAATTATTTACTTCATCGGTTGTAAAAATAACGCGACGGTCTTTTGTAATCCAGGTGTTGTGCGTGAAGACATTGGGCGTCGTTTGGGTGCTGATGAGTTCGGGCGCATTTTTGTTCGCCATATTGACAACAGAGAAAAATCCCCCGTAAATGTGTCCGCCATAAAGCGTGTCGTTGTCCACGTAGCCATCGTGGATGTAATTCTGACTGCCCGAAAAATTGGAGTTGAACGTACCGGCATAAGTAGGGTTGTAAGGGTCGGGATTCAGGTTAAAAATCCGTGCGCGACCGCCGAACATATCGCCGCCATAGGCGTACAAAAAGCCTTTCGTCGTGTCTATGTGCAGCGCGTGAATCCTGTTCAACTTGAGCGTCGGGTCGGGAAACTGTCCCAAACCCGTGTAATAATGATGGTTCAGATTGGGCGAAGGCAACCCGTTCAAATCCACAATCTGGATACCCAGACCGCCTTCCGAAACGATATAAGCGAAGTTTTTGTACGTTTTGACTTCTTTCCAGAGATTGTTGGGGCCGGGAATTTGCACGATTTGCTGAGGCGCATCCGGGTTAGTGATGTCCACGATGATGAGACCTTGCCGTCCGCCCACGAGCGCGTATTCTTTGCCATTGGCTACGTGCCCCCACACGTTGGCGAGGGTTTGGCCGGGAAAAGTCAGTTTGGAACGAAAAGTCGTGTTGAGGTTTTGGGCCTGAGTGGTCGCAATCGTCAGGAAAGCGACGAAAAAGGGCAGTAGTTTTTGTTGCATTGTTGCCGGTTTAAAATGCTGAAATGGATTATTTTGATGTAGGAAATTTCTTGTAAATCCGTGAAAATCAGGCAATTTTCCGACATTGAACAAAAATGTCGGCCTCAACACCCAAAAACGGCTGCCCGATTGTCGCACAAAACTACATCGGAAAAAACGCATCTTCCACATGGCGGATTTCCAACACTTTGTCGCCTTTAAGCAGCACCGCCACAATGTCGAAACGAATCTCCCAATCGTAGCCGATGTGTTCCATGTAAGCCCCTGCAGTGCGCGCCATGATGTCCTGTTTGCGCGCGTCCACCGCTTCTTCCGGCCCGCCGAACCCGTCGCCTGCGCGGGTTTTGACCTCCACAAAAACGAGCAAACGCTCCTCCGCCCACGCAATCAGGTCAATCTCGCCGCGCCCGGCGCGCCAGTTGCGCTCGGCAATGCGCCAACCTTTCGCTTCCAGAAATTCAGTAGCGATTTGCTCGCCTTGTTTGCCTGTTTCAAGATTGCTGGGCATTTTGCGTATTTTTTTTTGAACACAGCCGACGCCGAATACACGGATTTTAATTTTCGGTGAAATCGGCGACTTCGGTGTCGGCTGTATTCGATTACTCGCTATACAACAAATATTTTTTCCGAATTTCTCTGAACGCTTCGAGGTCGGCTCGCCAGGTCGCGCGGATTTCGGCTTCCGTTTTCCCCTCCTCGATTTGCCTGCGCAACGACAAAGTTCCGGCTAACAAATCAAAATAACCGTCCGCCCGAAAGAAAGCCGGTTTGTTCGGATAAGCCCGGTAATAATCGAGCAAATAATTCAAATTCAATTGTTTTTGATTTCGCAAACTATCCAGCGAAAGCTCCCGAAGGTCGAAACCCTTGCAAATTTTGCCTTCATGCGGCGGGTAACGAGAACCTTCATTCGGGCGCGGAACAAACCAAAACGAGTCCCTCCCGAAATCCGGGTCGCCGTAAATTTGAAACGGCCAATCCGTGCCGCGCCCCACGCTGACAATCGTGCCTTCAAACAAACAAAGCGAAGGATACAGCAGCACCGCGCGGTCGTTCGGCAGATTGGGCGAAGGCCGCACCGGCAAACTGTAAGGTGTTTGATGTGTGTAATTTTTGCAGGTAATAATTTGCAAATCAAATTGTTGCGGTCGGCCTATCCAGTATTCGCCCTGAAAAATACGAGCCAACTCGCCTACCGTGCAGCCGTGCACAATGGGCAGTGGCGCGATGCCGACAAAAGAAGTGAGCCGCATATCGAGCACCGGGCCGTCCACGTAATGGCCGTTCGGATTGGGCCGGTCGAGCACGATGACGGGTTTACATTCTTCAGCGCAGGCTTCGAGGGCGAGAAAAAGCGTGCTGATGTAAGTGTAGAATCGCGTGCCCACATCCTGAATGTCGAACACTACCACGTCCACTTCGGCGAGGTCTTCGGGCGAGGGTTTTTTCTTTTTTCCATAAAGGGAAACCACAGGCGTACCGGTGCGCGCATCCATGCCATCGCGCAGCAACTCGCCGTCAGGCGCTTTCCCCCGAAAACCGTGTTCCGGCGAAAAAATACGCGTCACACACTCGCCCAAATCGCACAAAGTGTCCACCAAATGTTTGTCGCCCACCATCGAAGAATGATTCACCACGAGACCGACATTTTTTCCCCGAATCATCGGAATCAACTCGTCGAGCCGTTCCGCGCCCACGACGACACGCGATTTTTCCAAAATATTTGTTTGAGAAAAAACAACCTGACTGACACAAACGAGTTGTATCAGGAAAAAAACTTTTTGCCAAACCAATTTTTTTTGCCTTTCCAAACAAATAGTGTTTTACGTTTGCAAAAGTAAAAACTTCAGAAAGCCTCACATCTTACTTCTCGCATCTCACTGCTAATTTTCGTGTACGCCATCATTGACGTAGAAACGACCGGCGGCGTGGCTCGCCACGAACGCATCACCGAAATCGCCATCGTGCTGCACGACGGGCAAGCGGTGGTGGACTCTTTTTCGACTTTGATAAATCCTGAACGGAGCATCCCCTGGAACATCACGATGGTGACCGGCATTACGGACGAAATGGTGGCGCAGGCTCCGAGATTTTATGAGGTAGCGAAGCAAATTGTCCAGATGACCGAAGGCGCGGTATTCGTGGCGCACAACGTTTCATTCGATTATTCTTTTGTACGCGAGGAGTTTGCGCGGCTGGGTTTCACCTTTTCCCGAAAACAACTTTGCACCGTCCGGCTCGCGCGGAAAGTGTTCCCCGGCCTGCCGAGTTACAGCCTCAGCAATTTGAAAAAACACTTCGGCATCGAAGCCGAACGCAGTCACCGCGCGCTGGACGACACGCTGGCCACCGTACAAATTTTTGAAAAAATCCTGGCCCAACAGTCGGGCGGTACGATCAAATCGCTCGTTAATCACGGCATCCGTGAAGCCAAACTTCCCTCCGGCATCACGCTCGAACGCCTGCACACCGTGCCCGAAGCCTGTGGCGTTTATTATCTCCACGACGAGCGCGGCGAGGTGATTTATGTCGGTAAAAGCCTCAATATCAGGAAAAGACTCTTCGAACACTTTGCCGACCTGACGCCCAAAGGCGAAAAACTTCGGGCCGGCGTGGCCGATCTCAGTTGGGAAATTACGGGCAGCGAACTCGTCGCCCTCCTGCTCGAAAGCGCCGAAATCAAACGGCTATTGCCGCGCGTCAATCGCGCCTTGCGCATTCGTTCTTATTCCGGCTGCATTTTTACCTACACCGACCAGAACGGGTACCGCTGCCTCGCGGTCGGCAAGCGCACTGCCCGCAACACGAAAAAACTCGAACTCGTGGCCGATTACCCGAAAGTGGACAGCGCCCGCGCCCATTTGCAAAGTATTGTGCGCCAACACGAGTTGTGTTTCCGATTGAGCAATCTCGACGCTTCCGAGCGGGCGTGTTTTCATTATTCCATCAAAAAATGTCGCGGCGCCTGCGTCGGCGAGGAATCGCCGGAAACCTACAATGAGCGGGTGGAGCAAGCGCTCGAACAACTGAACCGGCGACTTTCAGGCAGTTTTTTTATCCTCGAAAAAGGCCGTTCGGATGGCGAAATTGCTATCGTGGGTGTGCAGGAAGGTCGTTATCTCGGCTTCGGCTATCTGGACGCTACGGAGCAGTACACGGCGGAAGATTTGCTCGAATGTCTTGCCACACCCTTCGACGACCCCGACGCGGGAAAAATTATTCGGGGCTTTTTGGAAGGGAAAAAAGGAGTGAAGGTGGTGGGGTTTTAGTCTGCTTGTCTTTGAGCGTTTTCTAAACTTTTTCTAATCCTTCGCCTATCACCTTCTTTATCTGGAGGAAGATTGTTCAAAGCTTCCACATAAGAAAGAACAGCCTGTCTATACTCCTTTTGCCTTTTTAAATAATTGCCCTCACCTTCGTGAGAAAGGGCAAGCTTATATTTTACCTTGTTTGTAAAATCGCCATTGCCAGGAGGAATATTTTTCAAGGCTTTCTTGTATTGAATGATAGCCCCGTTAAATGCATTCTCATAATATAGTGATTCTCCGTACTTATAAAACTTCTCTGCATTTCCCAAAGCAAGCTCATCTAAAGTGCTTTTCAGTTGAGATTGTTTTTGTTGGAGCGATACTGTTTTATCTTTTAGCATATTGGTCAACTCTGAAAGGCTATCAGACACTTCTGCTAACTGAGAATACGCAATTGTTAAATCTTCAGCCATTTCAGTCAAAGAATCTGTTTGCATTTCTAACCTCTCCGCCAATTGTTGAGATTTTTTCCGTTCGGAATCGGCTAATAAATAGGAAAATATAGAGACACACGTTGCCACGGTCATAAACAACCCATAACTTATCCATACTTTCATTCTTTTCTCTCTCGCTTTTTGCTTTGCTTTCCTCATTACTTCTACCGCTCTTTGCTTTTCAACTTCCTCTCGTTTCGCTCTCGCGTTCAATACCGGCTGCACAAGGTTGTCGTGGCTGAGTTCGTACACTTTGCCCAAGTGGGTGTCGCTTTGCCGGACGAGGCGGGTTTTGAGCAACTTCTCTTGAAGGTCGGGGCTGAGTTTTATTTTGGCGACAGGCATACCAACCCGCTTTTCGTCGGCCACGAGTTCGTCTTCCAGCAAGCGGCGGACGATTTTTTGTTCTTCCTCTGTGCCGAGTGCGAAGATTTGCTTTTCGTAGTAGTTGTCCAAAATCTGCGCGATGCCTTCTTCGCCACCCAGGTAATCGGGCGTGACGAGGAGTTCCGCTTCGCCCTTCTCCCTCACTTGCCGCTCTACTTCCTGACACAAAATCTGGAGTTGAAAAGGCTCTACTTCGTCAGCAGTTTTGCTTTTCAGGTTGCGCTCTATGATTTCCAAAGTTTCGGGAGCAAATTCAAAGGGCTGCGAGATGTAGTCTCCCGTCTTTTTAGCGGGTTCTACAATGGCTTGTCGGGCTTGTTCCCAAGCGAGGGGTCGGAGGTGGTAGCGGTCGCGTAGGACGGAGGGGATTTTTACGCTCATCTCGTCCAGGTCGCTCATCCTGTCGGAGCGGATGGCGATGATAATTTTCACGGGAACGGGGGCGTACCATGCCATTACCTCGTCGTTGCGTTGCTCCAGCGGAATGTTGTAAAACTGTTCTTCCACTTTCCTGGGCAAATGCTCGTGGACGAGGTCGGCGAGTTGTTCCACAAATTCCTCGCGGGCTTTCGCGTCGTGCGCGAAAAACTCCTCGAACTGGTCAAAAATCAGCACCGGGATTTTCCCGTCGGGAAATTTGGCGGCACGCAGCCAGTGCCACATCTGGAGTTTGCCTTTGGGGTGAAAAGCCTTTATTTTTGATTTTTTGACATCGCCTTCTAATGCTTTTTCGACAATTTGGACGGGCGTTATCTCCGTGCTTTGCAGCCGTATCGGAATGGGATAGAAGCCGTCGGCTTCCAAAAGCGGCTTCAAACCTGCGTTTATCACCGAGGTTTTCCCAACGCCCGATTTGGAAAAAATCAAGGTCAACTGACTCACTTTCACCAATGCGAATAACTCCTCTCGTTCTTGATCGCGGCCAAAAAACAAGCCCTCTTCTTCCCGCTCGAAGGAGCGGATGCCGGGGTATCTGTCTATGCGTTTTGGCTCATCCATTTTCCGTCAGAAGTTGATACAGCATTTGGGCTATGTTTTTCCACACGAGTTCCTGCTGGTGCGAGAGGCTTATGGGGGCGCCGCCTTCAGGCAACACTTTAGTCATTTGGGTAAGTGTCCGAATTTCGCTCCAATGGCAGGGGTGGGCGACGATGGTGACGACTTTTTTGCCGTTTCGTTTCATTTCCGTCAATTGGGGGAGAAGTTCCATCAGCGGCGAATTCAAAAAATCGGCGCTGACGATGAGGGCTATCAGATGAGCGGCATCCAGGGCTTCTTGCCTTGCCTGTTCTATGTTTTTTCCAAGCTCCATAACGTCGTCCGACCACAGTTTAATGTTCGGAAAAGGCCGAAGTTGCCGCTCCAATTGGGCGGAATCCTCCCGGTTCTCGTCGGCTCGCAGGATGGCGATTCTTTTCAGCGGAGTAGCAGGCAAGGGTGTTTTACTAAGATTTTCTTTCAAATTTAATAAGAATTCCTCGTCGTTCGTGGCGACAAACTCTACTTGAAAATGTTCTTTGAAAAAATCCCGCACGAAACGGTCATCAGGAGAGGCGGGAGCGTAGCTGTCGCAGTCGCGGATGTCGGGGAATTTTTGGAAAAGCAGTCTCAAAGGCCAGTCGCCCCATTTGAAACCCAGGAAAATGTGCTTCTTGTCTTTGTCCAAATGTTGCATCAGGCCGTCGGGCACTCTGGGTTCGTTCCTGATAAATTTCTCGAAGAACTCCAAGCGGTGCGCTTCCGTGATGACAAGTGAGCTGTAATCTTCGTAGTGACCCATCAGGCCGAACACCAAAGGGTTGGTAACGCTGGGCTTCGGAATCTGCCCTTGATTTTTCTTGCTTTCCCGAAAGTTGTAGTAGCGGTACGCCGTGCCGTAGTAGCCCGCATCTTCAAGTGCTTTCACAATGAGTTGGTCGCCGCACGCATTGATAATCAAGTGAAAAGACATTCCGGCGATGAGCCTGTGGAGAGGAGTCGGCTCAGCGTTTTTGAGCATTTCTTGGCACCATTCCGTTATATTCCTTCTCAAATCAACGTCCTTCACCTGTAGTGTGCCTTGCCCGTTGCGGATGAGTAAAAATTTTTGCCCCACATACTCCAGCAGTTCTGAAAATTGAGGGTCAATGTCGAGGGGGATTTTGTTGTGCAATTCGATGTACTCCAACAGTTTTTGCGCCAGCCGCGCCTGCACCGATACTTGCTCGCCATTCTCTAAAAACGCGGAAACCTGCGGCCCCAGCCACAAGATGCACGACTCTGTGTCGAAAGATTTCAACAGGTTTTCTCGTTGCAATTCAGTCATGGAGTTCATCAAGCCAATGGTTATTCGGCCAAATGTACGGAGCGCGGAATATTTTGCGCACAAATATTGAAAATGAATTAGAAAAATGCCCTCATCAACACCTCCCCCACCCTTTCCACCATCGCCTTTGTCACATCCAAATGTGTCACGAACCGAATCGTTTGAGGCCCGAAAGCCGACGCGATGATGTTGTTTTTTTTCAAAAAATCGAGAAAAACAGTTGGCGTGGCGGGCGCTACGAGGTCGAAAATCACGATGTTCGTCTGTACCGGGCGGATGTTGGCGACGTAGGGCAATTCTGCCAAAAACGAAGCCAGGAGCCGGGCATTCGCGTGGTCTTCTTTCAGCCGTTCGATGTGATTGTCGAGGGCATAAATCGCCGCCGCCGCGAGGTAGCCCGCCTGTCGCATTCCGCCGCCCATGACTTTTCTGAACCGTCGCGCCTCCGTGATAAAACTTTGATTGCCAATCAAAACTGAGCCAACCGGCGCACCCAGACCTTTTGAAAAACAAACTGAAATGCTGTCCACTTCGGCGCCAATTTGGGCGGGCGTATCGCCGGTTTCCACGAGCGCGTTAAAAATCCGGGCGCCGTCGAGATGCAGCGCAAGGCCGCGTTTTTGACAAACGGCTCGAATCGCGCGTATTTTTTCCAACGGATAAATGCTCCCGCCGCCTTTGTTGCAAGTATTTTCAATGACGACGAGCCGGCTCATCGGCAGCCAATCCTGGCGCGGCTTCACGGCGGCGTCCACAAGTTCCGGACTGAGAATGCCGTTTTCGCCTTTCAGCAAATTGACCGAAATGCCGGAGTGGAACGCGTAACCCGCTGATTCGTACTGGTAAATGTGGCTCATTTCGTCGCAAATCACCTCGTCGAGCGGGCGGGTGTGGACTTTGAGTGCGATTTGGTTGGTCATGGTGCCGGAGGGGCAAAACAGCGCGGCTTCGTACCCGAACAGGGCTGCGCATCTTTCCTCCAGCGCATTCACGGTAGGGTCTTCGCGGAACACGTCGTCGCCTACTTCGGCGCGCATCATGGCTCCGAGCATGGCAGGCGTGGGTTTGGTAACGGTGTCGGAAAGGAGGTTAATCGTCATTTTCCTGAGTTTAAATTTTACGCAAATTGCAAACTTTCAAAAAGTTGGAATGGCAAAGATTTATATTTCAAAATTTGCACGTATCAGAAGTTTTATACTTTTGGCAAACTGAAGTGACCCTTTTTCGAGCATAGCACAGAACAGCAGCCATGGAACCAAACCTGTCCTCCGCCCTCCGGCAGGAAATCCGCCAGGCCTTCGAGCAAATCCGCGACCTGCCCTTCCCGATTTACGCCAGCGATAAAACGGGGACTTTTTTGTTCGCCAACGAACAGGCGGCGGAGTTTTTTATGCTCGATGCCGATTTCTCTCAATTCAACATCGGCACTTACTACGAAGACCCGAAAGAACGCCACTACATTTTGCGGCAATTGCAAGAGGTAAAACCCGGCACATGGCACAACAACCTGACCGTCCGGCTGAAAATCCACGACGAATACCGCAAGATCCGTTTCGTTTCCAAACCTTTTTATGACGAGGAGCAAAAGTTATGCGGGTTGCTGTGCATCGCCCTGAGTATGAGCGACATCGAGTGGTTTGCAGAATTCGAGGAAATGGTACACACGGGTTTTTTCGAGTTGGATAAAAACCTCGTCATCGTGGATTGCAACCACGCTTTTGCCGATGTGCTGAATTACGCCAGCCCGGCAGAAATCAAAGGCAAATCACTCGGCGAGTTACTTTGGGAACCGGAAAAAATCGCCGGCTTTTCGGAAGAAATTCACCGAAACCCCCATTTGGAAGACCGCCAGTTCAAAATGCGGCGCAAAGACGGGGCAATGGTGGTCGTAAAAATGAGTTGCATCGGCATCGCCGGCGAAACGGAACCCATTGCCCGCGTAAAAGGCACGGTTCGCGACGTCACTTTCGAGATTATTCAAAATGACCTCCCGGTAGGTTTGTTTTTGGTCAATACCAGCCAGCAGGGCGAGGAAATTATTTCCCGCGCCAACCTGACCTTCGCGCACATTCACGGCTACGACTCGCCAACGGAGATTTTTTCCAAATCCATTCGCCAGTTTCACCCCAACACTACCGCGTACGAGGCTTTTAAAACAGAATTGAACAAAGCCGCCGCCGCTAACCAGCCCTTGCTCGATTACTACATGGAAATCCAGAACAAGCAAGGCAAAAAACGCAACGTCGTGGCCAATGTCCGCTATGTTTCCGAAGAAAATCAACACCTTAGAGTCGGCGCTGTGTACGATGTGACCGACCACGTACGCGGCCATACCCGCACGCTGGAAGCGGATTTTAGTTCGGTGTTGCATACCTACATCGCCACGATCAACGGGTTGCGCGACACTTTGACCATGCTGATAAAAGCGCACGGCCAGGATTTGCAAAAAGACGAAACGCATATTGACCGCGCCAAAGCCGCCACAGAAACCATCCGGTGTAAAAAACGCCTGGAGGATTTTATGGCGGAACTGGGCAAAATCGCTGAAGAACGAAGCCTCGACGACGTCAACCTCGCCCGGCTGCCCAAACTCGTGCAAAAACTCTC
>Ga0209172_10005725_pt1 | contig 14691 bp, 12 predicted proteins | sample LarsenN4metaG_FD_184113 | JGI IMG/M metagenome (GOLD analysis project Ga0209172, IMG submission 184113) | Hot spring sediment bacterial and archeal communities from British Columbia, Canada, to study Microbial Dark Matter (Phase II) - Larsen... ... | reverse complement strand
TGGTGGTCGCCGAGTCGGTGGAGAGCGACGCGCTCGCCACGCTGGTGATCAACGTCATCCGCGGCACGATCAAGGCCTGCGCCGTGAAGGCGCCGGGCTTCGGCGAGCGCCGCAAGGCGATGCTGCAGGACATCGCCGTGCTCACCGGCGGCAAGGTGGTGAGCGACGAGGTGGGCCTCACGCTCGCGAAGGCGCGCCTGGCCGACCTGGGGCGCGCGCGCCGCGTCGAGGTGGGCAAGGACGACACCACCATCATCGGCGGCCGAGGCGACGCGAAGGCGATCGAGGAGCGCGTCGCCGGCATCCGTCGCGAGCGCGAGGCCGCCACCAGCGACTACGACCGCGAGAAGCTCGACGAGCGCATCGCCAAGCTCTCGGGCGGCGTCGCGCTGATCAAGGTGGGCGCGGCCACCGAGACGGAGCTGAAGGAGCGCAAGATCCGCGTCGAGGACGCGCTGCACGCCACGCGCGCGGCGGTGGAGGAAGGCATCGTGCCGGGCGGCGGCGTGGCGCTGCTGCGCTGCCGGCGCGCGCTGGCGGGCCTGAGGGGCCCGTCGCTGGACCACGACTCGGGCCTGCGCATCGTGGCGCGCGCGCTGGAGGAACCGCTGCGCCGCATCGTGCTGAACGCGGGCGACGAGCCCTCGGTGGTGCTGCACCGCGTCGAGCAGGCCGACGGCCTCGCGCAGGGCTACAACGCCGCCACGCGCGAGTACGGCGACCTGCTGCAGATGGGCGTGATCGACCCGGCCAAGGTGACGCGCCTCGCGCTGCAGAACGCCGCCTCGATCGCCGCGCTCATCCTCACCACCGACTGCATGATCGCCAACGCGCCCGCGCCCCGGGGCGCGAACCTGCCGGCGGGCGGGGTGGCGCCGGAGTTCTGAGCGCGCGCGTCCCGATCGACGGCTCGGCGGGCGTCGCGCGAAGCGCAGCTGCGGCATGATCGACCTCCATGACCACGCCGCGCTGCTTCCGCGCCCCGCAGCTCCTGCTGAGAATGGCGGCCGCAACACGGTCGTGGTCGATGAACCGGACCGGCTGCCGCGCGATGCAGCCTGACCCCGCGAGCGGCGCCGCATGATCGGCCTGATCCGCCTCACCCTGCGGCGCGCCCGCGAGGAGCGCCTGCCCCAGGTGGCGGGCGCGCTGTCGTTCACCACGCTGCTGTCGGTGGTGCCGCTGCTGGCCGTGAGCCTGGCGCTGTTCGCGCCCTTCCCGCTGTTCGGGCAGTTCGAGGCCGCGCTCGAGAAGCACCTGCTCGCGAGCCTGCTGCCGCCCGACATCGCGCGCACGGTGCTGCGCCACCTGCAGCAGTTCGCCGCGAACGCCGTCGGGCTCACCGGGGCGGGCCTGCTCCTGCTGGTCGCTGCGGCCGTGGCGATGCTGCTGACGGTGGAGAACGCGCTCAACCAGATCTGGGGCGTGAAGCGGACGCGCCCGCTGTGGCGGCGCATCGGCCTGTACCTGGCGATGCTGGCCGTGCTGCCGCCCGCGCTCGGCGTGAGCCTGTGGGCCATGTCGGCAGTGCTGGGCGCTTCGCTGGGCTGGATCGGGCCGCTGCCGGCCGAGGCCCGCTTCGTGCTCGAGCTCGGCCCGGTGGCCATCGGCTGGGCGGGTCTGGCCGGCCTGTTCTACCTCATGCCCCACACGCGCGTGCGGCGGCGCGACGCGTTCGTCGGCGGCCTGATCGCCAGCATCGCGCTCGAGCTGGGCAAGCGCGGCTTCGCGGCCTACCTGCTCAAGCTGCCCACGTACAAGGCGGTCTACGGCGCCTTCGCGGTGTTGCCGCTGTTCCTGGTGTGGGTCTACTACTCCTGGCTGGTGACGCTGGCGGCGGCGCTCGTGGCCGCCAACCTGGGTCGCAGCGCGCGTCAGCCGAGCAGGCCGACGGCGAGGGCCGCCAGCAGATAGGGCAGCAGGACGCGCGCGGTCACGTAGACGAGCTGGCCGCGGTCGATGCGCAGGGTGTCGGGCGCGGTGTCGCGGGTGCGGCGGGAAGTGGTGGTGTTCATGGGCAATCCTTCGGTGATGGGGGTCGTCGAGCGCGCAGCGCGTCGCCTCCCGCTCGCGTGGCGACGGGAAGGCGCGGGGCTGGCGGGATCACGCGGCCGAGCGGCAGCGGGCTGCGGCGCTAGCGGTCGGGAACGCCGAAGGATTCGCGCCGCGGCCAGCGGCGGCGGACACGCCCCGACCGCGCGCAGGCACGGCCGGTGTCGAGGAGGAGGCAGCGGGCAACGGAAGGCTGGAGGCGCCTTGCGTCTCGCCCGCCGGACAGGACGGGTTTCAACATGGGGTCTCTCCGTTGAGAAGCGGCACGCATCCCGCGTGCCACGCCGCAGAATGTAGCGCACCGCGCCGCATCCCGCCGGCGCAGGGTCATTGGCGCCGTGCGCCGAGGAGGTCACGATGCATGCATTCATCGGCTGGTCGAGCCAGCGCGGCCTGAAGACGGCCGAGGCCCTGCGGGCCTGGCTGCGCGCCGGCATCCCCGAGCTGGAGAGCTTCGTCAGCCCCGAGCTGCCCAAGGGCCGCGCCTAGTTCCGCGAGCTGGAGGCGCGGCTCGCGAAGGCGCGCCTCGGGCTGATGTGCCTGGCGCCGCCCAACGTGGCCGGCGAATGGCAGCTGATCGAGGCCGGTGCGATCTGGAAGGCGGCGAAGAAGGGCGGCCTGTTCCCGATCTGCTTCGGCGTCGACGGGGCCGAGGTGCCGGCACCGCTGCGCGAGTTCCAGCTCATTCACTTCGAGGCGTCCGACTTCGAGCGCCTCGCGCGCGGCGTGGTCGAGGCGGCGCTGGGCAAGGCGGCGTGGAACGAGCCGCGCCGGCAGGCCTTCGCCGCCGCCTGGCCCGCGCTGCAGCAGGCGGTGGAGGCCGCGCTGGCGGCGCCCGACCCGGCGGTGCGCACGCCGCGCGGCTTCATCCACGAGGTGGCCGGAGGCTGGTGGGAGCGGCTGATCGCCGACGACGACAGCACGCAGCTGAGCTGGATGCGAATGCGGCGTTCGGACGACGGCGCCCGGCTGTCGATCGAAGGCAACGGCTACGGCGGCCTCGGACAGGCGACGGCGTCGTGGCAATCGGCGTTCGTGTCCATCACCGATCTCTCGACCGACTGCGCCAAGCTGCGCTACTACTGGGAGGGTCGTCACCTGCGCGGCTCCAGCGCGAGGGTCGGGGGTGTGGGCGACTTGAGCTTTCTCATCGAGCCCAGCCATCGCGTCTGGCGCGGCGAGGGCGAGTTCACCGAGGTCTGCCTGACGGCAGCGCGCGAGCCGCGGATCAAGGCGGTGCAGTTGCGTCGCGCCAGCGAGGCCGAGTCGGCGGTGATGAACAGCGGCGACCCGCGTGCACGCCGCGACCTGCTGCGCCAGACCCTGGAGGCGTGGGACGGTTGAGCAGACGGCCGGGCTTGCGTTCAGTCCGCACCGAAGCCGAACCAGCGCCGGATCGTCTCGCCCGCGCTGCGGAAGAACTCGCGCAGCGCCGCGCCGGCCGGGCGCGGGAACTCGGCGCGCTCGTCGACGAGCCCCTGCGCGATCGCGCCGCGCATCGCGTCGCCCACCACCTGCAGCGCGTTGTGCGCGCCCTGCCCCCAGTACGTGCTGCGCATCGAGATGCGCGCGTCGTTGAAACCCACCCAGGCGCCGGCCACCAGCTGCGGCTGCATCAGGATGAACCAGCCGTCGGTGTTGTTCTGCGTGGTGCCGGTCTTGCCCGCCACGTCGGCGGTGATGCCCCAGGCCCCGCGCAGGCGCTGCCCGGTGCCGCGATCGACCGCGCCGCGCAGCATGTCGATCAGCTGCACCGCGACGCCCGCGTCCAGCACGCGCTCGCCCGGCGTGCCCGGCGGCGGGGCCACCTGCATGATCAGCTTGCCCGCCGCGTCGGTGACGCGCGTCACCAGCACCGGCGCGTGGTACTCGCCCTGCGCCGCGATGCTGGCGTAGGCGCTGGTCATCTCCAGCAGGCTCACCGGGCTGGTGCCGAGCGCGAGCGCGGGCACGGCCTGCAGCTCGCTCTCGCGCACGCCCAGGCGCCGCGCCAGCGCCGCCACCTTGTCGGGGCCCAGCTCCGACACCAGCTGGGCCGTCACGCTGTTGCGCGAGAACACCAGCCCGTCCTCGACCGTCGAGCGCCCGTCCGGCGCGGCGTTCATGTCGCGCGGCTGCCAGCGCGTGCCGTCGGGCAGGCGCAGGCTCACGCCGCGCGTCTCGATCTCGCGCTGCGGGTCGATGCCGGCCTCCAGCGCGGCCGCGTACACGAAGGGCTTGAAGGTCGAGCCCGGCTGGCGCCGCGAGCGCTGCACGTGGTCGAAGGCGTCGAGCGCGTGGTCGCGCGCGCCCACCCACGCACGCACCGCGCCCGTGGCCGGATCGATGGCGACGAAGCCGGCCTCCAGCCGCGTCTTGCGCTCGCGCAGCGCGGCCATGAAGCCGGCGTCGGCGCGCAGCGCGGCCAGCGCCTCGGCGCCGCCCTGCCCCTCCTCGAGCCGGGCGGCGTACTCGGGCGACTCGCGCACGAACTCGTCGACCAGATCGCCGCGCGTGGCCCAGAAGTGCGCGAAGGGCTCGGTCTTCGCACGCGCCGCCACGTAGGGGCGCGTGCCGGTGGCGAGCGGCTTCGCGCTCTCGCGCCCCCACTCGACGTCGGCCACCGCCTGCAGCGCGTCGAGCTGCCGCTGCACCGCCTGCTGGGCGATGCGCTGCAGCTTCGGGTCGATCGCCGAATGCACCACCAGGCCGTCGGCGTAGAGGTCGAGGCCGAGCGGCTCGCTCCAGCCGACCAGCCAGCGCCGCACGGCCTCGGCGAAGTGCGGCGCGATGCCCTGGCCGAGGTCCTGCCGCTCGAAGTCCAGGCGCAGCGGGCGCGCCTTCAGGCGCTCGAAGTCCGCGCTCGCCAGCTTGCCGTGCTTGTGCATCTGCGCGAGCACGACGTTGCGGCGCTCACGCGCGCGCTGCGGGTGCAGCACCGGGTTGTACAGGCGCGTGCCCTTGAGCAGGCCGACCAGCGTGGCGCCCTCGGCCACCGTCAGCTGCGCCGCCGGCTTGTCGAAGTAGGTGCGCGCGGCCATCTCGATGCCGAACGCGTTGTAGTGGAACGAGACGGTGTTGAGGTAGGCCTCGAGGATCTCGCGCTTCGAGTAGCGCCGCTCGAGCTTGATCGCGGTGATCATCTCCTTGAGCTTGCGCGTGGCGGTACGCGCGCGGCCGATCTCCTCGGGGAAGGCGTTGCGCGCGAGCTGCTGCGTGAGGGTGGAGCCGCCCTGCGGGTCGCCGGCCAGGGTCTGCAGCACGGAGGACAGGCTGCGCCGCCAGTCGACGCCGGGGTGCTCCCAGAAGCGGTGATCCTCGGTGGCGACCAGCGCGTCCACCACGTGCTGCGGGATGCGCGCGAGCGGCAGCCACTCCCGCGGCGTGCGGCGGAAGGTGGCCAGCAGCGAACCGTCGGCGGCCAGCAGCACGCTGGGCTTGTCGTCGCGCGCGGCGAGCAGGCGGTCCACCGACGGCGTGAACGGCACCAGCGCGAGCGCATAGCCGGCCAGCGCGAGCACGCCGGCCAGCAGCGCCAGCGCCGCCAGCGTCAGCGCCCGGCGCACACGGGAGGTCTCCATGGGCGCGCATTGTCCGGCGCAGGCGGCGCGGGCTGTTACCGGACATGACAGGGATCAATCCGCGCGGCGTCCCCGCACCTAGCATGGCCCGATGGCCGTGCAGACCCTCACCCCCGAACAGCTCCTGACCCGCTGCGACCCGGCGTCGCTCGCCCAGCCGCAGGCGCCGCGGCCGGCCATCGTCGGCCAGCCGCGCGCCGTCGCGGCGGTGGAGTACGCCATCGCCACGCCGCACCGCGGCCACCACCTGTTCGTCGCCGGGCCGCCGGGCAGCGGCCGGCGCGCGCTGGTGCGCCATGCGGTGCAGGAGCGGCTGCGCCAGCACGGCATCACGCGCAGCGACTGGGTGTACGTGAACCACTACGCGCAGCCGCACAAGCCGCTCGCGCTCGAACTGCCCGCCGGACGGGGCGCGGCGCTGCGCGACGGCATGAAATCGCTGGTGCGCGACCTGCGCAGCATGATCCGCACGATTTTCGAGTCGGAGGAGTACGCCACCGAGGTCGAGCGCATCGACGCCGAGTTCAAGCAGCGCGCCGAGCAGTCCTTCATCGAGGTCGGGCGCGAGGCGCAGCGCCGCGGGCTGGCGATGGTGCGCACGCCGATGGGCTTCACCGTCGCGCCGCAGAAGGACGGCGAGGTGATGCCGCCGCAGGTGTTCGAGAGCCTGCCCGAGAAGCAGCGCGCCGCGCTGCAGAAGGCCATGGCCGAGGTGCAGGAGCAGCTGGTGCGCGCGCTGCGCGCCTCGATGCGGCTGCGCAAGGAGCACGCCGACCGCGTGCGCGAGCTCGGCCGCAGCATGACGCGCGTGGCCGCCGAGCACGCCCTGGAGGACATCCGCGAACGCCATGCCGACCTGCCCAAGGTGGCGGCCTGGCTCGACTCCGTGCTGGCCGACGTGGTGGAGCACGCCGAGGAGTTCCGCGCCCCCACCGAGGAGGACGGCAACGCCGAATCCTCCGAGGACCACGTGGACCTGGCGCGCTACGAGGTCAACCTGCTGCTGGACGCCACCGCCGCCGACGACGCCGCGCTGGTCGAGGCCGACCTGCCCACCGTGCCCAACCTGGTCGGGCGCGTCGACCACATCGCGCGCTTCGGCATGCTGCTGACCGACTTCCGCCTCATCAAGGGCGGGCTGCTGCACCGCGCCAACGGCGGCCACCTGCTGATCGACGCGGTGAAGCTGCTCACGCAGCCCTTCGCCTGGCAGACGCTCAAGCGCGCGCTGCTGCGCGGCGAGATCCGCATCGAGGCGGTGGCCGAGCAGCTCGGCGTGATCTCGACGGTGCAGCTCGAGCCCGAGCCGATCCCGCTGAAGGTGAAGGTGGTGCTGGTGGGCACGCGCGAGATCTGCGCGCTGCTGCAGGCCTACGACGAGGAGTTCGACGAGCTGTTCCGCGTGGTGGCCGACCTCGGCGACGACATGCCGCGCGCGCCGGACACCGTGCGCTCGCTCGCCGCGGCGCTGGCCGCGCAGGCGCGCGAGGCCGCGCTGCTGCCGCCCGACGCGCCGGCGCTGGCCGCCTGCATCGACCACGCCGCGCGGCTGGCGCAGGACAGCACGCGCCTGAGCGCACGCGTGCGCCGCCTGCTCGACGTGCTGCACGAAGCCGACCACCTGGCGCGCCGGCGCGGCGCCGCGGCGATCGGCGCGCCGGACGTGGCCGCCGCCCTGGCCGCACGGCGCGAGCGCGCCGGGCGCGTGGACGAACGGCTGCGCGAGGCGGTGCAGCGCGGCATCCTGATGATCGACACCGCGGGGGAGCGCATCGGGCAGGTGAACGGCCTGTCGGTCTACGAGGTGGGCGGCGAGGCCTTCGGCGCGCCGATCCGCATCAGCGCCACCACGCGGCTCGGCCACGGCGAGGTGATCGACGTGCAGCGCGAGACGCACCTGGGCGGGCCGATCCACGCCAAGGGCGTGATGATCCTCGCCGCCTACCTGGCCGCGCGCTTCTCGCGCCAGCAGCCGCACTCGCTGCTCGCCTCGCTGGTGTTCGAGCAGACCTACGGCCTGGTGGAGGGCGACAGCGCCTCGCTGGCCGAGCTGGCCGCGCTGCTGTCCTCGCTGGGGGGCGTGCCGCTCGCGCAGGGCTGGGCGCTCACCGGCTCGGTGAACCAGTTCGGCCAGGCGCAGGCGATCGGCGGCGTGAACGAGAAGATCGAGGGCTTCTTCGACATCTGCGCGGCGCGCGGGCTGGACGGCACGCACGGCGTGCTGATCCCCGCCTCCAACGTGCCGCACCTGATGCTGCGCGAGGACGTGGTCGAGGCGGTGCGCGCGGGCCGCTTCGCGGTGCGCAGCGTGCAGCACATCGACGAGGTGATGGAGTGCCTCAGCGGGCTGCCGGCCGGGGCGCCGGAGGCGCTGCGCGAGGACACGGTGAACGGCCGCATCGCGCGGCGCCTGCGCGACTTCACGCGCATCCGTCGCGGCGAGCCGCGCGCCCTGCGCCGGCAGGTGGTGCGCGTGATGACCAAGCCGGGCGGCAACGGAGACAACCTCGGATGAGCGTGGCCGAACACGGACGCGTGCTGGTGGTGCTGGACGACGCGGCGGTGGCCGCCGCGCTGCTGGACGCGTCCTGCGCGTTGGCGCAGCTGATGCAGCGCGAGCTGCAGCTGGTGTTCGTCGAGAGCCGCGCCGCGCTGGCCGCCGCGGCGCTGCCGGTGACGCGCGTGCTGGCCGGGCCGGGCGAGGCCTGGTCGCCCTTCGCGCCGCAGGACGTGGAGCGCGGCTGGCAGGCGCAGGCGGCGCGCCTGCGCACGCTGGCCGAGCGCGCCAGCACGCGCCGCGCGGTGGCCTGGTCGATGCGCGTGGTGCGCGGCGCGCTGGGCGAGACGCTGCTCGCGCTGCGCCGCGAGACCGACATGCTGGTGGTGGCCCAGGCGCCGGCCCGTTTCGAGGCCCCGCGGCGGCGCACGCGGCCGCTCATCGTCGCGCTCGACGACGGACAGCCCTCGGGCCGCGAGGCCGCGAAGGTGGCCGCGCGACTCGCCGAGGCGATCGGCGCGCGGCTCGAGACGCGCCGCCTCGCCACCCAGCCGGAGCAGGCCGCGCGCGCCACCGACGCCGACCTCGTCGTGCTGCCCGCGGCGGCGCTGGGTGCGCTGCCGCCCGGCGAGCCGCACGCGCCGCTGCTGCTGGTGGGCGCCCCCGCCTGAGCCGCGGCTCAGCGCGCGCGGCGCAGCGCGGAGGCGATGCCGAGCCAGGCCAGGCCGAGCAGCACGCCGGCCACCACGTCGCTGAACCAGTGCGCCTGCAGCACGAGGCGGCTGGCCGCCACGGCGAGCACCAGTGCCGCGGCCAGCCCGGCGATGGCCCAGCGCGCCGTGCGCGACGCGACGTGGCGCCACGCCAGCAGCACCAGCGCGCCGTACAGCAGCGTGGCCTGCGCGGCATGCCCGCTCGGGAAGGCGAAGTCGGTGGCCCCCGGGAGCGCCGTCGCGCCGGGCCGGGGCCGCTGCACGGCATGCTTGAGCGCGTGGTTGAGCGCGGCGCCGCTGTAGAACACCAGCACCAGCCAGAGCGCGCCGGCGCGGTCGCGCAGCGCCAGCAGCAGCGCACAGCCGCCGGCCACCAGCACCGCCATGCCGGGCGCGGTGTGCGCCAGGCTGAGCACGCGCAGCGCCTCGACCCCTGCCGGCGTGGCCGCGGCCGACAGGGCGGCGGCCACCGCCTCGTCCAGCGGGGCGAGCAGCCGGAACAGCGCGTTCACGCGTCCGCCGCGGCGCCCTTGGCCCTCAGGTAGGCCACGATGCCGTCCAGCGTCACGAGCTTCGCGTAGTCGGCCTCGGGAATGTCCACGCCGAAGCGCTGGTGGAAGCCGACGATCACGTTGAGCCAGTCCATCGAGTCGAGGTCGACCTGATCGCGCAGCGGCCGGTCGTGCACGAGCGCAGCGGGCTCGACTTCGGGCGCGATGCGGCGGATGCAGTCGATCACGCCGGATCGGATCGGGTCGTCGTTCATCGTCGTTCCTTCAGAGTTCGGCGGGCCGCTGCAGCCGGTCGCGCAGGCGCGCGAGAAAGATCGCGCCGCGGTGCCCGTCGCTGACGCGGTGGTCGGCCGCCAGCGTGGCGGTGAGCATCGGCAGCGCCACCACCTGCCCGGCCTCGACGGCCGCCCGCTCGGCGATGCGGCCGAAGCCCACCAGCGCCACCTGGGGCGGGTAGATCACGCCGTGCACCAGTTCGACGCCGGTGTCGCCGAGGTTGGTGACCGTCACGGTGGCGTCGCCCAGCTCCGAGCTGCGCAGCCGGAAGGCGCGGGCACGCTGCACCAGGTCGCCGAGCTCGGCCATCAGCTGCGGCAGCGGCTTGTCGGCGACGTCGTGCAGCGCGGGCGCCACCAGGCCGCCGCCGCGCAGCGAGATCGCCACGCCGACGTGCGCCGACGGCGCCGCGCGGAAGACGCCGTCGACGAACACGCCGTTCAGCTCGGGCACCTCGCGCAGGGCGAGCGCGACCGCCTTGATCAGCAGCACCGCCGGCAGCAGCCGCCCGGTGACGGGTGCCGCCGCGTTGTGCGCGCGCAGCCAGTCGAGCGCGGCGCGCATCGGCACCGGCTCGGCGAGGTGGTAGTGCGGGATCTCGCGCTTCGAACGCGCCATCGCCGCCGCGATCACCTTGCGCATCTCGACCGCGCGGTCGGGCGCCGCCGCCGGCGCGGCAGGCGCCGGGCGCGCGCGCTCGACGTCGGCCAGCGTGACCGCGCCGTCGGGGCCGCTGCCCGCCAGTCCCGCCAGCGGCACGCCGAGTTCGCCGGCGCGGCGGCGGGCCGCCGGCGTGGCGCGCGGGCGCGCCCCCGTGGCCGGCGGTGCCCGCACCACCACGGGCACGGGCGCGGGCGGCGGCAGGGCCTGCGGCAGCGCAGCGGCCGCGGTCGGCGCCGGCGCGGTCGCCGCGGCCGCCTCGCCCGGCGCGCGCAGCCGAGCGATCACCGTGCCGACCGGGATCTTCTGCCCCACCTGCGCCATCAGCTCGTGCACGACGCCCGGCTGCCAGACCTCGATGTCGATGGCCGCCTTGCTGGTGTCGACCACCGCGATCACGTCGCCCTTGTTCACCGCCTGCCCCGGCACGACGCGCCACTCGAGCAGCGTGCCCTCGTCCATGTCGGCGCCCAGCGAGGGCAGCGTGAAGTCGATCATCGGCCGAGCAGCCGCCGCGCCGCGGCGACGATCTTCGCCGGCTGCGGCAGCGCTGCTTCCTCCAGGTGCTTCGCGTAGGGGATGGGCACCTCCTCGCTGCACACGCGCGCCGGCGGCGCATCGAGCTCGTAGAACAGCGCCGACTCGACCACGCGCGCCATCAGCTCGGCGGCCAGGCTGCCGCTGCGCCAGCCCTCGTCGACCACCAGCAGGCGGCGCGTCTTCGCCACCGTGGCGGCGATCGCCACGTCGTCCAGCGGGCGCAGCACGCGCAGGTCCAGCACCTCGGCGGAGATGCCCTCGCCCTCGAGCTGCCGCGCCGCCTCCAGCGCCTTGGGCAGGCAGCCGCCGTGGGTGACGATGGACAGGTCGCGCCCCTCGCGCCGCAGCGCGGCGTGGGCGATGTCCTGCGTCCAGGGTTCGGGCAGCTCGCCCTCCAGGTTGTAGAGCTGCGCGTGCTCGAAGATCACCACCGGGTCGGGGTCCTGCAGGGCGCTCCAGAGCATGCCGCGCGCATCCTCCACCGTGGCCGGCGCGAGCACGCGCAGGCCCGGCACGTGCGCATACCAGTTCTCCAGGCTGTGCGAGTGCTGCGCGGCGAGCTGCCGGCCGGCGCCGGTGGCCATGCGGATCACCAGCGGCACGCCGAACTGCCCGCCCGACATGTGGCGCATCAGCGCCGCGCTGTTGACGATCGCGTCCAGCGCCAGCAGGCTGAAATTCACCGTCATCACCTCGACGATGGGGCGCGCGCCACCCAGCGCCGCGCCCACGCCGGCGCCCACGAAGCCGAGCTCCGACAGCGGCGTGTCGCGCACGCGCTGCTCGCCGAACTCCGCCAGCAGCCCCTTGCTGACCGCATAGCTGCCGCCGTAGCGGCCGACGTCCTCGCCCATCAGGAACACGCGCGGATCGCGCTGCAGCGCCTCGCGGTGCGCCTCGCGCAGGGCCTCGCGGTAGCTCAGCGTGCGGCTCATGGCCGGGCCACCACGTCGTCGAGCAGCCGCTCCACCGGCTCCCAGCGGCCGGCCTCGGCGAAGCGCACTGCCGCTTCCACCTCGTCCAGCGCCGCGCGGTCCAGCGCCTGGAACTCCTCCTCGGCGAGCATGCCCGCGGCCTTGAGCCGGTCGGTGAAGCCGTGGATCGGTCCGTGCTGCTTCCAGCGCTCGACCTCGGACTTGTCGCGGTACAGCTCGGCGTCGAACATCGAGTGCGCGCGGAAGCGGTAGGTGTGCAGCTCGAGGAAGCGCGGCGTGCGCGTCTGCCGCACGCGCCGCACCGCCTCGCGCGCCGCCTCGTGCACCGCCAGCACGTTCATGCCGTTGACCTGCGCGGCCTCGACGCCGTGGCTCGCCGCCAGCGCGGTGAGCTCGATGTTCGCCTCCGAGCGCGCCAGCGCCGTGCCCATCGCGTAGAGGTTGTTCTCGCACAGGAACAGCACCGGCAGCCGCCACAGCGACGCGAGGTTGAGCGCCTCGTGGAAGGCGCCCTCGGCCACCGCGCCCTCGCCGAAGAAGCAGGCCGTGACCGCGCCCTCGCGGCCGAGATGCACGTCGGCCAGCGCCAGCCCCACGGCCAGCGCGAGCCCGCCGCCGACGATGGCGTTGCCGCCGTAGAAGCGCGTGGCGCGGTCGAACAGGTGCATCGAGCCGCCGTGGCCGCGCGAGCAGCCTTCCTGCTTGCCGTACATCTCGGCCATGATGGCCTCCATGCGCAGGCCGCGCAGCAGCGCGTGGCCGTGCTCGCGGTAGGTGGCCACCACGTTGTCCTGCGGCGCGAGGTTCGGCATCACGCCGGCGGCCACCGCCTCCTCGCCGATGTACAGGTGCAGGAAGCCGCGGATCTTCTGCTCGCCGTACAGCTGCGCGCAGCGCTCCTCGAGGCGGCGGATGCGCAGCATGTCGCGCAGGCGGTCGTGGCAGAAGGCGCGCTCGTGCTGGCGCACGTCGGTGCGGAACGCGAGCGACTCGGGGATGTTCATGCGCCCGCCTCCAGCGTCGAGGTATCGCCCTCGGGCAAGCCGAGTTCACGCGCCTTGAGCAGCCGGCGCATGATCTTGCCGCTGCGCGTGCGCGGCAGCACCGGCAGGAAGGCGATCTCCTTGGGCGCCACCGCCGCGCCCAGGCGCTTGCGCGCGTGGCCCAGCAGTTCCATGCGCAGCACGTCGTCGGCCTCGAAGCCCTGCTTCAGCGACACGAAGGCCTTCACCACCTCTCCCACCACCGGGTCGGGCTTGCCGATCACGCCGGCCTCGGCCACCGCCGGGTGCTCCATCAGCACGCTCTCCACCTCGAAGGGGCCGATCAGGTGGCCGGCCGACTTGATCACGTCGTCGGCGCGGCCGACGAACCAGAAGTAGCCGTCGGCGTCCCGGCGCGCCAGGTCGCCCGTGAGGTAGAGGTCGCCGGCGAAGCACTTCTGGTAGCGCGCCTCCTGGCCCAGGTAGCCGCGGAACATCGAGGGCCAGCCGACGCGCAGCGCGAGCTCGCCTTCCACGTCGGGCTCGCGCACGACCTCCACGCCGCCGCCCTCGGGACGGCGCACGATCATCGCCTCCACGCCCGGCAGCGGCTTGCCCATCGAGCCCGGCTTGATGTCCATCGCCGGGGTGTTGGCGATCATGATGCCGCCCGTCTCGGTCTGCCACCAGTTGTCGTGGATGGCGTGGCCCAGCACCTCCTGTCCCCACCACACCGCCTCCGGGTTGAGCGGCTCGCCCACGCTGGCCACGAAGCGCAACGACGGGAACGCGTGGCGCCGCGCCGGCTCGGGGCCGGCCTTCATCAGCATGCGGATCGCCGTGGGCGCCGTGTACCAGACGCTGACGCGCTCGTCCTGCAGGATGCGGTACCAGCGCTCGGCGTCGAACTCGGCCTCGTCGACGATGCTGGTCACGCCGTGCAGCAGCGGCGCGACGATGCCGTAGGACATGCCCGTCACCCAGCCGGGGTCGGCGGTGCACCAGAAGACGTCGTCGTCGTGCAGGTCGAGCGCGTAGCGGCCGGTGGCGTAGTGCGTCAGCACCGCCTCGTGCACGTGCATCGCGCCCTTGGGCGTGCCGGTGGTGCCGCTGGTGAAGTGCAGCAGCGCCAGGTCGCCCGCCCGGGTGTGAACCGCCGGCGGCTGCGGCGGCGCGTCGCGCATCAGCGCGGCGTGGTCCAGCGTGCCCTCGGGCACCTCGCCCTCGCCCGCCACGACGACGTGCCGCAGCGTCGGCACGCGCGCGCGCACCGCCTCCACCTTGCGGCGGTACAGCGCCGGCGTGGTGACCAGCACCTTCGCCTCGCCCAGCGTCATGCGCGTGACGATGGGTTCGGGGCCGAAGGCGGAGAACAGCGGCGTGACCACGCAGCCGGCCTTGAGCGCGCCCAGCACCGACACGTACAGGGCCGGCATGCGCCCGGCCAGCACGAACACACGCTCGCCCGGCCCCACGCCGAGCGCGGCGAGCGCGGCGGCGAAGCGGTCGGTGTCGCGCTTCAACTCGGCGTAGCTGATCGACTCGCTGCGCCCGTCGGCGCGCAGGAAGCGCAGGGCGGTGCGCGTGGCGCGGGGGCCCTCGGCGTGGCGGTCCACCGCCAGGCGGGCGAGGTTGACCTCCGCCGCGTCGCCCAGCAGTTCCTGCCTCAGCGCCGCCCACGAGAAGGCCGCGCGCGCCGCCGCCGTGTCGGGCAGGTGGGGAGCCACCCTCAGATCGGCGGCGGTCTTGCGGATCAGGCTGGGACGCATCGTCGCGGCGGCAAGGTGTCGGACTGCCCCGCATGGTCACGCGCCGCACCGTCCGGGCGTTGAGCTTTCGCAATGACGTGAGCGCTCCTTGCGGCAGGTCAAGCCGGACCTGCCGGGGGGATGCGTGCCGGGCCGCCCGCCCCTAGCATCCGACCCGCGATGACGAGTCCGCCCCCCCTGCGCAACGCCCCGAC
>Ga0209172_10005723_pt1 | contig 14692 bp, 18 predicted proteins | sample LarsenN4metaG_FD_184113 | JGI IMG/M metagenome (GOLD analysis project Ga0209172, IMG submission 184113) | Hot spring sediment bacterial and archeal communities from British Columbia, Canada, to study Microbial Dark Matter (Phase II) - Larsen... ... | reverse complement strand
CCTGATCCGCGCCCACTGCTTGTCGTTGAGCCAGAACAGTCCTTTGCGCATGATCCCCTCGCGCGGCAAATCACCTGCGCACGAGTGAATCAGCATTCGCTAATTAGGTACAGGCCCTAAAGGAGCGCGGACCTTCAGGTCCGCAATGCGGGTCTGAAGACCCGCGCTCCTTTAGTGCTAATTCTCCAACATGAACGTCAGCCCGGCTTTCATTTGCAGCCGATCGATCAGCGCATCGCCCATGGCGGCGGCGGGCGTCCAGATGCCGCCGGGCGTCTGTTCGCGGCTCGTGTCGTTGAGGCAGAGCGCGGTTTCGGAGATCATTTTCGAGGTGGAGCCGTAGCCCGGATCCATGTCGCCGCTGACGCTGGCGCGCAGGCTTTCGCCGTTCGTCGTCTTGCCGACGAACAGCACCTCGTACTCGCCGCTCTCGCGCTGCTCTTTGTTTGGGCCTTCGCCCGGCTTGGGCAGGGCAAAACGCTTCAACAGCGCGCGCGTCGGCGCGAACGTCAGCAACGAGTTCTGCAGGCGCGACTGGCGCAGAGCTGCGCGCGCCCGGGCTTGGCCCTTCGGCCCGTCGCCGGTGAACATCATTTCGCTGTACGTGAAATCGCGTCCGTACGGATAATCGCGCAGCGCATTGGTGCGGTGCACGTTCTTGGTGTTGATCGCCGCCATCACGAATGGCGCGGCCCAGCCGGGGATGTCCTCATCGTGCACGACGCCGTCGCTCGGCGGCTGCGGCGCGAGACGCTCCGGCGCGAGCGCGAACGGATCGCCCATCACGCGCGCGAGCTTCGGCTCGCGCTGCACCGCTTCCAGAGTCGCCAGCAGGCTCGCCGCCGTGCCGCCGGAAAACGTCCCCTTCATGCGCCGCACGCGCGCGCGCACGCTTTGCGCCGGCTGGCCGAAGCGCTGTCTCGCTTCCTGCTGGAGGAAGAAGACGCCGCAATCGAAGGGAATGGAATCGAAGCCGCACGAGAACACGATGCGCGCGGCGGATTCCTTCGCCGCCTTCGCGTATTTGGCGATCATCGCCGCCATCCAGGCGGGCTCGCCGCACAGGTCCACGTAATCCGTGCCGGCGCGCACGCACGCCGCGAGCAGGGCTTCGCCGTAGCGCTGATAGGGTCCGACCGTGGTGATCACGAGGCGCGCGCGGTGCGCCAGCGCATCGAGCGCGCCAGCATCCGACGCGTTGGCGGCGATCAGCGGAAAGTTCATCGGCGCGCCGAGCGCGATGCTGACGTCTTTCAGCTTTTGCATGTCGCGTCCGGCCATCGCCCAGCGCACGTCGCCTTGCGGCCCGTAAGTCCGCAGCAGGTGCTCGGCGACCAGCCGGCCGGTGAAGCCGGTCGCGCCATAGACGATGACGTCGAATTCCTGCGCGCTCATGGCCCCGCCCTCCGCCGCCCCTGGCTAGCACGGCGCAAACGAGGAGGGGAGCCATTCGCGTTTGTGCTCACGCTGACGCCACGGCACATGCTTTAGTCTCTACGACTCATGCCCCCGCTCGCCATCGGCGCCGCGCTCTTGTCGGCGCTCATCCACGCCAGCTGGAACGCCGCGCTGAAGGGCGGGACGGATCGCGTCACCGATTCCTTTCTCGTTGCGGTGGGCGGGCTTGTGACGGGCGCGGCGCTGATCGCCTGGCTCGGGCCGCCGCCGCGCGAAGCCTGGGGCTATCTCGCGCTCTCGGTCGCCATCCATCTCGGCTACTGGTTCACGCTATTCAAAGGCTATGACAGCGGCGATCTCAGCCACGTCTACACGCTCTCGCGAGGCACTGCACCGCTGCTCGTCGCGCTCGGCGCGGCGCTCGCCGTCAACGAGATCCCACCGCCGCTGAAGATGGCCGGCATCGCGCTTGTATCTTCCGGCGTGATGCTGGTGGGCGCGAGCCCGCACGCGCCGCTGCGCGCAACGCTGTGGGCGTTTGCGATCGGCCTCTGCATCTCCGGCTATTCGCTGGTCGACGCGCTCGGCGCCCGCGCAGCGGGCAACGCGGTGCAGTATCTCGGTTGGACCACCGGGCTCATGTCGATCCCGATGATCGGCTTCGCGCTGCTGCGGCGTGGGCCAAAGCGGCTCATGGCGGACGCGGCGGTCGCGCCCTGGCGCGGCGTCGCCATCGGCGTGATCAGCTTCGCCGGCTATGGGCTCGTGCTGTGGGCGCAGACCATAGCGCCGATCGCGCAGGTGACGGCGCTGCGCGAGACCTCCGTCGTGTTCGGCGCGCTGATCGCGTTCCTGTTCCTGCGCGAGCGGCTGGGCGCGCGGCGCTGGATCGGCGCGCTCATCGTCGCCGCCGGCGCTGGCCTCATCGCCTTCGGCTGACCAGGTGTCAGGTGTCAGGTGTCAGGTGTAAGATTCTGTCCGACACTTGACACTTGGCCGGTACCTGCCAACTGGCATTTGGCACCTGGCACCTGGCACCTGACACCTGACACCTGACACCTGAATGGCCGATCTGCACATCATCCGCATCGACGACGCCAAGGCGTTGGTGCGCGTGGGCGTGCCCGAGCCAGAGCGGGCCACGCCGCAGGAAGTGCGCATCTGCGTGGCGCTCGCGCTGGCCGATCCGCCCGATTACGTCGCCAACGACCGCATTGGCGCCACGGTCGATTACGACCGCATCCTGCATTTCATTCGCGACGATCTCGGCGCGCCGGCGCATCTCATCGAAACACTGGCCGATCGCGTGGCGGGGCATTGTCTGTCTCTGTCCTCGCGCGCGCGCTGGGTGGAGGTCACGGTGAAGAAGCCCTCCGTGCTCTCAGGCGATGGGGTGGTGGCGGTGTGCATCAGGAGAGAGAGGTGAACTCTGCTCACGCTTCCCGGACGCATGCCCGGCGCAGGCCGGGCTGCGAGCCCGGACCTAGAGCAAACGCACTACAGCTTTGGCTCTGGGTCCCGGCTCGCGCGCCGGATCAAGTCCGGCCCCCGGACCTGAGCCGGGGCGGGAAACGGGCAACATGACCTGGGCGCTCGTCACCGGCGCGGGCAAGCGCTTGGGGCGCGCGGTGGCGCTGGAGCTCGCGCGCGCTGGCTGGGGCGTTGTCGTTCATCACCGCAACGCCCGCAAGGAAGCCGAAGCCGTCGCGCAAGCGGCGCGCGCCGCCCGCGGAGAGGCCGTGATCGTGCGCGCCGATCTCGACGATGCAGCCGAACGCGGCGCGCTGATCGGTCACGCCATGAAGGCGGCGGGCGCGCCGCTCACAGCGCTCGTCAACTGCGCCGCCATTTTCGAGCACGACACCATCGACACGCTGAGCGAAGACGCGCTGCAGCGGCATATGCGCGTCAACGCGCTGACGCCTTCGCTGCTGGCGCGCGAGTTTGCCGAAGCGCTGCCGGAGGACGCGCGCGGCGTCGTCGTCAACTTCCTCGATTTCAAGCTGGCGAGCCCGTATCCCGATCATTTCTCCTACACGCTCTCAAAGTACGCGCTCGCCGGCGCCACCGAATTGCTCGCGCGCGCGCTAAGCCCACGCGTGCGCGTCAACGCCGTCGCGCCCGGCTACGTGCTGCCGGCGCCAGGCCAGAGCGAAACGGATTACCAGCGCCTGCACGCGCAAACACCGCTCGCGTACGGGCCGACGCCGGAGGATGTCGCGAGCGCTGTGCGCTTCCTTGTCGAGAGCCCGGCCATAACCGGCCAGACCATATACGTCGACGCCGGTCGTCGTTTCGTGACGTACGAACGCGACATGAGATTCATGTGATCGCTCGCGCGACGGCGATGATGTTCGAGAAGTTCAAACGATGGGCCCGTGCGCTCCGACGCGATGCACATGCTCTTTATCTTTGCGCGCGCGATGGGCGTGTGCCCGGGGGCGCAAAGATCCTCGCCGCAGTCGTCGCTGCGTACGCGCTCTCGCCGATCGATCTCATTCCCGACTTCATTCCGATACTCGGATATCTCGACGATCTCATTCTCGTCCCGCTCGGCATCTGGTGGGCCCTGAAGCTCATTCCGCCACACATCCTTGCCGAGCACCGAGTCGCTGCAGCAGCAGCGAGCGCTAAGCCCGCCAGCCGCGCAGCCGCCGCCGTGGTCGTGGCTGTTTGGGTGATCGCCGCCGCGTCGCTCGCATGGAGCGTTTGGCGTGGGCTACGCAGCTGAATCCGCCCCGTGCCCGCGGTCACAGCAATATCCCCAACGGCCTATTACCTTCCTCTCATCGGATCGGCAGTCGATCCGGACGGGAGATGGAAATGGCTAAGTTCTACTGTCTTGTCGCCGCGTTCGTCGTGTTCGCCCCGCTCGCGTTCGCCACGTTGAACCAAGCTGCGCAAATCGTCGCCTGAGGGCGCTTCGCCTGAGGGCTGACAATGCGAAACGAAAACGCCTGAAGGGCGTCGGTCTGAGCCGCCGACGCCCTTTTCGCTTGCCCAGCGAAATTCGCGGCTCGGTATGCCGTTGCTCCCCTTCCGCCGCGCGAACGTGCCATAGCGGCCCTCGACACCTGTCGTCCTGGGGGCTGGATATGACAGAGGAAGAGGGCGGGGGCCTCATCAAGAGGTCCCTGACCATCAAGGGCCGTCGCACATCCATCGCACTGGAGCAGCAGTTCTGGGACGAGCTGTGGAGGCTCGCGCAATTGCGCGGGAAATCCGTGCCCGGGCTGATTGCCGAGATCGAGCAGCGCCGCGCCGCCGAAACGCCGGACGCCTCACTGGCGTCGAGCCTCCGAGTTTTCGCCTTGCTGCACCGGACGCCCCGGCCATGACCTAAAAGCTGGCGAATCCGCTGCCGGGGGCTTCTTCAATTCCCGGTCGATCTCTTCCTCGGAAAGCCCGCGTTCGCGCAGCAGCTCGCGCGCCAGCTCGACCGCGCGCTGCATCGCCGGTGTGAACAGCGCCGATGGTGGCGGCGGCGCCGCAGCCTCGGATGGCGTTAGGTCGTCTGACAAACGCTGATCCCCCGCATCATTTGTTAGGCCCGAACCAGGGAGGCGGGCCGGCGGTTCCGGTGTAAAATCATTAAATTCAGCAGCTTGCGCCGACGTGCGCTTTCGGCCGCATTCGACCTGCCGAATGTTCTTGAAATGTTCTTTTATAGGACTATGATCCTACCGTATGGACAAGGATCGGCTGCACGGCCGCGGCGCGCGCACCAATGCGAGCGGCCGCTACGAGCGCTTCGCCTACGAAGCCTTCGACGACGGCTGGGGCGCGGACGAGGCGCAGCCGGTCGAGACCATCGTGACGCCGGAGCTGGCGCGCTCGATCATCAGCACCAACCAGAGCCCGGACGTCTCGTTCGATCAATCGATCAATCCTTATCGCGGCTGCGAGCACGGCTGCATCTATTGCTATGCGCGGCCCAACCACGCCTATGTCGGTCTTTCGCCCGGGCTCGATTTCGAAACCAAGCTGTTCGTGAAAGCGAACGCGGTCGAGCTGCTGGAAGCGGAGTTCGCCAAGCCGAACTATCGGCCGAAGACGATCATGCTCGGCGGCGTTACGGATATCTATCAGCCGATCGAGCGCGGTTACGGCATCACACGCGCCATCCTCGAAGTGATGGAGCGCTGGCGCCATCCGGTGTCGCTCATCACCAAATCGCAGCTGGTGATGCGAGACATCGATATTCTCGCGCGCCTCGCCGAGCGCGGGCTGACGAAAGCGGCGATCTCTGTAACGACGTTGGAACGGCGCATCGCGCGCGTGATGGAGCCGCGGGCGGCGGCGCCGCACCGGCGCATCGAAGCGATCCGTGCACTCGCGCAAGCGGGCGTGCCTGTTACGGTGATGGTTGCGCCGATCGTGCCTGCGATCAACGACAGCGAGATCGAAGCGATCCTGGAAGAATGCGCTAGGGCCGGCGCAACATCGGCGGGCTATGTGGTCTTGCGCCTGCCGCGCGAGATCAAGGACCTGTTCCGCGAATGGCTGCACGCGCATTTCCCCGACCGCGCCACGCGCGTCATGTCGATCGTGCGCCAGATGCGCGGCGGTCGCGACTACGATCCGGAATGGGGCAAGCGGCAGAAGGGCGAGGGGCCATACGCGAAGCTGATCGCCGACCGCTTCATGCGCGCGTGTCGGCGCTTGGAGCTAGACAAGCCGCGACTGCCGCTCGACACGACGCAATTCAGGCGTCCCTTTGATGCCGGCGGCCAGCCTGACTTGTTCTACGATCTCGGCAATCGGCAATCGGCAATCGGCAATCGGGCTGTTGCCGAGGATGGTTCCGATATTGGCTATACGCTCGATGGCGCTTCGCAATCGGGAGAGATTGTTCGAAAAGATGAGTGAGGGATATTGGGAGGAGACGGCATGGAAGAGGGCAAAGACATTCAGTCTCACAGAGACCTGCGAGTCTGGCGCGAGGCGATGATGCTCGCGGAGCTGTGTTATCGACACACGCGCGACTTTCCGAGGGACGAGTTGTTCGGCCTAACGGCGCAAATTCGACGCGCCGCCGTTTCGATACCCGCCAATATCGCGGAAGGATACGGACGGGAGAACACCGGGTCCTACGTGCAGTTTCTGAGAATTGCTCAGGGTTCGTGCAAGGAAGTGGAAACCCACATCGAACTTGCCGAGCGCGTATTAGGCGAGGTTGCTGCTGACACAGAGCCGGTGCTGAGGCAGGCAGACGTCGTGGGCAGGATGTTGCGAGGACTTATTCGATCTCTTCAGGCATAGGCGACTGCCTGCTGTCGCGTTCCCTTTAGCAGCGCTCCGGCGGTGAGCAAGAGATAGTTATAAAAAAATAGAAATATCGTTGACTTTGAACTGAAGTGCGCTACTGCATCCGATTGCCGATTGCCGATTGCCGATTGCCGATTGCCGATTGCCGATTGCCGATTGCCGATTGCCGATTGCCGATTGCCGATTGCCGACTGCCGATTGCCGACTGCCGAGAAGCTTATGCGCCAACCAGGCAAACACGCGCTCGCCTTCATCTTCCTCACCGTACTGATCGACACGATCGGCTTCGGCATCATTTTGCCGGTGATGCCGCAACTGATCGTCGAACTCACCGGCGAGACGGTTGCGCGCGCGACGCTGATCGCTGGCGGACTGCTCACCACCTACGCGATCCTTCAGTTCGCGTGCGGGCCGATCATGGGCAATCTGAGCGACCGCTTCGGGCGGCGGCCGGTGCTGCTCGCTTCGCTCGCCGCGTTCTCGCTCGATTATCTGCTGATGGGCTTCGCGCCGACGATCGGCTGGCTCTTCCTCGGGCGCGCTCTCGCGGGCATCGCCGGCGCGGTCTATTCGCCGGCGATGGCGTACATCGCCGATGTTTCGCCTCCCGACAAGCGCGCGCAGAGCTTCGGCCTGATGGGGGCCGCGTTCGGCCTCGGCTTCATCATCGGGCCCGCTATCGGCGGGTTGCTGGGCGAGCTCGGTCCGCGCGCGCCCTTCTTCGCAGCCGCCGCGCTGGCTGCGCTCAACTTTCTGTACGGTCTCATCGTGCTGCCGGAGAGTCTGCCGAAAGAAAACCGGCGCAAGTTCGAATGGGCGCGCGCCAATGCGCTGGGCGCGCTTCTGTCGCTGCGCCGCTATCCTACGGTGATCGCCATTGCCGGCGCGGTGTTTCTCTGGCAGCTGGCGCATCAGGTCTATCCGAGCACGTGGGCGTTCTTCGCCAAGATCCGCTTCGAGTGGACGGAGGCGGCGATCGGAGCCTCCCTCGCCTTCGTCGGCGTGCTGATGGCGTTCACGCAAGGCTATCTCACCGGCAAGATCGTGCCGCGCATCGGCGAGTATCGGGCGGTGATCCTCGGCATCACGGTCGGCGCCATTCAGATGCTCATGCTCGCTTTTGCGACGACGGCCTGGTTCGCCTACACGGCCTTCGTCGTGGGCGCGCTGCAGGGGCTCGCCTATCCCGCGATGAACGCGATCATGTCCAAGCAGATTCCAGCGGACCAACAGGGCGAGCTGCAGGGCGGCGTCGCCAGCATGATGAGCCTGAGCATGATCGTCGGCCCGTTTGTGATGACGCAGGTGCTCGGCCGCTTTTCCGGGGCCGGTGCGCCGATCTACTTTCCGGGCGCGGCGTTCGCCTTGGCCACGGTGCTTGCGGTTTGTTCGCTCCTGATCGTGCTCCGCGCGGGAGCCAAAGCGCCCGCTCCGGCGTTGCCCGAGGCCGGACCCGCGGGCTAGGGTTCGCGCCCACCGGAGGACGCCATGCGCATCGAGGGGCAACGCCGTTCGCAGAATTTCGAGGACCGGGGTCGCGGCATGCGCGGCGGCGCAGCCATTCCCGCCGGCGCGCTGATCCTGTTGCTGAGCCGGCTGGGCTTCCGCGGCGTGATCATCCTCGTGATCCTGGCGGCAGTGGTGTTCTTCTTCATGCCCAACCTGCGCGCGCCGATGCTCAGCTTGCTGGGAATCGGCGGCGTCGAGACGCCGGCCTCGGGACAGGTTTGCGAAGAGCACGCCCAGGCCTGCGATTTCTCGCGCGCGGTGCTTGGCTCGACGGAGGATGTCTGGCGCGCGCAATTCCAGCAAGGGCGCTTGCCGAATTACGGCGTGCAGCCCGACGCCTATCGCGATCCGACGCTGGTGGTTTATTCCGACGCCGTGCAAACCGACGGCTGCGGCACAGCGCCGTCTTCCGTCGGGCCGTTTTACTGCCCCGCGGACGGCAGGCTCTACATCGACCCGAGCTTCTATGAGGTGATGCAGACGCGCCTGAACGCGCCCGGGGATTTCGCGCAGGCGTACGTGATCGCGCACGAAGTCGGCCACCACGTGCAGAACCTAATCGGCGCCACGCGCCATTCGATTCCGGGCGAAACACAGAACCAGACATCGGTGCGCGTCGAGCTGCAGGCCGATTGCCTGGCCGGCGTGTGGGGCCACACTGCGCGGCCGACGCTTGCGATCGATGAAGCCGATCTGCGGGAAGCTTTGAACGCCGCGCACGCGATCGGCGATGATACGCTCGGGCAACGCGACGAGCGCGCCTTCACGCACGGCACGAGCGCCCAACGCATGACCTGGTTCCGCCGCGGCTTCGATTCAGGCGACGCGCGCCAGTGCGATACGTTTAATGTGCGGGATTATCGTCAGCTTTGACCAGGTTCAAGCGTCAGGCGCCAGAATGAATGATCGGCGAGAAAGCGTCGCTGACACCTGGCGCCTGACACCTGCTATTCCTCCCATGTCGCGGCCTGATCGATCAGGAATTGGCGGAAGGCGGCGATGCGTTTGGAGCGCTTCAAATCGCTCGGATAAATGAAATAGACCTCGAACGACGGGCCCTGCAGCTCGGGCAAGACCTTCACCAAGTTGGTGCTTTCGCGGGCCATATAGTCGGGGACGCTGGCGATGCCGAAGCCGGATTCCACCGCGCGCAGCATGCCGTAGACGTTGTTGATTTCCAGCAGCGGCGGGCGCGGCTTCGCGTCTTCGCGTCCGGCGCGCTGGGCCCAATCGAGTTCGCGCATCGGCGTGGGGATATTGGCCTGGTAGGCGATGATGCGGTGATGATCGAGATCTTCGACCTTCTTCGGCGTGCCGTGCCGCTTCAGATAGTCGGCTGAGGCGTAGAGGCTCACGTGAACCTCGAGGAGCTTGCGCTGGATGAGATCGGCGTGCGTGGCGGCCCAGAGGCGGATCGCGCACTCGGCTTCGAGTTTCAAGAGATCGTACTCGCGGTCGTCGAGCAGAATTTGCAGCCGCGTTTCGGGATATTGATCGGCGAACGCGACGAGCCGCGGCGCGAGCCAAGTCGAGCCGAACGCGACCGGCGCCGTCACCTTCAGATCGCCGATCACCTTCTCGCGCGCGTCCTTCAGCGTGGACTCGGCGATCACCGCAGCGCCGGCCATTTCGCGCGTGAACTCGCGCAGCGCCATGCCGGGGCCAGTGAGCAGCAGCCCGCGCGCGTGGCGCTGGAACAGGGGCACGCCCATCTCGTTTTCGAGCGCAGCGATCTGGCGGCTGACCGAGGATTGGCTGACGCCCAGCTTCTCCGCGGCCGCGGTGAGGCTGCCGGTTTCCGCTGCGAAGTGGAAAGTCTTGAGCTTGTCCCAGTCCATGTCCCGCGCCTTGCCCGGCGCCGACCCGGCGCTTCGCGCGTTGCAATATTGCATAGCTCCAGGGCAGGGTCGATAGAGACCGGACGCGACGCGGGATGATCCGATGTTGAGTTCTGAAATCACTGATTTGCCGGACCTCGAACTTCTGCGCATTGGCGGGGCGACGCTGACGTTGGGCGGCGTGGCTGGGGCAGTCGTGCTGGCACTGGCCTTCATGGCCGCCGCTTGGCTGGCCGGCTCGGCGCTGAAGCGCATTCGCATGCGCACGCGCGAGGGCAGCGCGGCGCTCTACCTGACCGAGAAGCTGCTCAGCTACGGGCTCGTCATCATCGGCATCTTCGCGGGCCTTTCGACACTTGGTCTCGACCTCACTTCCATTGCCGTGTTCGCCGGCGCCATCGGCATTGGCTTGGGGCTCGGCCTGCAGGGCATCGTCAAGGAATTCGTGTCCGGGCTCGTGCTCATTTCCGACCGGGCCGTCCACATCGGCGATTACATCGAATTGCCGGAGGGCACGCGCGGCGTCGTGCAGGAGATCGGCCCGCGCGCCACGCGCATCCGCAACAACGATAACGTCTATCTGCTCGTGCCCAATTCAAAGCTGATCGAGAACACGATGATCAACTGGACGCTGCGCGGGACGTCGCGGCGCATACATGTGCCGTTTCAAGTGGCGTACGGGGCGGACAAAGAGAAGGTGCGCGACGCGGTGCTCGCCGCAGCGCACGAAGTGCCGTTCACACTGCCGGATACGCCGACGCAGAAGACGCAAGTCTGGATGACCGGGTTTGGCGAATCCTCGCTGCAGTTCGAGCTGGTCGTGTGGCCGACGCTCGAAGCGGTCAAACGCCCCAGGGCGATGAATGCCGCTTACACCTGGGCGATCGACGATGCTTTGCGCAAAGCGTGCATCGAGATTCCGTATCCGCAGCGCGAGGTGCGCGTGCGCAGCCTCTTCGGGCATGAAGGCAGGGAGGCGCTGGAGGCGCTGCGGCTCGAGCCAACGCCGGAACCCGCGCCGGCCATCGCCGCGCCGACGACCAACGATGCGGCCGAGGATCTGATGCAGCCAGAGCCGCCGGTGGAGACGGATCTCGACGAGGAGGAAGAAGCGGCGCCGGCGGAAAAGCAGACCGCGTGATCTTCGGTTAGCTCAGTTGTACTTCTGCCGTTGCGCCTTCTTGCCGCGCGCGGGATCGTTTCCAGCCGACTGGCGGCTGCCTGCGGCGAGCGCTTTCTTCTCCAGCCGCTTTGTTCCGCCGGCGCGGTTGCCGCCGTGCTTGCCGTTGGGCTTGCTCGGCGCGGTTTCGCGATTTCGTCCCATCGTGCGTGTCTCCGAAGCTCAGCTCGGAAACGAGACGCGCGCCGCGCTGTTCCTCACGCCGCCGCTCCCGGTTTGGCGCGGGCGTGGTCGAGTTCTTGGGCGGCGAGGAATTTCTCCGCTTCGAGCGCGGCCATGCAGCCGAGGCCGGCGGCGGTGACGGCTTGGCGGTAGACGTCGTCGGCGACGTCGCCGGCGGCGTAGACGCCGGGGATGCTGGTTTCGGTCGTGCCGGGTTTGACGATGATGTAGCCGCTCTCCTTCATCGCCAGCTGCCCCTTGAACAGCTCCGTCGCCGGCGCGTGGCCGATGGCGACGAACACGCCGTCGAGTTTGCGTTCTTCGCGCACGCCGGTCTTCAGGTTCTTGATGACGATGCCGGTGACGCCCTTCGGCTCTTCCGTGCCTTCGATTTCTTCGAGCGCGGAATCCCAGACCACTTCGATCGCCGGGTGATTGAAGAGACGCTCCTGCAGCACCTTTTCCGCGCGCAAGGAATCGCGGCGATGGATCAGCGTCACTTTGCTGGCGAGGTGCGCGAGATAGAGCGCTTCTTCGACCGCGCTGTTGCCGCCACCGATCACGGCGACTTCCTTGCCGCGGAAGAAGAAGCCGTCGCAGGTCGCGCAGGCGGAGACGCCGAAGCCCTGGTACTTCTGTTCGCTCGGCAGCCCCAGCCATTTCGCCTGCGCGCCGGTGGCGATGATGAGCGCGTCGGCGAGATAGATTTGGCCGCTATCGCCGGTGAGCCGGAAAGGGCGCTTGTCGAGCTCGGCTTTGACGATCAGGTCGTCGACGATTTCGGTCCCGACATGTTTGGCCTGCGCGCGCATCTGCTCCATCAGCCACGGGCCTTGGATGACGTCGGCGAAGCCCGGATAGTTCTCCACATCGGTGGTGATGGTGAGCTGGCCGCCGGGCTGCAGGCCTGCAATCAGCAGCGGCTTGCGCAGCGCCCGGGCGGCGTAGATGGCGGCGGCGTAGCCGGCCGGCCCCGAGCCGACGATGACGACGGGGGCGTGGCGGGCGGGCGCTTGGGTCATGAGCTGGCTTTCGTGGGATTCGGGGCTGGCCCCAATATGGCGGCGGGGGCGGCGGGCGCCAAATCGGCGCTGTGCGCTCGAAGGCAATAGGGCAATAGGGCAATAAGGGGTCGTGACGCGGCGCGCTTTGTGCGAGCGCACCCCGTATTGCCCTATTGCCCTACTGCCCTGCTTTCGCGCTTGCGCGAAAGCTCAACTTGAATCGCTGAACACATACTGCCCCTTGAGCGATGCGCCGAGCGCGTCGCGGACGAGGGTGGGGTCGTCGCGGTCGTAGTCGTTGGTGCGGCAGGGGCGCCACCAATAGCGCTGCGCGATCTGTGTCCAGCGGCGCGTCTCGCGCGCGAGGATGTGCGCGAGGCGCTCGGCGTGCGGTTTTGGGTTTTCCAACACGCGCCGCAGCGCCTCGAACCGGCGCGCCAGGCGGAAGGGCGCGTCTTCTTCGCGGATGACGCGCGGGGCGCGTTCGGGCGGCGGCGGCGGCGGCGGCGGCGTCGGTCCCCACAGCGGGCGGATGCGCGGGGCGCGGGAGTCCGGCACGAGGCGCGGATCGCGCGGCAGCGCGAGCGAAAAGCGCGCGCGCCAGCTATCCGGGCGCGAGAGATCGGGTTGGCGATGCCGTGTAGAGGTTGGAGCGCGGCGCTCCGCGCCGCATGCGCCGCGGAGCGGCGCGCTCCCACTCCCCACGCGTTGTGGGTGCACGTACATGCCTTTGAGCGGGATGCGGATGATGCGCGGGCCGGCCGCCGCGCGGAGAGCGGCTTCGCGGTGGGCGCGGTGAATCTCCGCCGCTTCCGCCAAGAGCAATTTGCGCACGGCGTGTTCGAGCGGGCAGAGCCAGGCGACGATCTGGCGGCGCAGCTTTTTGGGCAGCGCCGTCAGCATGGCGATCGCCGCGGCGTCGCCGATCGCCGCGCGCGCGCGAAGCTGGCGCGGGCGCGGGCCCAGAGCGGTTCGGTGTTGGGTGGTGCGGCGATGTCAGTCATGCGCAGCATTCTAACCCCGCTGCGTCTCCGTCGGATTGAATCGCTCTTCGACGGCGCAAGGCGCTTTGTTTTCAGTGGCTTAGCTTTGTGGCGACGTTCGATAAGGCGCAGTCGAATTGAGCAAATGCGCGGAACGCCGGGCGCGCGCGGTCTGTTCCTGGTCGTGACGGGTGACAAACCATGGCGCGCAAGGTCTTTCGCACGCATATCGGCTTCCAGGACTGGGTGGTCGCCACGACCAGCCAGAAAGCGGCGCTCGCGGCCTGGAACGTGAGCCGCGACCTGTTCCGCGCCGGCGAAGCGGAGCTGACGACAGATCCGGCGGCGGTGGAGGCGGCGATGTCGAACATCGGCAAGCCGGTGGCGATGCCGCGGGCGAAGGCTGCGGCGTCCTCCAAGAAAAAGCGCGCCAAGAGCGCGCGCCGCAAAGGCGACTCTCGTTAGGAGAGGCTTGCAAAGTGCGAATGGGTGCTGGGTGTTAGGTGTTAGGAAAAACACGTCGTCCAACACCTAACACCGACCGAGGGGGAGACGCATGTACGAACACGGAATGATCGCGCCGGTTGTGGCGCTGGTGGTGTGGTCGCTGATCATGCTGATCTGGCTTTACGCCACGCGCATTCCGGCGATGGCGAGAGCGAAGCTGCGGCCGGGCCAGGCGACGCGCGCGGACATGGAGGCGCTGCCGAGCGCCAACGTGGCCAACAACTACAACCACCTGATGGAGCAGCCGACGCTGTTCTACGCCATCTGCTTTGCGCTGCAGTTCCTGGAGCAGGCGAATGAGATCAATATCGGACTCGCCTGGCTCTATGTGGCGATCCGCGTCGTCCACTCGCTGGTGCAGGCGACGGTGAACATCATCATCATCCGCTTCACGATCTTCATCATCGGCTCGCTGGTGCTGATGGCGCTTACGGTGCATGCGGCCGCGGGCGTCGGGATGATCCAGTGGAGCTTTTTCCACTGATTGTCGTGATTAGCGTTGCTCCTCCTGAAGGCGGCGCGGTTCAAGGACCCGGACGGGAACATCCTGGCGCTGACGAGCCATTGAGAAAAGGAGCGCGGGTCTTCAGACCCGCATGTTGCGCACACGGCTGAAGGTTGGAGCGCGCGGCTCCGCCGCGCATGCGGCGCGGAGCGCCGCGCTCCCTCCTTCACGCGACGCGCGCGTACCAACCTAAATACGGGTCCGAAGACCCGCGCTTGTCTTATGCTTTTCGCGTCCGTTCGGGCAGCTTGGGAATTGCCGCCGACGAGTCGTGAGCTCGCCGGCGGCGGGGAGGGGCGGATCGAACCCGCGCTGGCCTTTTCAGGGCCGAAAAGGAG
>Ga0209172_10005720_pt1 | contig 14695 bp, 13 predicted proteins | sample LarsenN4metaG_FD_184113 | JGI IMG/M metagenome (GOLD analysis project Ga0209172, IMG submission 184113) | Hot spring sediment bacterial and archeal communities from British Columbia, Canada, to study Microbial Dark Matter (Phase II) - Larsen... ... | reverse complement strand
TATGAACGGGCACCTGATCCCGCCCGAGGCCTTCATGCTCGAGCCCTGGTGGCGCAACTTCCTCTGGAACGTCGCGGCGGTGCAGCTCGTGCACCGGGGCTTCTTCTGGCTGCTTCTTGTCCTCGTGCCGCTCCTGTGGTGGCGCCTGCGGAAAACCAAAGCGCGCATACCCGCCTACTGTCTGCTCGCGATGTTTTTTATCCAGGCCGCGCTCGGGATCTCGACGCTGCTGCTGAAGGTCCCGATTCCGCTTGCGGCGGCACACCAAGGCGGTGCGGTATTGCTTCTTGCCTGCGCGCTCTGGACCGCGCACGCGGCGCGGCGGGAAGCGTCTTAGGAACCCATCGGATCGCCGACCAGCTCGCGCAGGCGAGCGGCGTCGATCACCTGCAATCCGTCCTCCATCGTCGCAAGCGCTTCGACCGCAGCCTGTGCCGCCTGTCGCGCGCGCACCGGCTGCTGGCGCCTCGGGGTCATGTAGCTCGCAAGCGTGCGCGTCACCAGCGCACCGATCGCGCCGAAGAAACCTGCCGGCGCCCCGGCGGGCGCCTCCTCGCTCGGGCGCAGCACCAGCATGCGCTCGAACCCGCACTGGTGGATGGCCAGCTCGTCCACGTCGCGGATCGCAGCCATCATGCCCATCTGGTGCAGTGCCTCCATCGGCGTGAGCAGCGCAACGCGGCGCGCCCCGGCCGCGCGCATTGCGCGCGCGATCGCCACCGCCTCCCGGCTGGTGAGCGCGACGTAGGGTGTCGCGACCTTCCAGAACGAGGCCCGTTCCGGCTCGATGCAGAGAAACAGGTCGTCCACCGGGACGGTCAGCGCCTTCGCCGGGTCCCAACCCTCGCGCGTCGGAGGCACCGCGACCGGCTCCAGCTTCCAGATGTGACTGCGCATGGGCTTTCTCACCGCCACCGCCACGCGCACATAGCGCGGGGATTCGAGCAGCGCGTCGAGCAGCTCGCCGCCGAGCCGGCCGACGTTTCCGATGAGGAAGGCGTTGCGCCCGCGCTCGCCCGCGGCCTGCGGCCTCGGCTCAGCAAGGACCGGCCGCCGCGGTACGGTCACGAGGTCGGCTTGCGTTCCTCGGGCAGCCGCACCACGTTCGCCGCCGGCGCCGGGTGCTCCAGCTCCGCCGCCTCGATTTGCTGGAATCGCTGCGCGATCTTGCGACTGGAGGTCTGCACGTCTTCGGCGTCCTGGTGCGCCTGGCGGATGTGGTCGGCGAGCTTTTTCATGCGCTCCTCGAAGCGGCGGAAATCCTGCCCCAGGCGCGCGAGCGCCTCCCGGATGACGTGGACCTGCTTGCGCGTCTCGACGTCCTTCAACACCGCGCGCGCGGTGTTGAGCACCGCCATCAGCGTGGTGGGCGAGACGATCCAGACGCGCTTCGCGATCGCGTACTCGACCACCTCGGCGTGGTAGGCGTGGATCTCGGCGAACACCGCCTCGGCCGGCACGAACATCACCGCGCCCTCGGCCGTTTCGCCCGGCACGATGTACTTGCGCGCGATGTCGTCCACGTGCTTTCTGACGTCGGCGCGGAACTGCTTCTGCGCCAGCGCCCGCGCCGCCTCGTCCGCCTCCGGATCGAGCATGCGGTGGTAGTTCTCCAGCGGAAACTTCGAGTCCACGGCGACGAGGCCGGTCGGCGGCGGCAGCTTCAGCACGCAGTCGGCGCGCATGCCGTTCGCGAGCGTCGCCTGCATCTCGAACACCTGCGGCGGCAGCACGTTTCTCACCAGCGCCTCCAGCTGCACCTCGCCGAACGCGCCGCGCGCGCGCTTGTCGCCGAGCAGCTCCTGCAGGCTCACCACGCTGCCGGTGAGCGTCTCGATCTTCTTCTGCGCCTCGTCAATGGTGGCAAGGCGCTGCATGACGCTGACGAAGGTTTCGTTCGTCCTGCGAAACCCCTCGTCGAGGCGCTCGCTCACCTTCCCGGAAATCTGGTCCAGGCGCGCCTCGATGCGGGCGTTCAGCTTGTCGGCGGTCTCGCCGAGGCTCGCCCCGAGCGAAAGCTCCAGCCGGTGCAGCGCCGAGCGGGTGCGGTCCAGCTCCTCGGCGAGGCGCGCGCCGAGCCGGTCGGCCTGCTGCGCGAGCCCGCCGTGCAGGTCGGCGAGCATCTGCCGGTGCTTGTCTTCGAGGGACTTTTCCAGCTCTCGGCGCGCGCGGCTCCCGCTCCAGGCAAGCACGAGAGCGACGACTGCGGCAAGGAGCGCGGCAGCGAGGGCGGCCTCAAGCATGAACCATTCTAGATCGAGTCCCTGAGTATCGCCGCCGGCGCCGCCGAGAGCACCTTGCGCGCCGAGATCCAGGCGTTCAGGGCAAGTAGCGCAAGGCCCGCCAGCGGCCCGGCGAGAATCAGCCAGGCGCTCGGCGGCAGATCCAGCTCGAAGACCCGCCGCGCCAGAAGCTGGCCGATCGCCGCCGCCCCGGCGGTGGCGAGCGAGCCCGCGAGCAGCCCCATGGCGAGAAATTCGACGCGCTGGATGCCGGTGATCTGCGCGCGCGAGGCGCCGTAGACGCGCATCACCGCCGCCTCGCGCCGCCGTTCGTCTTCGGTGGCGACGAGCGCCGAGTAAAGGACCAGGAGCCCCGCGCCGAGCGCGAAAAGGAACACCACCTGCACCGCGGTGATCACCTGATCCATCACCGCCTGCGCCTGGCGCACCGCCGCCGCGATGTCCACCACCGTGACGTTCGGAAAGCGCAGGGTGAGCGCGTTCACCGTTTTTTCCTCGCCGGGCTCGACCCGGAACGCGGCGATATGGCTCGTCGGAAAGCCGGCGAGCAGCGCCGGCGGCGCGATGACGAAGAAGTTCACCTTCATCGAATCCCAGCGCAGCCGCCGCATCGAGGTGATCGGCGCCGAGAACGACTCGGCGCCGACGCGGAACGTGAGCTCGTCGCCCATCTTCCAGCCGAGCGTCTTCGCGATGCCTTCCTCCACCGACAGCTCGCGCGCCTCCGGCGCGAACCAGCGCCCCGCGGCGAGCACGTTGTGCCCGGGCAGGCGCTCGGTGTAGGAAAGGTTGAACTCCCGCTCGACCAGGCGGCGCGCGCGCTCCTCGGCGAAATCGGCCTCCGACACCGGCTTGCCGTTCACGGCGACGAGCCGCCCGCGCACCATCGGGTAGAACTCGGGCGTCGCGATGCCGTGCTCGGCGAAATGGCGCTTCACCGCTTCGAGCTGGTCGGGCTGCACGCCGATCACGAAGCGGTTGGGGGCATCCGGCGGTGCGCTCCGGCGCCAGCCATCCACGAGGTCGTTTCGCGTCAGGGTGAGCAGCAGCACCACGGTGAGCCCGAGCGCGAGGCTCGCCACCTGCACGGCGTTCGCGCGCGCATGGCGGCGCAGATTGGCAAGTCCGTAGCGCAGCGCGCTCGCGGCCGCGCCCGAGCGCATCGCGGCGAGCGCCCCGATGCGCCGCGCGACCGCCGCGCTCGCCAGAAGGCGCAACAGCGCCCACGCGATCGCGGCGAAGGCGGCGACCGCGACACCGAAACCGGCCACCACGGTCGCGCCGAGCTTCGCATCCCCCGCCTGCCAGACGAGGAGCCCGGCGAACGCGGCGAACCCGGCGGCGTACGCCGCCAGCGCACCGCCCTTCGGCGGACCCGCCTCGCGCCGGATGACGCGCAGCGCCGGCACGTCCTTGAGCTGCATGAGCGGCGGTAGCGCGAAGCCGAGAAGCAGCACCAGCCCGACGAGGAACCCTTGCACCGCCGGGAGCGCCGACGGGGCCGGAAGCTCGGCGCGCAGCATCTCGGCAAGCGCCGCCGAGATCGCGGCCTGGGCGCAAATGCCGACCACGCAGCCGATCGCGGCCGCGATGACGCCGAGCAGGGCGAATTCCGCGCCGTAGAGCGAAAGGAGCTGGCGCTGCGTCGCGCCGAAGCAGCGCATCACCGCGCAGCCGTCCAGATGCCGCTCGACGAAGCGCCGCGTACCGAGCGAAATCGCGACGCCGGCGAGAATGGCGGCAAGAAGCGCGGTGAGGCCGAGGAAACGCTCGGCGCGCTCGATCGCGGCGCGCACCTCGGGCCGGCCGCTCTCCAGGTTGTCCACGCGCTGCCCGCGCTCGAGCCGCGGCCTTGCCCACGCCTCCAGCGCGTCTACCGCCGCACGCGGCCCGGCGGCGTAGAGGTAGTACCAGACGCGGCTGCCGGTGCGGATGAGGCCGGTCGCCGGCACGTCCTCCAGGTTCATGAACAGGCGCGGCGCGATGTTGAAGAAGTTCGCGCCGCGCTCGGGTTCGAGGGTGAGCACCGCCGCCACCTCGAACGTTGCCCCGCCCAGGCGCACGCGGCTGCCGACCGGCGCGTTCAGAGCGCTCACCAGCCGTTCCTCGATCCAGACGGTGCCGCGCGCCGGGCCCCGCTCGGCCGGGGCGTCCGGGGCGTTCGGCGCCGGGGCGATCCGCAGCCTGCCGCGCAGGGGATAGTTCTCGGTGACCGCCTTGACGCCGGCGAGCTGCGAGGCCTCGCCCGCGAATACCATGCTGATGAAGGTGACCGAGCGGGCGCTCGCAAGCCCGAGCCGCGCGATCTCCTCCGCGATCCCCGCCTGCCACGGGTGGTCGGACACCAGCACCAGATCGGCGCCGAGAAGCTGGTGCGCGTCGCGCACGAGCGCGCGGCTCACCCGGTCGGCGAAGAACGCGACGCTGGTGACGCTTGCCACCGCCACCACGAGCGCGGCCGCGAGCACGGCGAGCTCCCCCGCGCGCCAGTCGCGCGCGAGCATGCGCCACGCCTGCGCGATCATGGGACGATGCGGCCGGCCGCGAGGCGCACGATGCGCGTGCAGCGCGCGGCGAGCTGCTCGTCGTGCGTCACCATGACGAGCGTCGCGCCGTAGCCGCGGTTCAGCTCGAACAGCAGCTCGATCACCGCCGCGCCGGATTCGGTGTCGAGGCTGCCGGTGGGCTCGTCGGCGAGGAGCAGCTTCGGGCGCATGACGAAGGCGCGCGCGAGCGCGACGCGCTGCTGCTCGCCGCCGGAAAGGTGGCGGGGGTAGTGCCCGAGGCGCTCGGCGAGCCCGACGCGCGCGAGCATCGCGCGCGCCTCGGCTTCGGCGTCGGCGCGGCCGGCGAGCTCCAGCGGCAGCATCACGTTCTCCAGCGCCGTCAGCGAGGGCAGCAGCTGGAACGACTGGAACACGAAGCCGATCGAGCGCCCGCGCACGAGCGCGCGCGCGTCCTCGTCGAGGGCGAACAGATCGGTGCCGTCCAATTCGACCGTCCCCGACGTCGGCACGTCGAGCCCCGCGAGGATCGCGAGCAGCGTGGATTTTCCCGAGCCCGAGGCGCCGACGATCGCCACCGCCTCGCCCGCGCTGACCTCCAGAGAAATTTCGCGCAGAATGACGAGGTCGTCATCGCCCGATCTGACCGTCTTGCCGATACCTCGCGCGCGCAGAACCGTTTTCGCCTCGCTGATCGTCTGGGTCGCGTCCATCTTCATGTCGGGGTCGGCACAGGCGGCACAGACGATCCTCGTCTTCGGGGACAGCGTGTCGGCGGCCTACGGGATCGCCGAGCAGCGCGGCTGGGTAGCGCTCCTCGCCGGACAGCTCAAGCGCGAGCAACGGCATTATATCGTCGTCAACGCGAGCATCTCGGGCGAAACCACGGCAGGGGGGCTCGCCCGGCTGCCGAAGATGCTTGCGGTGCACCGCCCGGCGATCGTGATCCTTGCGCTCGGCGGCAACGACGGCCTGCGGGGGCTGCCGGTCGAGCAGATGAAGCGCAACCTCGCCGCGATGGTGGAGCTTTCGCAGCGCGCGGGCGCGCGGGTGCTCCTTGCCGGCATGCGCCTTCCGCCGAACTACGGGCCGGAGTACACGCGCGCGTTCGAGACCGCCTTCGCCGAGGTGGCGAAGGAGCGGCGCTGCGCGCTGCTGCCGTTTCTGCTCGAGGGCGTCGCCGAGCGTGACGAGTACTTCCAGCCCGACCGCATCCATCCGAACGAGGCCGCGCAGCCGCTCATCGCCGAGAACGTCTTGAAGGCCCTGCGCCCGCTGCTGCGCACCCGCTCCGCGCCGTAGAATCCGGCGCGATGGCCCCGCGCCCTGACGCCTCGATCGCGATCGCGCCCGGCGCGCTCGCCGGCTTCGACGCGATCCTCGACGTGCGCTCGCCCGCCGAGTTCGCCGAGGATCACCTGCCCGGCGCCGAGAACGCCCCGGTGCTGGATGACGAGGAGCGCGCCCGCGTCGGCACGCTCTACAAGCAGGTCTCGCCGTTCGAGGCGCGAAAGCTGGGCGCGGCGCTCATCGCGAAGAACATCGCCCACCATCTGGAGACGCGCTTCGCCGCCATGCCGCGCGCCTGGCGGCCGCTCGTCTATTGCTGGCGCGGCGGCAAACGCTCGGCCGCGATGGCGCACGTGCTGCGCGAGATCGGCTGGGACGCGGTCACGCTCGAAGGCGGCTACAGGGCGTGGCGGCGCCACGTCGTCGCGCGGCTCGCCGCGCTGCCCGGAAACTTCGAGTTCCGCGTCGTGCACGGCATGACCGGGAGCGGCAAGAGCCGGCTGCTCGAGGCGCTGCGCCGCGCCGGCGCACAGGTGCTCGATCTGGAGGCGCTCGCCGCGCACCGCGGCTCGGTGCTCGGCGACCTGCCCGAGCGGCCGCAACCGTCGCAGAAGATGTTCGAGACGCGGCTGTTGGTCGAGCTGGAGCGGATGGATCCCGCGCATCCGGTGTTCGTCGAGGCCGAAAGCCGCAGGATCGGCCGTGTGCAGGTGCCCGAAGCGCTGATCGAACGCATGCGCGCATCCGAGTGCGTGCTGCTGGAGACCTCCACGGCGGCGCGCGTTGCCCTGCTCATGGAGGAGTACCGCCACTTTTTCGACGATCCGGCAAGGCTGGCGTTGCAGCTCGACTGCCTGACGGCGCTTCACGGCCGCGCGCGCATCGCCGAGTGGAAGGCGCTCGCCGCGCGCGGCGAGTGGCCGGCGCTCGTCGCCCGGCTGCTCGAAGAACACTACGACCCCGCCTACCGGCGCTCGTCGCGCTCGAACTTCGCGCGCCTGGCCGATGCCCGGCGCATCGCGATCGCGTCGGCCGATGCGGCTGCGTTCGAGGCGGCGGCGCTGGAACTCGCGCGCGAGGAAGGCCGGACGGTCGCGGCCTGAGTCAGACCGGCCAGCCGAGCTCCGCCAGCACCCGGATGTGCTGCACGGCGCTCCTGCCGAGCGCGGAGAGCGCATAGCCGCCCTCCAGCAGCGACACGATGCGCCCGGCCGCGGTGCGATCGGCGACCCTCTTCACCTGTGCGGTGACCCAAGCGTAATCGTCGTCGCGAAGCTGCAGCATCGCCATGTCGTCCTCGACATGCGCGTCGAACCCCGCCGAAAAGAGCACGAGCTCGGGCTCGAACCTCTCCAGCGCCGGGATCCAGCGCTCGGTCACCGCCTCGCGGAACTGCTTCGAGCCGGCGCCGGCCGGGAGCGGCACGTTGACCATGTTGGGAGCCGGATTCTCGGTGCCCGAATACGGATAGAACGGGTGCTGGAAGGTGGAAACCATGAGCACGCGCGAATCGCCGGCGAAGATGTCCTCGGTGCCGTTGCCGTGGTGCACGTCGAAGTCCACGATCGCGACGCGCTGCACGCCGTGCGCCGCGATCGCATGGCTTGCCGCGACCGCGACGTTGTTGAAGATGCAAAAGCCCATCGGCCGCGTGCGGCAGGCGTGATGCCCCGGCGGGCGCACGCTGCAGAACGCGGCCCGAACCTTGCCGCCCAACACCAGGTCCGTGGCGAGCACCGCCGCACCCGCGGCGCGCAGCGCCGCCGTGAGGCTGTGCGGGTTCATCGCCGTGTCCGGATCCAGGTGCACGAGACCCGAGGCGGGCGCCACCTCGCGGATCGCGCGCACGTACTCGATGGGATGCACGCGCGCGAGCTGCTCGTCGGTGGCGAGCGGCGCCTCGTAACGCTCAAGGTACTGCCCGAGGCCGGAGGCGATGAGCTGGTCCTCGATCGCCGCCAGCCGCTCGGGCCGCTCGGGATGCCCGCGGCCCATTTCGTGCTTCAGGCAGTCGGGATGCGTGATGAATGCGATCGGCATAAGCACCTGAATATTAACGCATCGAGTACAATCGCCCGATGCAGCTCCGACGCCATTTGCAGCCGCTTCCGCAGTCGCCGCTCGCCCGCGTGTTCGAAGCCGCGAACCGGATCGTCCTCGGCAAGGAAGCGCAGATCCGCCTCGCGCTCGCCTGCGTGCTCGCGCGCGGCCATCTGCTCATCGAGGACCTGCCCGGCGTCGGCAAGACGATGCTCGCGCAGGTGCTCGCGCGCGCGCTCGGCCTCGTCTTTCATCGCATCCAGTTCACGAGCGACATGCTGCCCGCGGACATCATCGGGGTGTCGGTCTACGATCGCGAGGCGGCGAGCTTCAAGTTTCTTCCCGGGCCGATCTTCGCGCAGGTGATCCTCGCCGACGAGATCAACCGCGCGACGCCGAAGACCCAGTCGGCGCTGCTGGAGGCGATGGAGGAGCACCAGGTGACGGTCGAGGGCGAGACGCGCCGCCTTCCGGAGCCCTTCTTCGTCATCGCAACCCAGAACCCCGCCGAGCAGGTGGGCACCTTTCCGCTGCCCGAGTCGCAGCTCGACCGCTTCCTGATGCGGATCGAGCTGGGCTACCCGGGCCGCGACGCCGAGCGCGCGCTGCTCGCCGGCGCCGACCGGCGCGACCTGCTCGCCGCGCTCGAACCCTGCATGACGCCGGCGGAGCTCGTCGAGCTGCAGGGCGAAGTCCGCCATGTGCACGTCGCCCCGGCGCTGCTCGACTACGTGCAGGCGCTGGTGGACCACACGCGCCGCTCGCCCCAGTTCCAGACGGGCCTCTCGCCGCGGGCGGCGCTCGGGCTCGTGCACACGGCGCGGGCATGGGCGCTGATTGACGGCCGCGACAAGGTGATCCCGGAGGACGTGCAGGCGGTGTTGCCGGGAATCGCGGCGCACCGGTTGCGGCCCGCGACCGAAGGCGCGCGCGCCGTGGACGTCGGTGCCGCGCTGATCGCGGCGGTTCCGATCCCCTGACCGGCGCCGACACCGCACCCTCCTCCGGCACGATCCAGCCGCTTTCCGGCGCGCGCGGCTGGTTCGCCGCCAGACCCGGCCGAATCGCGCTGGTGCTCGCTTCCGCCGCGATCCTGATCGTGCTCGGCCTGTGGACCTACTCGGCGGTCGAATCGTCGCTGCGCGAGATCCGCGCCAACACGCTCGCGGCGGAGCTGGAAGCCGAGACGCGCGCGCTGCGCCACTCGCGCGATCCGGACGCCCTGCTCGCCGCGCTCGGCGAGGTCGCGATCGGCGAGCGCGGCGAACTTTTCGCGGTGGACGCGCGCGGCGTCATGCGCTCCGAAAGCCGGTTCGCGCAGGAGATGGTGAACCACGGTCTGCTCGCCCCCGGCGCGCGCATGCGCGGCAGCTTCGAGCTGCGCGTGCCGGGCGAAGGGCGCCCCCTCACCCGCCTCGCCGAGGGGATCGCCGCCAGCGCCGCCGCCACGGAAACCTCCGGCCGCCGCGGCTTGCTGCTCGACCCCTATGTCAACCACCGCGGCGAGGCGGTGATCGGCGGCTGGCGCTGGCTGCCCGAGCTGGGGCTCGCGGTCGCGGCGGAGATTCCGGAATCGCAGGCCTATGAGCCCCTGCGCTACCTGCGGCTCGCGTTCGGCGTGGTGTTCGGAGCGCTGGTCGTCGCGGTCGCCGCGGCGCTCGCCTCGGCGATCTCGCTCGCGCGGCTGCGCGGCGAGCTGGGCGGCGCGCGCAAGCTGGGCGCCTACCGGCTCGAACGCCGCATCGGCGAGGGCGGTGCGGCCAGCGTCTTTCTCGCGCGCCACGACCTGCTCAAGCGTCCCTGCGCAGTGAAGCTCTTGAAGCCCGCGCGCGCCACCGACGAAATGATCGCGCGTTTCGAGCGCGAGGCGCAGCTCGCCAGCCGCCTCGCGCACCCGAACATCGTCGAGATCTACGACTACGGCCGCACGACCGACGGGCTGCTCTACTACGCGATGGAATACCTCGACGGGATCAACCTCGGCGAGCACGTGGCGCGCGATGGACCGGTGCCGGTCGCGCGCGCGGTGCGCATCCTGCGCGAGGTGTGCGCCGGGCTCGCCGCGGCGCACGAAGCAGGGCTGGTCCACCGCGATGTGAAGCCCGAGAACATCATGCTCTGCCGGCGCGCCGGCGGCGCCGAGGTGGTGAAACTGCTCGACTTCGGGCTGGTGAAGAGCATGGCGGGCGGCCACAGCCGCGACCTGACGCGGAGCCTCCACATCCTCGGCACCCCGCTCTACATGGCGCCGGAGCGCCTGCGCAACCCCGCGGACGTGGACGCGCGCGCCGACATCTACGCCGTCGGCGCGGTGGCGTTCTTCATGCTCACCGGCCGCAAGCTCTTCGACGGCGCCGACGACCTCGCGCTCACCAGCCAGATCCTCAACGACGAGCCGCCGACGCTCTCCGCCGCCGCGCCGCAGCCGGTGCCGCGCGCGCTGGAGCTGATCGTGCACGCCTGCCTGGAGAAGCGCCGCGAGGACCGCCCGCAGCGAGCGGCCGACCTGGTGGATGCCTTCGACGCGCTCGCCGAGGAGCTGCGCACGCACGAGCCGGTCGCGCGCGCCGTCTGAGCCGCGCTACAGCACCAACCCGACCATCGCCGCGATCAGGCAGGTGGCCAGCGTGCCGGCGAGGATGGATTTCATGCCGAGCGCGACGATCTCGCCGCGCCGCTCCGGGCACATCGTGCCCAGGCCCCCGATCATGATGCCGAGCGAGCCGAAGTTGGCGAAGCCGCAGAGCGCGTAGGTGAGGAGCAGCCGCGAGCGCTCGGAAAGCCCCTGCGCCTTCGCGAGTTCCACGTAGGCGACCAGCTCGTTGAGCACGGTCTTGGTGGCAAGGAGCATGCCGCCGGTGCGCGCCTCGGACCACGGCACCCCCGCGAGCCAGGCAAGCGGCGCAAGCAGCCAGCCGAGCGCCTGCTGCAGCGAATACGGCGCGATGATGAGGTTGGCGAGCGTCACCAGCGCGACGAAGACCACGAGCATCGCGACGATGTTGACGAGAAGCTGCGCGCCCTCGAGCGTTCCGCGCGTGAGCGCGTCCATGGCGCTTGCATCGGGCGAGACAAGCTCGATCGTGCCCCCGGTCGCCTCGCCCTCGGGCGGCACCATGATGAAGGCGATCACCAGCGCCGCCGGCGCCGAGAGCACCGACGCGATCAGCAGATGCGCCACCGCATCCGGCAGCGCGTCCTTGAGCAGGCTGGCGTAGAGAAAGAGCACGGTGCCGGCGATCGAGGCCATGCCGCCCGTCATGATGGCGAACAGCTCCCCGCGCGAGACGCGCGAGAGCCACGGCTTGACGAAGAGCGGCGCCTCGACCATGCCGACGAAGACGTTGGCGGCGGTGGAAAGCCCGACGACGCCGCCGACGCCCATCGCGCGCTCGAGCAGCCATGAGAGCATGCGCACGATCGCCGGCAGCACGCGCAGATGGAAAAGGAGCGCCGCGAGCGCGCTCATCACCAGCACGATCGGCAGCGCCCGGAAGGCGAGCACGAACGTGGCCCCCGCGTCGGCGACGGCGAAGGGCGCCGGTCCGCCGCCGAGGTAGCCGAAGACGAACGCGGTACCCGCCTGCGTCGCCTTCTCGATCCCGAGCAGCGCGTCGTTGAGCCGCAGGAACACGGCCTTGGCTCCCGGGAGCTTCAGGAGCAGCACAGTGAGCGCGAACTGAAGCAGCAGGCCCGCCGCCACCGCGCGCCACGGAATCGCCCGGCGCCGCTCGGCTGCGAGCCAGGCGAGCACGAGCAGCCCGCCGATGCCGGCGAGCGCCTGCGTCATGCGGGATGGACGGCGGCGATCGCGCGCTGGATCGCGAGCGCCGCGGCGCGCGGGTCGGCGGCGTCGCGGATCGGCCGGCCGACCACGAGGTAGTCGGCACCGGCAAGCAGCGCCTGCTCGACACTCACCGCACGCTTCTGGTCGCCGGCCGCCTCGCCCGCGGGACGGATTCCGGGCGTGACCACCAGCAGCCGCTCGCCGAATTCGGCCCTGAGGCGCGCGACCTCGCGCCCGGAGGCGATCACCCCGTCGCAGCCTGATTCGGCGGCGGCGCGCGCACGCGCGAGCACCAGCTCTTCGACCGTCGCCTGCGAGCGCATCTCGGCCAGATCGCGCGCGTCGAAGCTGGTCAGCACCGTCACGGCGAGGATCCGCAACGGTCCCTTGGCCGAGACCGCCGCCTCCATCACCGACCGATGTCCGTGCACGGTGAGAAAGGTCGCGCCGCTCGCCGCGACATTGGCGGTCGCGCGGCGCACGGTTTCCGGGATGTCGTAGAGCTTCAGATCGGCGAACACCTTGTCGCCGCGCGCGACGAGCCATTCGATCAGCTCGAAGTATCCGCCGGCGGTGAAAAGCTCCAGTCCGACCTTGTAGAAGCAGGCGGCGTCGCCGAGGCGCTCGACGAGCGCGCGCGCCTCGGCGGCGCGCGGCACGTCCAGCGCGACGATCAGACGCTCGCGGGGCGCGATGCTCATTTTTCTCCCCCGAGGTACAGCTCGCTCAGTCGCACCTGCATGCGGCGCGCCACGTCGGCCTGATGTCCGGCGACGAGCACTTCGAGCGCCCCGTCGCCCGCGCGCTCGTCGAGCACGAACAGGCGATAGACGTCGGCGACCGCAAGCGCCCCCGCCTCGCGCGCGAGGAGCCACCGTTCGCCGCCCGACTGGGCCACCCAGCCCGCCTGCTCCATGCGCACCAGCAGCCGCTCGCACTGCTCCGGCGCGAGCTGCAGATGCCGCGCGAGACGTTGCAGCGGGCGCGTCTCGCCGGCGCGTTGCGCCCGCGCGAGTTCGCCCAGCACCGCGAGCGCGTCGTAGAACTGCTGACCGGCCGGGCTGCCGCGGCGTTCGCGGCTCTGGTAGCCGGGCAGCATCGCGACGATCACCGCGCCGGCGAGCACCGCGACCCACGACAGATACAGCCAGAGAAGGAACAGCGGCACCGCGGCGAACGCGCCGTACACCGCACCGTAGGTCGGAAAACGCTCGACGTAGAGCGCGAAGCCCCGCTTCATCAGCTCGAACAGGATGCCCGCGATCGCACCGCCGATCAGCGCGTGGCGCAGCCGCAGCTTGCGGTTGGGCACCCAGAGGTAGAGCAGCGTGATCGCGGCGATCTCCAGCAGCACGGGCACCGTGCGCAGCACGGCCTCGCCGAGCATCGGCATCCCCTTGACAAGGCCGAGGGAGGCCGACACCGCATACGAGGTCATGCTGATGCTCGCGCCCATGAGCAAAGGCCCGAGCGTGAGGACCGCCCAGTAGGTGAGCAGCCGTTGCGACACCGGGCGCTCGCGCGAGACGCGGAAGATCCGGTTGAGCGCGCGGTCAATCGTCAGCATCAGCATCAGCGCGGTGACGGCGAGAAAGGCGATGCCGACGGCGGTGAGCCGCGCCGCCTTCTCGGTGAACTGCGCGAGGTACTTCGTGATGGCGCCGGCGATCGGCTCCGGCAGCACGTTCTCGGCGAGCCAGTCGTCCACGCCGCTTGTGAGCTGCCCGAAGACCGGGAAGGCGGTGATCAAGGAAAGCGCGACGGTGACCAGCGGCACGAGCGCAAGCAGCGTGGTGTAGGTGAGGCTGCCGGCGATCTGCAGGCAGCGGTCCTCGTCGAAACGCCGCCAGGCCGCGCGCAGGAACGAGACCAGCTCGCCGAAGTTGCGCGGCAAGGCGTCGGGCAGGTGCATCGCGCGGCTATGATACCTTCGGCGCCGATGGCGGACCTTCTCGTCCTCTACTACAGCGCCGGCGGCGCGGTGCGCGCGATGGCCGAGCTCGTCGCCGAAGGCATCGAGCGCGTGCCGGGCGCGCAGGCGCGCCTGCGCACGGTGCCGAGGATCGCTCCGGTGACGCGCGTCGCCGAACCCGAAGTGCCCGCTTCCGGCGCGCCCTACTGCGAGCCGAAGGACCTCGAAGAGTGCATCGGGCTCGCGCTCGGCAGTCCCACGCGCTTCGGCAACATGGCCGCGCCCCTGAAGGCGTTCCTCGACGAGACCGGCGGCCTGTGGCTGAAAGGGGCGCTCGCCGGAAAGCCCGCGTGCGTTTTCACCTCGACCGGCAGCCTGCACGGCGGCCAGGAGACGACGCTCGTCTCGATGATGCTGCCGCTGCTGCATCACGGCATGCTGATCGTGGGGCTGCCCTACACGCTCGCGGAACTGAACGCGACCCGCAGCGGCGGAACGCCCTACGGGCCCTCGCACTTCGCCGGCGTCGCCGACGACCTTGCGCTGACCGAGGCCGAGCGCGCCCTGTGCGTCGCCCAGGGACGGCGGCTCGCCGAGATCGCGCTCAAGCTCGCCCGGTGACCGCGGCGCTGCGGCGCACCGCCTCGGCGAGCCTCGTCGCGCTGATCATGCTGTGCCTGGCGTGGGAGCTTTGGCTCGCGCCGCTGCGGCCCGGCGGCTCGTGGGTGGCGCTCAAGGCGCTGCCGCTCGCGGCGCCGCTTGCCGGCGTGCTCGCCGGGCGCCGCTACACCTTCCAGTGGTCGGCCATGCTGATCCTCGCGTATTTCGCCGAAGGCGTGGTGCGCGCCTGGAGCGAGCGCGGCCTCGCGCAGGCGCTCGCCGGCGCCGAGATCGCGCTCAGCCTCGCGTTTTTCGCTGC
>Ga0209172_10005719_pt1 | contig 14697 bp, 26 predicted proteins | sample LarsenN4metaG_FD_184113 | JGI IMG/M metagenome (GOLD analysis project Ga0209172, IMG submission 184113) | Hot spring sediment bacterial and archeal communities from British Columbia, Canada, to study Microbial Dark Matter (Phase II) - Larsen... ... | reverse complement strand
GCACGTGCCGCTGCTCGTGTCGGAGAACATGGTCGGCCACAAGCTCGGCGAATTCGCGCCGACGCGCTCGTTCAAAGGCCATTCCGGCGATCGCAAGGTTGCGGCCGCGGCGGGCGGCGCGCCGGCCGGCGGCGGCGCTTCGGGTGGGGGCGGCGGCAAGGCCGCGGGCTAAGGGTGACGGAGTAGCACGCCATGCAAGTCGTCGCGAAGCTCAAGTACGCGCGCATCTCGCCGCAAAAGTGCCGCCTCGTCGCGGATCAAATCCGCGGCCAGTCGGTGTCGAGCGCGCTCAAGATTCTCGCGTTCAGCCGCAAGAAGGCTGCCCGCATGATGCACAAGGTGCTCGAGTCGGCCATCGCCAACGCCGAGCACAATCACGGCGCCGACATCGACGAGCTCAAGGTGTCGAACGTGCAGATCGACGGCGCCCCGTTCTTTACGCGCTACCACGCCCGCGCCAAGGGCCGCGGCGATCGAATCGTGAAGCGCAATAGTCACATCACCGTCCGAGTAGGCGACGAGTAGCGCTATGGGTCAAAAGGTTCATCCGGTCGGCATTCGCCTCGGCATCACGAAAGAGTGGTCGTCGCGGTGGTATGCGAATTCGCAGACGTTTCCCCACTACGTCGAGCAAGATCACCGCATTCGAGAGTTCCTGCGCTCGAAGCTCAAGGAGGCGTCGATCAGCCGCATTCACATCGAGCGGCCCGCCAAGAAGGCCAACATCACGATCCACACGGCGCGGCCGGGTGTCGTGATCGGCAAGAAGGGCGAGGACATCGAGAAGCTGCGCGCCGAGGTCGCGAAGATGCTCGGCATGCCGCTGCACGACGTGCGGCTCAACATCGCGGAAATCCGCAAGCCCGAGCTCGACGCGCTGCTCGTGGCCGAAGGCATCGCGCAGCAGCTCGAGCGCCGCGTTCAGTTCCGCCGCGCGATGCGCCGCGCCGTCACGAACACGATGCGCATCGGCGCCGAGGGCATCAAGGTGCGTGTGTCGGGCCGGTTGAACGGCGCCGAGATCGCGCGGTCCGAGTGGTACCGCGAGGGGCGCGTGCCGCTCCACACGTTCCGCGCCGACATCGACTACGGGCTCGCCGAGGCGCGCACCACGTACGGCGTCATCGGGGTGAAGGTTTGGGTTTTCCGCGGCGAGGTACGCGAGGGCGCCGGCGGCGACACGACGACGGCCGAGCCGGCGGAAGCCGCGCGGCCGCAAGCACAGGCTTAACGACATGCTGCAACCGAAACGCACCAAATTCCGCAAGCAGTTCAAGGGACGCAACCGCGGGTTGGCCCAGCGAGGCAACTCCGTGGCGTTCGGCGACTACGGCCTGAAGGCGCTCGGCCGCGGCCAGCTCACCGCTCGACAGATCGAGGCGGCGCGCCGCGCGATGACGCGCTTCGTGAAGCGCGGCGGCCATATTTGGATTCGGGTGTTCCCCGACAAGCCGATCACGAAGAAGCCGCTCGAAGTGCGCCAAGGCAAGGGCAAGGGCAACGTCGAGTATTGGGTTGCCCAGGTGAAGCCCGGCAAGCTGCTCTACGAGATCGCGGGTGTCACCGAGGAAGTGGCGCGCGAGGCTTTCTCGCTGGCAGCCGCGAAGCTCCCGCTCTCCACGGCGTTCGTCGAGCGGCAGCCGGGTTGACGAGAGCTCGCCGATGAAGATCAAAGAACAGCTCAAGGACTTCCGGGCGAAGACGGACGCAGAGCTCGGGGACGAGCTCGTCAAGCTGCGCCGCGAGCAATTCAACTTGCGCATGCAAGCCGCCACGGGTCAGGCCGCGAAGCCCGACCAGCACGGCAAGGTACGCAAGTCGATCGCGCGCTTGAAGACCGTGCAGCGTGAGCGCGTGAAGAAATAGCGAGAAGAGACATGAGCGCAGCAGAGACTTCCGACAAGCCCAAACACCGTCCGACCATCGGGCGCGTCGTCAGCAACAAGATGCAGAAGAGCGTCACGGTGTCGATCGAGCGGCTCGTTCGCCACCCGGCTTACGGCAAGTTCATCCGCCGGACTACGAAGGTCATGGCGCACGACGAGGATGGCGCGTGCCGCGAGGGCGACACGGTCGCGATCGTCGAATGCCGTCCGATCAGCAAGCGGAAATCTTGGCGCGTCGTCGAGATCGTCGCACGGGCCCCGGTCGATAACGCGGGCTAAGGGGCTGCCATGATCCAGACGCAAACCTTGCTGAATGCCGCGGACAACAGCGGCGCGCGCAGCCTGATGTGTATCAGGGTGTTCGGCGGCTCGAAGCGCCGCTATGCGCGCATCGGCGACATCATCAAGGTGACGATCAAGGACGCGATTCCACGCGGGCGCGTCAAGAAAGGCGAGGTCTACCACGCCGTCGTCGTGCGCACGCGGCACGGACTGCGGCGGCCCGACGGCTCGTTGATCCGCTTCGACGGCAACGCCGCGGTGCTGCTCACGAACAAGCTCGAGCCGATCGGCACGCGCATCTTCGGGCCCGTCACGCGCGAGCTGCGCACGACGCAGTTCATGAAGATCATCTCGCTCGCTCCGGAAGTGCTGTAGGAGAGCACGAAATGCAGCGCATCAAGAAAGGCGATCAAGTCATCGTCGTCGCCGGCAAGGACAAGGGCCGGCGCGGCACGGTGCTGCGCGTCGAGCCGAACGGCCGCGTCGTCGTCGAGAACGTGAACGTCGCGCACAAGCACCAGCGGCCGAACCCGCAGAAAGGCGTTCCTGGCGGCATCGTGGAGCAGGAGCAGTCGCTCGACGCGTCGAACGTGATGTTGTTCAACCCGACGACGGAGAAAGGCGATCGCGTCGGATTCCGTCGCTTGGCCGACGGCCGCAAGGTGCGGTTCTTCAAGGGCAACGGCGAAGTGTTGGATACCTGATATGGCAGCAGCAAGGCTACAAGAGTATTACCGCAAGGAAGTCGTGCCCGAGCTCATGAAGCGGCTCAACGTCACGAATCCGATGGCCGTGCCGCGGATCTCGAAGATCACGCTGAACATGGGCGTCGGCGAGGCGCTCGCCGACCGCAAGGTGCTCGAGAGCGCCATGGGCGATCTCGCGAAGATCAGCGGCCAGAAGCCCGTGCCCTGCAAGGCGAAGAAATCCGTCGCGAGCTTCAAGGTGCGCGACGGCGTGGCGATTGGCTGCAAAGTGACGTTGCGCAAGGCGCGCATGTATGAGTTCCTGGACAGGCTCATCAACGTTGCGATGCCGCGCATCCGCGACTTCCGCGGCGTGTCGCGCCGGGCGTTCGACGGGCGCGGCAACTACAACCTCGGCGTGAAGGAGCAGATCATTTTCCCCGAGATCAATTTCGATCAGGTCGATGCCATCCGCGGCCTCGACATCTCGATCACGACCACGGCGCGCACGGACGAGGCGGGCCGGGCGCTGCTCGAGGCCTTCAAGTTCCCGTTGCGGGGAGACCGTTAATCATGGCCAAGAAATCCATGCTGATGCGTCAGCGCCACCGCGAGGCTGCGGTCAAGCGCTACGCGAAGAAGCGAGCCGAGCTCAAGGAGCTCATCCGCAATCCGAAGACCTCGGACGACGTGAAGGCCGAAGCGCAGAAGAAGCTGCAGAAGCTGCCGCGCGATGCGAACCCGGTTCGGCTGCGCAACCGCTGCGCGTTGACGGGGCGGCCGCACGGCTACTACCGCAAGTTCGGTCTGTCGCGCACGAAGCTTCGCGAGACGACGATGCGCGGGGAGATCCCGGGCCTTTCGAAGGCGAGCTGGTGAGGGCGCCGCCATGAGTATGACCGACCCGATCGCCGATATGCTGACGCGCATCCGCAACGCGCAGACGGCCCGCAAGCCGTCCGTCACGCTGCCGGCCTCGAAGCAGAAGTTGGCGGTTGCGAAGGTGCTCGAGCAGGAGGGGTATATCGCCGCCGTGAAGACCGAGAACGTCGACGGCAAGGACACGATGACGCTCGAGCTCAAGTACTACCAGGACCGGCCCGTCATCGAGCGGATCGAGCGCGTGAGCCGTCCGGGACTGCGCATCTTCCGCGGCGTCGACGAGCTGCCCGTCGTCCAAGGCGGCCTCGGCGTGGCCATCGTGTCGACGTCGCGCGGCGTCATGACGAACGTGCAAGCGAAGGCACAAGGGCACGGCGGCGAAGTGCTGTGCATCGTTCTCTAACGGAATCCGAAAGCGAATTCGAGTCACTGCGATGTCGAGAGTAGCCAAGAAACCCGTCGAGCTCGGCAAGGACCTCACCGCCGAGGTGAAGGGCCGAACCGTCACGATCAAGGGCAAAAAGGGAACCCTGTCGCTCGACGTGAGCCGCGAGGTCGAGGTCACGGTCGACGGCACCCAGCTCAAGGTGGCGCCGCGCTCCGGGGGCCGTCTCGCGAATGCGCTCGCCGGCACGGCGCGCGCGCACATCGCGAACATGGTCACGGGCGTCACGAAGGGTTTCGAAAAGAAGCTCGAGCTCGTCGGCGTCGGTTACCGCGCCGCGGTGGCCGGTAAGAAGCTGAACCTGACGCTGGGCTTCTCGCACCCGATCGAGTTCCCGATCCCGGCCGGCGTCACGATCGAGACGCCGAGCCAGAACGAGATCATCGTGCGCGGCATGGATCGACAGCAGGTCGGGCAGGTTGCCGCGGTGCTGCGCGATTACCGTCCGCCGGAGCCGTACAAGGGCAAGGGCGTCAAGTACGCGAACGAGCGTATCGAGCTCAAGGAAGCGAAGAAGAAGTAGCCATGGCCACAACCAAGAAAGCGAAACGTCAGCGCCGCGCCCGCCGCACCCGCGTGCGGATTTCGCTGCTCGGCGTTCACAGGCTCTGCGTGCACCGCACGCCGCAGCACATCTACGCGCAGATCATCGCGCCCGAAGGCAATCGCGTCGTGGTCAGCGCGTCCACGCTGTCGAAGGAGCTGCGCGGCTCGTTGAAGAGCACGGGCAACGTCGCGGCGGCGGCGGCCGTCGGCAAGGAAATCGCCGAGCGTGCGAAGAAGGCCGGCATCGACAAGGTTGCTTTCGATCGCTCCGGCTTCAAGTTTCACGGCCGCGTCAAGGCGCTGGCCGAAGCGGCGCGCGAAGCGGGCCTCAACGTTTAAGCGAGCGGAACAACATGGCAAGCGCTGATGAGTTTCAGGAAAAGTTGGTCGCGGTGAATCGAGTCGCGAAGGTCGTCAAGGGCGGCCGGCAATTCGGCTTCACGGCGCTGACGGTGGTCGGCGACGGCAATGGACGCGTAGGCTACGGCTACGGCAAGGCGCGTGAGCTGCCGCTCGCGATCCAGAAAGCGATGCAAGCGGCGCGCAAGCGCCTGACTACCGTGAGCCTGAGGAAGGACACGCTGCAGTACGAGCTGCACGGCAGCCACGGCGCCACGCGCGTCTTCATGCAGCCGGCGTCGGACGGTACCGGCGTCATCGCGGGCGGCGCCATGCGCGCCGTGCTCGAGTGCGCCGGCGTGCGGAACGTGCTCGCGAAGAGCTACGGCTCGCGCAATCCGATCAACGTGGTCCGCGCGACGATGAACGCGCTGACGAGGATGCGCTCGCCCGCGGAGATCGCCGCGAAGCGCGGCAAGACCGTCGAAGAGCTGTTCGGCTAAAGGGTGCAATCGTGGCGAAGGTCAAAGCCAAAGCGAAGGAAAACAAGACCATCCGGCTCACGCTCGTGAAAAGCCGGTTCGGCCGCACGCCCGGGCACGCGGAGTGCGCGAGCGGCTTGGGGCTCAAGCGCCGGCACCAGAGCGTCGAGGTGGCCGACACGCCGGAAAACCGCGGCATGATCGACAAGATCCGTTACCTGCTGCACGTCGAGGAGGCTTGAGATGCGCCTGAACGATCTCCACCCCGCGAAGGGCAGCAAGTTCGCTCACAAGCGGCGCGGCCGCGGTGCGGGCTCGGGGCTCGGCAAGACGGGCGGTCGCGGTGTCAAAGGCCAGACGGCTCGCGCCGGCGGTTTCCACAAAGTCGGCTTCGAGGGCGGCCAGATGCCGCTCCAGCGCCGCCTGCCGAAAGTGGGCTTCGTCTCGCCGACGCGCGACGACAAGGCGGAGCTGCGCGTGCACGAGCTCGCGCGGTTCGCGGGGCAGACGGCCGACATGGCCGCGGTCAAGGCCGCTCATCTCGTGCCGAAGCGGGCGGTGAGCGTGAAGGTCATCGCGTCGGGCACGCTGGAGGCGCCCGTCACGGTCAGTGGGCTCAAGGTCACGGCCGGCGCGCGGAAGATCATCGAAGCCGCGGGCGGCAAGGTGTTGGAATAGGTTAGAAGATGGCGAAGGCAGGCACGGTCAATCCGGCTACGTTGCTCGGCGACGCGACGCGTTCCGCCGATCTCCGCCATCGCCTGTTGTTTTTGCTGGGCGCGCTCGTCGTGTACCGAATGGGCACGTTCGTCCCCGTGCCGGGCATCGACATCGTGCAGTTCCAACAGATGTTCCAGCAGCAGTCCGGCACGATCCTGTCGATGTTCAACATGTTCTCGGGCGGCGCGCTCGAGCGGCTGTCGATCTTCGCGCTCGGCATCATGCCGTACATTTCGGCGTCGATCATCTTGCAGATGGGCACACACGTGATCCCCACGCTGCAGCAGCTGCGCAAGGAGGGCGAGTCCGGGCGGCGCAAGATCACGCAATACACGCGTTACGGCACGGTCGTGCTCGCGAGCTTCCAGTCGATCGCGGCCGCGAGCGCGCTGCAGACCCAGAACGTCGTCTTGAACCCCGGTCCCGCGTTCGTTTTGACGGCCGCCATCACGCTCGTCACCGGCACCATGTTCCTGATGTGGCTCGGCGAGCAGATCACCGAGCGCGGCATCGGCAACGGTATCTCGATGATCATCCTGGCGAGCATCCTCGCCGGCTTGCCGTCGGCCGTCGGCGGCACTCTCGAGCTCGTGAATACGGGCGGCATGAACCAAGCGATGCCGTTCCTGCTCGGCTTTCTCGTGCTCGGCGTGACGGGCTTCGTCGTGTTCATGGAGCGCGCGCAGCGGCGCATCGCCGTGAACTACGCCAAGCGGCAACAGGGCCGGCGCATGTACGCGGGCCAGACGAGCCATCTGCCGTTCAAGATCAACATGTCGGGCGTCATCCCGCCGATCTTCGCGTCGAGCTTGATCCTGTTCCCGGCCACGATCGCGAGCTTGTTCGGCCAGAACAACGCGATTCCGTGGCTGCAGCGCCTCGCGGCGAGCCTGTCGCCGGGTCAGCCGATCTACATCTTGCTGTACGCCGGCCTGATCATCTTTTTCTGCTTCTTCTATACGGCGCTCGTGTTCAACTCGCGCGAGACTGCCGAGAACCTGCGGCGCTCGGGTGCGTTCATTCCCGGCATCCGCCCCGGCCAGCAGACCGCCGACTACATCGACAAGGTGCTGACGCGGCTCACGTTCTGGGGGGCGCTGTACATCACGGCCGTGTGTCTCGTGCCCGAGTTCTTGATCCTCGAGTTCAACGTGCCGTTTTACTTCGGCGGCACGTCGCTCCTCATCATCGTCGTCGTGACGATGGACTTCATGGCGCAGCTCCAGGCTCACATGATGACTCACCAGTACGAAGGGCTGCTCAAAAAGGCCAATCTCCGCGGTTATGGAAAGACCGACAAGTAGGCCGGAGTCGAAGCAATGAAAGTCAGAACATCGGTTCGCAAGATTTGTAGGAAGTGCAAGATCGTCCGGCGCCGCGGCGTGGTGCGGGTGATTTGCGAAGACCCGCGGCACAAGCAGCGGCAGGGCTAAAGGAACGACACCATGGCACGTATAGCAGGCGTCAATATCCCCACGAACAAGCACGTCGGGATCGCTTTGACGCACATTTTCGGTATCGGGCGCAGCCGCGCGCTGCTCACCTGCAAAGCCGCGGGTGTCGAGCCGAGCACGGCGGTCAAGGACTTGACCGAGCCCGAGATCGCGCGGCTGCGCGACATCATCGCGAAGTTCCCGGTCGAAGGTGACCTGCGCCGCGAGGTCGCCATGAACATCAAGCGCCTCATGGACCTCGGCTGCTACCGAGGCATTCGGCATCGCCGCGGCTTGCCGCTGCGAGGCCAGCGCACGAGGACGAACGCCCGCACGCGCAAGGGTCCGCGCCGCGGCGTCAAGAAACTCTAGGAGCACGAGCACGCATGGCAGCTACACCTCCCGCCGCAGCAGCTAAGGTTCGCAAGAAGGCGAAACGGCAGATCTTGGACGCCGTCGCGCACGTTCACGCGTCCTTCAACAACACGATCATCAGCATCACGGACCGGCAGGGGAACACGCTCGCGTGGGCCACGGCCGGCAACTGCGGCTTCAAAGGCTCGCGCAAGAGCACGCCGTTCGCGGCTCAGGTTGCGGCCGAGAAGGCCGGCAACGCGGCGAAAGAGTACGGCGTTAGGAACCTCGAGGTCCGCGTCAAAGGCCCAGGCCCGGGGCGCGAGTCGGCCGTGCGCGCGCTGAACGCGGTCGGATTCCGAATCACCGAGATCGAAGACGTCACTCCGATTCCTCACAACGGCTGTCGTCCGCCGAAGAAGCGGCGAGTCTAAGCGGAAGAAACCATGGCGAGATACAGAGGTCCTACTTGCAAGCTTGCGCGTCGCGAAGGCACTGACCTGTTCTTGAAGAGCGGGTTGAAGCCGCTCGAGTCGAAGTGCAAGCTCGAAGTGCCACCGGGCGGCGCCGGCCAGCGCCGTCAGCGTTTGTCGGACTACGGCGTGCAGCTGCGCGAAAAGCAGAAGCTGCGCCGCATGTACGGGGTGCTCGAGCGGCAGTTCCGTAACTACTACAAGAAGGCCACGAAGGTCAAAGGCTCGACGGGCGAGAACCTGCTGCGCATGCTCGAAGCGCGGCTCGACAACGTCGTGTACCGCATGGGTTTCGCAGCCACGCGCGCCGAAGCGCGCCAGCTCGTGAGCCACCGCGGCATCAAGGTCAACGAGCAGATCGTCAACATCCCGTCGTATCAGCTGAAGGCGGGCGACAAGGTTGCCGTTCGCGACCGTGCCAAGGAGCAGCTCCGCATCAAGTCCGCGTTGTCGATCGCCGGCCAAGTCGGGTTTCCCGAGTGGGTCGAGGTCGACGACAAGAACATGCAGGGCACGCTCAAGAACTTGCCCGAGCGCGACGAGATTCTCCCGGACATCAACGAGAACCTGGTCGTCGAGCTCTACTCGAAGTAACGCGAGGAAACCTTTTCATGTCATCAGCAACGGAATTCTTGAAGCCTCGGGCCGTCAAGGTTCAGCCCCTGGGCACCAATCGTGCGCGCGTGACGGTGGAGCCGTTCGAGCGCGGGTTCGGGCACACGCTCGGCAACGCGCTGCGGCGCGTGCTGCTCTCGTCGATGCCGGGCGCCGCCGTCGTCGAGGCCGAGATCGAGGGCGTGCTGCACGAGTACACGAGCATCGAGGGCGTGCAGGAAGACGTCGTCGACATCCTGCTCAACTTGAAGTCGATCGCGATCAAGATGCACTCGCGCGAAGAGGCCGAGCTCCAGCTCTCGAAGAAGGGCCCGGGCCCCGTGCGCGCCGGCGACATCGCCGTCGACCACGACATCGAGATCGTGAATCCGGACCTCGTCATCGCCAACCTCACGAAGGAAGGCGAGCTGCGCGCGTTCCTGAAGGTCATGCGCGGCCGCGGCTATCGGCCGGCCACGCAGATCGCGCAATTCGAGGAACAGACGCGCCCGATCGGGCGGCTGCAGCTCGACGCGTCGTTCAGCCCGATCCGCCGCGTCACGTACACCGTGGAGCGCGCGCGCGTCGAGCAGCGCACGGACTTGGACAAGCTCATCGTCGACATCGAGACGAACGGCACGATCGACGCCGAAGAGGCGATCCGCCGCGCCGGCTTGATCCTGAAGAACCAGCTCGAAGTGTTCGTCGATCTGCAGGGCGAGGACGAGGTCGGCTTCGGCCGCACCGAGACGCAGGTCGATCCGATCCTGCTGCGTCCCGTCGACGAGCTCGAGCTCACGGTGCGCTCGGCCAACTGCTTGAAGGCCGAGAACATCAACTACATCGGCGACCTCGTGCAGCGCACGGAAGTCGAGCTGCTACGCACGCCGAACCTCGGCAAGAAGTCGCTCACCGAGATCAAGGAAGTGCTCGAGCAGCACGGCTTGGCGCTCGGCATGCGGCTCGACAACTGGCCGCCGCCCGGGCTGCGCAGCGAAGAGCCGCCCGCGCCGACGTCGTCGCTCGGCGGCTTCTGATCTGACCGGAGTGTTCGTTCGATGCGTCACAGAAACTCGGGCCGCAGGCTCGGCCGCAAATCCCCGCACCGCCGGGCGATGTACCGTAATCTCGCGGCTTCGCTGCTGAAGCACGAGACCGTCCGCACGACGCTGCCGAAGGCGAAGGAGCTGCGCCGCGTCGTCGAGCCGCTGATCACGCTCGCGAAGGAGGACAGCGTGAGCCACCGCCGGCTCGCGTTCGATCGCCTGCGTGACGACCAGGCCGTCGGGCACCTGTTCAAGGAGCTCGGCCCCCGGTTCAAGAGCCGCCCGGGCGGATACTTGCGCATCCTGAAGACGGGCTTCCGCGCCGGCGATTCGGCGCCGATGGCGATCGTGCAGCTGCTCGATCAGCCGGAGAAGACGCCCGAGAAGAAAGAGCCGCGGACCACGGCGTAGGGCGCGTTCGCCACCACGTAGAACGCTCCCGGCCGCGGCGAGCGCCTCGCCAGCCGCCCGGCACAGCGGCGGGCGTTCGCATCGAGGCGCCCGTCGACCTCGCTGAGTCGGGGCCGCACGGCTGGCCGTGTCGCTCGCTCCGTTCGACGCGCTCTGCACGCGCTTCGGCGCGGCGTGTCGTCCCGGCGCGCGGAATCGCGCTACGCTTGTGCAGCGCCCACGCCCAAGCCGGCAGATGCCCGAAGCCGCCGACCCGAAGCCGTCCGTCCGCAGTCTCGCCGCGACGCTCGCGTTCGTCTGGCTCGGCTTCGCGATTTATACGGTGCTCCAGCAGATCTCGGGCGTGCTCACGTTGCGAGACTTCACGCCGAGTCTCATTGCCCCGCTGCTCGTGCTCACGCTGTACTACTGGCTGCCGTGGGCGCTTTTCGCGCCCGTCGTCGCCGCCGCCTCGGCGTGTCGCTCTTCGCGGCCGCGCGCTACTGGGACGGCAGCGATCCGCTCGGCTCGCGTCTGTCGGCCGACGGCCGGAGCTGGTTCAGAGTCGTCGGCGTCGTCGGTGACGTGCGGCATTTCGGTCTCGACGTCGACGCTCCCGCGCAGGCCTACATCCCGCTGGCCCAGGCCGGCGGCAATCTCATGGGGCGTGTGCTCGTCCGGGCCCAGGGCGATCCGGGTAGCCTGATGTCCTCGCTCCGCGAGGCGATTCACGACGTCGATGCCGACATGCCGATCGAGCGCATGGAGACGCTCGACACGCTGCGCGATTCGTATCTCGCCACGCCGAGGCTCACGGCAGTCCTGTCGGCGATCTTCGCCGGGCTCGCGCTCTGCATCACCGTGACCGGCATCGCCGGAGTCATCGCTACCTCGATCGCGCAGCGGACTCGTGAGATAGGGATCAGGATCGCGGTCGGCGCCAGCGCGCGCGGCGTGCTCGGGATGGTGCTCCGGCAGGGGCTCAAGACGGTCGCCATCGGCCTTGCGGCCGGGATCCCGCTCGCGATCGCATTCGGCGTTGCGCTGCGCGGATTGCTGTTCGACACGGCGCCGGCGGATCCGATCATGCTGGCGGGCGTCGCCTGCGCGCTCGCCATCGCCGGGACGCTTGGCTGTCTCGGTCCTGCACTGCGAGCCACGGCCATCGATCCGATCGTCGCCCTGCGGGCAGATTAGCGCCGAACGGAGCGTGTCGTAGCTACCCGCGGCGGCGCGCACGCCAGCGCTGCCGCGGACGCCGCAACGTGATGGTCTGCCACGGCACGCGCACGGCGCGAGCGAGGCGCTCGATCGGCAGGGGTTTGTAGACAGTGGCGTCCTCGGGCGACAGCACGCCGGGCTCGGCCGCGGGATCGATGCGCCGGCCGTACTTGAGCTTGACCCAAGCGTTCATGTCCATCTGCACGAGCGGCGCGAATACGCAGCGATTGAACAGCTCGCTCGCCGAGCTGCGCCGCACGGCGATGCCGAAGTCGATCAGGTACGGTCGCTCGCCGGGGCCGACGATGATGTTGTCCTTGCGCTTGAGATCGCCGTGCGCGACGCCGGCCGCGTGCATGGCGCGGACCGTCGCGAGCAGCTTCGCGAAAAACGCTTCGCGGTCGACAATGCGAGCCTCGTGCTCGCGCAGCGACGGTCCCGCGACGAACTCCAGCGCGAGCAGCTCCCCGCCCACGAGGCCGAACGAGCGCGGAATGCCAGGGATGCCGTCGAGGCGCTCGTAGACGGCGTGCTCGCGCTTGAGCAGCGCGCGCCACAACGGCGCGAGCGGCCCGCCGCGGTGCGGGCTCTTGACGACGACGTCGCCGGCCGAGGTTCGGTAGAGGTGAGCGGAGGCCTGGTAGCCTTTGCCGAGCTCGCGGCCCTGACCGCTCTCGATGGCCGCCTCGAGCTCGGCCGTCAACGCGGTCGTCGCGCCGGTCACGTCAAGCGAACGCCTGCCACGCCACCCAGGCCGCGCAAATCAACGAGAACGCGACGAGCACGAGCTCGCCGTTGCGCTGGTTGCTGACGGCGAACGACCACCGCCGATCGCCGGCGCCGGCCGGCGGGACACTGCCGAACCGCGGCACGAGCGCCGGCGTGCGCGCCGACCATTGCTCCCAAGCCGTGCCGAAGATGCGGTGCAGCTTGCGGTCCTCGTACTCGATGGCCGTTGGGTAATAGAACCAAAAGAAGAACAGCGCGAGCGGCAGACCCCACCAGCGCGAGCCGGCGAGCGCGAAGCCGACGACGAGCAGGATGTTGCCCGTGTAGAGCGGATGGCGCACGAAGCGATACGGCCCGTCGGTGGCGAGCGCCTGATTCTTGACGATGAAGCCGCTCGCGTAGAGCCGCACGAGCGCGCCCGCCACGGCGATCGGCAAGCCGACGGCCGCGAGCGCGGGGATCGGCGCGGCCGTCGCGGCGTACAGCACGATCAGCACGACGGCGAGCACTTGGCGCGCGACCTCGTGATAGCGCAGCTCGCGGACGACGTGGGCGATTCCCGAGAGCGGCGGTAGGTCGGCAGTGCGGTGCGACATCGGCAAAGAGTCCTTGACGAACCAGAAGATCAGCGGCGGCCGGACGCGGCGGCGAACGCGTCGCGTGTCAGGTTGCGGTGGCCGTCCGCCGTCACTTCGACATTGTCCTCGACGCGAATGCCGCCGAACGGCACCAGCCGCTCGATCATCGCCCGATTGACCTTCGCCTCGTGCTTGGCGAGCAGCGGGCGCAGCAACGACGGGATGAAGTAGAGGCCGGGCTCGATCGTGACGACGAAACCCGGCTGCAGCGTGCGCGTCAACCGCAGGTATGGATCCTGCGCCGGCGGCTCGCGCTTTTTGCCTGCGGCGTCGGCGAGGCGGCCGCCTGCGTCGTGCACTTGCAGCCCGAGCAAGTGCCCGAGCCCGTGCGGCAAGAACGTGCGCGTGATGCCCGCCGACACGGCTTCGTCGGCGCTGCAGGCGATGATGTCGTGCTCCCGTAGCACCTGCGCGAGCTGGCGATGCGTGAAGACGTGCAGCACGACGAAATCGACGCCGGGCTTCACCTCGTCGCAGATGCGCTGCTGCAGCGCGTCCATGGACGCAATCAGCGCGGCGAAGTCGTCCGTCGCGGACGCCGAGTACGTGCGCGTGATGTCCGCCGCGTAGCCGTTGAACTCGGCGCCGGCATCGATCAGCAGCGAGCGACGAACGGTAGGGGACTCCGCGCGCAAGCGCTGGTAGTGCAGTGTCGCGGCGTGCTCGTTCAGCGCGATGATGTTCGGATACGGCAGCTCGGTCTCACGCTGGCGGCTTGCCTCGAGATACGTCTGGTGCAATTCGAGCTCGCTCGCGCCGCCTTCGAACGCGGCGGCCACGGCGAGGTGGCCGCGCACGGCCATTGCCTGCGCCGCGCGCATGCAGATGAGCTCGTAAGTCGTCTTCACGGCGCGCGTGAAGTCGAGATGATTCAAGAACCGCGGGTCGTTGATGGCCGGCTGCGTAGCCGCACCGCCGCTGCGCGCCAGCCGCTCGGCCGCCGAGCCGATGGCAACCCAGCGCGCGCCGGCGCCCGAAAGCTTGCGGGCTTCGGCGTCGCTCTTCGCGATGCGGATGTCGAAGTGCTGCGTCCAATAGCCCTCGGGATCGCTGGGCGGCTCGTGCCAGTAGTCATCGACCTGCTTGTAGACGAGCATCGGCCGCTGGCCCGGCACGAGTCTCAGGAAAGAGCCCGGCGCCTGCGTCAGCGGCACCCAGGCCTTGAAATAGGGCTCGACGCGGAACGGGTAGGTTTGATCGTCGCGGAAGACGACACGCTCGTCGCCGGCGAAGACCACGGCGCCGTCGAACCCCGTGGCTCGGAGCGCCTCGTCGAGGCGCTGGTCGAGGATCGCGAGGTGCGCGCCGTATTCGCCGGCGAGCCGGACTTCGAGCTCCTCGCGCGAGGCGAACGGCGCGTCGGGCTTCGAAGGGCTGATCGTGAGGGTGCTGCTCATCGGTTAGCCCGTCATGATAGACGGGGCGCGGGCGCTTGCCCAACGACCGCGCTTGACCATAACTCCGCTCTAAGCCGCTGCTTGGTGGCGGGCGGAGCGCGGGCGCGCCGCGGACGCGGTGCGCGCGCCCGGGGCGTCCGCGCGCTTGCGCCTG
>Ga0209172_10005704_pt1 | contig 14719 bp, 17 predicted proteins | sample LarsenN4metaG_FD_184113 | JGI IMG/M metagenome (GOLD analysis project Ga0209172, IMG submission 184113) | Hot spring sediment bacterial and archeal communities from British Columbia, Canada, to study Microbial Dark Matter (Phase II) - Larsen... ... | reverse complement strand
GGAGATCAGCCCGATGTTCGGCCCTTCCGGCGTCTCGATGGGACAGATGCGGCCGTAGTGAGTGGGATGCACGTCCCGCACTTCGAATCCCGCACGCTCGCGGGATAGACCGCCGGGCCCCAGGGCCGACAGGCGCCGCTTATGGGTGATCTCCGAAAGCGGGTTGGTCTGGTCCATGAACTGGGAGAGCTGCGACGAGCCGAAGAACTCGCGGATCGCCGCCATGACCGGCTTGGCGTTGATCAGGTCATGGGGCATGGCCGTGGACATTTCCTGATAGACCGACATCTTCTCCTTGATCGCCCGTTCCATGCGGACCAGGCCGATGCGGAACTGATTTTCCAAGAGCTCGCCCACGGCGCGGACGCGGCGGTTCCCCAGGTGGTCGATGTCGTCGGCGGTGTAGCCGGCAGGGTTCTTCCGCAGTTTCAGCAGGTACAGGATCGAAGCGTAGAAGTCCTCCGGTTCGAGCGTACGCTTGTCCAGCGGCAGTTGCGCCACGCTCCCTTCGACGTGGTCGGTGGCCATGGTGCCTTCGCAGCCGCGCACCACTTCCGAACAGAGGGGGCCTTCCCGCTTGCCCACAAACATCTTTTCCTGATCCACGACCAGGTAGAAGTTCGCCGCGGGCAGGTTGCGGGGATCCTCCAGCTCCAGCTCGCTCGCTCGATCATCCACGCCCTTCTTCAGTTTCGTGGAGTAGCCGAGCTTGATGTTGAACTTTAGCCGGCCGACGCGCGAGAAGTCATACTTGCGCGGGTCGAAAAACATCCCGTTGAACAGCGACGTGGCGGTCTCCAGCGTCGGCGGATCGCCTGGCCGCATCTTGCGGTACATCTCGATCAGCGCTTCTTGGGGCGTCTTGAGCGTGTCGCGTTTGAGCGTCTGGCTGATGACCGGCCCCGCATCGTCGCGCTCGGGGAAGAAGAGACGGATCTCCCTGATATCGGCGTCCTGGATCGAGTTCAAGAGGCTGGGCGTCAGCTCGTTGTTGGCCTCGAGCAGCACTTCGCCGGTGGCCGTATCGATAATGTCCGCGGCGCTGAAGGCGCCTTCCAGATCGTGCGGCGTGACCTCCACCTGGTTCACGCGGGCCTTCTGGATTTCTTTCAGCAGGTCGGGCGTGATCTTCCGGCCGGGGGACACGATCGTCTCGTGCGAACGCGGGTGCGTGACGGCCTTGGAGAGTCTGCAGCCGACCAGGCCCTCGGAAACGTTCCAGTAGAGTTTGCGATCCTTGAGCGTGATGGTCTCGATCTGGTAGAAGGTTTTCAGGATTTCAGCGTTGGTCTTTAGCCCCAGCGCGCGCAAAAAGGTGGTCCCCAGGAACTTCCGCTTGCGGTCGATCCGCACGTAGAGGATGTTGTTCTTGGTATCGTACTCAAACTCCACCCACGAGCCGCGATAGGGAATGATCTTCCCCAGGAAGTAGGTCTTCTGCGGATTGGTCTCGAAGAAGACCCCGGGGGAGCGGTGCAACTGGCTGACGATAACACGCTCGGTCCCGTTGATGATGAAGGTGCCGTTCTCCGTCATCAGCGGAATTTCGCCGAAATAGACTTCCTGCTCCTTGATGTCGCGGATGCTCTTGTGGCCCGTCTCCGAGTCCTTGTCGTAGATGGTCAGCCGGATGGTGACTTTGAGTGGCGCGGCGAAGGTCATGCCGCGCTCCTGGCATTCCGTTACGTCGTATTTAAGCTGCAAGGTGACGGGGTCACCGCACTTGTTGCAAAAGGTGACAACGTTCTTGTTAAACCGGCCGCATTTCGTACAGAGGACGTCGCCGGCCTTGAACGGATCGGTAATGACCGTGTTGCCGCAGTATTTGCAGGTGCTGCGCCGGTGATGGAGTCCCCGCAGGCTTCCGCACTTGCACTCCCAGTTGCCGATCGAGTAGTCGACAAAATCAAGCTGCGAAATCCCCCGGAAATCGGTGATGGGAAAAACGGAGTTGAAGACCGACTGGAGCCCCACGTCTTCCCGTTCCGCGGGCAGCAGGTTCATCTGCAGGAAGCGCTCGTAGGACCGCTTCTGGACCTCGATCAAGTTGGGGATCTTGATGACGGTTGGAATCTTGGAGAAATTGATGCGCTGGCGCACCGCGCCGTTCCCGCCGTTAGGCATTCCTTCTGCTCCTTGCCAAGAATTTCAAATTTGCCGGAGGTTGTGACACCAAAGCCTTACTCGTATAGATGCACATTTCACCCGCGGGGATGCCGTGCCTGGTCGTTCACGATCCTGCCGCTCACGGGATGGTCGGAACCTCTTGCGGGGGACGCTTCCTTTTCCTCCCTCCGGGAAGAAAAACGTGCCGCCGGACCTGCCCGCGGAAGTCCGGTGGCCAGTGGCAGCCTACTTTATTTCGACGGTCGCGCCGGCTTCAGTGAACTTCTTCTTTATGTTCTCGGCCTCTTCCTTGCTCACGCCTTCTTTGATGGGCTTGGGAGCGCCGTCCACCAGATCCTTGGCTTCTTTCAAGCCCAGGCTGGTCACTTCGCGGACCGCCTTGATGACGTTGATCTTGTTCGCGCCCACCGCAGTGAGCACGACGGTGAACTCCGTCTGCTCCTCGACCGGGGCCGCACCCACGGCGGGAGCCGCGCCCGCGGCACCCGCTACCACCACCGGAGCCGCGGCAGCCGCCGAGACTCCCAAGGTCTCTTCCAGTCGCTTCACGAGGGTGGCCGCTTCCAACAGCGAAAGCCCCTTGATTTCGTCCACCAGCTTTTCTATCCGTTCCGACATCGTTTCGTTTTCCTCCTGAAAATCTCGGTCGGGGTCTGAGATCCGCCCCTCCGGCGCCGGCCCCTAGCTCCCGGCTGCTTCCTTGAACTTGTTTTCTTTCACTCCCTGATGCATCACATAGGCCAGGTTGCGCGCCACCCCCGCAAACGTGGCAGCGAGCCGCTGCGCCGGCGAATTGATCAGAAAGAGAATCCGCGACAAGAGCGTTTCCCGGGAGGGCAGATTGGCGAGGGCGTCCAGTTCGGCCAGGTTCACCACGCGCCCTTCGACGACCCCCGTCTTGAACACCAGCGTGGGGTTTTCTTTGGCATAGGTGGTCAGGGCTTTTACCAGAGTGACCGGGTCACTCAGCGTGTAGGCCAACGAGGTCGTGCCCCGCAGATTCTGCGCCGCGGGTTCGACCGGCGTTCCCTGCGCCGCCCGCCCGATCAAGGTGTTCCTGACCACCTTGTAGCGGGCGCCGGTCTGCGCGATCCGGCGGCGGAGCTCGGTATCCTGGGCTACGGTCCGCCTGTCAAAACTGGACAAGATGACGGCCTTAGCCTTCGCCAGTTCTTCGTGCAGGGCATCGGCCTGTTTCTGTTTTTCGTCCCTTTTCATATGCTTCCTTCCGGGGCTTGCCTCCTAGGCCGCTTCGACCGAAGCCGGGTCAATCGGCAACCCGGGTCCCATGGTCGAAGAAATGACAATGCTCTTGACATAGCGCCCCTTGGCGCTGGCGGGCTTGGCTTTCAGCACGCTCTGAATCAAGGCCTGGACGTTCTCCGCCAGCTTATCCGCCTCAAAAGAAACCTTGCCGACTGGGCAGTGGATGATCCCGGTCTTATCCACCCGGAATTCCACCTTTCCGGCCTTGACTTCCCGGACCGCGCGCGCCACCTCCAAGGTGACGGTTCCCGTCTTGGGATTGGGCATCAGGCCGCGCGGACCGAGCACCTTGCCCAGTTTTCCTACCGACTTCATCATGTCCGGCGTCGCCACCACCGCTTCGAAATCCATGTAGCCGCCCTGAATCTTCTGCACCAGATCCTCGCCGCCCACTTCGTCAGCTCCTGCCTCGCGCGCCTCGCGAATCTTGTGTCCGGAAGCGATGACAATCACCCGCTTGCTCCGGCCCAGACCGTGGGGGAGGACGACCGTGCCGCGCACCATCTGATCGGCGTGCTTGGGGTCAACCCCCAAACGCATCGCGACCTCGACGGTCTCATCGAACTTTGCAAACGCCGCCTTCTTCAAAACCGGCATGGCATCGGCCAGCGTGTAAGCCGGCTTATCCACCAACTTCGCCGACGCCTGATACTTCTTTCCCGCCTTAGCCATTCCTCAGACTCCACGTCGAAAATCGAAATTTGTGATCTGCATGTCGCGTCTTCCGCCGACTTTTGAATTTCGGTATTCGCTTTTCGTCCCCCCGCTCAGGGGACAACCTCAATGCCCATGCTGCGCGCCGTGCCTTTCACCGAGGCGACCGCCGCCGCCAGGTCGCGCGCGTTCAGGTCCGGCATCTTCTGCTTGGCGATCTCTTCGATCTGTTTCTCGGTGACTTTGCCTACTTTGGTCTTGTTCGGCTCGCTGGAACCCTTGGCAATTCCCGCGGCGCGCTTCAGCAGCACGGAGGCGGGCGGAGTCTTCGTCACAAAAGAAAACGTCCGGTCGTGGTAAACCGTGATGACCACCGGGATCACCAAGCCTTCTTGGTCTTTCGAGGAAGTCTTGGCGTTGAAGGCCTTGCAGAACTCCATGATGTTGACGCCGTGCTGCCCGAGCGCCGGCCCGACGGGTGGCGCGGGCGTGGCCTTCCCCGCGCCGATCTGGAGTTTAACCATTGCTGTAACTCGCTTCGCCATTCTCCCCGTCCTCTGCTTACTGCTTCTCCACCTGATAGAAATCCAGTTCCACCGGCGTCGAGCGCCCGAAGATGGTCACCATCACCCGCAGCGTGGAGCGGTCTTCGTTGACCTCGTCCACGATGCCGTTGAAATCCTTGAAGGGGCCGTCGGTGATCTTGACGCTTTCGCCCTTGTCGAACTCCAGCTTGGGCTTCGGGTGCTCGGCGGCGGTCTCTACCCGATGCAGGATCCGGTCCACTTCTTCGGGCGGAAGCGGGACCGGCATCTGGCCCGTGCCCACGAATCCCGTTACGCGCGGTGTGGACCGCACCATGTGCCACGTGTCGTTGTCCATTTCCATTTCCACCAGCACGTAGCCGGGATAGAAGAGCTTGGGCGTAACTACTTTCTTGCCGGCGCGCATCTCGATCACGTCCTCGGTGGGGATCATGATCTGTCCGAACCGCTCCTGCAGCCCGGCCGCTTCGACGCGGCTCTTCAGCGTTTCCGCAACTTTCTTTTCAAAACCCGAATAGGTGTGGACGATGTACCAGTTCTTTCCCATGCCCAACTTTCTCAGTCTTCAAAATCTCGCGCCCGCAGGCAGCTTCCTGTCCCCCTATTGCAGGAAATATTTCAGAACCCGGGCCACCACGAACGAGAAGAAATGGTCGGTGATCCAGAAATACAAGCCAAAGATGAACGTCGTGAGTACCACCATCATGGTCAGCCCGTAGATTTCCTGCTTGGTCGGCCAGGTCACTCGTCTCATCTCACTGCGGACCGCCGCGAAATAGGCGCGCGCCCGTTGCAGGGCGTTCTTGGAAATGCCGATCTCTTCCACCATCGCTTTTGCCGCCGTCCCGAGCGCCATCTTTCTCTCGCTGTCTCCTATCTGTTTCCTGCGGATTGCCTCTCGTCCGCCCTTTCCTCGCTCCGGCTTCCTGCTATTCGCTGGCAGGGGCGGAGGGACTCGAACCCCCATGACCGGTTTTGGAGACCGGCAGATTAGCCATTGATCTGACGCCCCTTCAAGAGCAGTGACTCGTGACGCGAGATTGGTGACGAGTCAGGGCCGCGAATCGCCGTCCCGCATTCTGCTCGTCACGCGTCACTTTACTTCCTTGTGTACCGTGTGGTGCCGGCAGGACGGGCAGTACTTCTTCAGCTCCAGCCGGTCCTGATGCTTTTTCTTGTTCTTCGTTGTAGTGTAATTGCGATTCTTACAGTCGCCGCACTGCAACGTGATGATTTCGCGCATCGTTGTGTTTAGCCTTCAGCGATCGGCCTTCCGCTTGCAGCCGGCAGTTGACTGACGGCTGCTCGGGCAAGGCGGACGGCTTTTCTACGCCAGGATTTCGGTGACGGTGCCGGCGCCGACCGTATGGCCGCCCTCGCGGATGGCGAAGCGCAGCCCCTTTTCCAGGGCGATGGGGGTGATCAGCTCGATCTCCAGATTGACGTTATCGCCCGGCATCACCATCTCGGTGCCTTGCGGCAGGTTCGCCACCCCCGTCACGTCCGTCGTGCGGAAGTAGAACTGCGGCCGGTAGCCTTTGAAGAAGGGTGTGTGCCGTCCCCCTTCTTCCTTTGTCAGAATGTAGGTCTCCGCCCGGAACTTGGTGTGGGGGGTGATCGATCCGGGCTTGGCCAGCACCATGCCGCGCTCCACCTCGTCCTTCTCCGTGCCCCGCAGCAAGACGCCGATGTTGTCCCCCGCCTGCCCTTCATCCAAAAGCTTCTTGAACATCTCCACGCCCGTCACCACCCGCTTGAACGTCTCCGGACGCAAACCCACGATCTCCACTTCCTCGCCCACCTTCACCTTGCCCCGGTCCACCCGTCCCGTCACCACCGTGCCGCGCCCCGAGATGGAGAAGATGTCCTCAATCGGCATCAGAAACGGCTTGTCGATCTCCCGCTGCGGCAGCGGGAAGTAATTGTCCACCGCGTCCATCAGCTCGTAGATCGACTTCTCCCAGGCCACCTCCCCTTCCAGCGCCTTCAACGCCGAGCCCCGAATCACCGGAATCCGGTCCCCCGGAAACCCGTACTTCGTCAGCAGGTCGCGCACCTCCACCTCGACCAGGTCCAAAAGCTCCGGGTCCTCGACCGCGTCGCACTTGTTCATGTAGACGACGATGTAGGGCACGTTCACCTGCCGCGCCAGCAGCACGTGCTCGCGCGTCTGCGGCATCGGCCCGTCGGTGGCCGCCACCACCAGAATGGCGCCATCCATCTGCGCCGCCCCCGTGATCATGTTCTTGATGTAGTCGGCGTGCCCCGGACAGTCCACGTGCGCGTAGTGGCGATTCTTCGTCTCGTATTCGACGTGGGCGATGGCAATCGTGATCCCCCGCGCCTTCTCCTCCGGCGCGTTGTCAATCGAATCGAAGGGCCGGAAGCGCACCCGCGGATTCTCCCGCGCCAGCACCTTGGTGATCGCCGCCGTCAGCGTCGTCTTCCCGTGATCGATGTGCCCGATCGTCCCGATGTTCATGTGCGGCTTCGAACGATCAAATTTCTCCTTGGCCATTCTCTATTCGCCTCATCCTCAGAATTCGCAACCGAACGTCCCGGTCTAACTCCGATTACTTTCCCACCACCCGCCCCTGCACGCGCGCGATGACTTCGTCGGCGATCGCGGGTGGGGTTTGTTCATAGCGCTGGAAGTGCATGGTGTACGACGCGCGGCCCTGCGTGCGCGAGCGCAGGTCCGTGGCATAACCGAACATTTCCGCAAGGGGCACGAGGGAACGGATGATCTGCGTCGAACCCCGTTTCTCCATACCCTCGATGCGTCCGCGACGGGCACTTAAATCTCCCAGCACGTCGCCCATGTACTCCTCAGGAACGACGACCTCGACTTTCATGACCGGCTCGAGCAGGACGGGCTTGGCCCGCCGTGCCGCCTCTTTGAATCCGAGCGACCCCGCGATCTTGAACGCTATCTCGGACGAATCCACCTCGTGATAGGAACCCTCGAAGAGCGCGACTTTCACGCCGGTCATTTCGTAGCCGGCCAGCACTCCGGACTCCATGGCCTCGCGAATGCCACCGTACACGGCGGGAATGTATTCCCGCGGAATCGACCCGCCGACGATTTCGTCAAGGAAGAGCAAATTAAGTTCGCTGTCAAACTTGTTGGTGGATTTCTTTTGGGTGACTTGGGCGATGGCGGCGAGATCGGGATGGGGAAGAGGCTCAACACGCAGTTGGACGTGGCCATAGTGCCCGCGCCCCCCGGTCTGACGGATGTACTTGCCCTCCGCCTCGGCCGGCGCGCTGATGGTTTCGCGGTAGGCTACCTGGGGCCGGCCGACGTTGGCGCTCACATTGAACTCCCGCATCATGCGGTCCACGATGATCTCCAGGTGCAACTCGCCCATGCCGGAAATGAGCGTTTGGGCGGTGTCGGGATCCGTATGGACTTTGAAGGTGGGGTCTTCCTGAGTGAGCTTGGTGAGCGCGAATCCCATCTTTTCCTGATCCGCTTTGGTCTTGGGTTCGATGGCCACGGAAATGACGGGCGCCGGGAAATCCATCGCCTCGAACACGATCGGATCGTCTTCCGTGCAGATCGTGTCGCCTGTCGCAACCGTCTTCAGGCCCACCGCGGCAGCGATATCGCCCGCGTAAACCTCCGTGATCTCCTCACGCTTATTGGCATGCATCTTGAGCAGACGACTGACCCGCTCGCGACGGTTCTTGCGGGAATTGAACACTGTCTCGCCGACTTTCAGCGATCCGGAATAGACGCGAAAGAAGGCCAGCTGGCCCACGAAGGGATCGGTCATGATCTTGAAGACGAGGCCCGAGAAGGGCGCGCCGTCATCCGCGCTGCGGGTCAGAATCTTTTCGCCATCCGTGCTTTGACCTTCGGCCGGCGGGATATCGAGGGGAGAAGGAAGGTAATTCACCACGGCATCGAGCAGCGGCTGGATGCCTTTGTTCTTGAACGCGGCGCCACACAGGACCGGGAATATCTTGAGCGTGATGGTCCCCCGCCGCAGGGCCCCGCGGATCTCTTCCGGGGATATCGGCTCACCGTGGACGTACTTCTCGAGGATGTGATCGTCCACCTCCCCCAGCGATTCGATCATCTGCTCGCGGAATCGCTTGACCTTTTCGGCGTAAGCCGTGGGGATTGGCGCGAGGTCATAATCCGCACCGAGCGTCTCATCCTTGTAGACGATGGCCTTTTCCTGGATGAGATCAATGACTCCCTGGAATTCGTCCTCCACGCCGAGCGGAAGCTGGATGACGACGGGAGTAGCATGGAGCTTGGAGCGCAGTTGCTCGACACAGGCATCGAAATCCGCGCCCACGCGGTCCATCTTGTTCACAAAGACGATACGGGGTACGCGGTACTTGTCGGCCTGCCGCCAGACCGTTTCCGTCTGCGGCTCGACACCTTCCACGGCCCCTAAAATGGCAATCGCCCCGTCAAGAACCCGGAGCGACCTTTCAACTTCCGCCGTGAAGTCCACATGGCCCGGCGTGTCGATGATGTTGACCCGAATGTCGTTCCAGAAACAGGTGGTGGCCGCCGAGGTAATTGTGATGCCGCGTTCCTGCTCCTGTTCCATCCAGTCCATGACCGCGGTGCCTTCGTGCACTTCGCCCAGCTTGTGCGTGATCCCCGTGTAGTAGAGAATCCGCTCCGTGGCAGTCGTCTTCCCCGCATCGATGTGGGCCATGATGCCGATGTTCCGAGTTTTTTCGAGCGGTGTCTGACGCGGCATATCTGCCTGGTGAAACAAACTCCCTCTTGCTCCGGATCCGCCGATCCGCAGCAGCTTCCCCCTGCCTTCTTTTGGCGTTGGGGCTCCGACGACGCGGAGCTTGAGGCGGATCGTGGTCCAGGGTGGAGCCACCTCCCGCCTCGCCAAAGCTAGTCCCGACAGATCGGGACTACCAGCGGTAGTGGGCGAAAGCCTTGTTGGCCTCGGCCATGCGGTGCGTATCGTCGCGCTTCTTGATCGCGCCGCCGCGGTTGTTGGCGGCGTCGAGCAATTCCGCCGCCAGGCGTTCCTGCATCGATTTCTCGCCCCGCCCGCGCGCATAGCCGATGATCCAGCGGAGACTTAATGAGGTCTGACGATTCCGATTGACTTCCACCGGCACTTGATAGTTGGCCCCGCCCACGCGGCGAGTCTTGACTTCCAGCACCGGCTTTACATTATCAACGGCTTTCTTGAAGATCTTCAGCGGGTCGTCATTGGCCCGCTCTTTGATGATCCCGAAAGCATCGTAGACAATATCCTGCGCTACGGACTTCTTGCCCTCGTACATGATGCAGTTGATGAACTTCTGCACCAGCGGATTCCCGTAAATCGGGTCGGCGGGAACCTCGCGCCGTTCGACTATCCCCTTACGCGGCATAGACTCTTCTGTTCCTCAAACCACCTTCAGGATGCCTTGGGACGCTTGGCGCCGTATTTCGAGCGGCCTTGTCGGCGGTCCGTGACCCCCGCCGAATCCAGCGTCCCCCGGATGACATGGTAGCGAACCCCGGGAAGATCCTTCACGCGGCCCCCACGAATCAGCACAATCGAGTGCTCCTGCAAATTGTGTCCCACGCCCGGAATATAGGTGGTGACCTCCATGGAATTCGTCAATCGCACGCGCGCCACCTTCCGCAACGCCGAATTGGGCTTTTTGGGCGTCTGGGTGTAAACGCGAAGGCACACCCCGCGTTTCTGCGGGCAGCCCTGCAGGGCCGGGCTTGCAGTCTTATAGCGCGGGCTCTTCCTCCCGGTTCGCACCAACTGGTTGAATGTCGGCATCCGTTTTCTTTCCTCACCTCAGCGCACCTGCACCCTTCGCCCGGCAAACCCCGAGCGACCTGACGGGGTGGAGGATTGTTCCGGTGCTAACCTTTTAAAATTAGCAGACCCGCACGCGAACTGTCAAGCCGCCGTGAGGAAAAAACCAGGCCCTCACGGTTCGACTAGCGCAGCTCCAGGATCTCTTTTTCCTTACCCGTCGCCAGCGCTTCCAACTTGCCGATGAACTCATCGGTAATTCTCTGAACCTCTTCGAGCGCGCGCTTCTCTTCATCCTCAGAGATTTGCTTCTCCTTGAGGAGTCTCTTCAGTTCCTCGTTGGAGTCCCTGCGGATATTGCGCACCGCTGTCCGGTGGTTCTCGAGGACTTTGTGCAAGTGCTTAACCAGTTCCTTCCGGCGCTCTTCGGTGAGCGGCGGAATCGGCACGCGCAAGATCTTGCCATCACTGACCGGATTGAGCCCGAGATCCGAGGAACGAATGGCCTTGTCGATGGCTGTCAGCAGCGTCGGATCCCAAGGTTGAACGGTCAGCAACGCAGGCTCCGGCACCCCCAGCGTGGCGACTTGATGGAGCGGGGTCGGCGTGCCGTAATACTCCACCTTGATATGTTCTAGCAGCGCGGTTGAGGCGCGGCCGGTCCGCACGCCGGCGAGTTCGTGGCGGAAATCCTCGAGAGCCTTGCCCATCCTGCTTCTGGCTTGCGTCAGCGTCTCTTTCACCATCGAATCGGCCTCCTCGTCGGGAATTCAAGGAGTCACCAGCGATCCAACCTTTTCCCCCAGCACCACCCGTTTCAAGTTGCCGGGCACGTTCAAGTTGAAAACGATGATGGGAAGACGATTGTCCATGCACATGGAGATCGCCGTCGTATCCATCACCGCCAGCCCGCGGGAGAGGACGTCGATATAGGATATGCGATCATAGCGTTGCGCGGTGGGGACTTTGTTCGGGTCGGCATCGTAGACCCCATCCACTTTGGTGGCCTTCAGAACGACCTCAGCCTTTATTTCCATGGCGCGCAGGGCGGCCGCTGTGTCGGTTGAGAAATAGGGGCTGCCGGTCCCTCCCGCCAGCACCACCACGCGCCCTTTCTCCAGGTGACGAATCACGCGGCGCCGGATGAAAGGCTCCGCGACTTCACGCATCTCGATGGCCGTCACCACGCGAGTAGCCGCGCCCAGCTTTTCCAGCGCGTCTTGCAGGGCCAGACCATTGATAACCGTCGCCAACATGCCCATGTGATCGGCGACGACCCGATCGATGCCATGCGCCGACGCCGCCATCCCCCGAATGAAGTTGCCGCCGCCCACCACCACCGCGACCTGCACGCCGAGTGCATGGACTTCGTGAATCTCACTCGCGATGCGCTGCGCGACGTTGGGGTCCACACCAAAGCCTTGATTGCCCATCAAGGCTTCGCCACTCAGCTTGAGAAGAATGCGGTGGAAGGCCGGTTCGCTCATAGAGATTCGGCAGGCTTCAGCGCGGGCGCTCCCTCCTGGACCACCCCCCTGGAACCCTCCCCGACTTTGAAACGCGCAAAACGGCTGATCACAATGTTTTCCCCGAACTTCGCGATCTTCGAGGCCAGGAGTTCGCGGACTGTGCTGCTCCCCGTCACGTCCTTGATGAAGTGCTGCTCATACAGGCAAGTATCCTCGTAGAACTTTTCGAGCTTGCCCTCCACGATGCGTTGGATGACCGCCTCCGGCTTGCCCGTAGCCGCCGCCTGGGAGCGGAGCACTTCGCGTTCGCGCTCAAGGACCTCGGCGGAAACGTCTTCTTTGCGGAGGAAGCGGGGGTCGGTGGCGCAAATCTGCATTGCGATGTCATGCACGAGCTGCTGAAACTCCTCGTTCCGGGCGACGAAATCCGATTCGCAGTTCACCTCCACCATGACGCCGATCTTCCCGCCGGCGTGCACGTAACAACCGACGCTGCCCTCCGAAGTCGCCCGCCCGGCCTTTTTGGCGGCGCTCGCCTGACCCCGCTTGCGCAGGACGGTAAAGGCATTTTCCAGATCTCCACCCGCTTCTTCGAGCGCCTTCTTGCACTCCATCATCGGGGCGCCACTCATCTCACGAAGCTTTTTGACCAGTTCGATGGGGACACGCATTCGGTCCGAGAACCTCCTGACACGAAAAAGGTAGGCGCCGGTCGCTCCGTCCGCCTACCTTTTCCCTGACTCACCGTGTGGCCGCACCTAGGAGAGATCGCGGGCCGTCACATCATTGCTTTCGCCTTCCAGCCGGCCTCGTCCGCCCACCCCTTTGCGCCGGATCTTAGGGACGCGCACGCGCCCGTCCGCGACCTCCTCCGCCTCCACGACTGTCGACGGCAAGTCCTCGGCCGCGGCCTCTGCGGAGTAGCTCCCCGCGTACATCGCGCCATGGGCCAGCAGCTCTTCGGAGGACAGAGCCCCCGCCTCACGCGCTGCCTCGAGTTCCTCCGCCGCCCGCTCAGCCGCCAGTTTTTCTTCCTCCAGTTGCTTCTGCAGCGCGGCGTTTTTGCCTTCCAGCACCGCATCGGCGATGCGGGAGGTAAACAAGCGGATGGCCCGCAACGCATCGTCATTGCCGGGAATCACATAATCGACGAGGTCGGGGTCACAGTTGGTATCCACAATAGCCACGATGGGAATTCCCAGCTTGCGCGCTTCGCTCACGGCGATCGCTTCCTTGCTCGAATCCACGACGAACAGGGCATCGGGCAATCCGGGCATATCCTTGATGCCCGCAAGGTTCTGCTCCAAGTGCTGACGCTCGCGCTCCAAGCGCTGCACCTCCTTCTTCGTCAGCAAATCGTAGCGGCCGTCCTTGCTCATCTCTTCCAGTTCTTTCAGCCGCTGAATGGATTTCTGGATGGTCGAGTGGTTCGTCAGCAGGCCGCCCAACCAGCGATGGTTCACGTAATACATCCCGGCGCGTACCGCCTCCTCGGCGACCGCTTCCTGCGCCTGACGCTTCGTTCCGACAAAAAGGATTGTCTTCCCTTGGGCGGCCAGATCCGAAACAAACTTCGCTGCCTCCTTGAAAAGCTTGAGGGTTTTCTGGAGGTCAATGATGTAGATTCCGTTTCGCTCCCCGTAGATGTATGCCTTCATCTTGGGGTTCCAGCGGCGTGTCTGATGACCGAAGTGAACTCCCGCCTCCAGAAATTCCTTCATCGTGATGTTGGACAAAACTCCTCCTTGCTAAATAGCCGTCAGCGCTCAGCCCTCAGCGGTCAGCCTGCGCAGGAAACGCATCTTCAAACTGCTTGCTGACGGCTGATAGCTTCTCTTAGCGCTTCGAGAACTGGAATCGTTTCCGGGCACCCTTCTGCCCGTACTTCTTGCGCTCTTTAGCCCGCGGGTCGCGCGTCAGGTAGCCACCTTGTCGCAGTCGCGGCCGCAGTTCGGGATTAAAGATGACGAGCGCCCGCGCCAAGCCAAGTCGCGCCGCGCCCGCCTGGCCGTGGATTCCCCCGCCCCGGGTGTTAATCCAAATATCGAATTTCCCGGCCTGTTCGGTCTCCACCAAAGGCTGCTGGATTTCTATCCGCATGGCCTCGGAGGGAAAATAGTGCTCGGCTCCTCGCCCATTGACCACCATCTTGCCCTCACCGGGGCGCAGGATAACCCTCGCCACCGACGTCTTGCGACGCCCCGTGGCGCAAAACTGGACTGTTTCCGTCACACTTACTCCTTGGATAAGTTATCCGACACGGAAAAGTGGATTATGGCGCCGGGGAGAGCGGTGCCGGCCTCTGTGCCTGATGGGGATGGACGCGACCGGCATATACCTTGATTCTCCGCGCCAACTTGTCTCCCAGGCGAGTCTTGGGGAGCATCCCTACAATTGCGTCACGGACCAGCCGGTCGGGCTTCGTCGCCAGGTACTGGCGAGCCGAAATCTCCTTCAAACCACCCGGATACCCGGTGTAGTGCCGGTAGAACTTGTTATCCAGCTTCTTTCCGGTCAGGCGGATCTTTTCCGCGTTAATAACGATCACGCCGTCCCGATGGTCGGCGTGCGGCGTGTAGTCAGGGCTGGTCTTACCCGTCAGCACACGGGCCGCTTGCGACGCCAGCCGTCCCAGCACCCAACCCTCAGCATCGAGGATCCGCCAGTTGATTTTTCCCCGACGCGTTCTGGCAAAGTACGTCTTCACTCCACTCTCCGTTCCAGTTGCCTCAAGGCAATCTTCTATTCTTAGCCGATTGCGCCATCCCTGTCAACAGCCACGCCTGAACCGGCACTGTCTAGCGATTCTGTTGAAGGTCGGGTTGAGGGTGCTCCGGATCACGGTGAACTCCTCAGGCGTGAGCCTGTTCACAAGCCAAGATAAAGCAGCCAAGGATGTGCTCAGTCT
>Ga0209172_10005697_pt1 | contig 14735 bp, 14 predicted proteins | sample LarsenN4metaG_FD_184113 | JGI IMG/M metagenome (GOLD analysis project Ga0209172, IMG submission 184113) | Hot spring sediment bacterial and archeal communities from British Columbia, Canada, to study Microbial Dark Matter (Phase II) - Larsen... ... | reverse complement strand
CGCGGTGCCGACGGGGGCGGGGGCTGCGGCCGCCTCAGGAGCGGCTTCCGCAGCGAGCGTGGGGGTTGTCACCTCGAGCTGCTTGCGCGCGCCGGCGATGGTGAAGCCCTGCTCGTAGAGCAGCCGCTTGATGGCGAGCACGGTTTCGACGTCCTGGCGGCGGTAGACTCGCTGGCCGTGCTCGCTCTTGGGGGGCTGGAGGCTCGGGAACTCTGTTTCCCAGTAGCGCAGCACGTAGGGCTCGACCTCGGCCAGCGCCGCCACTTCGCCGATCTTGTACGCGTCCTTCTCGGGGATCTTCGAGCCGTTGCTGCCCATACCGTTGCTTATGCTAGTGCCGGCGGCGGGCGCGGTCAAGACGACGCGGCCGTCCGCGGCGCGGCTCGAGCCGGAGGCGCAGGGGCGTGCCGGGGAAGGCGAAGCGCTCGCGCAGCTGGTTTTCGAGGAAGCGTTCGAAAGCGAAGTGGAGCTTCGTGAGGTTCGCGGCCAGGGCGAAGGTCGGCGGCGCCGCCGCCACTTGCTTCAGGCTGAACAATTGCGGGCGGCCCCCGGGGACGGTGGCGCGGTCGAGCGGGAGCGCGCGTAGAAAATCTTTCAAATCTTCGTCGCTGATGCGGACTTGCCGCGCGGCGCCGACTTCGGCGATGAGCGCGGCGAGCTTCCCGAGCCGTTGCCCGGTGAGCGCGGAAATGAACACGAGCGGGGCGTAGTCGAGGAACTTCAGCCGCTGGCGGATGGCGCGCGTCCAGGCGGCGACGTCCGCCGATTTCTTCGGGACCGCGTCCCACTTGTTGACCGCGAGCACGAGCGAGCGGCCGCCTTCGTGGGCGTAGCCGGCGATGGCGGCGTCCTGCTGGGTGACGCCTTCGGTAGCGTCGATGAGCAGCACGGCGACGTCGGCGCGCTCCAGGTGCTTGCGCGCCATGATGACGCTCAACTTTTCCGCGAAGAGCTTTGTTTTCCCTTTGCGGCGGATGCCGGCCGTGTCAATCAGCCGCCACCAGCCGCCCTCCACCCGCAGGAGCGTGTCCACAGCGTCGCGCGTCGTGCCCGGCTCGGGCGCGACGATGGCGCGCTCGGCGCCGGCGAGGCGGTTGAGCAGGGTGGACTTGCCCACGTTGGGCCGGCCGATGATGGCGACATTCAAGGCGGACGCGGCTGCAGGGGCTTCGGCGGCGGCGAGGTCGCGGGTCAGCTCATCAAGCAGGTCGGCGACGCCCAGGCCGTGCTCGGCGCTGATGGGAATGATCGGCTCGACGCCGAGCTCGTGGAAGGGCAGAGCAGTGTCGGCTAGGCGCGCCGAATCGACTTTGTTCGCCGCCAGAACGACGCGCTTGCCGGTGCGCGCCAGCAGCCGGGCGAGGTCGGAGTCGAGCGGGGTCACGCCGACGCGGGCGTCGACGACCAGCACAACGGCCGCGGCGGCGTCAATGGCGACGCGCGCTTGGCGCATGATTTCCTGCGCCAGGGTGGCTCGCTCGTCCGGCATGAGCCCGCCGGTGTCGACGACCTCGAACGACTTGTCCAGCCAGGTGGCGGTGCCGTAGAGACGGTCGCGGGTGATGCCGGGCTCGTCGGTGACGATGGCGCGGCGCCTGCCGGTGAGGCGGTTGAAGAGCGACGACTTGCCCACGTTGGGCCGCCCCACGATGGCCACCAGGGGCCGGGCGCGCTCATTGTCGCTGCTGCTCATAGGCTGGCGTATGCTATTGTAGCCGCGAGCGGCGAATCGTGCCGCACCGATGGCGCAGGAAACCAGATCGGAGATGACGCTCGGGGAGTTCTTCGGGCCCGAGGGGCTGCTGGCGCGCACGCATCCGCAGTACGAGTTCCGCGCCGGGCAACTGACGATGGCGGAGGCGGTCGAGCAGGCCTTCCAGCAAAAAAGGCACCTCGTCGTCGAAGCCGGCACCGGCACGGGCAAGACGCTGGCCTACCTCATCCCCGCGCTGCGCAGCGGCCGCAAGGTGGTGATCTCGACCGGCACGAAAACCCTCCAGGAGCAGCTTTTCTTCAAGGACATCCCTTTTCTGAAGGAGCACCTCAACGCCGAGATCCGCGCCTGCTACATGAAGGGCCGGACGAACTTCCTCTGCCGGCAGAAGCTCTACGACCTCGAACACCAGCCGGTGCTGAAGGGACTGGAAGAGCTCGACCACTACGCCCGCATACGCGAGTGGGAGAAGACGACGGAGACCGGCGACCGCGCCGAGCTCCGCGACCTCCCCGAGCCCATCCCCCTCTGGGCGCGGATCGACGCGCGGCGCGACACCTGCACCGGGCAGAAGTGCGCCCAGTTCGACCGCTGCTTCATCACGGCGATGCACCGGCGGGCGGCGGAGGCGGACGTGGTGATCGTCAACCACCATCTTTTCTTTGCCGACCTGGCGGTGCGCGCCGACGATTTCGGCAGTATCCTGCCCGACTACACCGCGGTCATCTTCGACGAGGCCCACGAGCTCGAAGACGTCGCCAGTCAGTACTTCGGCGTGCAGGTGTCGAACTACCGGCTGGAAGAGCTCGTGCGCGACGCCGAGAACACGCTGGCGCTGAAGGGCCTGGCGGAGAAGCGCCTCTCACGGTTGCTGCGGCAAGTCCGCCAGCGCGCGGACGGCTTCTTCGAGCTTTTTCCCGGTGAGGAAGGCCGCTTTCCGTTCGAAAACCGTCCGGCGTTTCTCGAGCGCGCCGGCGAAGCCTACGGCGCGCTCACGGGCGGGCTGCGCAGCCTGGAGGTGGCGCTGGCGAGTCTGTCAGAAAAGCCGGAAGAGATTTTCAACCTCATCCGCCGCGCCGGCGCACTGCGGCAGGAGCTGGCGTTCCTGCTCGAGAGCACGGACAAGACCTATGTGTTCTGGTACGAGCGGCGGAACCGCGGCGTGTTCCTGCAAGCGACGCCGATTGACGTTTCGCAAGTCCTGCGCGAGCGGCTCTTCGAGCGTTACGACACGATTGTCTTGACCTCGGCCACGCTGGCCGTCGGCGGCCGCTACGACTACCTGAAGCAGCGCCTGGGGCTGCGCGGCTGCGAAGAGAAGGTGCTGGAGCCGCACTTCGACTACCGCCAGCAGGCGCTGCTCTACGTCTCCGAGCATTTGCCCGACATCCGCACGCCGGCGTTCGCGCCGGAGGCGGCCGAGGAGATCGCGCGCCTCGTCGAAGCCAGCCGCGGCCGCGCTTTTGTCCTGTTCACCAGCTACAGCCAGATGCAGGAAATCTTCCGCCGGGTGGCGCCGCGGATCACGTTCCCGCTGCTCCTGCAAGGGACGGCGCCGCGCACGGCGCTGCTCGAGCGCTTCCGCGAAACGCCCCACGCCGTTTTGTTCGCCACCGCCAGCTTCTGGCAGGGCGTGGACGTGCAGGGGCCGCAGTTGAGCTGCGTCATCATCGACCGGCTGCCCTTCGCCGTCCCCACCGACCCGGTGGTGAAGGCGCGCATCCAGGCGCTCACCGACGACGGCCACAACGCCTTCGGCGAGTATCAGGTGCCCGAGGCCATTATTTCTTTGAAGCAGGGCTTCGGGCGGCTGATCCGCGCCCGCTCCGACCGGGGCCTCCTCGCCATCCTCGACAACCGCATCCTGAAGAAGCAGTATGGTAGACTTTTCCTGGAGAGCTTGCCGCCCTACCGCGTCACCTCCGACCTGGCCGAGGCGCGGCGGTTTCTCGACGAGGGCTGAATGTACGAGATCGCCGTCGAAGAAAGCTTCGCCGCCGGCCACGCCCTGCGCGGCTACAAGGGCAAGTGCGAGAACGTCCACGGGCACAACTACAAGGTGCGGGTGGTGCTGGCCGGGGAGAAGCTCGATAGCGTGGGGCTGCTCTACGACTTCGTCGAGCTGAAGAAGCGCATCGACGAGGTCATCGGCGCCCTCGACCACAAATTCCTGAACGACCTCCCGCCTTTCACCGAGCTCAACCCGTCCGCCGAAAACATCGCCAAGTACTTCTACGACGAGCTCACGCGGCGGCTGGCGGCGAGCGCGAACGGGGCGCGCGTGCGGGCGGTGACCATCTTCGAAACCGACACGACCACCGCCACCTACCGGCCCTCGGCGTAGTGTAGTCCCATGGTTGTCACCGAAATTTTTCAGTCCATCCAGGGCGAAAGCAGCTACGCGGGGCGGCCGTGCATCTTCGTGCGGCTGACCGGCTGCAACCTGCGCTGCCGCTGGTGCGACACCGCTTATGCTTTCTACGGCGGGACGCGCATGACGGTGGAAGAAGTACTGGAGCGCGTGCGGGCGTTCGCCGGGCGGGACGGTTCCGAGGCTTCGGGACGCATTCCGCTCGTCGAGCTGACGGGCGGCGAGCCGATGCTTCAGCCGGAGATTCATCCGCTCATCGAAAAGCTGCTGGGCGAGAACTACACGGTGCTGATTGAAACCAGCGGCGAGCGGTATCTGGGGACGCTGCCCCGCGAAGTCGTCAAGATTATGGACATCAAATGCCCGGGGAGCGGGGAGGGCGGGACACTCCATCCGCAAAACCTGGCGGCGCTTGACCGCAAGGACGAAATCAAGTTTGTGCTGGCCGACGAGGCGGACTACGGCTGGGCGCGGGAGTTCCTGCGCGAGCGCCGGCTGGCCGACATTGTCGGCACCGTAATCTTTTCGCCCGTCTTCGGCGAGCTGGAGCCGCGGCAGTTGAGCGAATGGATCCTGCGCGACCGTCTGCCGGTGCGGCTGGGGCTGCAACTGCACAAGTTCATCTGGGAGCCGGAGACGCGCGGCGTTTAAAGCATCTCACCGCAGAGGCGCCCTTCGACTTCGCTCAGGGCAGGCAGAGAGCGCAGAGGCATGACAGAGAAGAGAGAGAAGGCGGTGGTGCTGGTGAGCGGCGGAATGGACTCCTGCGTCACCGCCGCGATCGCCGCCCAGACGCACGCGCTCGCACTGTTCCACGCCAGCTACGGCCAGCGCACCGAGCGGCGCGAGCGCAGGGCCTTCGACGACATCGCCGACTTCTACGGCGTGCGGGAGCGCTTGGTGGCACGGCTTGACCACTTCCGGCAGATCGGCGGCTCGGCGCTCACCGACCCTTCCATCCCGGTGCCGGAGGCCGACTTGACGCGCGGGGACATCCCGCCGAGCTACGTGCCGTTCCGCAACGCGCACTTCCTGGCGGTGGGGGTCTCCTGGGCGGAGGCCATCGGGGCGCGCCAGGTTTTCATCGGGGCGGTGTGGGAAGACAGCTCCGGCTACCCCGACTGCCGGCCGGAGTACTACCGCGCCTTCAACGAGCTGGCGCGGCTGGGGACGCGGCCGGAGAGCCGCCTCGAAATCGTCACGCCCATCATCGGTTTGAAGAAGCACGAGATCGTGCGGCGGGGCATCGAGCTGGGGGCGCCGCTGCATCTAACCTGGTCGTGCTACCAGAGCGACGAGGAAGCGTGCGGCGCCTGCGACAGCTGCGCGCTGCGCCGGCGGGCCTTCGCCCGGGCGGGCGTGGAAGACCCCATCGCCTATCGGGCTCGGGTGGGGTATACTTAGAGAGGCCGCGGTCGCTTACAGAGAAGGAGAATCTCAAATGACCATACGCAACGTGGGTTTGGTTTGCCTGGGGCTGCTGGTGCTGGCGCTGTGCGCGGCGCTGCCCGCCTCGGCGCAATTCGGCGTGTACGGCCAGGTGAAGGGGAGAGTGATTGACCCTGACGGCAAGCCGATCGTGGGGGCGGAGGTGGTGTTCGTCAACCGCGACTCTGGCCGCACCTTCAAGATGAAGACCGACAAGAACGGGGAGTACTTGTCGCAGGGATTGGACCAGGGCGAGTACGACATCACCGTCACCAAGGACGGCCAGCAGCTGGGCAAGCTGGAGAAACAGAAGGTCACTGTGGGCCAAATGGGAGATGTCAACAACCCCCGCTTCCTCAACAAGTTCGATTTCAACTTCACGCGCAAGAGTGAGAAGGCCGCAGCCGAGCAGGGCGACATCGAGACGGCCAAAGCCGGCTACGAGCGCGCCGTGGTCCTGAACAAGCAGGGCAAGTACGAGGAAGCCCTGGCCGAGCTCCAGCCGTCGCTGGAAAAGGAAGGAGCGCAGTGGGTCGTGCACTGGCAGGTGGCTGTGGCCTACGCCGGGTTGAAACGCGACGAGGAGGCCGAGGCCAGCTACAAGAAAGCCATCGAGCTCAACCCCACCGAGCCCAAGCTGTACAGCGTGCTCGGCGAGTTCTACATGAAGAGGAAGCGCATGGAGGAGGCGCGCGCGCAGTTCGAGACCGCCGCCAACTTGAGCCCGGAAGACGCTCCCATGTTCTGGTTCAACCTGGCGGCCACCTTCTTCAACACCGGCGAGCTGAAGGCGGCCATCGAGCCGCTGAACCGGGTGATCGAGCTCGACCCCGGCCATGCCAACGCGCACTTTTTCCTCGGGGTCGCCCTCTACAATACCGCGGAAAGCAAGATCGAAGGGGGCCAGGTGAAAACCATCCTCGCCCCGGGCACCCGCGAGCACTTTGAGACCTATCTGGCCTTGGCTCCCGATGGCCAATACGCCAACGACGCCAAGCAATACCTGCAGATTATTGACGCCACCGTCCCCGCCGCGGTGCGGACGAAGAAGAAGTAGGACCGGGCCCCCATCCGGCGCGGGGCCGGGCGGCAGCGTGGCTCCCGCGCAAGGGAGAACGAGGCGATGCTTGCCGGGCGCCCACGCCGGCTCCTGCTGGGAGCGCTAAGCGCGTGGCTGTTGGTCTTGGCGCTGGCGGCCCAGGTCGGCAGCGCCGGGGCCTTTGCCGGCACGGTTCTCGATGAAGAAGGGCGACCGCTCGCCAGCGCCACCATCGTCATCCGCAGTCTCGACTTCAACTTCGAACACCAGGTCCAAACCGACAAGAACGGCCGCTTCTACCACGGTGGTCTTCATCCCGGCCGCTACCTTATTACTCTTCTGCGTGAGCAGCAGGTGCTCTGGTCGGGTCCGGCAGCGCTGCGGGCCCTCGAGTCGGTCCACACGGTGGACATCGACTTGAAAGCGCTGCGGGCCGCCGCCGAGCAGGCCCGGCGGCTCGACCCCGAACTCGAGCGCCAGCTCCAGGCCGATCGCGAGCAGCGGGCGCGCGAGGAGATCCTGGAGAACCACTACACTCTCGGCGCGCGCCACCTGGAGCAGGGCCGGCCGGAAGAAGCCTTGCGGGAGTTCCAGGCGGCGCTCAAGATGGAGCCCAACCGTCACGTCCTCTACGCCCTGCTGGGCTCAGCGGCGGCCGCCGCCGGGCGCCGCGAGGAGGCCCTCGGCTACTACCGCCGCGCTCTCGAGCTGGAGCCCGGCGAAGCCGCCCATCACAACAACCTGGGCACGCTGCTGGTCGAGGAGGGCAAGCTCGACGAGGCCCTCGCCCAATTCCAGCAGGCGGCGCAGCTTGAGCCGGAGCGCGCCGCCACCTACTACTTCAACCGCGGCGCCGCCCTGCTCAACGCCGGCCATCCCGGCGAGGCCCTCTCGCCCTTGCGCGAGGCCGTGCGCCGCAACCCCACCCTGGCCGTGGCGCATTATTTCCTCGGGCTGGCGTCCCTGCGCACCTCGCCGCGTCGTCCGGCCGAAGCCGGCGGCGAGCGCGTCGAGCCGCGAGCGGGAACGGTGGAAGCCTTTCAGCGTTACTTGGAGCTCGTCCCCGACGGCGAGTACGCCGCGCGCACCCGCGAGATCCTCACCGAGCTCGGCGTTGTCCCACCGGCGGCGCCCGCCCCCCGGAGCCCCTAGCTCGTGGTGCGAGGGCGCGCCGTCTTCAGTCTCTCCGGGCTGATCCTTCTTTCTCTTTTGACCGCAGGCTGCGATGCTCCGCGCCCGGTTCAACTGCTCATGGGCGACCAGCTGTTGGCGGCGCTCTACTGGGAGCCGCCGCGACGGTTGTCACCCGCTCTGCTTCTCCTTCCGGCCGAAGGAGGTCGCAAGGAGAACTGGATTCCGCTGGCCACGCGCCTGCGTCAGGAAGGCTACGGCGTGCTGGCGCTCGACTGGAGCCGGCACGACCCTGCCGACCGCGAAGCCTGGCTGGCGGATGTGTACGCCGGCTTCGCCTTCCTGCGCGCGCAGAAAAAAGTGGACGCCGCCCGCATCGGCCTGGTCGGCGCCGAACGCGGCGCGAGCGTTGCCCTCGACTTCGCCGCCCGCGAGCCGCTGGCGCGGCTGGTGGTGCTGCTGTCGCCCGGCTTGAGCGGCTCCGACGCGACCGGCGAGCTTCCGCTCGGCGACTACGGCGCGCGCCCTCTGCTGCTCGTGGCGGCCGGGGACGATGCTGTCGCCACCGAGGCGGCGCGGCGCCTGGCTGCGGCCGCCCAGGGCGAGGCTGTAGTGATGCGCCTGCCGGCAACGGAGTCGGAGCGCGGCGCCGAAATTCTCGCCTTTTTGCGGCCGCGTCTGTAACGGGCATTGACACTCGCCGACCGCGCCGCTAGACTGCCTTCATCCACGTACGCGCCAGGGGAGGAGGCGTGCGCCGCGACCTGCTCATCACGGCCTTGCTCTTCACAGCGGTCGGCTTTGCCGGGGGCGTGGTCTACACCCGTTATGCTCCCGGCGGTCCCCAGGCGCCCGTGGCCCCGGCGCCGGCCGCGGCCGCGTCGGCACTGTCGCCGGAAGCCGAGGCGGCCCTGCCCGAGGGTCATCCGCCGCTCAACGTTGCTGAAGAGTGGAGCCGCCTCCAGCAGCAGGCCGAGGCGAACCCGAAGGACGCGCGCGCCGCGCTCGAGCTCGCCAACTTCCTTTACGACGTCGAGCGCTGGCAGGACGCCATCCGCTGGTACCAGCGCGCCCTCGAGCTCGACCCGCGCAACACCGACGCCCGCACCGACCTCGGCACCTGCTACTTCAACCTGGCGCGCTACGACGAAGCCATCGCTGAATTCAACCGCACCCTCGCGCTCGAGCCCGACAAGCCCCAGGCGCTCTACAACCTGGCCATGGCCCGCCTGCGCCAGCAGGACAAGGCCGGCGCCCGCCAGGCCTACGAGCAGCTCCGCCGCAGCCACCCCGACTTTCCCGGGCTGCCGCAGCTGGCTCAACTGCTCGACGAGGGGCGGGCGCGCTGATGTGGCTCCTGCGGCTGGCCGCGCTGGCGGCGGCGTTCCTCTTTTTGCGCTGGGTGTGGAGTTGGCTCTGGGGCGCCCGGCTCGGGCACGCCCGCAGGAAGAGCAGCGGCGCGGTTCCGCCCGCCCGCCGCGGCACGCTCGTCCGCGACCCCGTCTGCGGCACCCACGTCGACGCCGCGTTTTCCCTGCGGGAGACCGTGAACGGCCAGGCCGTGCACTTCTGCTCCGAACATTGTCGGGACAGCTATCGGGCCCAAATCCAGCAGCAGCACGAAGTCCAGTACCCCGGTTGATCTCTGGTGCCCCAACGCCCACAGTTCCAGCGCGGAGGCGCAACGATGAAGGAAAACCTGAACCCCTACGTCATCTCCCAAATGCAGTTCGACCAGGCGGCCGACCACTTGAAGCTCGACGCGGGACTCCGCGAGGTGCTGCGGCGCCCGAAGCGCCAGATGGTCGTCTCCATCCCCACGAAAATGGACGACGGCTCGCTCAAGGTGTTCGAAGGCTACCGCGTGCAGCACAACATCGCCCGCGGGCCGGCCAAGGGAGGCATCCGCTACCATCCCAACGTCTCGCTGGACGAAGTGAAGGCGCTGGCCGCCTGGATGGCGTGGAAGACGGCGGTGGTGAACATCCCCTTCGGCGGCGGCAAAGGCGGAGTGGTGTGCGAGCCGCGCAAGATGTCGCAGGCCGAGCTCGAGCGCATGACCCGCCGCTACGTCTCCGAAATCCTCCCCATCATCGGACCCGACCGCGACATCCCCGCCCCCGACGTCTACACCGACCCGCAGACCATGGCCTGGGTGATGGACACGTATTCGATGACCGTCGGCTACTCCAGCCTGGGCGTCGTGACCGGCAAGCCCGTGTCGCTCGGCGGCTCGGAAGGGCGCAACGAGGCGACGGCGCGCGGGTGCCTCTTCGTCGCCCAGGAAGCCTGCCGGGTGAAGCGCCTGCACCTGCGCGGCGCCACCGTGGCCGTCCAGGGCTTCGGTAACGCCGGCGGCATCGCCGCTCGGCTCTTCCACGAGCAGGGGGCGAAGATTATCGCCGTCAGCGACTCGCGCGGCGGCATCGTCAACCCGCGGGGCCTCGACCCCATCAAGGCCATCCAGCACAAGGAGAAGCACGGCTCGGTGGTGGCCCTGCCCGGCACCTCGCGCCTCCGCAACGAGGAGGTGCTCGAGCTCAAGTGCGACATCCTCATCCCCGCCGCGCTGGAGAACGTCATCACCGCCGAGAACGCCGGCCGGATCAAGGCCAAGATCATCGCCGAGGCCGCCAACGGCCCGGTGACGCCGATGGCCGACGACATCCTGCACCGCAAGGGCGTCTTCGTCGTCCCCGACATCCTGGCCAACGCCGGCGGCGTCACCGTCAGTTACTTCGAGTGGGTGCAGGACCTGCAGAATTTTTTCTGGGAAGAAGGCGAGGTCAACAAGAAACTCGAAGTCATCATGAAGCGCGCCTTCCGCGAAGTGCATGAGACCTCGCAGAAGTACCGGGTCAACATGCGCGTGGCCGCCTACATCCTCGCCGTCGGCCGCGTCGCCGAAGCCACTCTGGTCCGCGGCCTCTTCCCTTAGGCCGCGGCGGAAAAACAATTTCACGCCGTTGTCATTCTGAGCGAAGCCCCGCTCGCAACGGAGCCGGACAAACGGGGAGCGCGGGCGGAGCGAAGAATCGGAGACAATTCTCGCCGCGGCGACTCTTTGGCTTGCTGGTGTGCCTGTCCCGCCCGATAAAAACTTTTTCAAAAATATTTTTCTCTTGACACCGCGTTTGTTGTATTCTCACCGAGGGAAGTAGGTATGGAGGTGCGCGCGTAGCGATGAACCAACCTGCCACCGGGGTTCCCCCGGTTCTGCTGACCATTGCGGGTTTCGATCCCTCCTCCGGCGCCGGCATCACCGCTGACCTGAAAACCTTCGCCGCGCACAACTGCTACGGCGTCGCCGCCGTCACCGCCCTCACCATCCAGTCGACCCGCGGCGTGAAGGGCGTGCAGCCGGTCTCAGCCGAAGTGCTGCGGGCGCAGCTCGAGGAGCTGATCAAGGACGTGCCGGTCGCCGCCGTCAAGATCGGAATGCTGGGCACACGCGCCAACGTCCAGGCGGTGGCCGAGCTGCTGGAGAAGAAAAAGTTTCCCTTCGTCGTCCTCGACCCGGTGCTCAAAGCGACGAGCGGGCTGGAGCTGCTCGACGCCGCGGGCGTGAAAGAGTTGAGCAAGCGTTTGCTGGCGCTCGCCACCGTCACCACGCCCAACATCCCCGAGGCCGCCGTGCTCTCCGGGCTCGAGATCAAGGGCGAGGAAGGCATGAAGGCGGCTTGCGAGAAGCTGCGCGAGCTCGGCGCCCGCGCCGTGGTCGTTACCGGCGGTGATTTGGAGAAGCCGGTGGACGTCTTCTTCGACGGCACGACTTGCACGCCCTTCGGCGGTGAGCGCGTGAAATCCGAAAACACCCACGGCACCGGCTGCGCCTTTTCGTCCGCCATCGCCGCCAACCTCGCGCTCGGCCGCCAGCTCGACGACGCCGTCATGCTCGCCAAGGCTTACGTCCGCAAGGCCATCGAAAGAGGCTACCCCATCGGCAAGGGCAAGGGACCGCTCAACCACTTCTACCGCCAGCAGAACGGCCAGATGGCGCATTCGCATTCGACCCACGTGCCGGCTGAAGGCCCCGCCCACGCCATGAGCCACTTCTAAACCCGGTTTCTTGCTGGTTCCGCAAACGGCCTGCCTCCGGGCAGGCCGTTCCTTTTCCGCCTCTTTCAGTAGGGCAGACATTCTTGTCTGTCCGCCGCGGAGCCGAAAGAGCTGTGCTACTTGGACAGGCAGGAATGCCTGTCCTACTGGAATAGGAGGTTTGGTGGGGCAGACACTCTTGTCTGCCCGCCGGCAGGCCCCTATTGGGGCGGAGATTGCGGGATGGAGGTGGATTGCGCCGCCACCGCCTGCCAGCGGCCTTGGCGCCGCACCCAGACGCGCAGGTAGCGGAACCGCCCGCTGGCCTCCCGACCCTGGTGGCGGGCCTTCACCACGCTCCGCGCCGTGACTACCGCGCAGTCGCCGAACACGCGCACGCGGATGTCCTCGTGGCGGAGCGACTCCCATTGAGCCTCCGGCGAGGTGATTTGCGCGATGACGTCGGCCCGGGTCAAATCCTTGCCGACGGGATTGACCCCCAGGAAGTCGTCGGCCAGCACGCGCTCGAGCGCGGCGGTGTCGCGGCGCAGCACTGCCTCGGGCAACGCCGCCTCGATGCGGGTGAGCTCCTCGGCCGCCTGGCGGTCGCGCTCGGCCGGCGATGGCGCGACGCACGCCGCGGCAACACCCAAGAACAGGAAGGCAGCGAGCGTTTTGATCTTCATCGGATGCTCCTTGGCAAGATTGTCGACTTCACGATTCTGTCATTCTGAGCGAAGCGAGGAATCTCAGCGAAGCCGCCAGCACAGTTGAGATCCTTCGCCCTTCGGGCTCAGGATGACAGCGAAAAACGCTGTCAGCGGCGGAAGACGAGGACGCCGGCCACAATGGTCGCGGCAGCAGCGCCGCGGAAGCTCCAGCCGTCGAAGGGCGAGTTGCGGCTCTTGGAGACGCCCTCGGCGGCGCGGTAGGTCCACTTCCGTTCCAGGTCGAGCACGGTCAGGTCGGCGGGCGCGCCGACTTTGAGCTGCCCGCCCTCAACCCCGAGGATACGCGCCGGGTTCGCGGAGAAGAGTTCGACGAGGCGCGGGAGAGTAATCTTGCCGGCGTGAAAAAGCTTGTCGAGCGCCAGCGCCACCGCGGTCTCGAGCCCGATGACGCCGAAGGGCGCCGACTCGAAATCGGTTTTCTTCTCGGTGGGCGTGTGCGGGGCGTGGTCGCTGGCGATGGCATCCACCGTGCCGTCGGCCAGGCCTTCGACCAGCGCCGCCACATCGTCGGCCGTGCGCAGCGGCGGGTTCATCTTGGCGCGGGTATCGTACTCGCGGCAGGCCTCGTCGGTCAGGGTGAAGTGGTGCGGCGTAACCTCGCAGGTGACGCGTACGCCTTCGCGCTTGGCGCGGCGGACCACCTCGAGCGCGCCGCGGGTCGAAAGATGCGCCAGGTGGATGTGCCCGCCCGCGAGCGCGGCCATCACAACGTTGCGGGTGACGGGGAGCTCTTCGGCCAGCGCCGGGATGCCGCGCAGGCCCAGCCGCAGGGCGCAGTCGCCTTCGTGCATCACGCCGCCGGCCGCGAGCTGCGGGTCTTCGCAGTGGTCAATCACGGCCAGGCCGAGCGCGGCGGCGTACTCCAGCGCGCGGCGCAGGATGCGGCTGTTCCAGACCGGGTGGCCGTCGTCGCTGAAGGCGACGGCGCCGGCGGCGCGCAGCGATTGGAGCTCGGCCAGCTCTTCGCCGGCCAGGTTCTTCGTCACCGCGCCGATGGGATAGACGCGGGCGCCGCCCGCGGCGGCGGCCTGGGAGAGGATGTAACGAGTGACGAGCGCGGTGTCGTTGGCCGGCTGGGTGTTGGGCATGCAGGCCACGGCGGTGAAGCCGCCGGCGGCGGCGGCGCGGGCGCCGCTCGCGATGGTTTCCGCGCCTTCTTTGCCCGGCTCGCGCAGGTGGACGTGCATGTCGATGAAGCCGGGCGCGACGACCAGGTTCGCGGCGTCGAAGACCTCGGCGCCGGGGCGCTCGATCTTTGCGTCGATGGCGGCGATGCGGCCGTCTTCGATGAGGACATCGCGGCGGGCATCGAGCTTGGAGGCCGGGTCCACCACGCGGCCGTTCTTGAGGAGGAGCGGCTTCACGACGCGCCTCCGGCCAGCAGCTCCAACAACGCCATGCGGACGGCCACGCCGTTCTCGACCTGGTGGGGAATCACCGAGCGCGGGCTGTCGGCCACTTCGCCGGCAATGTCGATGCCGCGCAGGAACGGCCCGGGGTGCATGACGATGGCGTCGGGCTTGGCGCGCGCCAGGCGCTCCGTGGTCAGGCAGTAGTGCCGGGCGTACTCGGCGGGGGAGGCGAAGAGCGGCTCGCGCTGCCGCTCGAGCTGCACGCGCAGCATCATCACCACATCGGCGGCCGCGAGCGCCTGGTCGAGCTCGTGACAGACGGTGACGCCCGGGGCGAGCTTCTCGAATCCCTTGGGCACGAGTGGCGGCGGCCCGCCGAGCGCGATGCGCGCCCCGAACTTCGAGAGCAAGTGGATATTGGAGCGGGCGACGCGGCTGTGGAGGATATCGCCGAGGATGGCGACCTTGAGGGCATCGAGCCGTCCTTTGTGGTCGCGGATGGTGAGGGCGTCGAGCAGGGCTTGCGTGGGGTGCTCGTGCAGGCCGTCGCCGGCATTCAGGATGGGCACGCTCGTATGCCGCGCCAGGAACTGCGGCACGCCGGAGACCTGGTGGCGGATGACCAGCGCGTCGGGCCGCATCGCCACCAGCGTCTTCACCGTGTCGAGCAGCGACTCGCCCTTCTGCGCGCTCGAGGCTTCCAGCGCCAGGTTCACCACGTCCATCCCCAGCCGGTCGGCCGCCAGCTCGAAGGAGATGCGCGTGCGCGTGGACGGCTCGAAGAAAGCGAGCACCAGGGATTTGCCGGCCAGCAGATCGTTGCGGGAAACCGGCCGGGTCTCGTGCGCGGTTCTGGTCTGGTACTTCTGCGCGGTGGCGAGGACGAGCTCGATGTCCTCGATCGAAAGCGGCTCGATCCCCAACAGGTGTG
>Ga0209172_10005693_pt1 | contig 14742 bp, 17 predicted proteins | sample LarsenN4metaG_FD_184113 | JGI IMG/M metagenome (GOLD analysis project Ga0209172, IMG submission 184113) | Hot spring sediment bacterial and archeal communities from British Columbia, Canada, to study Microbial Dark Matter (Phase II) - Larsen... ... | reverse complement strand
CCGGTACACAGCACTTTGGCGGCAACGCTGGCGTGTTCCTCCAAGAGGAGCGTTTTGAAGCCTCGTGAAGCCAGTTCCCTGGCGCAACACGAACCTGCGGGACCTCCACCAACAACGACGACATCTGCATAAACGTCCACGCTCATGTATCGCTCCCACCCTTACGATGCGATGAGGTAGTCTTCGTGCAGCCGTCCGTGGTCCAATGTCGCGATGCTCGGCTTGGGCGAAGGGTCCCAAGGGCTCACAATATGCGTTATGGAGGTAGGCGATGTCAATAATTCGACGTTAGAGATGAAAATTTTGTGATAGGGGCGTTCAGGGGGTTAGCGAGCTTCGCGTGCCAGCCGCGCGCGCAGGGCTTCCTGCCAGGGACGCAGCGGTGGCAGCCCTAACGCCTGCCAAGCCTGGTTGGCTAGCACGGAATAGGCCGGACGGTGCGCCCGCAGCTGCAATTGGGCAGAGGTGATGGGATGGATCCGCCGCGGGTCGGCTCCGACCGCGCAGGCAATGACTTGGGCGAATTCGAACCACGAGCAGCTGCCGCGGTTCGTCAGGTGCCAGACGCCACGCACCTCACGGGCTACCAACTGCACGATGCCCTCGGCCAGATCGACGGCGTAGGTAGGCGACCCGACCTGATCGGTCACCACCTGTAAATCCTCATCGGTGGCCAATTTGCGCAGGATGGTACCGACGAAATTGCGCCCCACATGGCCATAGAGCCAGGCCGTGCGCACGATGGCCGACCGTGGCAGCAAGGTTCGCACCAACTGTTCCCCGGCCAGCTTGGACCGCCCATACGCATTCAGCGGCGCTGGCGCATCGGATTCCACATAGGGACGGCTTTGGCGGCCATCGAAGACGTAGTCGGTGCTCACATACAGCAGCCAGGCGTCGATGCGCCGACACGCTTCGACCACCCGGCGCGTGCCCTCGGCGTTGACGGCGTGCGCCCACGACGGCTCCGCCTCGCACCGCTCCACGTCTGTGGCTGCGGCGGCGTGCACGACGTGGGTGGGCTGTAACTCGACGAGGCGCGCCATCAGGTCGGCGCTGGTGACGTCGAGAGAGCGGCGGGCTGGCGCCAGCACCGTGCCGAGCTTCGAGAGCTGGGGCAACAGTTCGCTGCCCAATTGGCCGCTGCCACCGATGACGAGGATGCGGCGTTCCATGTCAGCCTCCCCGCGTCACATGGGCCGGCCAGGTATACGGTACGTCGGGACTATTCCAGGGAGTGCGAAACTCGTCGGGGTCGGTGTAGCGATACGGCAAGGTGGGCACGTTGATGATGCGGGCTTCGTCGCAATCGAGCGCCGTGAATCCATGCAACACCAGCGGCGGGATCTTCACCAGGAGCGGCTCGGCACGGCGGCAGGGGGGGGCATCCAGCACCAGTTCCTGCACCTCGCCGTGCGTGGGCGAATCGCGGCGCCCATCGTAGAGCACCAACAGCGCGGTCCCCGTCACACAGACGAAGTGGTCGCTCTGCTCGCGATGATAATGCCACGCCTTGGCGACGCCAGCCTTGCAGCCGGTGATATAGACTTGGCCGAAGGCTTCGAACACCGGCTCATCGGCCCGCAGCATTTCCATCAGGAAGCCGCGCTCATCGGGCAGCAATTTGAGCGGCTTGAGCATCACACCTGCGATCATGGGGCACGCCTCCTTGGATGCGTTCGTTGGGGTATCGAGTGCTGAGTGCTGAGCGCTGAGTGCTGAGTGCTGAGTCCTGAGTGCTGAGTCCTGAGTGCTGAGCACGGGGGCAACCATGGGCGTCTCTCGGCCCATATGACTCCGTCCTGTCTGCAATGACGGCCGACCTGAGCGTTCGCTTAGACGAGTTCGATGACGCTCTGATCGCCGATGATGAATTTCTGCGTCGTCGGCCTGGCGTGTCCACGGCGAATGGTCACTTCGCGGCCCAGGAGGCTGCGCTCGATGCGGACGGTGGCATCCAGGATCTGGCTCGCGGGACAGATGATGCTGTACTCCACCTCGCTGTTGCGCACCAGACAATACGCCCCCAACGAGGTATAGGGACCGATATAGCTCTGCTGGATCACGGCATGGGCGCCGATGATGGCGGGGCCGCGAATCTGGCTCTCGATGATCCGCGCTCCCGGCTCCACGATCACTTTGCCGGCGATGTCGCTCGCCGCATCCACCTGCCCCTGGATCTCCGGGCTCGTCCCCGGCAGCATGGTGTCCAGGACGACGCGGTTGGCCTCCAGCAGATCTTCGGGTTTACCGGTATCCTTCCACCACCCCGTCGCTTCGGAGAAGCTGACGCGATAGCCATGATCGATCAGATACTGATGCGCATCCGAGATCTCCAGCTCGCCCCGCGCGCTGGGCTGGATGGCGTGCACCGCCTCGAAAATCGCCGGCGTGTAGCAATAGATCCCGGCCACCGCCAGATCGCTGTGGGGTTGCGCCGGTTTTTCCACCACGCGCACCACCCGGCCATCCTCCACTTCCGCCACGCCGAAGCGCTGGGGATCTTTCACGCGGGCGAGCACCAAGTGACAGGCCTCATCACTGGCCTGAAAGCGCTCGACGAAGCGCCGGATGCCGCCGACGATCAGATTGTCCCCGAGGTAGAAGACGAAGCGCTCCCCGCGCAAAAACGGCTCCGCCACCTTGACCACGTGGGCCAGGCCCAAGGGGGCCTCCTGCATGATATACGTCAGCCGGACGCCCCAGGCGTCTCCCGTGCCCAGCGCCGCCTGCAGGTCGGCGCCGGTGTCCGGGTTGATGCTGATGCCGATGTCGCGAATGCCGGTGGCAGCGACGGCCTCGATGGCATAGTGGATCATCGGCTTGTTCGCCACCGGTATCAGGTGCTTGTTGCTGGTATGAGTCAAGGGGCGCAGGCGCGTGCCGCGGCCCCCGGCGGTGATGAGTGCTTTCATGTCAGGCTCTCACGACTCCTCGGCCTCCTCTCCCTTTCACCCCCAGCCGCACCCTCCCCCATCAAGGGGGAGGGACCATATACCTGCCCTCCCTCTCCCGCCGGGAGAGGGTCGGGGTGAGGGCAGCCAAACCTATGAGGGGCAGGGCGCCGGGGGTCCATCACCGAGGCCCATACTGCCGTTGATAATAGGCCTGATATGCCTGGCCCTTGAGGGCTCGCCACCAGGACTCATGGGCGCGGTACCAGGCCACCGTTTGGGCCACGCCCTGCGCCAGCGTCACCCGCGGCCGCCACCCCAACTCGGCGGCCATCTTGTCGCAGCGCAGCGCATAGCGACGGTCGTGGGCCGGACGGTCGGTCACGAACGTGATCAAACGCTCCGAGGCCCCGACGGCCTGCACGATGAGGCGCGCCAATGCGAGATTCGTGCACTCCTGGCCGCCGCCGATGTTGTAGATCTCCCCCACCCGCCCCGCATGCAGCACGCGCCGCAGGCCTTCGCAGTTGTCCTCCACGAAGAGCCAGTCGCGCACGTGCTGGCCATCGCCGTAGACCGGCAGTTCGCGGCCCTCCATGGCATTGGTGATGAACAGCGGCATGACCTTTTCCGGGAACTGGTAGGGCCCGTAATTATTGGAGGAGCGCGTGATCACGGCGGGCAGGCCATAGGTCTGGACATAGGCCCGCACCAGCAGGTCCGAGGCAGCTTTGCTGGCGGCATATGGACTGTTTGGCGCCAGCGGACTGTCCTCGGTGAAGTGGCCGGTCTCCCCCAGCGCCCCGTACACTTCATCGGTCGACACATGCACAAAGCGTCGAACGCCCGCCTGGCGCGCGGCGTCCAGCAGCGTCTGCGTCCCCAGCACGTTGGTGCGCACGAAGGCGGCGGCGTCGAGGATGCTGCGATCGACGTGGCTCTCCGCCGCCAGGTGCACCACGGCCTCGACCCCATCGGCCATAAGTTGGGATACCAGGGGACGGTCGCAGATGTCGCCCTGCACGAAGGTGTAGCGGGGGTCCCCCTGCAGATCCTCCAGATTGGCGGGATTGCCGGCGTAGGTCAGGGCGTCCAGGTTGACGACGTGGTATGCCTCCGCCTGGCGCAGGAGATGGCGGATGAAGTTCGAGCCGATGAACCCACAGCCGCCGGTGACGAGGATTTTCATGTGCCGTCAGCCCCTACGAGTCCTGGCGCGTTTCGCGGGCCATCCCGACGCACACAAGCCAGCCTCGACTCCCTGGAAAAGCGCCCCCATCATAGCATCGAAACCATACGGCCACAAGTAGGGACAGCGCGAATACGATCAAGGATGCTCAACCATCGCCATCTCCCGGCGCTTGCCGCCCCGCAGGTGAGTCGCTATAGTAACGCCATGAGCCTCGAAAAAGCAGAAGAATTTTTGCAAGCCGCGCAACGGTGCCTGGATGAAGGATGGTACAACTCAGCCGTCAGCCGGGCTTACTACGCCATGTTTCAGGCAGCTCGGGCCGCGCTTGCTGCGGTCGGCATCAATCGCCCATCATGGCGCCATGGAGCCCTACACGCTACCTTTTCCACTGAATTGGTACGGCGCCGGAAGTTGTATGCGCTTTCCTTTGTGCAGAATCTAGCCGAGGTCATGGAATTGCGCCAGATCGCGGATTATAGCGATGTTCAGATCCAGGCAAGGCGAGCAACACGGGTGGTAAGGATCGCCACTGATTTCCTCAACCGCGTCAAGGAGGTGATAGGCAATGGCTGACCGAGTACGCCTGCGCGATCGGTACGTTGCAGAGCTTATCCAATTGGCCAAATCGCAGCATCCAGAGGCAAGCGTGGAGGTCGTCCCCGTACCATTCGAAGACGAGGACGCGCATATCCTAGTGTATGTACCAGACAGTACCAGTGAAGCGGATATGGATAAACTCGGCGAGGCGCTGACTGAGCGGAGCGTGGAGATTCTGCAGGACACAGGCTTGCTCATTCTGGTTGGAGTCTATGAAGCGTCGTCGCGGCGTCCCAGCTGACCGCTCGATGGCTCGGTCATCCTCCCCCCACCCGACCCTCCCCCGCACGGGGCATAGGCGCCAAGTTAAACCGTGGGAGGCACCGATCGTCCCCTCTCCCCCTGGGAGAGGGTCAGGGTGAGGGCGGTCCCAACAGCCTCTCACCGGCCTGGCTGCCCTCACCCCAGCCCTCTCCCTTCGGGAGAGGAAGCCTGAACTTGGTGCCGATGCCCATCAAGGAGGAGGAGACGCGTGAGCGCCTCATGGACACCATTCGTGCCGCACAGCATGGCCAATGAGTTGAGCGCAGGGTCTTACGCCGGCGCCAGCCCAAAGCGTCGTGCGATGACGGCCACAATGCGCTGGGCCGCCTGGCCGTCCCACAACGCTGGCACCCGGCCGGCCTTGCCCTTGCCCTGTAAGACGCGCTCGACTTCGCGCACGATGCGCTCGGGATCCGTCCCCACCAGCGTATTGGTGCCCTCTGTAATCGTGACCGGCCGTTCGGTGTTGGCGCGCAAGGTCAGGCAGGGTACCCCTAAGACCGTGGTCTCCTCCTGCACGCCGCCGGAGTCCGTCAGCACCACCCGCGCATGGCTCATCAAGTGCACGAAATCGAGGTACCCCAGAGGTTCTAACAGTCGCACGTCGCGGCTGGCGACGCTGTCGGCCAGGCCGGCCTCGGTGAGGCGTTTGATCGTGCGGGGATGGGCCGGAAAGATCACCGGCAGGGCGCTCCCGATCTGGCCCAGCACCTCCACCAATCGCCCCAAGGCGTCGGGATCGTCGACATTCGAGGGTCGATGCAGTGTGATCAGCGCATACGGCTTGCCTTCGATCCCCAGCGTGCGGCGGATCGTCGAGCGTTCCGCCCGGGCGCGATGCTGCAGCAGCGTATCCACCATGACGTTGCCGACGAAGAAGATGCGCTCGGCAGGAATGCCCTCCCGTTGCAAATGCTCCGCCGCCTCCGGCGCAGTGGTGAACAGCAGGTCGGCGACGGCATCGGTGAGGAGTCGATTGACCTCCTCCGGCATCGTGCGGTCGAAGCTGCGCAAGCCGGCCTCGACGTGGGCCACCGGCACCAGGCGCTTGGCGGCCACCAGGGCGCAGGCGAGCGTCGAGTTGACGTCGCCGACGACGATCACCAGGTCGGGCTGAAACTCCTCCAATACCGGTTCGAAGCGCAGCATCACCTGGGCCGTCTGCCAGGCGTGCGTCCCCGAGCCCACCTCGAGGTCGACATCCGGCCGCGGCAGGGCCAACTCCTCGAAGAAGACGCGCGACATCTCGGCGTCATAGTGCTGCCCCGTGTGCACCAGCCGCGCCTGGATGGCGGGATAGCGCCGCATCTCGCGCAGGAGGGGGGCGATCTTCATGAAATTCGGCCGCGCTCCGACGACGTTGAGAATCTTCATGCTCGATGCCTCATATCCACCGTAAACGCCATGTGCGCCCCCTGGCGACTCCCACGGCCCTGCCAGGCCACAGTGCTTCCACGCCGGGCTCTCCCGACACCAGGCGAGGCCGTCCGCCCGTGCAGGCATTGTACCACCGTTCGCGCGATCAGCGGCGGAAGGCGAGAAAGCCCGCCGAGAGATCCGCACCCACTTTCCATTCGACGTGCCCGGCAAGGGCGCGCTCGCGCACTTCCGCAAGCGCCCACTGCTCGCCGATGACGATGGCCAGGGCCTGAGCGCCAGCGCGCCTGAGGGTCGCTGCTCGCCGTGCCGCGCGCATCACATCATCATCGTCCACTTGGACCGAGATCTCCACAACCGCGGTCTGCTCATGCTTCCACCAGAGGAGGTCGGCCAGAAAGGGATCCTCGACACTTTCGAGCATCCCTTGCGCCAAAAGGGCGCTGAGCTGTTCGGCAAGGCGCTGCTGCACCGCGGGTTGATCGGGAGGGCCCCCTTGGCCGCCATTGAAGAGCGCCGGAGCCCGTCTGATGATCTCTCGCTCATAGCGTTCCCCGTCTCGCCGTCCCGACTCGCCGCGCTGCCAACTGACCAGCCATCGCAGCTCTTCTGCGGTGTGCTGCTGCGCTTCCGCCAATCGCTCCAGGGCGGCCTCTATCCGGTCCATCCGTCCGTCCAGAGGGCCAACCCGTTCCTCGGTGCGCCGCTGCGCTTCGGCCATGGCGGCCACCTGCACCTCGGTGCGGCTTTGCGCCTCAACCAGGGCGCGGACCAGCTCCGGCAGCGCCAACAGCTCATCCGTCAGCACCAGGCGGCGCAGCTCCGCCCGCCACTCCGGCCGCTCCTCCAACAGCCGCACCAGATCGCGAAACTCTTCCACCGTAAACGCCATGCGCGCCCCCATGTCACGGCGCTCCCACGCCGGGCGCTCCCGACACCAGGCGAGGCGGTCCGCCCGTGCAGGCATTGTACCACCGTCGCCGCTCGCCGTCACACTCGCATTCGGCGGCGTCTGTTGAGCGGCCGCCCACAGGTCGGTATTGCCCCCTCAGAAGAGGAAAGCCTATACTACCTGCAGCCGGTTCGCATGTTGGCACTGACAGCCGATGCTGTTTGGATTCTACAGTTTGTGATCGACAAAGCCAAAGCGCATTTGCAAGCTGCGCAGCTATTGTATCAACACCTCTCTTATCGTGACGTGGTATCGCGCGCATATGATGCCGCCTTTTCCGCCATGCAGGCCTTCGTCGGCGACCCACCAAGAGGACGATGGGAGCATCCAGGCCTGCGCGGCGCCTTCGTCACGAAGTTGGCAGAACGAGGTCTGCCCATCGAGACCTGTCGTCAGTTACGGCGACGCTTGCGTTATCTATTGGATGCCCGTGAAGTCGCCGATTACCGGGAGGATGCAGTTGAGGCGGGCATGGCGCTGGATGCTTTGGACATCGCCGGAGAAGTGTTACGCTTTGCTGAGGAATTTGCGGCATGAAGCCCAAACTCTACGACGCCTTAACCACCTTAACGGTCCGCTCGTGTACCATCCTGCCCCCCTCCCGGGCTCACGAATATGCCGCTCGCCTTGGGCCCACCCCACGGGCCCACCGACATGGGCCGCCCTGTTGGCCGTCGGCCCACCGGCGGCCGATGCACGACACGCTGGGCGCAGCATACCACCGTTGGATGCCCATCGTCGAGCAACTTGAGCCCTTCCCCCCTGGTGCGAGTGCTTAAAAAGTGGGCGAAGGCATGGCTGGCATGGGTGGAAGTGGTGGAAGTGATATGAATTCTGCGCACCGTATGAAACTTGACATCTCTGGCCATAGCATTATCATGCCCCTTGCACTCCGTCGGAAAGGAACACCGGATGAAGACGCAGACCATGGTGTATCTGGATCCTGAACAACTGCAAGCCTTGCGGGCCGAGGCGAGGGCGCAGGGCATCTCGTTGGCCGAACTTATGCGGCGTCTGGTGCAGCAACACCTCACTGCCCGCCAAGAACCACCCCCCGCTCCCCCCGACGTGTACCTCAACATCGTCGCGCTTGGCTCGAGCGGTCGTCAAGACATCGCTGAGCATCACGATCGGTATCTGGGCGAGGCCCTCCGCCGTGAGCATGCTCGTTGATACGGGAGCTTGGTCTGCCATTGCAGACACCGCGGACCGCTATCACGAGGAAGCGAGTCGCTTCTATACTGAACATGCGGGCCGGACGCCCTTCGTCACCACGGCCCTCATCGTCGCGGAAACCTGTGCACTTCTCACCTCCCACCTCGGCCGGTCGGCAGCCCTGATCTTCTGGGAAACCCTGAGAACGACACGAACCCCGATCTTGCTCCTGGAGCCTGTTGACTTGGAGGCCGCCTGGTACATCGCCCAGGCCTTCTCAGACCAGGCATTCAGTTTCGTGGACTGCACGACTTTCGCTCTCATGGAGCGGTTAGGGATAACGGATGCCTTCGCCTTTGATGCGCACTTCCTTGTCTACCGCTTCGGCCGCGGGCGGCAACGGGCGTTCCGTCGCTTCCCTCGCTAACAAACAGCCACCAGCGACAAGGCCTGCCCCTCCACGCGCGCAGCCAACCGCTCCAAGATGTGCAGGGAGCGCGTCACCCCGTGGCGCCGGGGCGATGAGGCGCAGGACCTTGGGTTTGCATCCAACAGCGGTTATATTCCTCTCCTCGTCGCGGCCAGCCCATGGCGAGGCTCGTGCCTGTTGGGCGAGCAACAAGCCAGCCGCACATCGCCGAGGCCCAAGGCTGGCTTGAAGAAGACGATGGCTATTTCAAGGCGGCGGATTTTCTCCCGGAAAGGCTAACTAGGGAGAAATTTCCAGTCAATGCTCGCCGAGCAAGGCAATTGCAAAATTTCAAAAGCAGGTCGGGATCGAGTGTCCCGAAGGCTGGCGCCAGCGCATCGCCCACGGCCAGCACCTCCAGCTCTGGCTGGCGGCGCAGCAACTGGTCACGGATGGCGTGGGGCGTATTTTCATCCACCAGGTAGCGCAGGTGCTTCACGAGGTCGCCGACCCCGATTGGAGGCTGGCCCGCCGGGCTTTCAACTCACGGAGGCGCTTCGCCGCCGGCGAGGGGTGCCGTTGCTGGTCTAGCCAGGCGCGTTCGGTCTCGGCCCGCCAGGCCTCCAGATAGGCGTCCACCTCCGCTTGGTGCTGGCAGTAGTAGAGCAGCGTCGCGTAGACCTGCTCCAGCGTCAGATTCCGATACCGGACGGCGATTTCCTCTGGGCTGGCGCCCTCGAGGTAGTCCTCCAACACCGTTTCAATCCCGATTCGTGTCCCCTTGAGGCGAATTTCCTCTGGGCTCACGAACTCAAAGTAACTCTCGAGTTCCATCACGATCTCCTGGGCGGCTCCTTCGCCTGGGGTGTTCGGAGGAGGTCATGGCAAACCGCCGGTTGGCGGTGGCACGGCCGTCCGGCGGTGCATGCCCTACGACCCTTATCTTACCACACGTGGGGACACCGGTAGCATGAGGGGTATCGTAGCATACAGAGCGCCCGATGGCGAATATAACAGTCGGCCGCTAGGACACAGGCCTTACACCGTCCTGCCGGGCTCCCACCAGTCGCCTCTATCGTACGATGACCATCAGGTGCTTGTCTGCGACATCGGCACCACGGGATATGGCAGGCGGCGTCGGGAGATAGGAGATGGGGGCTACAGCGACGGGGGGCGGATGGGGACCACAAGGACGGGCCCGCCAGGGACAAGACGTCGGGCGGGGATGGCAAGGAGGGAAAAGGAGGGCACAGCAGGGGAAAGGAAACGGTCGCGGCCGACCGACTCAGTACTTGCGGCCGCGCACCTCCCAGCGGGCGCGGCAGGTGATCCACAACGATACGGCGATGAGCTTGAGATCCAACCAGAAGCTCTGCCGCTTGAGATAGAGCAGATCGTATTTGAACTTGTGCCGGCGCGGCACATCGCGCGGCGCCCAAATCTGCGCGATACCGGTGAGCCCCGGTCGGACGCGCAAACGCTCGGCAAACCCGGGGATGAGCTCGTCGGGCAGGTCGCCCGTGGCCTCGCGCTGCTGGCGCTCATGCATCGGCAGGGCGCGCGGCCCCACAAAGCTCATGTCGCCCGTCCAGATGTGAGCAGCTGCGGCATTTCATCCAGCGCCGTGGCGCGCAGCACCCGCCCCACCTTGGTGATGCGCGGATCCTCTGCCGTCGCCTGCACACTGCGGTCGGCGGTGGGAATCATGGTGCGGAACTTGTACACCCGCATCGGCCGCTGGCCACGCCCCCAGCGCTCTTGGCGGAAGAACACCGGGCCGCCATCCTCCAGCTTGATGGCCAGGGCGATGAGCCCCCACCGCGGCGCCGACAGCACCAACCCTAGACTTGCCAGCGCGACATCGAAGGGCCGTTTGAGCTATGGCTCTTTGTGGTCAGCGACCTTGGGCGCCTGGGACCGTATAGGCCAGAGCCATCTGCGTGATGAATGGCCAGCGACGCCAGATGCGAGACCGCGGTTTGGTGTACGCGGCCACGGCTCCCGTCGAGGGGAGAAACTCTTCGTTCTGCGTCGGGCGTCATGTGCACTAATAGCGCCCCACCATAGTCTTCAGTTGGTAGATCGCACCATCCTGATCCCGCACTGCGATCAGTCGTTTGAGCACGTCGAAATCCTTCTGGAAGGCCTCTTGATCGAATGAATGGTTCTGCACCATCAAGACCTTCTCATGCTCGCTAGGCAGGAGTTCTTCATGCTCCAAGACCAACTCTTCCCGGAGCCGCTCGCCTGGCCGCAGCCCGATTACCTCAACGGGTATGTCACGACTTGGCTCCATGCCTGAGAGGCGGATGAGGTTGTGCGCTAAGTCCAGGATGCGCACCGGGTTTCCCATATCTAGGAAGAAGATCTCTCCGCCGCGTCCCATGGCACCGGCCTGCAGCACAAGCTGGGCCGCCTCGGACGGTAGCATGAAATACCGCGTCGCATCGGGATCGGTCACTGTGACGGGTCCCCCATGCGCAATCTGCCAACGGAACAACGGCAGGACGCTTCCGTCGCTGCCGAGTACGTTCCCGAACCGCACCGCAACGAAGGTTGTGGGGCTGCCGTCGAGGCAGAGCACCAAGCACTCTGCCATGCGTTTGGTCATCCCCATGATCCCTACCGGCCGCACTGCTTTATCCGTCGAGATCAAGACGAATTTCTTCACACGGCCGGCGCGGGCGGCAAGGGCGACGATTTCCGTGCCCACGATGTTGTTCTCCATGGCCTCCAAGGGGTGTTCTTCCATGAGCGGCACATGCTTATAGGCCGCTGCATGGTAGAGGAGGTCGGGCCTGCACCGCTGGATGACCTGCTCCACCTTGCGTTGATCCAGGATATCGCCAATGATCGGCTCGATCCTCAGGCCAGGGTAGGTGCGTTTCAGCTCGACATCGATGAAGTAGAGTCCGCTCTCCGCCCGATCGAAGAGCACCAGAGTCTCAGGTTCGAAGCTTGCGAGCTGGCGGCAGAGTTCGACGCCGATGGAGCCCGCTGCACCGGTCACCAGGATGCACCTGCCCTGCAGCTCACGGCGGAGGCGGCGGAGGTCGAGTCGGATGGGTTCGCGGCCAAGGAGGTCAGCGGGCTGCACTTCGCGGAGCTGCCCGATATGGGCATGACCCTGCAAGAGTTCGGCCAGCGCCGGCACGGTCTTGAAGGGTAAGCCGGTTGCGCGGCAACGGTCGAGAACCCGCTGTCGTTGCTCGCGGGTGGCGGAGGGGATAGCGATGAGGATTTCCTGTACCTGATACTCGCGGCACAGCTCGGGCAGGTGGTCGATGCTTTCCAAAACCGGCACGCCATGGATGCGTCGCCACTTTTTCTCAGGATCATCATCGACGAGACCAACGACTCGATAGTTCAGGTCCACATTACGCTCGATCTCGCGCAGCAGCGATTCGGCCGCATCACCGGCGCCGACGATAATGGCTTGGGTGTCGAGACTTCGCTGATTCCGCCGGGACGATTCACGCCACGCTCGGATCGTTAGCCGGACGCCCCCCACCATAGTCAGACAGAGGAGCCAGTCGATCAACAACACCGAGCGGGGAAAGCCATAGCCCATGACGAGAAGAATCCCTGCCGCGAATAGGGCAGACCCCAACGTCACCGCCTTGAAGATGCACAGCAGATCCTCGATGGAAACATAGCGCCAGAGCCCCCCATAGAGATGAAAGCAGGCGAAGCCCCCACCGCGGATTAGCAGCAGCAGGGGGAGGGTGTATAGGAAGCGATCCCATTGCTCAGCCGGCAGGCGAAAGTCAAAACGCAGGAGGAAGGCGAGGCAGTATGCCATCATCGCCAACAGCAGATGAATGGCGATGATCAGCGCTCGCCGATAGGGGAGCATCCTCGCGATGAACGATGCCAGTGAAATGGTCGTATCCTCCATCAGGCTCAGCAAGGACGAAGCGCACTTCAGCACCGTCCCTACATCGCATCGGACGTTGCTGGCAGGCCGATTCCACTCGGACCATGCTCGCGGTGATCGAAGTAGACGCGGCTGATCGGCTCATCTGCTAGGTGCCGAAAGGGGGGATTTGTAAGGGGAACGCTCTCCTGAAGCCATCCTCGTCCCTGTGTGTTGAGAAAGTTCAGCGCTGACTCGGAGAGCTGGAGACCTCAACCACAGTGAACCCGTGCGGCTGAGTGCCGTCGGCAGAGAGCAAGCGCGGTGCGGACGAGGACCGTTAGATCACTCCAGAGCGTGCGCCGTTGCATGTACTCCAGCTCAATGGCCAACTTGGCCGGCAGTACCTGCTCGAGGTAGGTACGTTCCCAATCCTCGCCTTGGAGCAGGTGTTCTTCGTGCCGATAAGACACCGAGGCTGGGCTGGTGATGCCCGGCTTCATACGCAAGACTTGGCGCTGCAGAGCGGTGTAGTGCTGAACATAACGGGGATCTTCTGGCCGCGGCCCAACTAGGCTCATCTCGCCCGAAACCACATTGAGTAGTTGTGGCACCTCATCGAGCTTAGTGCGCCGTAGCCAACGCCCAATGGGCGTGATGCGATGATCTCCGGCCACAGTAATACCAGGGCCAAGCCGGTCGGCGTCTGCCACCATGGTGCGAAATTTATACACGCGAAAGGACTTGCCATCCTTGCCTACACGTTGCGCGCGGTAAAGAATCGGACCGGGATCGCAGAGCTTGATAAGCCCTGCCACTATGAGGAATAAGGGGCTCACCAGCGCCAGTCCAAGCAAGGCGACGAGGAGATCGAACGCCCGGCGCGTTGTGTCAGCGGCGGTGCTCGTCGATGATGTCAAGGACCGCGGCAACGACGTCTTCGACATCGGCATCGCTCATTTTGCTGTAGATAGGTAGAGAGATCTCGCGCTGGTACTCGCGGTATGCCACCGGAAAATCTTCAGGGCGATAGCCATAGGTGGTCCGGTAGTAGGGATGGAGATGCAAGGGGATAAAATGCACACTCGTCCCGATGTGGCGCCGTCGCAGTTCCTCGACGAATTGCGCTCGATCGAGCCGCAATCGGTCGAGATGGAGGCGCAGCATATAGAGGTGCCAGGCGTGCTGGCAGTCTGGGCGATCGCTCGGGATCTGCAGCTCCGGCACCACGCCAAAGGCCTCATGGTACCGCTGGGCGATGGCACGCCGCCGCTGCCACATGTGGGTCGCCTTCCGCAGTTGGGCCAAGCCCATGGCGGCGGCGATGTCTGTCATGTTGTACTTGTAGCCGGGGGCGATGATCTCGTAATACCAAGACCCCTCCGCCGTGTAACGCTTCCAGGCATCCTTGCTGATGCCATGCAGCGCCATGATGCGGCAGCGTTCCGCCCAAGCCTCATCACTGGTACAGATCATGCCGCCTTCTCCCGTCGTAATGGTCTTGGTAGCATAGAAACTGAAGCAGGAAAAATCGTTCAGGCTGCCTATCATGCGTCCCTTGTACTTGGCGGGGAAGGCGTGGGCAGCATCCTCAATCACACGGAGATCGTAGCGCTGAGCAATAGCTTGAATCCCCTCCAGCTCGGCAGGCAGGCCAGCGATGTGAATCGGAATGATGGCCTTAGTCCGCGTTGTGATGGCTTGCTCCAGCAACTTCGGGTCCATGTTTAGCGTATCCGCCTCGACGTCCACAAAGACCGGATGCGCGCCGAAATAGCGCACCACCTCCGCCGTAGCGGCAAAGGTGTAAGGTGTGGTGATTACCTCATCGTCCGCTAGCAGCCCAATTGCTTCCAACGCCAGGTGCATGGCCGCGGTGCAAGAGTTCACCGCAATTCCATAAGCGGCCCCCACAGCCTTGGCGAAGGCTTGCTCGAACTCGTAGGTTTTGAGGCCTGTGGTGATCCATCCCGATCGCACCGCTTCGGCGATGGCGTCGACATCCGTGTCATCCGTATCCGGCAGGGCAAAGGGCAAGTATTTTTC
>Ga0209172_10005692_pt1 | contig 14745 bp, 10 predicted proteins | sample LarsenN4metaG_FD_184113 | JGI IMG/M metagenome (GOLD analysis project Ga0209172, IMG submission 184113) | Hot spring sediment bacterial and archeal communities from British Columbia, Canada, to study Microbial Dark Matter (Phase II) - Larsen... ... | reverse complement strand
ACGCCCGAGCAGGTCGACCAGGGCCGCGAAATCTACGAGGAGAACTGCCAGACCTGCCACGGCCGCGACATGGTCTCGTCCGGCGCCGTCACCTTCGACCTGCGCAAGTTCCCGAAGGACGACGCCAACCGCTTCCGCGGCTCCGTGCTCAAGGGCAAGGGCACGGCCATGCCCTCCTTCGAGGGGCGCCTCAGCGAGGAGGACGTGACGCTGCTGTGGGCCTATGTGCGCGGCGGGCCGTGAGGCCGTGCACTCGGCAATTTCACAGCCCCCTGGCCGCTGCTATAACGAACAGCCAGCTCCGGCCCTCATCCTGAGGGAGCGAGGCCGAACAGGCCGAGCGTCTCGCAGGGTGGCCGCGAGTCCGGTCTTTGTTGCCATGGTTCGAGACGCCCCGCGCTGCGCGCGCGGCTCCTCACCATGAGGACAGAAAGCAGGCCCGACAGGGAGAATTGCATGACCTTCGCATCCCTCAAGCTCTCGCTCATCCTGTTCGGCCTCGACGCGATGCTGCGGTTCCAGCGCTTCCGGCACGAGGCGTTCCGCAAGCGGCTGAAGGAGCGCGATTTCACCGCCCAGATTCTCGCGCGCGATGAAGAGGTGGGGCGCTGGTTCGAATTCCGGGACGGCGCCATCCGCTCCGGATCGGGACTGCATCCGAAGCCCGACTGCAAGCTGATGTTCAAGAACGCCGCGATCGGCGCAGGCTTGCTGATGCCGCCGATCAACTGGCTCAACCAGATCAACGCGCAGAAGGATTTCGTGCTCACCGTCGACGGGCCGGAGGACCTCACCAACTGGTTCGCGCAGACCATCATGATGAGCCAGTCGGTCGGCCTGAAGATGGGCGAAGCGCAGCCGGACGGCTCCATGCGCTACTGCAACATGACCAATGGCGGGCCGGTCCACATCTACGTCAAGGACGGCAAGATCGTGCGCATGACGCCGATCGACCTCACCGAGGAGGACGGCGCCTCGTTCACCATCGAGGCGCGCGGCATCAAGCTCACGCCGCCGCGCAAGACCACGCTCGCCCCGCACGGGCAGAACGCGAAGTCGATCGTCTATTCGCCCGACCGCCTGCTCTATCCGATGAAGCGCGTCGATTTCGACCCCAACGGCGAGCGCAATCCGCAGAACCGCGGCAAGTCCGGCTATGTGCGCATCTCCTGGGAGGAGGCGATCAAGATCGTCACCGACGAGATCAAGCGCCAGAAATACACCTACGGCCCCGGCTGCATCGCGGTGTCGCACGGCTCGCACCACACCTGGGGCAATGTCGGCTACTACCTCTCCGCGCTGTTCCGCTTCGCCAACGCGATCGGCATGACACGCGTGCACCACAATCCGGATTCCTGGGAAGGCTGGTACTGGGGCGCGGTGCACCACTGGGGCTACACGCTGCGCGTCGGCCAGTCGGAGACCTACGGCACGGTCGAGGACTGCCTGCAGAACTGCGACATGATCGTGTCGTGGGCGGCCGATCCGGAATCGACGTCAGGCAGTTACGGCGCGCAGGAAGGCACCGTGCGCCGGCAGTGGCTGAAGAATCCGAAGCTCGGCATCAAGGTCGTGCACGTCGACCCCTACTACAACGCCACCGCGCAGTTCCTGCCGGGCAAGTGGTTCGCGCCGCGGCCGACCACCTCGGTCGCGATGGCGATGGCGATCGCGTATGTGTGGGTGAAGGAAGGCCTCTACCACAAGGACTACGTCGAGACCCACACGGTCGGCTTCGACAAGTGGAAGGCCTACCTGCTCGGCGAGGAGGACGGCATCCCGAAGACGCCGGAGTGGCAGGAGAAGGAGACCGGCGTCCCGGCCAAGGACGTGCGCGCGCTGGCGCGCGAGTGGGGCAAGAAGCGCGTCTATCTCGCGCCCGGCGGCTGGGGCAACGGCCATGGCGGCGCCTGCCGCAACCAAACCGGCATCCAGTGGGCGCGCGTGATGGTGTGCCTGTCGGCGATGCAGGGACTCGGCAAGCCCGGCTGCAACATGGGCAATCTGCAATGGGGCTGCCCGCTCGACTTCAATTTCTACTTCCCCGGCTATTCCGAAGGCGGCATGTCGGGCGACCTCGAAAACACTGCGCTGCCGGTCGAGCTGTACCAGCGCATGCCGCAGCTTCCGACCATGAACTCCAATGCGCAGACCATCCCGCGCATCTGGGTGCCGGAGGCGATCACCGAAGGCAAGGCGGAAGGCTACCGCTGGGTCGGCAAGTCGATCGAGCACCAGTTCCAAAAGTTCGGTTATCCGGCGCCGGGCTTCTCGCCGGTGAAGATGCTCTACAAGTACGGCGGCTCGATCCTTTCCACAATGAACAACACCAACCGCTGGGTGAAGATGTACCAGTCGCCGAACCTGGAAATGGTGGTCAACCAGTCGATCTGGTTCGAGGGCGAGGCGAAGTTCGCCGACATCATCCTGCCGGCCTGCACCAACTTCGAGCGCACCGACATCAGCGAGTGGGCGGGGCTTGGCGGCTACGGCCACCACGGCCAGCAGCAGCTCAACCACCGCGTCATCGTCTTCCAGGCGCCGGCGATCGCGCCGCTCGGCGAATCCAAGTCCGACTTCTGGATCTTCAACGAGATCTGCAAGCCGCTCGGGCTGGCCAACTATTTCTCCGAAGGCTGCAACGAGATCGACTGGGTCTACCGCATCTATCTCGCCTCCGACCTGCCGAAGGCGATCTCGTTCCGCAAGCTGCTCAAGCGCGGCTACTACGTCGTTCCGGCGGAGAAGGAGAAACTGCGTGCGCCGGTGTCCTTCCGCTGGTTCTGGGAGAACCGCAAGAAGGACGTGCCGGAGGCGCAGCCGCTGCCGTCGGACTACAAGGAATACCTGGTCGGCCTTCAGACCCAGTCCGGCAAGCTCGAATTCGAGTGCAACTCGCTCAAGCGCGCCAACGACCCCGAGCGGCCGCCGATCGTCAAGTACGAACCGGCGCCGGAGGCGATCCACTCGCCGGACTACGCGCGCTATCCGCTCCAGATGCTGACGCCGCACTCCAAGTACTCGTTCCACACCCAGGGCGACGGCAAGGACTCGTTCCTGCTCAACATCGAGGACCACCGCGTTAACGTGGACGGCTACTACTACTGGATCATGCGGCTCAACGCCGAGGATGCCGCCGAACGCGGCATCAAGAAGCACGACCTGGTGAAGGTCTACAACGACCGCGGCGCAGTCATCTGCGCGGCGCTGCCGACGCAGCGCCTCCCCCGTGGAGTCTGTCACGGCTACGAGTCGTCGGCGGTCTACGATCCGATGGGCGAGCCCGGCAAGTCGGTCGACCGCGGCGGGTGCCTCAACCTGCTCACGCCGCACAAGTCGCAGACCAAGTCGACGCATGCGCTTGCCGGCGCCAATGCGCTGGTGCAGGTCGAGCTGTGGGACCGCCGCACCGAGCACATGTCGGAGACCTTCGCCGCCATGGAGAAGGACGCCGAGATCAAGCGCACGCTGAAAGAGGCCCAGCTCGTGCCGGCGAAATGATGGCTCTCTTTACCTCTCCCCGCTTGCGGGGAGAGGGAGCGGAAGCGCCGAGCCTGGAGCTAACAAATGAAAAAATGGAACCTGATCATCGACGTGGCCGAGTGCACGAACTGCAACCTGTGCACGCTCGCGACCATGGACGAATATGTCGGCAACGACTGGCCCGGCTACTCGAAGCCGATGCCCAAGCACGGCCACAAGTGGATCAACATCCTGCAAAAGGAGCGCGGGCAGATCACCGGCCAGTCGCCGATGGTCGACATCGCCTACGTTCCCACGATGTGCAACCACTGCGATGATGCGCCCTGCGTGGTCAAGGGCAAAGGCGCGATCAAGAAGCGCGACGACGGCATCGTGCTGATCGACCCGGTCAAGGCCAAGGACCGCAAGGATCTGGTCGACGCCTGCCCCTATGGCCACATCTGGTGGAACGACGAGCAACAGGTGCCGCAGGCCTGGCCTTTCGACGCCCACCTGATCGATCAGGGTTGGCAGCAGACCCGCGGCCAGCAGTCGTGTCCGACCGGTGCCATGCGCGCGATCAAGGTCGAGGACGAGGAGATGGCGCGCATGGCCCGCGACGAGGGCCTGGAGGTGATGCGGCCCGAGCTCGGCACCCGCCCGCGGGTCTACTACCGCAACCTCTGGCGCTATTCGAAATGCTTCATCGGCGGCTCGGTCTCGGCGGAGGCGAACGGGGTGGTCGACTGCGTCGAAGGCGCGCGCGTGAAGCTCCTGCGCAACGGCCTCCTGGTCGCGGAGACCACCAGCGACAACTACGGCGACTTCAAGTTCGACAGGCTGGACGAGAACTCCGGCGCCTATGTTGTCGAGATCGAGGCCGGCGGAAAGACGAAACGCGTCGAGACCAGGCTCGGCGCGAGCGTGAATCTCGGCGAGATCAGGCTCTGAACTCGTGGCCATGGTTCGAGACGCGCAGCTTCGCTGCGCTCCTCACCATGAGGTCCGGCGGATGCTGTGCCTCATCCCGAGGAGCGGCCCGCAGGGCCGTGTTTCGAAAGATGGTCGCAGGTGATCTGCATGGACTCAACTCAACTCATCGTCCCCTCCCTCGGCCCCACATACGCCGCTCTTCTGCCGTGGGCGGAGGCGCTGCTGCGCGCGGTGGTCGGGCTGTGGATGGTGCCGCACGCGCTGCGCAACACCTTCGGCTTCTTCCCGACCACCGGCATCCGCTCGCACAATCTCACCGAGCTTGCCGCCCAGCTCGACAAGGACGGCTACCGCCCCGGCAGGCTGTGGGCGCCGGCGATTTCGCTGACGCAGTTCGTCGCCGGGCCCCTGCTCGCGCTCGGACTGTTCACGCGCCCGGCTGCGTTCGCGATGCTTTGCTTTCTGATCGTGACCAATGTCGAGCGCTACCGCGTCGGCAAGTATTTCTGGAACCAGCTCGGGATGGAATATACGCTGATGTGGACGGTCGCGACCTTCTACTTCCTCATCCGCGGCGGCAACGCCATCTCGCTCGACCATCTCATCGGCTGGGCGTTCTGAGCGACGGTCTCTCCTTCGTCATTGCCGGGCTTGACCGGGCTTGACCCGGCAATCCATCTTCTTCGCAAGAACACTTTACGAGGAAGATGGATGCGCGGGTCAAGCCCGCGCATGACGGGTCGATAGGCTGGCGCACTTAACTAAATCGTGCACTACTGCCGACCATGACAACCTTACCTGACAAAATCGACGTCGCGCCCGAGCACTGGGACAACATCTTCGCGCCCTCGTCCTGCCTCGTGATCATCACGACCGTGGACGCGCAGGGCCGCGTCAACGCCGCCTCCTACGGCACCTGCACGCGGGTCTGCCACGACCCGATGTACATCGCCTTCACCTGCGCGGAGAACAAGGACACCTACGCCAACGTGCTGGCTACGGCTGAGTTCACCGTCAACGTCGTGCCCTTCGAGCAGGCGATGCTGGACAAGACGCTGGTCTGCGGCCTGCCGTTCAAAGGGGGCGTCAGCGAGCTGGAGAAGGCGGGCCTGACGGCGCTACCCGCGCGCGTGCTCAAGCCGCCGCGCATCGCCGAATGCCGCAGCCATTTCGAATGCAAGGTGGAGTGGACGCGGCAGTGGCTGCACCGGCTGATGGTGTGCGGCCGCGTGGAGGCGGTCTCGATCGACGCCGACTGCGTCACCGCCAAGGGCTTCATCGTGTGGGACAAGGTGAAGCCCGCGCACTACTGCGGCATGCGCTATCGCGACCGTTTCGTGCCCGCCTACGACAAGCCGACCCGCGGGGTGTGGCGCTACGACGGCCGCGACGAGGAATTCCGGCCCGGCGAGAACTGGCGCGACGCCTACAAGAGCACCGACTGATGGCGTCGATCGACCCCCCCGCCGCACCGCGCCCGTGGGGATACGTCTCCACGCTTGGCTGGGTGATCATGGCGCACGTCATCGGGTCGGCTGCGGGCTTCGCGGCGGTGCATGCAGTGCGCCCGGACGCGGTGGGGTCCCTCGCCGACATCAACGACCTGCTGAAGGATGGCTGGTTGTTTGCGCTGTCGACCCTGGTCGCGGCCCCGGTGATGATCGCCGTCCTGGTGCTGGCGGTGCGGCTTCGAAGCATGACGGTGAGCGACTACCTGGCGTTGACGTGGCCAAGCGGGCGCGTGATCGGCATTGCACTCGCGGCGCTGGTGGTGTTCATGCCGGCGCTCGACGGCTTCGCCTACGTGATGGGCCAGCCCATCGTCACGCCGTTCCAGATCGACCTCTATATCGGCGCGCAGAAGTCCGGAACGCTGCTCATGCTCTGGATCGCGCTCGTGGTGGCGGCGCCGGTCTGGGAGGAGATCGCGTTCCGCGGCTTCCTCTATCGCGGCTGGGTCCGGTCGGCGCGCAGCGCGCTGCCGGCAATCGTGATCATTTCCGCCTTCTTTGCGATTCTTCACCTGCAATACAACTGGTTCGGAATCCTCCAGGTCTTCATCATCGGCCTGCTGCTGGGCTTCGCGCGCTGGCGCAGCGGCTCGACCTGCCTGACCATGCTGATGCACGCCGTTATCAATTTCTATTCCACCGTGCAGACGGTGGCGGTGCTGAAGTGGATGTCGTGACGTGCCGTCTTGACGGGCCGTGCGGGTCGGGCGAAGAGGAACCGTCGTAGCGTCAGGACCAAAAGAAATGCCGTTTGCCGTTGCCGTCGATATCGGCGGCACCTTCACCGACCTGGTCGCGTACGACCACGACAGCCATCGCGTCGTCTACACCAAGAGCCCGACCACCTACGGCAATTTCGTCGACGGCATCCTCGACTGCTTCGGCAAGGTGAAGCTCGACCCGGCGAGTGCCGCGCTGGTCAACCACGGCACCACGCTGGTCATCAATTCGCTGATCCAGCGCAAGGGCGCCAAGGCGGCGCTGGTCACCACCAAGGGCTTCCGCGACGTGCTGGAGATCGCGCGCGGCAACCGGCCCGACCCGTTCGACCTGCACTACCGCCGCGATGAGCCGCTGATTCCGCGCCCGCTGCGGTTCGAAGTTGTCGAGCGGATCGACAGCCAGGGCGGCATCGTCACGCCGCTCGACACCGCCGCGCTCGCTGCGCTGGCCGAGACGATGAAGACGCACGGCATCGAAGCGGTTGCGATCTTCTTCATGAATTCCTACGCCAATCCCGTGCACGAGGAGCAGGCGGCCGCCGCGCTGCGCGCGGCGCTGCCCGGCGTCTACGTCACCTGCTCCACCGAGATCACCCGCGAGTGGTACGAGTACGAGCGCACGTCGACGGTCGCCGCCAACGCCTATGTCGGTCCGCAGGTCACGACCTATATCAGGCACCTCGAAAGCGACCTCGCCGCCAGGGGCTTCTCCGGATCGCTCTACATGATGGGCTCGAACGGCGGCCTGCTCTCGGTCGAGCGCACCTGCCGGCAGCCGGTCGGACTGGTCGAATCCGGACCGATCGGCGGCTGCATCGGCGCCGGCGCCTACGCCGAAGCGCTGGGCCTCAGGAACGTCATCGCCTTCGACATGGGCGGTACCACGGCGAAATGCGCGCTGGTCGAGGATGGCCGCTTCTCGGTGGACTCCATCTACTACGCCGGCGGCTACGTGAAGGGTTTCCCGATCAAGTCGTCGGTGATCGACATCGTCGAGGTCGGCTCCGGCGGCGGCTCCATCGCCTGGCTCGACCCGCAGAGCCGCCTGTCGGTCGGCCCGCAGAGCGCAGGCTCGACGCCCGGCCCCGCCTGCTACGGCAACGGCGGCACCGAGCCGACCGTGACCGACGCCAACCTCGTGCTCGGCCGTCTCAACCCGGGCCGCTTCCTCGGCGGCGAGATGAGCCTCGATGTGGCGGCCGCGCGGCGGGCAGTGCAGCGGATCGGCGAGCCGCTCGGCTATGCGGGCGAGGACGGCCTGATCCGGATGGCCGACGGCATCATCGCGCTCGCCACCGTCATCATGGCCGGCGCGATCAAGACGATCTCGGTCGAGCACGGTCTCGATCCGCGCGAGTTCGTGCTGTTCTGCTACGGCGGCGGCGGACCGCTGCATGCGTCGGCGCTGGCGCGCGAACTGTCGATCCCGACCGTGATCATCCCGCCCGAGCCCGGCAACTTCTCCGCCGTAGGCATGCTGCTGGCGGATGCGCGGCTCGACGTCTCCAAGACCTTCACCGGACGCCTCAACGACGACACTGTCGCGTCGCTGAAGGGCGCCTTCGCCGACATGGAGGAGGAAGCGCGTCGCCTGCTGGTCCGCGACTTCGGTTCAAGTGAGGTGCTGTTCGAACGCTACGGCGAGATGCGCTATGTCGGCCAGCGCCACAACATCAAGGTGCCGCTGCCGGACACCGCCGACCCCGCCGTCATCCGCACCTCGTTCGATCGCGACTACAAGCGCCGCTACGGCCACGCCGACGCGCGCGCCAATGCGGAATTCCAGGCGCTGCATCTGTCGGCGTTCTCGCGGCTGCGGCGGCCGGAGCTGAAATTCCTGCCGCGCGCGGGCGGCAACATGGCGGCGCCGCAACGCCGGGCCGTCTGCTTCGGCAAGGCCGGCATGCTGGACGCTGCCGTCTTCGACCGCCCGTCGCTCGCACCCGGCTTCAAGGGCGAGGGCCCGGCCTTGATCGAGGAATACGGATCCACCACCCTGATCTGGCCCGGCGACCGGGTCGCGGTCGGCGAACTGGGCGAATTGCGGATATCGATCGATGCAGGCCGCTGACCTTCAGTTTCCGCTCGTCCCCGCGAAAGCGGGGACCCAATCTCGCAGCCTCAACGAGTGGATAGCCGTTTTCGCCGCAATGAGCGAATGTGGCATGCCACCAACCGAAAACGCCTAATGCAGGAACACGTCAAACCCGCTGCGCTGGAGCTCGATCCCATCACGCTGGAGGTGATCCGGCACGGGCTCGTCTCGATCACCAACCAGATCGACGCCAACATCAAGCGCACGGCGTTCTCGCCCTACATCTACGAGTACAACGATTTCGCCGTCGGGCTCGTCGGTGCCGACGGACAGCTGATCGCGCAGTGCACCGGCGGCATGCCGCCGTTCGTGGCCGATTCGGTCGGCATGGCGGTGCGCGACGGCCTGCAAATCTACGGCAAGGCGCGGCTGTACCACGGCGATGTCGTGCTCTGCAATCACGCCGCGGTGCAGGGCCAGCATCTCAACAACACGGTGATGTACACGCCGATCTATGCCGGCCCGGAGCGTGCCACGCTGATCGGCTTCTTCGCCATCAACGTGCACTGGATCGAGATCGGCGGCATCCAGTCGAATTCGACCGACATCTTCATGGAGGGATTGCAGCTCCGCTCCATCAAGCTGTGGTCGAAGGGCGAGCCGATCGAGGAGGTCTACCGCATCATCGAGAACAACACCCGCATGCCGAACGAGCTGATGGGCGACATCGCCGCCCAGCTCGCCGGCTGCCTGCTCGGGCGCGACCTCACCGCCCAGCTCGCCGACAAATACGGTATCGCCACCTTCAACGACGCGGTCGAGCGTATCCTCGACCAGTCCGAGGCGGCCGCGCGCGCGTTCATCCGCGCCATGCCGGACGGCGAATACCGCTGCGACACCTTCCTCGACAACGACCGCTCGGGATCGGACGAGCCGGTGCCGATCAAGGTCAAGGTGATCGTCCAGGGCGACGAGTTGACGGTCGATTTCTCCGATATCGCGCCGCAGGCCAAGGGCTCGATCAATTCCGGCTATTATGGCGGCGGTCAGACCATCGCCCGCGTCGCGTTCAAGTACCTCATGGGTGCGAGCGAGATGGCGAACGAAGGCACCTTTCGGCCGATCCGGCTCGTGCTGCCGCCCGGCAAGCTCATCAGCGCCGACCCGACTGCACCGATGTTCATGTATCCGACGCCGTTCCCCACCGTCATCGATGCGGTGATCAAGGCACTGGAGAATGCGCTGCCGGCACGGGTGCCGGGTGGTCATTTCGGCACCCATTCGGGCGTGCGTTTCTACGGCCGCCGCGCCGACGGCTCGTTCTTCGACACCCACGATTCCGGTCACGGCGGCTGGGGCGCCTGCGCGACGCACGATGGCGCCGGGCCGTTCCGCACCATGGCGCACGGCGACACCCGCATCATCCCGCTGGAGTTGCAGGAGTCGCTGATGCCGTTCCGGATCGAGGAGTTCTCGCTGCGCGAGGATTCCGCCGGCGCCGGCAAGTTTCGTGGCGGCATGGGCTTCCGCAAGCGCTACCGCATCCTGCGGCCCTGCCTGCTCGGCACCAATCTCGACCGCACCAAATTCCCGCCCTGGGGCGTGCAGGGCGGCAAGGAGGCGAAGCCCGGCCGCTTCATGCTGACGAAGGCGGGCTCGGCCGTGGAGCAGAGCGTCGAGAAGGAGAACGCCTACCGGCTCGAGCCCGGCGATCTCGTGAGCGTCGAGACCGGCGGCGGCGGCGGCTACGGTCCGCCGTCGGAGCGGGCACTCGACCTGATCCAGCGCGACCTCGACGCCGGCTATGTCACGGCCGCGGCGGCGGAGCGCGACTATGGCGTACGCGTCGGCCCCGACGGCAAGGCCCGGCGGTGAACCGCGACGGTGTGGACCATGTCCGGGCTGAGCATTGAGGATAGAATGTGCCACAGTCGCCATTGCCGGGCTTGACCCGGCAATCCATCCTTCTTCGCAGGACGATGGATGCGCGGGCATAACGGTAGAGAGGGAGGCATCTTTGACAGGACTCTCGCGTGTCGCCATTGTTGCGTTTCTCATCGCAAGCACCTCCTCTGCCCACGCGCAGATGAGCCCGGCGCTGAAGGAGCTGGCTGCCGCCGCCAACAAGGAGGGCACGCTCACGTTGTCCTGGAGCGGATCGACCTTCGCCGGCATCCAGGGCGCGGCGCGCTATCAGGCCGCCATCAACAAGATGTTCGGCACCAATATCCGCGTCAATTTCCTGCCCGGGCCGGACATGGCGCGCATCGCCAACCAGCTCGCGACCGAGTACACCGCCAACCAGCGCGCCCATGTCGACCTCCTGCTCGGCGCCTCGCCGCAGATCACGCCGCTGGTGAAGCTCGATTTCTTCGAGCGGGTCGACTGGAAGACGTATCTGCCCAACCGCATCACCGACCGTATGATCGAGCTCGACGGCCGCATCATCCGGATCGTCACCGGCCTCTCCGGCGCCACCTACAATTCGCGGCTGGCGCCGATGAAGCCGACGCGCCTCACCGACTTCCTGCGGCCGGAGTGGAAGGGCAAGATCGCCTCCACGCCCTATGCCGCCGGCTTCGACGTGCTGTCCGCCCAGGATGTCTGGGGCAAGGACAAGACGTTCGACTTCGTCAGGAATCTCACCACCCAGATCACCGGCCTTATTCGCTGCGGCGAGGCCGAGCGCATCGCCACCGGCGAGTATCTCGCGCTGGTGATGGACTGCACCGGCCAGGACGCCCTGCAATGGCAGGAGAAGGGCGCGCCGGTCGGCCAGATGATGCCGCTCGATGCCGCGCAGCAGCGCTACTACTATTTCGCGATACCGAAGAACGCGCAGCACCCCAACGCCGCCAAGCTCTACACGGTGTTCCAGATGACCGAGGAGGGCCAGCGCCTGTCCTATGAGACCTGGAAGACGGACCTGCATTTCCTGCCCGGCTCGCGCATGGGCAAGATGGTCGACAGCTATCTGAAGCAGAACGTGCCGTTCAAGGAAGTGACCGTCGAATGGCAGCTCACGCGCCCCGAGATCAACGCCAACCGCAGCGAGCTGATCAAGATCTTGACGACGAAGAAGTGACCGCCATTGCCGAACTCCGCTGCCCTCATGGTGGGGAGCCTGCCCTCGCGAAGCGAGGCAGGCGTCTCGAACCATGGCCACAAGCTCCCAGTCTGCCGCCATCCTCCGAGACGCTCGGCCTTCAGCCTCGCTCCTCAGGATGAGGGCCGGCGCGCGGCCTAAGCCCAATGTCCACCATCGCCGAGCCAGCCCCCGAGCGCCGCGAGTTCAGCGACGCGCTGCCGGCGGTCATGCTCGCGGCCGTACTGTTCGCGAGCTTCGTCATCCTGTGTCACCTGGTCGCGGTGCTGTGGCTCTCCTGGAGCGACGGCACGCCGGGCACCGGTCTCACCTACACGGCTAGCAATTACGTCGAGGTGTTCTCCGACCGCCGCACCTACACGGTGCTGGTCGACACGTTCTTGTTCGCCTTCGTATCGCTCGCGGTCGCGCTCGGCATCGGCATCCCGATCGCCTGGATCGCCGAACGCACCGATTTCCGCGCCAAGACGCTGCTGTTCACGCTGATGGCGATCGGGCTGTTGATCCCGGGCTTCGCGGTCGCCATGGGCTGGCTGTTCCTGCTGCACCCGCGCATCGGCCTCATCAACCAGCTGTTCCAGATCGTGTTCGGTATCCCTTCGCCGTTCTCGATCACGACCATTCTCGGCATGGGCTGGGTGCAGGGCCTCAACCTCGCGCCGCTTGCCTTCATCATGACCGCCGCGGTGTTCCGCTCCATGGATCCGTCGCTGGAGGAAGCCGCCGAAGTGCACGGCGCGGGCGCGCTGCGGGTGCTGCGCCGGATCACGGTTCGACTGGCCTGGCCCGGCATCATGGCGGCCTCGATCTACGTGTTCATGACCGCCTTCGCGGCGTTCGACGTCCCCGCCATCATCGGCTGGGGCAACCGCATCTTCACCTTCTCGACCTATCTGTACCTCCTCCTCAATCCGCAGGATGTGCTGCCGCGCTACGGCCTTGCCGCCGCGCTCTCGACCATCGCGCTCGTGATCGCGGCGCTTGCGAGCTGGTGGTACGGCGTGATGCAGAGCCGCTCGCGCCGTTTCGCCGTCGTCACCGGGCGCGCCTACCGGCCGAAGCTCAAGCCGCTCGGACGCCGCGCGATCGGCGCCTGGTGTTTCATCGGCGCCTACCTCCTCCTGTCCAAGATCATGCCGATCCTGCTGCTGGCCTATGCCTCGGGCCTGCCGTTCTTCCAGCTGCCGAGCGCGTTCGCGTTCTCGACCATGTCGCTGTCGCACTACAACACGCTGCCCTGGGAGCTGGTGTTCCGCGCGATTGGCAACACGTTCATCCTCGCGGCGCTGGTGCCGACCGTGACGCTCGCGATCAGCCTCGCCTTCTCCTGGGTGGTGCTGCGTTCCCGCATTCCCGGCCGCGCCGGTTTCGACTTCATCGCGTTTCTGCCGCATGCGGTTCCGAGCATCATCTTCGGCGTCGGCGCGCTGCTGCTCACGTTGTTCGTGCTCCAGCGCGCGCTGCCGCTCTACGGCACGATCTGGATCCTGCTGATCGTGTTCGTGATCGCGCGCATCAGCTACGGCACGCGCATGACCAATTCCGGGCTGATCCAGATCCACGCCGAGCTGGAGGAATCGGCGCAGATGAGCGGCGCCTCGACCTGGGACGCGTTCCGGCGCGTGACCGTGCCGCTGCTTGCCCCGACGCTGCTCTATGCCTGGCTGTGGATTGCGCTGTTGACCTTCCGCGAACTCACGCTCGCCGTGATCCTGTCCACGTCCGAGAACCTCACCTTCCCGGTGGTGGTGTGGAGCCTGTGGCTCGGCGGCGGGCTCGGGCAGGCGTCCGCGCTGGCGATGGTCATGCTGGTGACGATGACCCCGCTGATCGCGCTCTACTGGTGGATTGCGCGCCGGCAGGGCCTCGTGGCGGACTAAGCATGGCAGGACGCCGTTCGGACACTTTTCCGCCATCCGGCAAGCCGGTAAGCTGGCCCAAAGCCCGTCTTGGGTCGGCCCCGACCCCCACAACAAGCATGGCGGCGAAAGGCACAGGGAGAACACGATGGCCAAGAAGCGCGACAGCAAGCCCGAACAGCGCAAGCCCGAGAAGTCGGTCAGCCGGCGGAATTTCATCACCCACGGCGCCGTGGCCGGCGTCAGCGCGGCCGCGCTCGGCGCCGGCGTTGGCGAGGCACCCGCGCAGACCGCCGCGGCTGAGACGATCAAATGGGACTACGAAGCCGACGTGGTCGTCGTCGGGTCCGGCGCTTCCGGGATGCCCTGCGCCATCCGGGCGCGCGACGCCGGCCTGCGTGTGCTGGTGATCGACCAGAACTTCGACGTGGGCGGCAAGATGCTGCACTCGGGGGGTTATGTCTCGCTCGGTGGCGGCGACCCGGTCCAACAGCGCGACATCAAGGGCGAAGCCGACAAAGAGGGGTTCATCAAGGTCCCTCCGCTGCACAAGCCGGAGGACATGACCGAGGATCCCGATTTCCTGTTCCGGGACATCACCGATTGGTCGGTGCTCAATGTCGGCGGCCACGCCCCCTATCGCTACAACGACCGCGAGATGCATCGTGCCTGGGCCGACAACTGCTACGGCACCCGCCAGTTCCTGATCGATAATTACGTCCGCTTCACGCGCATCATCGGAACGCACTCGACCGGCGGCATATCGCGTGCCCGGCGATCGACCACCTTCCTGATGCTCGGCGACAAGACCGACATCAAGGCCGGAACAATCACGCGGCAGGACGCGGGAATCGCCAACAAGAGCTCAAGCCACTTCGCGCCGCGCTTCATGGCAAGCGCCGACAAGTGGGTCGCTCCCGGCGCGGTCTGGAACGGCGCCGCCCTCACCCGGGGACTGGAGTTCAGCGCGCGCGAGAAAGGCGTGCGTTTCATGCTCAACCGGCGCATGACCGACCTAATACCTGGAATCACTGTTCCGCGAAACGTGGTTTGAGGCGCTTTTGGTAGACCTTGGCTTTGGTCCAGACGAACGGTTTGGCGTGCTGATTGTAGGCCT
>Ga0209172_10005691_pt1 | contig 14746 bp, 14 predicted proteins | sample LarsenN4metaG_FD_184113 | JGI IMG/M metagenome (GOLD analysis project Ga0209172, IMG submission 184113) | Hot spring sediment bacterial and archeal communities from British Columbia, Canada, to study Microbial Dark Matter (Phase II) - Larsen... ... | reverse complement strand
AGTTCGTCGGCATCTGTCCGGACTGCGGCGCGACGCTCATCCACGAGAACGGCTGCGCCACCTGCCGCTCCTGCGGCTACGCCAAGTGCTAGCTGGCTTGGCCTCCTGCTACACTTGAGGCAGCGGACTGTGGATCCGCGGCCAGCACACCCGGGGAACCAGAGGAGATAGGTTTGCGTATCCCGAAGAAAAATAGTTTGGAGCCCCGGGAGTGATTTCTCAGTGGTGTTTTTCAGTAGTCGTGTTTCTCAGTAAAGGAGGGGGGCGTGTGAAGGAATTCCGTCGTTTTTTGGTCGTCGTCGCAGCCTTGGCGTTTACGCTGGCGCTCGCCATGCAGCCGGCGCCGAGTACCGGTCAGCAGAAGTTGGTGATGGCCTTTGTCCCATCGTCGGACGCCCAGCGCGTACTGGCCACGGGCTCGACGGTCGCGCGGATGCTGGAAGTGGCGACGGGCTACGGCATCGAGGCCACGGTGCCTACTAGCTACGCGGCCACGATTGAGGCGCTATGTGCCGGAAGGGTGCATATCGCCTGGTTCGCCCCCACAGCGTACGTTTTGGGCAACGCCCGCTGCGGCGCCGAGGTGGGGCTGATCGCCATCCGGGCCGGCCTGCCCTACTACGGGTCGCAGATCCTGGCGCGGGCGGAGCTGGGGGCGAAGAGCCTGGCGGACCTGCGGGGCAAACGCTTCGCCGTCGTCGATCCCGCTTCCACCTCCGGGTACATCTGGCCCATGGTCTACATCAAGAAGAAGGGTTTTGACCCCAACACGTTCTTCAGCCAGGTGGTCCAAGCCGGAGGGCACGACAAGGTGGTCATCGCCATCTACCAGGGAAGCGTCGATGCGGGGGCGACCTACGGTGATGACCTGACCGGTCGGCCGGAGCTGGAGGCGCGCGACCGGGTGGTGCGGCAGTTCCCGGACGTGCGGCAGAAGGTCGTCGTGCTGGAGTATGTGAAGCCGCCGGTCCTTGGCTACATCCCCAACGACACCGTCAGCTTCCGCAAGGAACTGCCGGCGGAGGTTAAAGAGAAGATCGTCAAGGCGCTGTTCCGCATCGCGGAGACAGCGCCCGGGAAGGAGGCCGTCTGGAACCTCTACCAGCACGAAGGGTATGCAGACTACGACGCGCTGGTGAAGAAGTACAAGGTGGACCCCAGGCAGGTCCCGAGCCTGGACGCCTACTTCAATCCTATCCGGGATGCGGTCAAGCTGCTGGGTATCGACCTGACGAAGATCGTCCGCTAAACGGGCGGCCAGCGCAGGCAGTCGCCACCGGGGAGGGGAGTGCGGTTTCCCCTCCCCGCGCCACGTCGGAGGGTGGTTGTGAGGGGCGCAGCGGTTCGCGTGGAGCACCTGACCAAGGTCTTCCCGGATGGCACCCGGGCGCTGGATGACGTCAGCTTCGTGGTCAACCGCGGGGACTTCATGGTCATCATCGGCCTCTCCGGGTCGGGCAAGTCCACCTTGATGCGCTGTATCAACCGGCTGATCGAGCCGACCTCCGGCAAGGTCTATATCGACGATGTGGATGTCACCGCGTTGCGCGCCGACGAGCTGCGGCTGCTCCGCCGGCAGATCGGCATGATCTTCCAGCAGTTCAACCTCGTGAAGCGCGCTTCCGTGCTCACCAACGTCCTCTCCGGGCGGCTGGGGTACGTCCCCGCCTCCTGGGCGCTGACCAACTACTTCCCACGCGACCTGAAGGCGTTGGCGGTCGAGAACCTGGAGCGGGTGGGAATTCCCGAGAAGGCGTTCACCCGGGCCGACCAGTTGAGCGGCGGCCAGCAGCAGCGCGTCGGCATCGCCCGGGCCCTGATGCAGGATCCGCGGGTGATCCTGGCCGATGAACCGGTCGCCAGTCTCGACCCGGCGACTTCGCATTCCGTCCTGAAGTACATCGAGGAGATGAACAGACGCGACGGCATTACGGTCCTGTGCGCGCTGCACTTCCTCAGCCTGGCGCGGCGCTATGGGACGCGGATCATCGCGCTTAAGGCAGGGCGGATCGTGTTCACCGGCTATCCCGCGGATATCGACGAGCAGCGGTTCAAAGAAATCTATGGCGAGGAAGCCGTGGAAGTGGAGATCGCCTGACATGGCCAACGAGACGCTGACCCGTCCCTCCCCTCCCGTGATCCCGCGCCCGCAGACCCGCCCGTGGATGCTGGCCCTCCTGCTGCTGGGCCTGGCGGTCGTCTACGTCTACGGGTGGAAGGTCACGCAGATCAACCTCGGCCAGCTGATGACCAACTTCCACCTGATCCGGCCGCTGGTCCGCGACTTGGTCAGGCCGGACGTCCTGGCCTGGGTCCCGCGGATGCAGGTGGCCAGGACGGCCTTCCGCTTCACCGGCGAGGCCCCGCCGCCGGCCGCGTTGGCCGCCGGCCCGCGGCTCACGCTTTCCCGGACCGTGGCCAATCCGGGGGAACCATTGGAGATCCGAGGCGAAGGCTTCGCGCCGGACCGTCCCGGCCAGATTATCTGGATAGACCAATCGGGGTCCTCGGCCCGGGGCGCGGCGTTCCGCACCGACGACCAGGGACGGTTTGTGCTGACGCTCCCCGTCCCTGACCTGATCGGGACAGAGCATCGTGTCTCCGCCGAGGTCACGCTGCCGGGCCGGCAGCTGCGGTTCAGCGTGGCGGCGGGCCTGGTCTTCTGGCGGCTCATCGAAACCGTGTTCCTGGCCTTGATGGGGACGACGATCGCCGTCCTCTTCGCCGTGCCTGTCAGTTTCCTCGGAGCGAAGAACCTGATGGCCCGCAGCGCCCTGGGCACCAGCATCTACTATGTCGTGCGCACGGCGTTGAACATCACGCGCTCGATCGAGCCGCTGATCATGGCGACCGTCTTCGCCGTCTGGGTGGGGATCGGGCCCTTCGCCGGCGTGCTGGCCCTGGCGTTGCACTCTGTGGCCTCGCTGGCCAAGCTCTACTCCGAGCAGATCGAGTCCATTGACCCGGGGCCGATCGAGGCGATCACCGCCACCGGCGCGAGTGCCCTCCAGGTGGTCCGCTACGCCGTCGTGCCGCAGATCGTCCCGCCGTTCATCGCCTTCACTATCTACCGGTGGGATATCAACGTGCGCATGTCCACGGTGATCGGCATGGTCGGCGGCGGCGGGGTCGGCTTCCTGCTCATCCAGTTCATCAACTTGCTGCAGTGGCAGCAGGCCGCGACGGCAGTGTGGGGCATCACCATCATCGTGGCGGCGATGGACTACTTCAGCGCCGCCGTCCGGGAACGTGTCGTCTGAGGGGTCGGCCGACCGCACTCCACAGATCATCCCCGCGCCCAACGGCCTGCCCCTGCTCCGCGCCGCTCTCTTCGAGGGCGGTCCACTCGCGCACGGTTTCACCACGCGGCTGGGCGGGGACAGCGCCCCGCCGTTTGCCACGTTGAACCTGGGCCGTGCCGTCGGCGACCGGCCCGAGCATGTCGCGGCTAACCGCCGGCGGGTCCTGGAGGCGCTGGGGCGGGACCCGGACGGGCACGTGGAGGCCGCGCAGGTCCACGGACGCAGTGTGGCCGTCGTGGACGCGGGCCATCGAGGGACGAAAGTTGCCGGCGCGGATGCCCTGGTGACGTCGGACCCAGCCGTAACGCTGGCGATCCATGTGGCCGACTGCGTTCCCCTCCTCTTCTGGGATCCCCCCCGCGGGATCGTGGGCGCGGCGCACGCGGGCTGGCGCGGGACTGCCGCCGGCGTAGGCAGGGCCGTGGTGGAGACGATGCAAAGGATCTTCGGCACAGACCCCGGCGACCTGCGGGCGGCCCTCGGCCCGGCCATTGGTCCCGACCACTATGAAGTCGACTGGCCGGTGGCCGACGCATTCGCCCACTGGCCGTGGGCGTCAGAGGTGCTTCGCCCGGGCCGCCCCGGCCACTGGTGGCTCGACCTGGTGGAGGCGAACCGCCGCGCGCTGGTCGCGGTGGGCGTGCCGCCGGGCCAGATCTGGGCGAGCGGTCTCTGCACCGTGTGCCGTCCCGACCTCTTTTTCTCGTACCGGCGCGAGGCGACGACCGGACGGATGGGGGCACTGGTGGGACTCCTGGCCCCAGGATTCCATCTGGCCCCGTAGAATACGTTGGAACGGTCTGTGGGCGACCTGGCGGCGCGCCTGGCTACGGTGCGGGCGCGGATGCGGGCCGCGGCGCTGCGCGCCGGCCGGCTTCCGAACGCCGTCGAATTGATCGCCGTCACCAAGGGCTTTGGCCTCGAACACATCCGCGCTGCCATGGCCCTGGGACTGGTGGAGTTCGGCGAGAACCGCATCCAGGAGGCGCTGCCCAAGATCGAGGCTATTGGGCCGGGGCCCCGCTGGCACCTGGTCGGGCACCTGCAGCGCAATAAGGTGCGGCGCGCCGTGGACGCGTTCGTCCTGATCCACTCCGTGGATTCGCTGCGGCTGGCCGACGAGGTGGCCCGGCGGGCGCGGGAGGTCGGGCGTGAGATCCCGATCCTCCTGCAGGTGAACGTGGCGGGGGAGCCGCAGAAGCACGGCTTTCCCCCGGAGCAGGTTGCGGCGGCCGGCCGGCACATTGCCAGGCGGCCCGGTGTGCGGGTGCGCGGGTTGATGACCATCGCCCCACTCGCGGCGGACGCGGAGGCGGTCCGTCCGGTTTTCCGCCGCCTCTGTCAACTGGGGGCCGCTCTGCGGGAGGACATCCCGGACGCCGACCAGCTCTCGATGGGCATGACCGACGATTTTGAAGTGGCGATCGAGGAGGGGGCGACCCTGGTCCGGCTGGGCCGGGCCATCTTTGGGGAGCGTCCCCCCGCACTCGGCAATCGTCGCAAAGTTCGGGAGAGCACCTGACCAGGGAGGGAGGGAGAGCGGGAGGGAGAGACCGTGGGGGCAATGGAGAAGTTCATGACGTTCCTCGGATTCGCGGAGGAAGAAGAAAACGGGGAGGGGCCGGATGCCGCACCGGCACGGCGGTCGCCGGTCTTCAGCCTGCACGCCCAGCGGCAGTGGGAGATCGTCGTCCTGGAGCCGCGGTCGCTGGAGGATGCCCGCCGGGGGGCGGACTTCGTCAAGGCGCGCCGGCCGGTGTTCGTGAACCTCCAGGGCGTGGAGCAGGATCTGGCCCGGCGCATCGTTGACTTTCTGAGCGGGTCGACGTACGCCCTGGACGGCCACCTGCAGCGCGTGGGGGAGGAGATGTTTCTCTTTACCCCGAGCAACGTCGCGATCACCGCAGAGTTGAGTCAGCCCGAACGCTCGGCGCTCTTTCCGATCGAGTAAGCGGCCGAGTAAGCGGCCGGCTCGCGCGGCATCTCCGGTCCGGGGAACGGACCCTTCCATGCCCAGACGGTTCCGACCCTCGCGCCCCCCGGGAACTCCCGGGGGAACCGCGGCGTCGTGAGGATGATGAACGCAGAACCGTCTCCTGGCGCGGAATCCACCCGGACGGTGTGGTGGCACGCCGGGACAGTTCGGCTGCTGGACCAGACCCGGCTTCCCCTGGAGACCGTCGTCCGGACGTGCCGGACCTGGACCGAGGTCGCCGACGCAATCCGGACGCTGCAGGTGCGCGGGGCGCCGGCAATCGGTGCGGCCGCGGCCTACGCCCTGGCGCTGGCGGCGCAGGGCCGCGAGGGCGTAGAGGCGCGGGCGGCCGTGGAGGAGGCCGCCGCGGCTCTGGCCGCCTCCCGGCCGACGGCCGTCAACCTGCGCGGGGCGTTGCAGCGGATGCTGCAGGCGGCCCGGGGTGCCGTAGAACCGCTGGCGGTGGTCCTGCTGCGCGAGGCGGAGGCGATCGCCGCCGAGGACGTCCGCGCAAATCAGGCCATCGCCGAGCACGGTGCCGCCCTGATCCACCCCGGGGAGCGCATTCTGACCTACTGCAATACCGGGAGCCTGGCCACCGTCGCGGGGGGCACGGCCTACGGCATTCTGCGCCGGGCCCACGCGCTGGGCCGGGGTGTCCAGGTCATTGTCTGTGAGACCCGTCCTGTGCTGCAGGGGGCCCGCCTGACCACCTGGGAGCTGCAGCGCGACGGCATCCCGGCCACGCTGATCACGGACAACGCGGCGGGACACTTGATGGCGCGCGGAGAAGTGGACCGGGTGCTGGTGGGCGCCGACCGCATCGCCCGGAACGGAGACGTGGCCAACAAGATCGGCACTTATACACTGGCCGTTCTGGCCCGCGCGCACGAGATCCCCTTTCTGGTCGCGGCTCCGCTCACGACGGTGGATCCTGCCGCGCCCGACGGCGGGGCGATCCCCCTCGAGGAGCGCGGGCCCGACGAGGTCACCCAGGTGGCCGGCCGGCCGATCGCGCCCCCGGGGTTCCCCGCGCGCAACATTGCCTTCGACATCACGCCGCACCACCTGATCGCCGCGATCGTCACCGATGCCGGGATCGCGCAGCCGCCGCTGGCGCGGGGTCTGGAGGCCCTGCTGGCGTCCGGCGTGGGAGCGTCGGGGAGGCGCCCCGGAGCATGAGCGCCCGCGCGACCAGCCACCTGGTCCTCGCGCTCATCGGTGTGCTCTGGGCGGTGCTGGTGGTGCAGAACCTCGAATACCTCGGCCGGTTCGCCTACCACACCTACCTGGTCAGTATCCGCTGGCTACAGTTTCTCTTCATCGGCCTCAGCCTCTACGGCGTCGCCGCGCTGCTCTATGGCCTGCGGCGGACTCCCGTCGCGCCTGTGGCCACCCGCCGCCCGTTCATCTCGATTCTGGTTCCGGCGAAGGACGAGGAGCGCGTGATCGACGGAACGATCCGGGCGCTGGCGCACCTGGACTACCACGCCAGGGGGCGGCGGCGTTTCGAGATCCTCGTCATCGACGACGGCTCAACCGACGGGACGCCGCGGATCCTGGCGCGGCTGCAGCACGAGCTGGGGGTGCGGGTCGTGCGCACCGCCGGGGGCGGCCGCGGCAAAGCGGCGGCCCTCAATCAGGGCATGCGCCACGCCCGCGGGGAGTTGATCGCGGTGTTCGACGCGGACGCCCGGGTGGCGCCGGACTTCCTGCAGCGTCTGGTGGCCGGGCTGGACGGCCCGCGGATCGCCGGGGTGCAGGGGCGTCGCGTCTTCTACAACGCCGGACAGAATGCGCTGACGCGGATGCAGCAGGACGAGTTCGGCATTCTCCTGACCTGCATGCAGCGGACGCGGGAGGCGATCGGCGGCTTCGTCAACTTCGCGGGCAACGGTCTGCTGGTGCGTCGCGACGCCCTGGCCTCCGTGGGCGGCTGGAGCGAGGACGCGGTGACCGAGGACATCGATCTCTCGATCCGGCTGTACCTGGCCGGGTGGCGGATCCGCTACCGCGATGACGCTCCGGTCTGGGAGGAGGCGGTGACCACGCTGCGGGCGCTGGTCCGCCAGCGCACCAGGTGGTTCGAGGGCGGGCTGCGCTGCCTGGGTGAGCACCTGCCGAAGATTCTGGTCAACCGCATGCCGCTGCTGGCCCGGCTGGATACGCTGTTCTTCCTGATGGGGGTGCTGCTGGCCGGCCTGGCCCTGCTGACGACCTACGTGTACACGCTGATCGGCCTGGCCGGCGCGGTACTGCTCTTCCTCGGCGTGTCCCGGTGGGTCATGGCCGGCATGGCAGGAGCCTTCACGCTCACCCTGGTGGCGGCCGGCGTGACGATCGAAGGCCGGAGCCCGCTGGCCGCCCTGGGGCTCGTGGTGCGACAGGCGCTCTTCTCCTTCCACCGGCTGGCGACGGTCCCTTTGGGGATCGTGCGGTACGTGCAGGGCGCGGTGACCGGACGGGTCGATTGGGCGAAGACGGCCCACGTGGGGGCGATGGCCCCCGAGGTGTCCGGCCGCCTGCACCAGGGAGTGCGCTAGAGGCGGCCCTATCCCACAGGCGCGGGCAGCAGTTCCGCCGCCTCTCGGGCGGCGATCTCCCGCAGTTCACTGCGCGCCAGGGCATCCGAGATCAGATCCTCCACGTGCAGGGCCCGCTCCGCGGCCTCGGTCTCCGCGACCTCCGGATGTGTGCGTGGGTGGCGGGGGACGAAGAGGGCACAGCAGTCCTCGTACGGGAGGATGGAGGTTTCATAGGTCCCGATGGCGCGGGCGCGGGCGGAGATCTCGGTCTTGTCCATGCCGATCAGCGGCCGAAGCACCGGCAGCCGGGTGGCCGCCTCGATGGCGGCGATGGAGGCCAGCGTCTGGCTCGCGACCTGCCCGGCGCTCTCCCCGGTGACCAGGGCGAGCGCGCCCTCGCGCAGGGCGATCCGGTCGGCCAGCCGCATCATCAGCCGGCGCAGCACCGTCACCCGCAGATCAGCGATGACGTCTGCCTGCACGGCGCGCTGGATCTCGGTAAAATGCACGATCCACAGGCGCAGCGGCCCCGCGTAGCGCGCCAGGATGCGGCAGAGATCGAAGACTTTCACTTTCGAGCGCTCGCTGACGAACGGGAAAGCGTAGAAGTGCACGGGGATGACGACGAGACCGCGCCGCGCCGCCATCCACGCCGCCACCGGACTGTCGATCCCTCCCGACAGGAGGGCCACCGCCCGCCCGCCCGTCCCGACCGGGAGGCCTCCCGGTCCCGGCAGGGTTTCGGTGGAGACGTACGCCCGGTCGCGGATCTCCACGGCGACGGTGACATCGGGCCGCTCCAGGTCCACCCGCAGGCCGAACCGCTCCTGGAGGTGCCGCCCGACGGTAGTGTTCACCTCCGCCGAGGAGAACGGAAAGCGCTTCTCGGCCCGCCGGGCGTCCATCCGGAACGACGCCGCCGGACGCCGCGCCAGGGTCTCCCCCAGGAGGGCCTCCGCCGCGGCCGTGATGGCCGGCAGGTCCGCGGGAACGCCGAGCGCCGGGCTGACAGAGGTGACGCCGAAGGTGCGGGCCAGGCGTCCCGGGAGGTCAGGATCATCGCTGCCGGCATCCAGCCGGACGAGGATGCGCCCGAAGTGGGGCCGGATCTCCACCGGCCGACCGGCGGCCGCGGCCAGGTTGCGCGCGAGTGTCTCCAGAAAGAAGGGACGGTTGCGGCCCTTCAGGGCGATCTCCCCGTAGCGGACCAGCAGAAACGGTTCCATCACACGAGCACCCGCAGTTCGGGCACCACCCGTGCCAGCGCGTCTGCCGCGGCGTCGATCTCATCTTCGGTCGTCGTACGCGCCAGGCTGAGGCGAATGCTGGAGAGGGCCTCCTCCCGGCCCAGCCCCATCGCCAGCAGCACGTGGCTGGGCTGCGGATCGCGGGAGTGGCAGGCCGACCCCGTGGAGACATAGATGCGTTCTTCTTCCAGCCGGTGCACCAGAATCTCGCCGCGGACGCCGGCGACGCGCAGGTTGAGGATGTGCGGGGCGGCGGAGTCCCCAAGCGATCCATTGACGGCGATGCCATCGATGAGGATGGCCCGCTGCAGCAGACGGCTGCGCAGCCGGTGCAGGCGCTCTGCCTGCGCCGGTCCGTCCGCGCGCAGCAGGGCCGCGGCCCGACCGAAGCCGACGATCCCCGGCACATTCTCGGTCCCCGGGCGAACGCCGTGCTGCTGCTCGCCGCCGTGGAGGATCGGCTGCAGGCGAACGCCTTCGCGCACTACCAGGGCGCCGATCCCTTTGGGGCCATGCACCTTGTGCGCGGAGACGGTGAGCAGGTCGAGGTCCGCCGCCGGGACGGGTACCCGGCCGAACGCCTGCACCGCGTCCACGTGCAGCAAGGGCAGGCGGCCGCCGGCGCGGGCATCGCGCAGGATGCGGGCGATGGCGGCAAGGGGCTGCACCGTACCGACTTCATTGTTGACCGCCATCACGGAAACGAGCACGGTGTCTGGGCGCAGCGCGCGGCGGACCTCTTCCGGATCCACCCGGCCGGCCCGATCCACCGGCAGGAGGGTCGCGGACCAGCCGCGCGCCTCCAGGGCGCGCAGGGTGGCGAGCACCGACGAGTGCTCGACTGCGGTGGCGATCAGGTGACGACCGCGCGAGCCGTAGGAGCCGGCGACCCCCTGAATGGCCAGATTGTTGGCCTCGGTGCCCCCCGAGGTGAAGAGCACCCAGGCCGGCGGCACACCCAGCGCGTTCGCCACCTCGGCGCGGGCGGCGGCCACGCGGCGCTCGGCGTCCAGCCCTCGCCCGTGCAGGGAGGAGGGGTTGCCGTAGCCGGCGGTCAGGGCCTCCACCATCGCGGCCACGACCTCCGCGTCGGGCCGGGTGGTTGCGGCATTGTCAAGATAGATCTCCGGCGCAGACATCAGGGTCATCGTACCTTCCGCCTGGTAGACCCCGCAACCCGCCGTCCTTCTCGGTGTACGATAGAAGGGTCCATGCGCTGCGCGACCCATCCCGAGGTGGAAACCGAACTCCGCTGCGCCACCTGCGGCATTCCCATCTGCCCGGACTGCCTGGTGGAGACTCCCGTCGGCATGAAGTGCCGCGAGCACGGCGTCAATCCCCCGCCTCCCATCTACCGGGTCTCCCCCGCGGGCTACGGCGCCGCGGTACTGGCCGGGTTCGCGCTGGCCGCGGTGGGTGGGGCATTGGTGCTGCGCCTGCCTTCCCTCTGGGTTGTTCTGGCGCTGGGGATCGTGGGCGGGCGGATGATCGGGGAGGCGATCTGGTACAGCAGCGGCTGGAAGCGGGGACCGCGCCTGGCCGGGCTGGCGGCGCTGATCATCGGGGTGGGTGCCGTCGTGGGGGGACCGTTGCTCGCCCGCCTCTGGTCCGGTCTCCCGCCGTTGGATGCCGCTGCCCTCGCCCGTCACGCTCTGGGCGCGCCGCTGCCGTGGGTGTTCGGCGCCATCGCGGCAACAGCCGCGTACTGGCGCATCCGCTAGCCATGCGCATCGACCTGCCCTGGATTGCCAGCGTCATCATCGGCGTCGTGGTAGCCGGTGTGGTCATCCTGCTGTTTGCGGGCAATCCCCTGGCGCGCCTGGTCCCGGGCCGGGCGCCGCCGCTCCCGGCGGTGCCGGCGTCCCCCGCAGCCAACCGGCCTCCCACCATCCCAACGCTCATGCCCGGAGGGACGCCCCGGAGCGCCGGCGCTGCGCCTGCGGATACGGCTACCCCCGCGGGCAGACCATTTGTCCCTGCGCTGGATGTCACCCCACCGGGGGGAGTGGAGGCGTACGCTGCGGCGCGGGCGCTGGTGGCGCGCGGCCGGCTGCGGGAGGCCCAGGACGAGTATCTGCGGCTGCTGGCTTTGATGCCCGATGATCCGGAAGCGCTGCGCGGGCTGGCCGCGGTCCGCCGGCGGATGGCCCGCGACGATCCCGCACTGCTGCGGCGGCAGGCCGCGGAGTATGAGGAGGCCGCGGCCCGGGGAGTGGAGACGAAAGAGTTCTACACTCCCACGGCCATGCGCGCGCTGGCCCGGGCATTGCTGCTGGCCGCGGCGGAGGTTGAGCGGGAGAAAGGCATTGCGTCGCCTGAGGGAGCATTGCTGGAGCGGGACGTTCCTGCCCCTGCTGTGTCGCCAAGAGCGCGACGAACCCCGAGGCCTGAACCAGCGACTCCTCGGCCGCGGCGGCGCGTGCGACAGACGCCACGACCGGCGCTGACACCGATCGTGCTCTCGGCCGGCCCCTCGCCGGTCCGATCCATCACGCCGGGGCCGTCGCCAGCCCCGACACGGGCGCCGACGCCGCCGCCACCGCCGGACGAGCGCGAGCCGTTCTTCCTCATCCAGGTCGGTCCCATCTTCAACGCGGACCGCGCGGCGGAGATCGCGGCCGAACTCACGCTGGCCGGGTACGCGGCACGCGTCAGCAGACCGGTGGGCGGGAACAGCTATGTCGTTACGCTGGGACCTTACCGCCGATCCGTGGCCGAAGCCGTGGTCAAGAGCATCCGGGCGCGATACGGCGCGGCTCTCCCTGTCGCCCTCTCGCCCGTTCCCTAGCCGGTCTTTCTCACCTGCCCAGTTCCAGGAGCGAGGCCCGCGAGCGCCGACCCACCGGGTCAATCGCCACGACGCTCACGAACAGGCCGGCCTCCTCCAGGGCGATTACGGGGCCCAGGGCGACCTGCCAGGTCCCATCGCCGGCGGCCAGGGTGGAGAATTCCGTGAGCGGCAATTGCTCATTGTTCGCGGACGGTCGCGGGACGTAGAAGAGGCGGCCCACGATCCGGAATCCCGGTTGGGAACGGCCCCGCACAACCAGGCGGGCCACCGCCTCCTCACCGAGGACCACCGCCCGGCCGGGCGCCACGATCGCCGGCGCGGACGGAGGCAGGCCAAGGATGGTGACGCCCACTGCCGCGGTGACCGCGCTCAGGCGCCCGCCCTTCGTCAGGGTGACCCGGACAGGGACATCGTACGCCGTGATGCCCGACGTGGCCGTGAGCGTGCCGACGTAGACCCCGGGGCGTGATTCGCGCATAGCGACTGCGCCGGGCTGCCCCTGAATCGTAAACGCCGCCGCTCCCCCGGGCTCCCCGGTCATGACGACGGTGAGCAGGTCACCCGGGGTCAGCGGGGTGGCCGGGTTGATCGTCACCGACCTGATCAGGTCGGTCGTGGAGATGATACGGAACGACCAGTCCGTCGACTGCCGGTTGCCTGCGTCGTCGCTGGCGGTCACCTGCACGCGGACCAATCCCGGCGCGAAGGGCGCCTCCGGATTGTAGGCCGCGAACTCCGGGGACACGGAGGCCCGGGCGGTCACGCTCTGTCCGTTCACGGACACGCGGATCGCGCCGGGGTTCACCGCCGAGACCGTGTCGAAGAACTGCGCCAGGATATTCGGTCGCACATTCGGCACCACGGCGCCGGGTTTCGGCGCGCGTGCCATCACGGCGGGCGGGCGGGTATCGACGGTGAGCGGCCGGGTGGAGGCCGCCATGACCTCCTGACCGCCGACCGTGAGCGTGCCGAACAGGGTCGCGTTGCGGGCCACATCTCCCGGGCGGACGATGTAGGTCCCCGTATAGAGGGCCGGCTGCGCCTGATACACCCCCGTACGGATTTCCCGCATCCCCACGTTCGCGACGACGCCCACGATGTGAAACGTCGCGGATCCCCCCGGCGTGCCCCGCAGGGTGACCGTAACGCGGTCGCCGGCCCGGAGTGTCCGCCGGGCATCGTGGGTGACGACATCAAGGCGCGGGAGGACCGGGACCAGAGTGCGGGCCGGGATGACGCCCGGCTCGCGCACCGCCAACTGGAAGAGCGCCAGGAGCGCCACCAGAACGGCGAATCGTCTCATCGCCGATCCATCCCATCCGCAGCGTAGGCCCGATCACCTACCCGCAGAATGATCACGGCGGGATTCTCGAAGGCGGGCTCCAGGAACGGCACGTCCGGCGGACCGCCCGGCCAGTTCTCTTCGTCCAGGAAGAGATACCCCACCCCGAGCCGCTTGATCCTGGGAACGGCCGCCGGATCATTGGCGCGCAGCAGGTCCACAACTGCGCTCACCTCTTGCGCGTGCGCCTGCTCCTGCCGGAAGGCCATCCAGCGCAGGTCCGCACCGATGATGGTCTTGCGCCCCGTGTAACCTTCGATCCACCACCCGATCGGCCAGCCGTTCCTGGTTGCGGTCGCCAGGATGACGCTGTCGGGAAGCGACTTCTGCTTCAGCCACTCGAGAGCCTCCAGGCGGTCGTTGTCGATCACCTGGTACCAGGGAAAGGCCTGTCGGGTGAACACCGTCCCTGCCCACACGACGACGGCAACGACCGCGAGCGTGGCGGCGGCAACGGCCTGCCGTGCCCGAGGCTGTGCCGCGGCCTCCCAGAGGAACGCCGCGGCCAGGGCGAGCCCCAGGGCCATACCGACGAACAGGAACTGGAGAAACCGCACTTCCGCGAAGTACGCGAACAAGCCCAGCGGTGTGAGCAGGGACGCCGCTGCCAGCGTTCGCACCGTGCGCCGCTCGGCCGGCGCCGGCAGGAGCACGCCCATACCGGCGACTCCCAGCAGCGCGTACCAGAGGCCCACGGCATTCCGGAAGAGATACCCAAACGTGTCACCCGCGGTCGCCAGCGACCATCCCTGGGCGTTCATGGGGGAACCCGCCAGTTCCCTGACCATGGATGCGTAGGCCGGCAGGAAGGGTACCGACAGGAGGATCGTGAGCAGTCCAAAGCCGACGAGTCGCGCGATGATCCGTTTCGCCGGCAGGGCCTGCAGCAGGAGCATCGCCGTCAGGACCGCCGTGGCCGTCACCAGGATGACCGAACTCAGGTGGTGGGAGCCCACGGCCAGAGCTGCCAGGACGGCACCACCGATCAGGGTCCGCCGCCGGCCGGTGCCGACGCCGCGCGCGTAGAGCCAGAGCGCGCCCAGGGTGAAGGCTTCGCCCACCAGTTGCGGATATCCGCCAAACGCGACCACTTCGCTGCGATAGCCGGCGCCGACAAAGGCCACGGTCCCCAGGAGTGCGGCCCACCACGGTGCCGCCGAGGCGGCGACCAGGTAGAGGGGGATCCCGGCGAGCACGGCCGAGGTCGCGCCGAGGATCTTGGCAGCACCGAGAGGGCCGATGAGCCTGGACAGGGCCCAATCAAGTGCCGGGACGATCGGCGGGTAGGCCGAGCGAGCCGCCTTGACATCCTCGCCCAGCAGTTCTCGACCGAAGGCCAGCCAGTTGCCGCCGTCCGACCCCGGAGGCGCGGCGTGGCCGGCCATCGCGCTCAGCCGGTAGACGACAAAGGCCAGCAAGACCACCGTCAGCAGACCACTCCGCAGAAGCCCAGCCCAGGCCCGGTCGGCCGCGGGCACAGGCCGGGGGCCGCGCGCGGCCGCGGTCATGGCCGGGAAGCCTCCTGGAGGATGGCATCGAGCACGCGCACCACCGCCAGGCCGTC